>ERZ1673695.13-NODE-13-length-354188-cov-145.066760_pt1 | contig 354188 bp, 302 predicted proteins | sample MGYA00580225_ERZ1673695 | MGnify/ENA primary metagenome ERZ1673695 (study PRJEB41218, sample SAMN15661739) | gut metagenome | host: Homo sapiens | place: Canada: London | collected 2015-08-20/2019-03-30 | study: EMG produced TPA metagenomics assembly of...
GCTGTTTGTGTGAAGTGATTCACATCTGCCGTGTCAGTGGGTGCGCATTATAGGGAGTTCGCCGGAAGTAGCAAGCGTTAAAATAGAAAAATCTTATCGACCGCTCATTATTTGAACTTTTCGCTAATTCATCTTCTTACCATTAAAGGCGCAATCCCAGTGCTCATGCGGCCTGCAGCGCAATTTACGCTAAGATCGGTTTTTGGCGAAAATGTGATTTTCTCTCTTACCCAACGCCATTATCGCGCCGATGGTGAATTAAGCATCACTCTTGACCCACGACAATGCGCCCGCCCGGCCCTCATTTCTATAATCAGGCCCGTTTCTTCTTACTGGTAATAATCGATGGCTTATCAACTCAACATTAACTGGCCCGAGTTTTTAGAAAAATACTGGCAGAAACAGCCGGTGGTATTAAAAAACGCGTTTCCGGACTTCGTCGACCCGATTACTCCGGACGAGCTGGCCGGATTAGCCATGGAGCCGGAAGTCGACAGCCGGCTGGTCAGCCTGAAAAACGGCAAATGGCAGGCCAGCAATGGTCCTTTTGAACATTTCGACGGGCTGGGCGAAACCGGTTGGTCCCTGCTGGCCCAGGCGGTAAACCACTGGCATATGCCTGCCGCCGAGCTGGTGCGTCCGTTCCGCGTACTGCCGGACTGGCGCCTGGACGACCTGATGATCTCCTTCTCCGTCCCCGGCGGCGGTGTCGGTCCGCATATCGATCAGTATGACGTCTTTATTATTCAGGGCATGGGCAGCCGCCGCTGGCGCGTGGGTGACAAGCTGCCGATGCGTCAGTTCTGTCCGCATCCGGCACTGCTGCACGTCGATCCGTTCCCACCGATCATTGATGAAGATCTGCAGCCAGGCGACATCCTCTATATTCCACCGGGATTCCCGCACGACGGCATAACCCACGAAACCGCCCTGAACTACTCCGTCGGCTTCCGCGGGCCAAACGGCCGCGACCTGATCAGCAGCTTCGCCGACTATGTGCTGGAGAACGATCTCGGCGGCGAGCACTACAGCGATCCGGACCTCACCTGCCGCGAGCATCCGGGCCGGGTTGAAGAGTATGAACTCGAACGTCTGCGCACCATGATGATCGATATGATTCGCCAGCCGGAAGACTTCAAGCAGTGGTTCGGCAGTTTCGTCACCACCCCGCGTCACGAGCTGGATATTGCGCCGGCGGAACCACCGTATGAAGAAGAGGAAGTGCTCGATGCGCTGCTGGGTGGTGAAAAGCTTTCCCGCCTGAGCGGCCTGCGCGTTCTGCATATCGGCGACAGCTTCTTCGTGCATAGCGAACAACTCGACACCACCGATGCCGAAGCGCTGGATGCGCTGTGTCGCTATACCTCATTAGGCCAGGAAGAGCTCGGCAGCGGCCTGCAGAATCCGGCGTTCGTGAGCGAACTGACGCGGCTGATTAATCAGGGCTACTGGTACTTCGAAGAGTAAGAGAGTCGCGATACTGCGGGCAGCCGCCTGGCGCTGCCCGGTTTCTTTTATGACTCATCGTCAGTAAAGAGCTGTTCAATCGATTTGGTCGGATAAAACAGTAAGTTACTATTTTCATCCACGAGCTGTATAAACCCCAGACGAAGATAGAATGCTTTAGCCTTCTCATTAAGGGCTTCAACAAACAATCCGTAGATACCAACGGCTTTAGACGCTCCCCACACCACTCGCATCGCATGGGCAACCAACATCTCTCCCCAGCCCTGCCCCTGAACAGATTTATCAATGGCCAGCCGCCCGAGGGTTACGCTTGGCGCATTTTGATACGGGATTTTCTTTTGCTGAGTTTTAGACGGCAACATGCCTCGCTCGAAACAACTCCCCGATAAGGTGTAATAACCCAGCAACCTGGGAACGGTATCCCCGGAGACCAGCGCATAACCCCTTAAGATTTGTCCATCGTGCTGCCGCTTGAGGTGCTCTTTTAAAAACGTATTCAGCGCTTCCTCGCCGCAATCAAATCCAGTGATATCGTAGCTGAACGCATCGGCAATCATCTCAATCGTCAGTTGCTGCTCCATTAGCTCTACCTTACCTGGTTTGTAGACGCTTCGCTGCACGTTTCAGTCGATCATTCGGGGCTGGCGGTTGGGTAATCGCCTCCATCACCAGGCTCCATGATTGCTCATTGAGGACCATTCTGCGGTGCTGCTCAATCACTTCCGCAGCACGTTCTGAGGCACTGGCAACCACAAACTGGGTAATCGTCTGATTCGAAATTGCCGCAGCTTCCTCGATGATGCTCTTATCATCATCGGTTAATCTCAAATCTATACGCTGCTTTTTAAGTGCGGGCATACGTTATCTCCGGCCTGTTGCAAACTTCATGTACGGTTATTTTCCGTACATTTAATATAGCGACAGAAAGCCACATACTCAACTATCACTCGCGGATTGCGCCTATTTCGGCAACACTACAATAAACCGCGTCGAGCGCAGATCGGACTGCGCCGCCACGCTGCCGTGGTGGGCTCCGACAATCGATTTCACAATCGCCAGGCCGATGCCGCTGCCCTCCCCTTTGCGCTGGCGCGAGGGGTCGACGCGATAGAAACGGTCAAACAGTCGTGGCAGATGTTCAGCGGCAATCGGCGTACCGGGGTTCTCCACCACCAGGCGTACCGTCTCCGCGCTTTCGCTCAACTGGATGGTCACCGCCTGCCCGGCCGGCGTATAGCGAATCGCGTTCGACAGCAGGTTGCTGATTGCCCGCCGCAGCATCAGCGGATCGCCAATCACCCGGCAATGGCTACCGACAAAACGCAGCGCCACCGCTTTCTCTTCCGCCCACGCCTCAAAGAACTCAAACACCTTATGCACTTCATCGGCCAGATCCAGCGCCTGTTGCTCAGGGATCAGCTGGTTATTATCCGCCTGAGCGAGGAACAGCATATCGCTAACCATCCGCGACATCCGCGAGAACTCTTCGAGATTGGAATACAACACCTCTTCCAGCTCCTGCGGGCTGCGGCTCTGGCTTAAGGCGATTTCGGTTTGCGTCACCAGGTTGGTAATCGGCGTGCGGATTTCATGGGCGATATCGGCGGAGAAGTTGGACTGGCGGGTAAAGACATCCTCTATGCGCTCCAGCATATGGTTAAACGACAGCGCCAGCCGCTCCAGCTCGACAGGCACCGCCTGCGGGTCAAGGCGCACATCGAGATCCCGCGAGGTAATATTCTGGATCTGGCGACTGATCTGGCGTATCGGCTTATGCCCCTGGTAGACCACAAACAGCACGATGGCGATGATCAGCAGGCTGATTATCGACGCCGCGGAGATCAGCTTCGCTTTCAGCTCATTAATATAGTGCAGGTGAAAATCGATGGATAAGGCCATCAGCAGGTGGTACGCCGGTTTACCGTCCGCCTGCTTGCCCAGCGGCAGCATGATCAGCCGCCAGGCGCGGGTCTCCATTGGATGATTATCATGAACCATCTTCCGCGGCTGCGGGTCAGTCCATGAAATCACATTCCCGTCGCGCAGCTGCATCGCCAGCCCCGGCGTACTCAGCATATGGCTGAGATCCGGCCCGTCTGGCGACTGAAATAGAATATTGCCCTGGCCGTCGTCCAGACAGATAAAAACGTTGGCGTAACCCGCAATGATATTCCTCACGATCTCCAGCCGACGCGCCTGCGGATAGTCGGCGTGGTTGAGCACCGTCTCCAGCGTGGTGCTGAGCTGCCTGAGATCGTGAACGTCGCGCTCTTCAAAGTGGGCCTTCACCGAATGGATCATGATCCAGGTGAAGGCAAAGAAGGCGATGATGGTGGCGAGGCTGATAAAGAAGGTGAGCCGGGTGGCCAGGGAAAAGGGGCGCTTAGCGGCCATCCGGCACCTCAAGCATATAGCCGACGCCGCGCACGGTCTGGATCAGCTTCGGCTCGAAGTCGTTATCAATTTTGGCGCGCAGCCGCTTCACCGCCACGTCAATGGCGTTAGTGTCGCTGTCGAAGTTCATATCCCACACCTGCGAGGCAATTAACGAACGGGGCAGCACCTCGCCCTGATGACGCAGGAAGAACTCCAGCAGCGTGAATTCCTTACTGGTCAGGGTGATGCGGGTGGCGCCGCGCGTCACCTTGCGGCTGACCAAATCGACGCTGAGATCGGCCGCCTGAAACTGGCTTTCGACGATGACCGCCGCCCCGCGGCGCAGCAGAGTACGCACCCGCGCCAGCAGCTCCGCAAAGGCGAACGGTTTTACCAGATAGTCGTCAGCGCCCAGCTCCAGCCCCTTCACCCGATGCTCAATGGTGCCCAACGCGGTAAGCAGCAGGATCGGCATGCCTTTCCCGGCGGTGCGCAGCATGCGCACGATATCCCAACCGTTCACATCGGGCAGCATGATGTCGAGGATCAGCAGATCGTAATCGCTGGTCATCGCCAGGTGATAGCCGTTGAGGCCGTTATCGGCCAGGTCGACGACGAAGCCGGCCTCGGTGAGCCCTTTGGTCAGGTACTCTCCGGTTTTCTTCTCATCTTCGACAATCAAAATCTTCACGGCAGGCTCCTTCACGCGCGCTTTGTGCGGGTATTCAATTTTAGAGGAGCGCCTCCGGATAGCAATGAAATATCAGGAAAATGACAGCTTTGTCATTTTCCCGTCACGCCCTGAACAGAGCCCGCTACGTAAAGTAGCCGCCATGGATAAATCGTCGAAACTTCTGCCGCCATGCGTTCAATACAGCTACTTACCCTCAGCGTGATATTTGCCTTAACCGGCTGTCTGTCGCTCGCTCCGGACTACCAGCGCCCTATCGCGCCGGTGCCGCAGCAGTTCTCTCTCAGCCAGAACAAGCTGGTTACTGCAACAGCGGGCTACCAGGAGACCGGCTGGCGCACCTTTTTCGTCGACCCGCAGGTGAAAAGCCTGATTAGCACCGCGCTGACCAACAACCGCGATCTGCGGATGGCGACGCTGAAAGTGCAGGAAGCCCGCGCCCAGTACCGGGTAACCGACGCCGACCGCTACCCGCAGCTTAACGGTGACGGCAGCACCACCTATGGCGGCAAGCTCAAAGGCGACACCACCACCAGCAGCGATTATGCCGCCGGCTTAAACCTCAGCTACGACCTCGATTTCTTTGGCCGGCTGAAAAACCTTAGCGAGGCCGACCGACAGAACTTCTTCGCCAGCGAAGAGGCGCGGCGCGCAGTGCATATCCTGTTGATTGCTAACGTTTCACAAAGCTACTTCAACCAGCGGCTGGCGGCAGCGCAGCTGCAGGTGGCCAACGATACCTTACAGAACTATCAGCAGTCTTACGCCTTCGTTGAAAAACAGCTGCTGACCGGGAGCACCACCGTGCTGGCGCTGGAGCAGGCGCGCGGCATGATCGAAAGCACCCGCGCCGATATCGCCAAACGTCAGGGCCAGCTGGCGCAGGCCAATAACGCCCTGCAACTGCTGCTCGGCAGCTATCAACATCTGCCGGACGATAGCGCCAGCAGCGCGGTAGACCTGCAAGGCGTAACCCTGCCGCCATCGCTCTCCTCAGCGATCCTGCTGCAGCGGCCGGATATTCTGGAAGCCGAACACAGCCTGCAAGCGGCCAACGCCAATATCGGCGCCGCACGGGCGGCCTTCTTCCCGTCGATCACCCTGACCAGCTCGCTCTCCGGCAGCAGCAGCGAGCTCTCCAGCCTGTTTAACGCCGGCGGCGCGATGTGGAACTTTATCCCCAAAATTGAACTGCCAATTTTCAACGCCGGGCGTAATCAGGCCAACCTCGATCTGGCGGAAATCCGCCAGCAGCAGCAGGTGGTCAACTATGAACAAAAAATACAGTCCGCCTTTAAAGAGGTGGCCGACGCGCTGGCCCAGCGCCAAAGCCTGGCCGATCAGATTGCCGCCCAGCAGCGCTATCTCGCTTCACTAAATATCACCCTGCAGCGCGCCACTGCGCTCTATCGCCACGGCGCGGTCAGCTACATCGAAGTCCTGAGCGCCCAGCGCGACATTTTCACCACCCGACAAACCCTGCTGGAACTCAACTATTCCCGTCAGGCGAATGAAATCACCCTGTTCACCGCTCTCGGCGGCGGCTGGATGGAATAACCCGAGGAGTCTTGATTATGAATTCACTGTCTAAAATCGCCCTGTTTACCCTGCTCTCTGGCGCAGTGTTCGCCGCCCAGGCCGCCGCCCCGCACGCAGGTATGGCGATGCACGAGCAGCCCGCCGCCGCGCAGGCGCAAAGCATCACTGGTAAAGGCGTCATTAAAGCCATTGATATGGATAGTAAAAAAATCACTATCGCCCACGAGGCCATCCCGGCGGTGAACTGGCCGCCGATGACCATGCGCTTCACCATCACCCCGCAGACGCAGCTCAACAATGTGAAGGATGGCGACAGCGTGGACTTCACCTTCGTTCAGCAGGGCAATCTGTCGCTGCTGCAGGATATCCGCGCCCAATAACGGCCCGGCGACGGTAGGCCCCTCAACAACTGAATGGACGACACATGGCATCCCTGACACTTAAAAATACGGCGTTGATCCTCGGCAGCATGCTGATTGGCGGCGCGCTTACCACGGCGCTGTACGCCCGATGGGCTCCGACCCACTCTGCCGCTCCGGCGGCCGAGCAGCAGCGTAAAGTGCTGTTCTGGTACGATCCGATGTACCCGAACACCCGCTTCGATAAACCGGGTAAATCGCCGTTTATGGATATGGATCTGGTGCCGAAATACGCCGATGAGGAGCATGCCGCCGCCGGTGCGCCGGGGGTGCGTATCGACCCGACGCAGACCCAGAATCTTGGGGTGAAAACCGCCGCCGTCACCCGCGGGCCGCTGCGCTACGCCCAGACCTTCCCGGCCAACATCAGCTATAACGAGTACCAGTATGTGATTATGCAGGCGCGGGCGGCGGGCTTTATCAATAAAGTCTATCCGTTGACCGTCGGCGATAAAGTGAAACAAGGCACGCCGCTGCTCGAGCTGACCATCCCGGACTGGGTGGAAGCGCAGAGCGAATATCTGCTATTGCAGGAGACCGGGGGCACCGCTACGCAGGTCGAGGGGATCCTCGAGCGTCTACGTCTCGCCGGAATGCCGGATGACGATATCCGCCGCCTGAAAGCCACGCGTAAAATCCAGACCCGCTTTACTCTCAAAGCACCGATCGATGGCGTTATTACCGCCTTCGATCTGCGCGCCGGAATGAACATCGCCAAAGATAACGTGGTGGCGAAAATTCAGGGCATGGATCCGGTGTGGGTCAGCGTGGCGGTCCCGGAATCCATCGCCTGGCTGATTAAAGACGCCTCGCAGTTCAGCATTCAGGTTCCCGCCTGGCCGGGCAAAACCTTCCGCATCAGCAAATGGACCCTTCTCCCCAGCGTCGATAGCGCCACCCGCACCCTGCAGCTGCGCCTGCAGGTCAACAACCCGGATGAAGCGCTGAAGCCGGGGATGAACGCCTATCTGCAGCTGACCAGCGAAAGCGCCCCGATGCTGCTGATCCCCTCCAAAGCGCTGATCGACAGCGGCAGCGAGCAGCGAGTGATTACCGTGGATAACGAGGGCCGCTTCGTGCCGAAAATCGTGCAGGTATTCCATGAGTCCAATGGCGTCACGGCCATTCGCAGCGGGCTGCAGGAGGGTGAGAAAGTCGTCGCCAGCGGCCTGTTCCTGATCGACTCGGAGGCCAATATCGCCGGCGCGCTGGAGCGCATGCGCGCGCAGGCCCCTGATGCCGCGGCCTCTGCCGCCCACGCGCACTAAGGAACGGAACCATGATTGAATGGATTATCCGCCGCTCGGTGGCCAACCGCTTCCTGGTGATGATGGCGGCGCTGTTTCTCAGCATCTGGGGAACCTGGACCATCATCCACACCCCGGTAGACGCCCTGCCGGATCTCTCTGACGTACAGGTGATCGTCAAAACCCGCTATCCGGGGCAGGCGCCGCAGATCGTCGAAAACCAGGTCACCTGGCCGCTGACCACCACCATGCTGTCGGTCCCCGGCGCCAAAACGGTTCGCGGCTTCTCGCAATTCGGCGACTCCTACGTGTACGTGATTTTTGAAGACGGCACCGATCCTTACTGGGCGCGCTCGCGGGTGCTGGAGTATCTCAACCAGGTGCAGGGCAAACTTCCCGCCGGGGTCAGCGCCGAAATGGGCCCGGACGCCACCGGCGTCGGCTGGGTCTTCGAATACGCGCTGGTCGACCGTAGCGGCAAGCACGACCTCGCCGAACTGCGCTCGTTGCAGGACTGGTTCTTAAAATATGAGCTGAAAACCATCCCTAACGTCTCGGAAGTGGCGTCGGTGGGCGGTGTGGTCAAGGAGTACCAGATTGTCGTCGACCCGATGAAGCTGACCCAGTACGGCATCAGCCTCGGCGAGGTGAAATCGGCGCTGGACGCCTCTAACCAGGAGGCGGGCGGCTCTTCCGTCGAACTGGCGGAAGCGGAATATATGGTGCGCGCCAGCGGCTATTTGCAAACGCTCGACGACTTCAAAAATATCGTACTGAAGACCGGTGACAACGGCGTGCCGGTCTATCTCGGCGACGTCGCGCGGGTGCAGATTGGCCCGGAGATGCGCCGCGGAATCGCCGAGCTTAACGGCGAAGGCGAAGTGGCCGGCGGCGTGGTGATCCTGCGCTCCGGCAAGAACGCCCGCGAGGTGATCTCGGCGGTCAAAGAGAAGCTGGCGTCGCTGCAAAGCAGCCTGCCGGAAGGGGTTGAAGTGGTTACCACTTACGACCGCAGCCAGCTTATCGACCGCGCCATCGACAACCTCAGCTACAAGCTGCTGGAAGAGTTTATCGTCGTTGCGCTGGTCTGCGCCCTTTTCCTGTGGCACGTGCGCTCGGCGCTGGTGGCGATTATCTCGCTGCCGCTCGGCCTGTGCTTCGCTTTTATTATGATGCATTTCCAGGGGCTTAACGCCAACATCATGTCGCTGGGCGGGATCGCCATTGCGGTGGGGGCGATGGTCGATGCCGCCATCGTGATGATTGAGAACGCCCATAAGCGGCTGGAGGAGTGGGAGCATCAGCACCCGGGAGAGAAGCTCAGCAACGACATCCGCTGGAAAATCATTACCGAGGCCTCGGTGGAGGTTGGCCCGGCGCTGTTTATCAGCCTGCTGATCATCACCCTGTCGTTTATCCCGATTTTCACCCTCGAAGGCCAGGAGGGCAAACTGTTCGGCCCGCTGGCCTTCACCAAAACCTGGTCGATGGCCGGGGCGGCGCTGCTGGCGATCGTGGCGATCCCGATCCTGATGGGCTTCTGGATCCGCGGCAGGATCCCGGCGGAGAGCAGCAATCCGCTGAACCGCTTTTTGATCCGCATTTATCACCCGCTGCTGCTGAAGGTCCTGCACTGGCCGAAGACCACCCTGCTGATTGCGCTCCTGTCGATCCTGACGGTTGTCTGGCCGCTTAACCGGGTCGGCGGCGAGTTTCTGCCACAGATCAACGAGGGCGATCTGCTGTATATGCCGTCCACGCTGCCGGGGATCTCCGCTGCGCAGGCGGCGGATATGCTGCAGAAAACCGATAAGCTGATCATGACGGTGCCGGAAGTGGCAAGGGTGTTCGGCAAAACCGGCAAGGCCGAAACCGCCACCGACTCGGCGCCGCTGGAGATGGTGGAGACCACCATTCAGCTCAAGCCGCAGGATCAATGGCGACCGGGGATGACCATGGAGAAGATCGTCGAGGAGCTGGATAAAACCGTGCGCCTGCCGGGACTGGCGAACCTGTGGGTGCCGCCGATCCGCAACCGCATCGACATGCTCTCCACCGGCATCAAGAGCCCGATCGGCATTAAAGTTTCCGGCACCAACCTGGCCGATATCGACGCCATCGCCGGGCAAATTGAAGTGGTGGCGCGCACCGTGCCGGGCGTCACGTCGGCATTAGCCGAGCGGCTGGTCGGCGGGCGCTACCTCAACATTGATATTCATCGTGAGAAGGCGGCCCGCTACGGGATGACCGTCGGCGACGTGCAGCTGTTTGTATCGTCCGCCATCGGCGGGGCGATGGTTGGCGAAACAGTGGAGGGCGTCGAGCGCTATCCGATCAACATCCGCTACCCGCAGAGCTATCGCGACAGCCCGGAGACCCTGCGCCAGCTGCCGATCCTCACGCCGCTGAAGCAACAGATTGTCCTCGGCGACGTGGCTGAGGTGAAAGTGGTCACCGGACCATCCATGCTGAAGACCGAGAACGCCCGCCCGACCAGTTGGATCTACATCGACGCCCGCGACCGCGACATGGTGTCGGTAGTGCACGATCTGCAGCAGGCCATCGGCAAGGAGGTGAAGCTGAAGCCGGGCATCAGTGTGTCCTACTCCGGGCAGTTTGAGCTGCTGGAGCGCGCCAATCAGAAGCTGAAGCTGATGGTGCCGATGACGCTGATGATTATCTTCGTGCTGCTGTATCTGGCGTTCCGCCGCGTCGGCGAAGCACTGCTGATTATCACCAGCGTGCCGTTCGCCCTTGTGGGCGGGATCTGGTTCCTCTACTGGATGGGGTTCCATCTGTCGGTGGCCACCGGTACCGGCTTTATCGCCCTCGCCGGGGTGGCGGCAGAATTTGGCGTGGTGATGCTGATGTACCTGCGCCACGCCATCGAGGCCGAGCCATCGCTGGAGAATCCGCAGACTTTCAGCGTCGATAAGCTCGACGAGGCGCTGTACCAGGGGGCGGTGCTGCGCGTGCGGCCGAAGGCGATGACCGTGGCGGTGATTATCGCCGGCCTGTTGCCGATTTTGTGGGGCACCGGCGCCGGGTCGGAGGTGATGAGCCGTATCGCCGCGCCGATGATTGGCGGGATGATCACCGCCCCGCTGCTGTCGCTGTTTATCATTCCGGCGGCGTATAAGCTGATGTGGCTGTCCCGGCATCGGGGCAAGCGTAGCTAATAGCCCGCCGCGTTTACGCCGGTCCGGGAAATTGGCTATAGTGGCGCCATTCTTCTGGCCGGCATGAACGTCCCTATGAATCTGAACCTGGTATGTTATTCCCTGCTGCTGCTCACCGCCGTGGGCAGCGCCCTGCTGCCCTACCCGCTGGCGATGTGGTTTTTACTGAGCAGCCTTCTGACATGGCTTATCTATGGCGCCGACAAGCTGGCGGCGCGCAAAGCCTGGCGCCGGGTGCCGGAGACTACGCTGCTGGTGCTGGGCCTGGCGGGAGGCTGGCCGGGGGCCATCCTCGGCCAGCAGTGCTTTCGCCATAAAACGCAAAAGCAGCCCTTCCGGACGCGGTTTTTCATCAGCGTAGCGCTCAACGTGGCGGCGCTGGCCGGGCTGTACGTGGTTTATACCCATCTGCTCAGCCGCTAAGCGGCGAGGCTAGCGCGGCGTCTGGCGGATCCACACCAGGCGATCGACGTCAAAGCCCAGCTCGCGCGCGGTATTCAGGTAATCCTGCTTCACCGCCGCCGGAATGGTGGGGGTTCGCGACAGGATCCACAGATAGTCGCGGTTGGGGCCGCTGACCAGCGCGTACTGGTAGTCGTCGTCCAGGCGGATCACGTTATAGCCGCCGTAGAACGGCCCGAAGAACGACACCTTCAGCGCCGCAGTGGTGGGGGCGCCGGTGAAATAGGCTTTCCCGTCGCTCTCATTCCAGCGTTTTTTGACCGGGTCATAACCGCGGTTGACGACGCTGATCCCTCCGTCGCTGCGGGCGCCGTAGGTGGCGGTCACCTGCTCCAGGCCTCGCTCGAAGCGATTCTCCAGGCGGGCGACCTCATACCATTTTCCAAGGTACCGGCTGGCGTCAAACCCGCTAATCGGCTGAACGCCCTTCGGCGGCGTGGGCGATTTGCAGGCCACCAGGGTTAACGCGATAGCGACGCCGGTGACAACAGGCCATAGCTTCATGAGAACTCCTTTCATTTACGCGGTTGGGGAAAGTGTAGTGCAAAGCCACTACACTTCACGCCAGCCGTCGTGATTCGTAGTATATTGAGAATATTCTTTGTTAACAGGTGGCCTCCATGCCTTACTCCATCGGCGAATTTGCCCGACTATGCGGGATAAATGCGACCACGCTTCGCGCCTGGCAGCGCCGCTACGGCCTGCTTAAGCCGCTGCGCACCGATGGTGGACACCGTCTGTACAGCGATGACGACGTCCAGCAGGCGCTGAAGATCCTCGACTGGGTGAAAAAAGGGGTGCCGGTCAGCCAGGTGAAACCCCTGCTGTCGCGCCCCGGCGCGCGGCGCACCAATAACTGGTTGACGCTGCAGGAGACCATGCTGCAGCGGCTGAAAGAGGGAAAAATCGAGTCCCTGCGCCAGCTGATCTACGATGCCGGGCGCGAATATCCGCGCCAGGAGCTGGTGACCGAGGTGCTGCGTCCGCTGCGCAGCCAGGTCTCCGCCAACGTACCGGCCATCATGACCCTGCGCGAAATCCTCGACGGCATCATCATCGCCTACACCTCGTTTTGCCTCGAAGGCGATAAGAAGGCGCCCGGGGATAACTTTCTGATCACCGGCTGGCACCTAACCGACGCCTGCGAAATCTGGCTTGAGGCGCTCAAACGTACCGGCCAGGGCCATCGCATCGACGTCCTGCCGGTGCCTCCCGCCGCCCTGGCGCCGGAGATTTTTCCCCAGCGCAACTGGCTGCTGGTCACCAGCGGCAAACTTTCCGCCGCCCGCCAGAGGCAGGTCGAACTCTGGCAGCAGCAGGTCGTCTCCCTCGAGGTGATCCCGCTCTAACCCCCTGTTTTCACTTACCTCCACGCTCTGTTCCGCCAGCGCCCGGTGGCGCGGCGGGCTCACGCTTGCCCTTTGCACCACCCGCGATTTTCACTCCTTAAAACACCAATCATAACAACATGATTTTTAACACAAATAAAATATATTTTTCTACAAACTTGGACAAATAATTTTATTTGTGTAAGTTTTAAGTATGCCATTACGCTACCGTATCTAGCCAGGATGTGATCCATGAGCACCTCGCCGTCCGTGATTCGTCGTTTCGTTGAGTACTACGCCGGGCTGGATGCACAGCCGCCCGCGGCGCTGGCCGCGCTGTACCATCCGGACGCGACGCTGAGCGATCCTTTTGGTCAGCATCAGGGGCTGTTCGCCATTCAGCGCTACTTTACCCATCTGCTGGCCAACGTGGAGCAGTGCCGGTTCACCATCGACACGCCGCTTTGCGACGGCCAGCGGTTCGCCGTGACCTGGACCATGCACTGGTCGCATCCGCGCATTGCCGGTGGAGAAACCCTGGCCCTGCCGGGCTGCTCGGTGGTGGACATCGCCGGGGAGCAGGTTCTCCATCAGCGCGACTACTACGACGCCGGGGAGATGATCTACGAGCATCTTCCCCTGCTGGGCTGGGCGGTACGCGGCGTGAAGCGGAGGGTGCGCTCATGATGACGGTGCTCATCACCGGCGCCAGCTCCGGGATCGGCGCCGGCCTGGCGAAATCCTTCGCGGCGGATGGCCATCTGGTCATCGCCTGCGGGCGCGATGCGTCGCGCCTGGCAGCGCTCCAGCAGCTCAGCCCCAACATCAGCGTACGCATGTTCGATATGACAGACAGGGACGCCTGTCGCCAGGCGCTGACAGGCTGTTTTGCCGACCTGATCATTCTCTGCGCCGGGACCTGCGAATACCTCGACCACGGACAGGTGGATGCTGCCCTCGTGGAGCGGGTGATGGCCACCAACTTCCTCGGGCCGGTGAACTGCCTGGCGGCGCTGCAGACGCAGCTGGAGGCAGGCGATCGGGTGGTGCTGGTCAGCTCCATGGCGCACTGGCTGCCCTTCCCGCGCGCGGAAGCCTATGGCGCCTCCAAGGCGGCGCTGAGCTGGTTTGCTAACAGCCTGCGTCTGGACTGGGAGCCGAAAGGGGTGGCCGTCACGGTGGTCTCTCCGGGCTTCGTCGACACCCCGCTGACGCGCAAAAACGACTTCGCCATGCCCGGCCGGGTGAGCGTGGATCGGGCGGTGGCGGCGATCCGCCATGGCCTGGCGAAGGGCAAAAACCACATCGCCTTCCCCACCGGTTTCAGCCTGGCCCTGCGTCTGCTGGCCAGTCTGCCATCGGGTATCCAGCGCCTGCTGTTGCGCAGGATGGTGCGCTCATGAACATCGCCATCATCGGCAGCGGCATCGCCGGGCTGACCTGCGCCTGGCGACTGGCCGGACACCATCAGGTAACGCTGTTCGAAGCGGGCGCCACGCCGGGCGGCCACACCGCCACCGTGGATGTCTCCACGCCGCAGGGCACCTGGGCCATCGATACCGGATTTATCGTCTACAACGATCGCACCTATCCGCGCTTTATGGGCCTGCTCAGCGAGCTGGGGATCGCCGGGCAAAAAACGCAGATGAGCTTCTCGGTCCACAACCCGGCCAGCGGCCTGGAGTACAACGGCCACAGCCTGACCTCGCTCTTCGCCCAGCGGCGCAATCTGCTGAAGCCGGCCTTCTGGGGACTGCTGAGCGAGATCGTCCGCTTCAACCGCCTGGCGAAACTGGCGCTGACCGAGGCGCTGGATCCAGGCGCGACGCTGGAGAGCTTCCTCGCCCGCCACCGTTTCAGCCCCTTCTTCGCCCGCCACTATATTCTGCCGATGGGGGCGGCCATCTGGTCGTCGTCGCTGCAGGAGATGCGCCGCTTCCCGCTGCCGCTGTTTTTGCGCTTCTTTGAAAACCACGGTCTGCTGGATATTCGCGATCGCCCGCAATGGTACGTGGTGCCCGGCGGATCGCGGGAGTACGTTCGCGCCCTGCTCGCCAGGCTCGGCGATCGTCTGGACCTGCGGCTCAACGCGCCGGTGCAGCAGGTGGACCGCCACCCGGCGGGGGTCACCCTGCGGCTGGCGTCCGGGGAGGCGCATTTTGACCAGGTGATCTTCGCCTGCCACTCCGCGCAGGCCCTGGCGATGCTGGCGGCGCCCACCGATTCCGAACGAGAAGTCCTCGGGGACATCGGCTGGCAGCGTAACGAGGTGGTGTTGCACAGCGATCCGCGCTGGCTGCCGGAGCGCCAGCGCGCCTGGGCCAGCTGGAACTATCGCCTGAGCGACGGGGATCGGGCCCGGGCCTGCGTCACCTACAACATGAATATTCTCCAGGGGCTGCCCGCGGGCGCGCCGCTGTTCTGCGTCACCCTGAACCCGGACGCGCCGGTGGACGATCGCTACGTCTGGCAGCGCTTCGTCTATGAGCATCCGCTGTTTAACCCGCAAAGCTGGTCGGCCCAGCTGCGGCGCGAAGAGATTAACGGCCAGCAGCGGAGCTGGTACTGCGGGGCCTACTGGTACAACGGCTTTCATGAGGATGGGGTGCGCAGCGCGCTCGACGTGGTGCAGGGCATCGCCGCGGCGGAGGGCAACTGAAATGAACAGCTGCCTCTATCAGGGCGTCCTGCGCCACCGTCGCCTGCAGCCGAAGGCGCACCACTTCGTCTACCGCCTGTTTATGGCCTGGCTCGACCTCGACGAACTGGACAGGCTGCCTGAGGCGGGCATCCGCCGCAACCGCCTGGCCGCCGCTGCCTGGTACGACGCCGATTATCCGCTGGGCGCGCCGCTGAAGGCCCAGGTGCTGAACCGGCTGGAGAGCCTGACCGGCTGCCGCCCGGCGGGCCGCGTGATGCTCCTGACCCAGCTGCGCTACTTCGGCTTCCATTTTAATCCGGTCAACTTTTACTACTGCTATGACGAGGCCGACACCCTGCGCTGGGTGCTGGCCGAAGTGCGCAACACGCCGTGGAATGAGCGTCATTACTACGCGGTGGACGGCCAGCAGGCGCGCCCGCTGGAGAAAGCCTTTCACGTTTCGCCCTTTAACCCGATGGACATGGTCTATCACTGGCGCTTCAACGCGCCCGGCAAAACGCTGCACATGCATATTGAAAACCATCAGGCCAGCAAGGTGTTTGACGCCACCCTGGCCCTGAGCCGCGTGCCATTGACCCGCGCCAACCTGCGCGGGCTGCTGCTGCGTCTGCCGCTGATGACCCTGAAAACCGTCCTCGCCATCTACTGGCAGGCGCTGCGGCTGTGGCTGAAGCGCGTGCCGCTGTACAACCATCCTGTCAGCAGGAGTGAACGCTCATGACCGATCCCGTCTTTGCGCTTGAACCCGATGTGCCGCGCAACGTGCGGCTCGCGCGCTGGCTGCTCTTTCGTCTGTTGAGCGGCCTCCGCGAAGGCTCGCTCACCGTGCGCGAAGGGGCGCAGACGTTTCATTTTGGCGACCCCGCCGCCGCGCTGCGCGCCGAGGCGCGGGTCTGCACGCCGGAGGTGTACTGGCGTCTGCTGACCGGCGGCAGCCTGGCGGCGGCCGAGGCCTGGATGGACGGCGACTGGGAGAGCCACCAGCTGACGGCGCTGCTGCAGATCCTTGCGCGCAACGGCGAGGTGCTGGGGCGTCTGGAGCGCGGCTTCCGTCTGCTGGGCAAGCCCGTCGCCCGGCTGCGCCACTGGACCCGCCGCAACACTCGCGCCCAGGCGCGGGAGAACATCGCCGCCCATTACGACCTCGGCAACGAATTTTATGCCCATTTTCTGGATGACGACCTGCTCTACTCCAGCGCGCTGTTTACCGACGACCAGCAGGATCTGACCCAGGCCCAGCGGGCCAAGATGGCGCGCCTGTGCGACCAGCTGGCGCTCACTCCCGGCGATCATCTGCTGGAGATTGGCACCGGCTGGGGGGCGCTGGCCGAGTACGCCGCCCGCCATTACGGCTGCCGGGTCACCACCACCACCCTTTCCCGGGAGCAGCACCGCTGGGCTACCGAGCGCATGGCCCGCGCCGGGCTGCAGGATCGCGTCGAGGTGCTGCTCTGCGACTACCGCGATCTGCGCGGCGAGTACGACAAACTGGTGTCGGTGGAGATGATTGAGGCGGTGGGCCAGCGCTACCTGCCGGCCTTCTTCCGCACCTGCCAGGCGCGCCTGCGCCCGGGCGGCAGAATGGCCCTGCAGGCGATCACCATCCAGGATCAGCGCTATCGCGACTACAGCAAAAGCGTCGATTTTATCCAGCGCTACATCTTCCCCGGCGGCTTTTTGCCCAGCATCACGGCAATGAGCGAGCTGATGACCCGCCACACCGATTTTGTGGTACGCAACCTGTTCGACATGGGCCCGGACTATGCCCGCACCCTGGCGCACTGGCGACAGCGCTTTACCCACGCCTGGCAGGATATTGAAAAGCTCGGCTTTGATGAGCGCTTCCGCCGGATGTGGCTCTACTACTTCGGCTACTGCGAAGCCGGATTTAACGCCCGCACCATCAGCGTGGTGCAGCTCACCGCGGAGCGGGTATGACACGCCCGGCGCAGCACCTGCTGATGGCCCTCGCGTTCGATGTTTACTGGACGCTGGTGGTGATGTTGCGCGAGCGCGGTCTGCTGATCTGGCTGACGCTGGCCATTTTCGCCTGGCTGCGGTTGCCGGCGGCCAGCCGTCCGCCTGCCCTGCTGTTGGCCGCAGCGGGCTGCGGCCTGGACGCCTGCTGGGCGCTGGCGGGACTGATCGATTTTCGCGGCGACAGCCTGCTGCCCCTGTGGATGGTGGCCCTGTGGCTGATGTTCGCCGTCGTCTGGACCCGACTGACCCGCACCGCGACGCTTCCCGGCTGGGTGCTGGCCACGGCCGCCACCGTCGGCGGCCCGGTGGCCTACCTGATCGGCGCTCGCCTCGGAGCTATGACCCTGCTGGTGCCGACGGCGCTTGGCGTGGCCGCCATGGCCTGCGGCTGGCTGGTGCTCATGCTGTTATTCCATCTGGGGATGGGGAGGCAAAAATGAGATTCGCCCTGTTACTGCTGTGGCTGACCATCCTCGCCCCGGCGGCCCACGCCGCCGACTGGCTGACGTGGCGCCGCGTCGGCGAGGCGACCCTCACCTGGGGGCCGTTCACCGTCTATCACTCGCAGCTGCGTACGCCCAATGGCCGGTATGACGGCCCGCAGCAGGATCGGGCGCTGATCATCACCTACCGGCGCGACATCGATCGCGAGGCGCTGGTGGAGGCCACCCGCGACCAGTGGCAGGCGCAGGGCATTCTGCAGCAGGAACCGCGCAGCGAAGCCTGGCTACGCATGCTGCAGGGGATCTGGCCGGACGTCGCGCCGGGCAGCCAGCTGGCGTTCGTGGTCAGCGGCGGCGAGGGGCAGTTCTGGTACCGCGCCAGCGCCGCGCAGACCGCCTTTACCCCGCTCGGCCCGCGCCAGTCGGCGGCGTTCAGCACCCGCTTTCTCGCCATCTGGCTCGATCCGCGTACCACTTATCCCGAACTGCGTCAGCAGTTGATCGGAGGTACACCATGAAACGCATTCTGACCCTTGGCCTGGCGCTGCTGATGCTGATCCTCGCCGGCTGCAGCACCGAGGTCACGGAGTACCGGCAGCAGCCCGCCCTCGACATCTTTCACTATTTTCAGGGGCGAACCGAGGCGTGGGGGATGGTGCAGGATCGCAGCGGCAAGCAGCTGCGCCGCTTCCATGTTGAGATCGATGGCGACGTCGTCGGCGACACCCTGACCCTCCATGAGCGCTTTGTCTATGACGACGGCGAGAAGCAGCAGCGGGTATGGCGCATTCGCCGCACCGGCGATAACCGTTATCAGGGCACCGCCGGGGATATCGAAGGGGTGGCCAGCGGCCAGGCGGCAGGCAATGCCTTTCACTGGCGCTACAGCATGAACGTCGAGGCCAGCGGCAGCCGGTGGCTGCTGCACTTTGACGACTGGATGTTCCTGCAGGACGGCAGCCATTTATTTAACAAAACCGAGATGAAGAAATTCGGCATTACGGTCGCCACCGTGACCCTTTTCTTTACCCGAACCACAGCAGAAGAGAGGACAGCGCCATGAACACGCAACCTGTCATTGGGATCAGCGGATGTTTAACCGGCTCAGCCGTGCGATTCGACGGCGGGCATAAGCGTATGGGCTTTGTGATGGATGAGCTCGCGCAGTGGGTGGCGTTTAAACCCGTCTGCCCGGAGATGGCGATCGGCCTGCCCGTTCCCCGCCCGGCGCTCCGCCTGGTGCAGACCCCGGTCGGGGAGATCCGCATGCGCTTCAGCCACGCCCCGCATGAGGATGTGACGGAGAAGATGGCTGATTTCGCCAGCGCCCACCTGGCAACCCTGGGTGAGCTGTCGGGCTTTATCGTCTGCGCCAAATCGCCGAGCTGCGGGATGGAGCGCGTGCGGCTGTATGATGAAAAAGGCAATCGCGGGCGTAAGGAAGGCGTGGGGCTGTTTACCGGCGCCCTGATGGCGCGCTACCCGTGGCTGCCGGTGGAAGAGGATGGCCGGCTGCACGATCCGCTGCTGCGGGAGAATTTTGTCGAGCGCGTTTTCGCCCTGCATGAACTCAACGCCCTGCGCGCCCGCGGCCTGACCCGTCACGGTCTGCTGGCCTTTCACAGCCGCTACAAGCTGCAACTGCTGGCTCATCACCAGGCGGGCTACCGGGAGATCGGCCCGTTCGTCGCCTCGCTGCATGAATGGGAGGATCTGGAGGCGTTCTTCGAGGTTTACCGCGAGAAGCTGATGGCGATCCTCAAGCAGCCCGCCTCGCGGAAAAACCACACCAACGTGCTGATGCATATTCAGGGTTATTTCCGCGACCAGCTGAACAGCCGCCAGCGCGGCGAGCTGCGGGAGGTGATCCTCAACTATCGCGCCGGGCTGCTGCCGATCCTCGCCCCGCTGACGCTGCTTAAGCACTATCTGGCCGAGTATCCGGATCGCTACCTGCAGACGCAGAACTATTTTGACCCCTACCCGCAGGATCTGGCCCTGCGCCTGACGGTGAACTGAGGGAGTTGGCCTGAACCAGCTGCCCGGCGGCGCTGCGCTTGCCGGGCCTACGGGGGGAACCCGCAGGAAGGAACGTAGGCCGGATAAGGCATTTATGCCGCCATCCGGCACTATCGCAGGTATGGAGCCTGATCGCCCGGCGGCGCTGCGCTTGCCGGTCCTGGGGGGGAGCCCGCAGGAAGGAACGCAGGCCGGATAAGGCATTTATGCCGCCATCCGGCATAAATGGAGCGCACCAGTCATAGCCCGGCTAAGCGTAGCGCCAGCCGGGAACGCTCCTTCGACAACGCTATCGCATCAGAACCACGCCTCAAACATTCCGCCGACGTTCAGCGAATCCAGCTGCTGGTCCTGGGTGCCGTTTACCTTCGCGGTGTGCTCGTTATCCACCTGGCCGCCGGTGACGTAGAAGCGCAGCATCGGACGGAACTCCGGCCCCATGCCGATGGCGATGTTCTGCGACAGCGTCAGCTTCCAGCCGTGGTTATCCCCGCCCTGGTCGTAATCCACGCGCTGGTAGCCCGCTTCCAGCCAGGTGGAGTGCACGTCGTTCCAGAAGTACATCGGCCGCACGATGGCGCCGTAGTTTTTACGGTTATCGGTATTGTCCTTGCCGTTGTCGTAGTCGTGGAAGGCCAGCAGATATTCCACCTGCGCCTGCTGGGTGAACTTATGGCTGCCCTCGAAGCTGGCGTAGACCGTGGTCAGGTCGTCGGTTTTGTTATAGACGCTGTTATCCGAGTTGTCGGAATAGCGCAGGATCACCTTGTTCACCCCGCTGTCGTTGGTGTGGCTCAGCACCAGGCCGCCCTGCCAGGCTTCGAGACGCGCGTCGCTGTCCACCGCCTTCGAATCAAAGCCGTAGTTGGCGTACACCTCGACGTCGATCGGCCCGGCCTTGATGTTGTGGGTTTTGGTGGTCAGCGCGTAGTGGCCGTTGTCGCCGGTGTCGGAGCTGCCGGTACAGGTGATACGCGACGGGTTGGTCTCGTCGGCCATCACTTCCGGACTACAGGATTTCACCTGCGAGACCGCCGCCACGTCGAACTGCACGCCGCCGATATCAAAGTTCTTCACCCCGGCGCCCTGGCCGTCGTGGTTCATCCAGAAGTAGTCGTTGATCCCCTGTTGCGGACGCTGGTGGAAGTCGCGGCCGGCCCAGATATAGGCGTTGGGGTTGGATTCCAGCACGTTGGTGACCCCGACGTAGGCCTTCTTCAGGTTAACTTCGTCGCTCCAGTGGTCGAACATCACGTTAAGATCCCAGATAGCCCCCTGCGCGCTTTTGAAGGCCTTGCTGATCTGGAATTCGCCGCCGTTGCTTTCGTTGCCCAGACGGCCGATCGCCGAGGCGCCGTTATAGGAGCCGTCGACGCCGACATATTTCTGGTCGCCGGTCTGGAAGTGAGCGCCATAGCGGGCATAGCCGCTGAACTTGAGGCCGAACGGAATGGCCATATCCGGCGAGGCGGCGGTGGTCTGCGGGTTGGTGATCACGTCGACCTTTTTGTCGGCCGCGGCGTCGATTTTCGCCTGGCGGTCGGCCAGAGCTTTATCAACGGCTTTGGCGACGATGGCGTCGATCTGTTCCTGAGTAAATTCTTGCGCCATTACAGAGGTAAGCGGAAAAAACGCGGCGATAACCGCCATGGTTAATGGAAGTTTTTTTATCATTGTCATGAGTTTCTCAATATAGGTTAATTTTATTCAGACAATAACCAGCCTATTCTGAGCTGACAGAATATGTCGCTATCATCAGAACAAGTTATTTTTTATTTTGTACGGTCACAGAGGCGTTACACAATTATCGTTACCCTTCCTCCTTCGCTGATATTAAACAGGTGGTCTTTCGCCACTGACAAAAAAACACAGCACGAACCAATAAACGCAATTTCCCGGCAGCGGATAGACGGCGGAATACATGCCCCCGCGGGGGCATGTCAGCAAAAATTAACCAAAGATATAGGTATTGACGAGATTTTCGAGTAATTCCTGACGCCCGCTCTGAGGCTGCGGATTCAGATTATGCTGCTCAGCGTATCGGGCAATATTATCCAGCGACATCTGCCCGCTCATAATTTTCTGCCCCAGCTCGCCCTGCCAGCCGGCATAGCGTTTTGCCAGACCCTGATCGAGCTTGCCATCCTCAATCATGCGCGCGGCCAGCTTGAGGGACAGCGCCATCACGTCCATGGCGCCAATATGGCCATAAAACATGTCGTATTTGTCGGTGCTCTGCCGACGAACTTTGGCGTCAAAGTTCAGGCCGCCGGTGGTGAATCCCCCGGCTTTAAGGATCTCGTACATCACCAGGGTATTTTCTTCCACACTGTTCGGGAACTGATCGGTATCCCAGCCGAGCTGCGCATCGCCGCGGTTGGCATCAACGGAGCCGAAAATGCCCAGCGCGATGGCGCTGGCGATTTCATGGTGGAAAGAGTGCCCCGCCAGAGTGGCGTGGTTGGCTTCAATGTTCACCTTGATCTCATTTTCCAGACCAAACTGCTTCAGGAAACCATACACCGTCGCGACATCATAATCGTACTGATGCTTAGTGGGCTCCTGCGGTTTCGGCTCGATAAGCAGCGTGCCGCTAAAGCCAATCTTATGCTTGTGCTCCACCACCATCTGCAGGAAGCGGCCAATCTGCTCGCGCTCCTGGCGCAGATCGGTATTCAGCAGGGACTCGTAACCTTCGCGGCCGCCCCACAGCACATAGTTTTCGCCGCCGAGCTGGTGGGTGGCATTCATGGCGGTCACTACCTGCGTGGCCGCCCAGGCAAATACCTCCGGATCGGGGTTGGTCGCCGCCCCGGCGCCGTAGCGCGGGTGGGTAAAGCAGTTGGCGGTGCCCCACAGCAGTTTCACGCCGGTTTGCTGCTGTTTCTCCGCCAGCACCTCGGTCATGATGGCGAAATTATGCAAATACTCTTTCAGCGACGCGCCTTCTGGCGAGACGTCGACATCGTGGAAGCAGTAATACGGTACGTTGAGCTTGTAGAAAAATTCAAACGCCACGTCCGCTTTGCGTTTGGCCATTTCCAGCGCATCGCCCGCGGCCTGCCAGGGACGCTCAAACGAGCCGGCGCCAAACATATCCGCGCCATTCCAGCAGAAATTATGCCAGTAACAGGCGGCAAAACGCAGATGATCTGCCATGCGTTTTCCCAGCACGATTTCATCCGGATTATAGTGGCGAAACGCCAGCGGATTATCGGTTTTGGGTCCGGCAAAGCGAACGCGATCAACCTGGTCGAAATAGGTTTGCATGATGAACTCCGAAATTGAGAAACAGGAAAATTAACAACTGTGACACATCGTGTATTCTCATCGTCGGTTGCTCAATTACGTTATTTCACTCGGCGATTGAGAAAATGCTCAAATGTGAGCCATCTCGCAAATAAAACTATTTTAAATATCTCGCTTCGCGCGCGTATAGCGTACACTTCCTGGGGAATTCAGGTATCCACACCAAATTAAAATGCCGGTTTTGTCGCAATGTCTGCCTGCCAAAAAAAATTAGCGGCGGATAACGGTTCAAAGCAGGCGATACAGGCCTTTGCTTCGAGGATCACATAAGTAAAAAAACATAATTACGTAATTTAAAAACGTAATAGATTCTTCCAGGTCAACTGTGTCAGAAAGTGTTTCACCTACACAAAACAAACCGGAGTCTGCTTAGAATGAGTAAAAACATAATGCACAGTCGGCATGATGAATATCATAAATTAACCCGTGGAGAACGAATTGGTTATGGCATGGGCGACTTTGCGCAAAACCTGGTTTTCGGCACAATTGGGGGTTTTCTGGCTTTGCATATGCTGACGGTAAATACCATCAGCACGGCAACGGCAGGCTTTATTTTTCTTTTTGTCCGCATCATTAATGTGTTTTGGGATCCGATGGTCGGAACCTATGTGGATAAGCGAACCTCGAAAGCAGGGAAATATCGCCCCTGGCTGTTACGAGCCGGCGTGCCGCTGGTGATCCTGTCGGCATTACTGTTCGCGCCAATTCCTGGGGTGAAAGGTTCGGTGGCTTTCGCCTTTATTATTTATCTGGCGCTGGACCTGGTTTATTCCTTAGTCAATATTCCCTATGGCTCGCTGAATGCGTCGCTGACCCGCGACCCGGAATCGATCGATAAGCTGACCAGTACCCGCATGATGCTGGCCAACAGCGCCAACCTGCTGGTCTATACCCTGTTCCCGATGTTTGTGCAGATGGCGGCGCCGAAAGATCGCAGCCTGAAAGACACCGGCTTTTTTGGCCTTGAGCTGAATCTCGGCAACTATACCGATCCGTCAGCGAACTACGCCTGGTTCGGCGTGTACGCCATCTATATGATCATCGGCGCGGTGGCCCTGTTTATCTGCTACAAATGCACCAAAGAACGCGTTGTCGCGACCGCCGAGCAGACCGCCAACGTCAAAACTACCGACCTTTTCCACGAGCTCAGACATAACCGTCCGCTGGTTATTCTCGGCATGTTCTTTATGCTGGCCTTTACCTTCATGTTCTTCATGAACACCGTTAACGGCTTCTTCAACCAGTTCGTCGTCGGCCACTCCGAATGGATGGGCGCCGTGGGCCTCGTCGCGTCTATTCCCGGCATCGCCTTCCCGGTGTTCTGGCCGAAACTGAAAAAAATCTTTGGTAAAAAAGGCTTCTTCCATCTGTTCCTCGCCATGTTCATCGTCGGCGAACTGCTGACCTACGCCTGGTCCCGCGAAGGGATGCACGACGCCCTGTGGCTGGCCTACATCGCCACCTTTATTAAACAGTGGGGCTTAACCTCCGCCACCGGCTTTATGTGGGGGCTGGTACCGGAAGTTATCGCGTACGGCGAATTAAAATCGGGCAAACGCAATGCCGCCATTATCAATGCCATTATGGGACTCTTCTTCAAGATCGGCTTCACCATCGGCGGCGCTATCCCGCTGTGGCTGCTGGCGGTGTATGGATTTAATGAAAGCGGCGCCGTGCAGAGCGCCAGCGCCATCGACGGGATCATTATGACCGCCGTGTGGATCCCAATTGCGCTGGCCGCTATTTCGATGGTGATCATGCAGGTTTATCCCATCTCCGATAAACATGTTACCGACATCAACCGTCAGCTGGATGAGATCCGCGTGTAGTTAAAAAAATTATAAATCAGACCGATCCTTAACTTTCCATTTTAAAAGGTGTAATGAAATGTCACTTATTCAAAACCCGATATTACGCGGCTTTAATGCCGACCCCAGTATTATTCGCGTCGAGGATACGTACTATATTGCCAACTCGACGTTTGAGTGGTTCCCGGGCGTGCGTTTACATGAGTCCAAAGACCTGAAAAACTGGAACCTGCTGCCTTCGCCGCTCTCCACCACCACCCTGCTGGATATGAAGGGCAACCCCTCCTCCGGCGGCATTTGGGCCCCGGCGCTCTCCTGGGCCGACGGGCAATTCTGGCTGGTGTATACCGATGTGAAGGTCACCGAAGGCGCCTTTAAAGACATGACCAACTACCTGACCACGGCGAAGGATATTCGGGGCCCGTGGAGCGACCCGATCAAGCTGAACGGCGTCGGGTTTGACGCCTCGCTGTTCCATGACGACGATGGCCGGAAATATATCGTCCAGCAAACCTGGGATCACCGGGAGTACCATCACCCCTTCGATGGCATTACCTTAACGGAGCTGGATACCAACACGCTGAAGTTAATGCCGGAAACCGCGCGCACCATCTACCGCGGCACCGCCGTGGCGCTGGTCGAGGGGCCGCACCTCTATAAACTGAACGGCTACTACTATCTGTTTGCCGCCCAGGGCGGCACCGTGTTTACCCACCAGGAGGTGGTGGCGCGGTCGAAAACCCTCGAGGCCGACAGCTTTGAAACCGAGCCGGGCGACGTGTTCTTAACCAACGTCGATACCCCGGACAGCTACATTCAGAAACAGGGCCATGGCGCGCTGGTCTCCACTCCGGAAGGCGAATGGTATTACGCCTCGCTCTGCGCCCGGCCGTGGAATCGCCCGGGGGAATCCATCTACGACCCGCGCGGCTGGTCAACCCTCGGCCGGGAAACCGCGATCCAGAAAGTGTACTGGGACGACGAGGGCTGGCCGCGTATTGAAGGCGGTCACGGCGGGAAAACCTTCGTCGAAGGGCCGAAAGACGCCATCTTCACCGAAAGCGCCAGCGATAATAGCCAGCAGGATGACTTTACCTCGCCAGCGCTCGACCCGAACTGGAATACCCTGCGGGTGCCGTTTACGGCCAAAATGGGCACCACCGGCGACGGCAAATTAACCTTAATCGGCCAGGGTTCGTTAGCCAATACGCATGACCTGTCGCTGATTGCCCGCCGCTGGCAGGCCTTCTATTTTGACGCCGCGGTGAAGGTGAAATTCGAACCCTTCAGCTACCAGCAGATGGCCGGATTAACAAACTACTATAACGACCGCCACTGGAGCTTCGTCTTCCTGACCTGGAATGAAATTAACGGCAAGGTCATCGAAGTCGGCGAAAATAACCGCGGAAAATACACGTCGTACCTGAAGGATAACGCCATCAAGGTGCCGGACGGCGTCGAATACGTCTGGTTCCGGACCAAGGTCCGCAAGCAGACCTACAGCTATGAATACAGCTTCGATGGCGTGTCGTTCACCGAGATCCCGGTCCAGCTGGATGCCGCGGTACTGTCCGATGACTATGTGTTGCAGAGCTACGGCGGGTTCTTTACCGGGGCGTTCGTCGGCCTGGCGGCGGTAGACTACGCCGGGTACGGCACCCAGGCTGAGTTTTATCAGTTCGAGTATCAGGAGCTGGGCGATAGGTTAGCGGCCGATGGGAGCTATAACTGGGAGGCTGGCGAGACGCGGGATAAGTAAGAGAGTGTGAGCCCCCGCTACCGGTAAGGTAGCGTGGGGTTTGTGCTGTGTGTGATGTAATTAAAGCGAGCGCTGTAGGATGTCAGTCTGCGGGGCGCAGCCGGGCCTTCAGCTCTTCGGGAGTAAACGGCGGATCTCGCCGGTGCAGCATTGCATGGCAATTGGGACATACCGGGATCAGATCGGTTTCAGGGTTCAGACGGTAGTCCTGCTTGATCCCGGCCAGCGGAATGAGATGGTGGATATGGATAAAACCCTGGCCGATTTCGCCATAGCGGCTGGCCATATCCAGACCGCATACCTGACACCGGCAGCCATGCAGGCGAAGCGCCGCCTGACGAGCCTGACGGTCGCGCTCATAGCGATTGACCACCACCTGCATCGCCGCCCCTTCCACGAACTCCATAGTCGTCTGTCCCTCATCGGGGAAAAGCGCAACCTCGTCATCGCCAGCGCCCTGCGACGCGATCGTAAATCCTTGATCCAGTAACAGACGCACGCATTTGGATTTAATCCCTCCGCTGAAATCCGTCGGGGTAAATTCCGTGCCTGTCGCAAGCGTGGCCGCTAACCCGACGATGGCTTTTGAAGGATACCGACGCCCCTCAAACTCGATCTCATACAGACGCGCGCTTTTAAACTGATGCGCAACGCCTGCATCGTAAGCGCGAATGGCGGCGATGATGCATTCCCTGGATAAATGGTCCGGTAGTTTTTTCATAAGACATAGCTATCTGATGGCGCGAAGCTTGAGTATAAATAGAAAGCTATGGGCTTTTCGAACAAATAACTAGCAGTGATAGTTAAATCGCGATCCACGTAGAATCGCCGCATCTGGTGGGTTGATCGGCAAGGATTTTGCGAGCATCATCGCATTTATTTAGCTGCCAATGTAACGCTATGCCCTCCAGCACGACCCTGCAACACGCGATCGAGAACATCACCATCTGGCGCAAAGGCGAACAGCGTGCGCCGCATAAGCCACTGCTGCTGCTGTACGTCCTCTCGCAGTACCAGCGCGGCCATGCGCGGATGTTCGACTACGCCTCGGAGATACGCGATGAGCTGCATAGCCTGCTGGAACGCTTTGGCCCGCAGCGCCGCCAGTACCGGCCAGACATGCCCTTTTGGCGCCTGAAAGGCGACGGCTTCTGGGAGCTGAACAACAGCGAACAGTGTTCAACCCAGGGCAGCCGACAGCCGCCCGGCAAAGAGCTGGAGCTCTGTCACGTCGCCGGCGGCTTTGATGAGCCGCATTTTGCGCTACTCCATAGAGATAAGAGGCTGATCAATACCCTCGCCCATCAGATCCTCGAAGCGCATTTCCCGGAGAGTATTCAGGAAGAGCTGGCTGAAGAGATGGGGTTTGATCTGCAGCAAATCCGTAAAGAGCGCGACCCGCATTTTCGCCAGCAGGTGCTGCGCGCCTATAACTATGAGTGCGCGATCTGCGGCTTCAATATGCGCCATGATAATACCTCCGTCGCCCTGGAAGCGGCCCATATCAAATGGAAGCAGCACGGCGGCCCCTGCGAAATCCCTAACGGCCTGGCGCTCTGCGCGATTCACCATAAGGCCTTTGATAAAGGATCCATTGGTCTGGATGAGGATATGCGCATCCAGGTTTCGCCAGCGGTGAACGGCGGGGGCATTGTTGGCAGGCTGTTCTGGGATTTTGATGGTAAGCCGATTACCTTGCCGCAGGGGAAAGAATGCTATCCGCAGGAAGGGTTTGTGGCATGGCACCGGCGGGAGGTGTTCAGGGGATGAGGGGGGATGGTGATAAGCGGGTTTCGATGCTACCTTCTCGCTCCTGAACATCAACAGATCTTTTCGTGTCTGCGCCACCATCGTCTTTAAGACACATATACGGAGGAATTGGCATCTCATTTGCTCCTTATCGTTGAAATTAACTGCAATGTAATAATGTAGAGTACAGCTGAAAGGAATATTACTATTATCAGCGATATATAAAAGAAAGTGTCATACATCGTATCGGCGTTCACACTCCCGAACAAGAAGTGGCAAATATCCCTTGCGATATCATAATCGAGATAGATTTCCGGCCTTGGAAGTGCACGTCCCAGAACCAAAAACAGCAATATAAAATAAATAATCTTACTGATTTTACGAGCAAACGTTATTAGAGCCACTGGCAACAACCTCCACCCAACCGCGAGCCATCAGGGAACGCATGCAGGGAACCTGTACTAACGATGTATTCATAAGCGCATTTCGGATCATGGCAAATCAGAATTATGGGTGATAGTAATACAACCCTCGGAAACCGTACCCGGATGCAAACGGAAGTTACCACGTTTCACACCCTCTACCCACGTCTCATCGTCAATTCCGCGGTCGTCACGCCATAATGCAAACCAATCGCTTTTCCCCCGCCGTAGTTCGCGGCAGGACGTAATGAAACGATTGGTGTTAGCCCTGCTTTTATTTATTTTCAAACACTTGGCTATAGCCCCCGCTCTCACGCCGGAAGCGGATATCACTCTGGTGAATCCGTCAATGTTTGCTCGTGAAGAATATCGACGGCACAACATGATGCTGTCGATGTGTTCACATAAACCGCCTGTTCATGAGTCATAACCTGTTTCTGCCATGAACAAGTCAGAGCAAATATATATAAACTGATAATTTTAACATCCAAGTTTATGCGTATCCAATCACTAATCTAATATTTATACGCGCTTTATCATTTATTGAATTAATACTTCTCACATCAAGATAATTCATTATAATAATTTACCAAAAACTGATACACAATGATGTTTTACACCTTATTGAAACCAATGGTTCAAAACCATTTTACAATACAATCTGTAACAATTAGATTATAGTAACATTTATCAATTTATTTATTCTCTTATAAATTATCATCGATTATTTCTTGAAAAAGTGATGTAAATTTTCAGTCGTTTATTCAAACATAGGATAGCTATATGGCAGACACAGAAGGGATAGCGCGGAAGTTATATAACATCATTACCTCTCCTGATACAGTTACAGGGCTTATCAATGGTGGGTTATCTGTTCCTTTAGATTATGGTTATCTGATTTACGGTATCTTTGATACGGATACAATATATGAACGTGAAACAGAAAGAATCCGTATGATGACCGCCATAAGACATGACATTCTTAACTATGAAAATATCGTTAATGCAGTTAAATTAATGTTTCAGTTATTTAATAAATATATATCCGAATCAGAACAAGATAGAATATACAGAAGTGTAGTTACCTCTATCGTGGGTAGAATCTCTACGAATATTATCGCATCGAACATCGCTAAAGCCGTTATAGAAAAAACGTCATTTACTTATGTAGTATTTAAGGGGAAAGGGAATCCAATAGCCTTTTTAAGTACTATCCTCTTGTTTGGTGGAATGGCAGAGCGTTCCATCAGGACGTCTGATAAACTCAGGAATGAAGCGCCCGAGGTATACTCGTTGTTAATACCCCGCGATTATGATCTTCTTTATTCCTTATTTGCCGATGCGGTACAACCTTTTGTGGATGCCATCCATGCAGGGTACACCGAGGGCAACCCCGTATTCGACAAGATTATGAAAAGAGTGGAAGATCATTTAAATACGAATGCTAAGGCTGGGTGATATGAAAAAAATCATCACGCCACTCGTCGATATAGTTCTCTGCACCTATATTATTACCACATGCTTTATTTGCCTGAGTGAGTTTAATAACTGGCAGAATAAAATAATCGCAATGACGATTATAATCGGCAGCGCTTATATCATCGCCATTGCATTGAATAGATTGCTGGGAACAAAGATAGGTGTATTAAGCGGTGTTTTTAATTTACTATCAGGCCCGCCACTAATTATAGGCGCTATTGTTTGCATAGCCTTACTTGACCCGTGGCCGGTTAAGATTATTGGTCTGTTTTTATGGGTCATTATAATGTTTTGTTTACCTTCATTTATAAATAGAGATAAGGAGTAATCATGTCAAATCCAGCATATCTTTGGCTAACCAATACAAACGGCTCCCCTATAACTGGTAGTTCTCTCGTTACAGGGCGTATTGGCGCTATTATCCTATCCACGTAATATGGACACAGTCCTAAGCAAGGCTCTGATTTTCAAACTGTTCTAGGCTGAGTACGCGACAAGCACTTTGGAGACGCCAGCGAGTGTAATCGCATTCGATATATTTAAATACCGTCATCCGCTTTTTTCCGACTGATAAAGTGTTCACCGTGAATGCATACGACTTTCAGCAAGTGGAAGAAGTTTTCGGAACAGGCGTTATCGTAACAGCAGCCCTTTGCACTCATGCTATCGCCCAGATTATGCCGCCCCAGTAGCGCATTACACGTCTGTTGTGCTGTCATCCGTGATGACATCGACCAGCCGATAATTGCCCGTCACAACAGGTCGACGATAACGGCCAGATACATCCAGCATTCATCCATACGTAAGTAGATGCTGTCAACCGACTACTTCTGGTTCGGGCCGCCGCCGTAAAAATCCTGTTTCAGCAGTTTTTCCGACACCGGCAGGCCATGTTCGCGGTAACTGACCTGACTGAGCTTCTGTGACGCTTTCCCATTCAGCGCCTGACGAAGCAGGCTGGCTGCCACGGTTTTCACGTTAAACCGGTAACCCTGGGCATGCAGTTCATCGTTCAGGCGCGGTGCGCCGCAACGCTGTTTTGCCCAGTGAAAAGCCTCGTATACGGCGCTATCGCAGCTCATACGAAACTACTGGCGTGAGTTTATCCTCGCGCGTCGCTGATTCCAGACATACCACCACACGGAGGACACGACACATGGTTTTGATGCTAACTCAGCCTGATATTTTTCAATAAAAACAGTGTTCATTTCAGGCGTTTCGCGAAATATGTCACGGCCTTGTGGAGAATAGCCTGCTCCGCCAGCTGGAGTTTGAAACAGGCGTTTTCAGCAGCCAGTTTAAAGGCTTCCTAACGGAATTGAGATGAGTGCTGCATGCGGATTTTTATACGGTTGATGCTAGTTTTGTCATGTGAGTCACCTCTGGTTGAGAGTTTACTCCACTTAGTCGCGTGTCCACTATTGATGGGTAAGATCAATCGCCAATAAAAATGAGTTCATGTTCGCCGCAGAACTGTTTTATCTGCTTCAGGATTGCCAGAGCCTGCCTTGAAAGCGGCACCAAATGAGGTGTACGCATCTTTGATCCTCGCTGAGAATGTTTCACGCCGGGAATAGGCTCTCGCTCAGGGGGAATGGTCCACATTGACGTTTCAAAATCGATCTCTGACCAGCGAGCAAAACGCAGCTCACTGGAGCGAATAAAGATAAGCAGAGTGAGTTCCGTTGCCCAGCGGGTTAGCGGCCTGCCGGTATAGTCGTCTATTTTCTCAAGTAACTCAGGGATGCGCTTTAATTCCAGCGCCGGACGATGTTGTCGATTACCGGAAGCAACCGCCCCAGCCATCTCTTGTGCCGGGTTATAATCAATTAACCCACTTTGCACTGCATAACGCATGATGGCCGTAGTGCGCTGTTGAAGACGAGCAGCAACTTCAAGACGTCCAGACATCTCTACGGCTTTAATGGGCGCTAATAAATCGCGCGTTTTTAACTCAGTGATGTTACGTTCACCAAGCGCTGCAAAGAGATTATCTTCCAGACTTTTTAGCACACGATGGGCGTGATCTTCAGACCACTTTTTATTGGTGCCATGCCACTCGATCGCTACCTCTTTAAAGGTTCGTGCTTTACTCTGTTCAACCTTATCATTTTTCTTTTTGTCTCCTGGATCGACGCCATTCGCTAGCAGCTTACGCGCTTCGTCACGACGTGCTCTGGCATCCGCCAGTGTGATTTCAGGGTAAACCCCAAGTGCCAACATCTTTTGCTTGCCGTCATAACGGTACTGTAAACGCCAGTACTTAGAACCATTTGGATGGACAAGAAGGTGCATACCGCTGCCATCGGTCAGTTTGTATTGCTTATTCGTTGGCTTAGCTGTTCTGACCTTGATATCTGTTAACGCCATGCTTATCCCCTCCCTGTTGGTACAAGCATTATCGAACCGGAAATACCATCATCTGTACCAACATGTGTTGGTAGATGTACATTGATGTCGGTTGACCTTGAGAGAGTTAATATAGCGGGAAAGGTAGATAAATACTGGATTTTAGACATAAAAAAAGACCTCAGTTGAGGTCCATTTACATGCTTTTGGTGCCGAAGGCCGGACTCGAACCGGCACGTATTTCTACGGTTGATTTTGAATCAACTGCGTCTACCGATTTCGCCACTTCGGCACTGAAGGGGATGCGGAAACGTTCTGGATTATACCTGTCGGCGGCGGTCATGCAAGCGACAGCGTGTCGTCATTGCGCTAAGTGTTGAAAAAAACAGCGCTATCCTGCGCGGCGTCACCTTTTGCCGCCGTTCCATAGCGCGACGGCCACCAGCCCCTCCTCTCACAACCCCGCGACCTCAACTCCGCCTGCCAGCCATACCCCTTTCCCTCAGCACTCCCTAACCCCACTCAAACTTATCTCAAATTTTTCTCACCACGCTCTCACCTGCATCCCTATCACAATCCATCTCTGCTCAAACAAATGCCCAATATCCTATCCCCAACTATTCTCCCAACCCCACCCACCACCATTCCAATATATTCCAGAAAGTTTTAGCCAATGCCTTTTAGTTATTCATCCGCTCCGCGGCAAGACATTAATTTCATCAATATTTTTATAACTTTACATTAATGAAAAGTTTTCTTTTTGCCGTTTATTCCAGGATTTTCCTCAGGCGTGAAAGGTTCCAGTAAACACTATTTTTACTAGTCGCTGTACGAGTCTTGATGGACATATTCACTCGATGAATTAACTCAGGAGAATACTTGTGACGACGTTAAAACCTTTGCTGGCCCGCAACCGCAGCTGGGCGCTGCAGAAGTGTCAGCATGACCCGGACTATTTCGAAAAATGGATCGACGGGCAGAGGCCCCACTCGCTGTGGATCGGCTGCTCCGACAGCCGCGTGCCCGCCGAGGTGCTCACCGGCAGTCAGCCCGGCGAGCTCTTTGTCCACCGCAATATCGCCAACATGCTCGACCCCGCCGACGACAACGTCATGAGCGTCCTGCAGTATGCCCTCCACTACCTTGAGGTGGAGCGGGTGGTGCTTTGCGGCCACTACGGCTGCGGCGGCGTGCAGGCGGCGCTCTCCCTGCCCACTCTGCCGCTGGCGCAGGAATCCTCGGCGCTGGCTCGCCGCATCGGCCAGTTGCGCCGCACCCTGCATCACGAAATTGCGCAGATCGCCGATGGGTGTGGTGTTGCGGCCTCCCCCGGCGCCAGCGCCAGTTCCGACGCGGAGCCCTCTCGCCGTGCCCTTGATGCCCTGGTGGAAGCCAACGTTCGCGCCCAGTTCGCCCGTCTGCTGGAGAGTGAGCCGGTGCAAACGGTGCTCGCCAGCGGGCGGCCCCTCAGCCTGCACGGCTGCGTCTACGACCTGGCTTCCGGCCACTTAACCACCCTCGTCGAACACCTCTCACCGCAGGAGCACGCCCCATGAATACGTTTCGTCAGGACTCTCTCGCCGGCATCGTCGTCTTCCTTGTCGCCCTGCCGCTGTGCCTCGGCATCGCCCAGGCCAGCGGCTTACCGCCCTTCGTCGGCCTGCTGACCGGCATCATCGGCGGCCTGGTCGTCACCGCCCTCAGCCCCTCCCGCTTCGCCGTCAGCGGCCCCGCCGCCGGACTGGTCACCATCGTCGTCGCCGCCATTGAATCCCTGGGTTCCTTCTCCCTCTTCCTGATGGCGCTGGTGCTGGCCGGCGTGCTGCAGCTGCTGTTCGGGATCCTGCGCGCCGGGCGCTTTATCTCCCTCGTTCCCGCCAGCGTCATCAAAGGCATGCTGGCGGCGATCGGCATCCTGCTGATTATGCAGCAGATCCCCGTTGCGCTCGGCACGGCGGAAGAGACCGGACTTACCGAAGTGGTTCAGGGCAACGCCGCTTTCTCCGTCACTGCGATTGCCGTCGCCGCGGGCGGCCTGCTCGTGCTCTGGCTGTGGGGCTCGCCGCTTATCCGCCGGGTGAAGAGCCTGCGCTGGATCCCCGGGCCGCTGATCGCCGTCCTGCTCGGCTGCGTGACCACCCTGCTGCTGACCCATTTTGCGCCGCAGCAGCTGGCCGCCCTGCCGCGTATTACCCTGCCGGCGTTCGGCAGCCTCGGCGACCTGCTGGGCGAGCTGGAGTCTCCCGCATGGAGCGCGTGGCGCAATCCGTCGGTGTGGGTGGTGGCGCTGACCCTGGCGCTGGTCGCCAGCCTCGAAACCCTGCTCAGCCAGGAGGCGCTGAAAAAGCTGCGCCCGCAAAATCCGCCGCCTTCGCCGAACCGTGAAATGGTCGCCCAGGGCGTGGGCAATCTGCTCTCCGGCGTTCTGGGGGCGATGCCGATCACCGCGGTGATCGTCCGCAGCTCGGTGAACGTCAGCAACGGCGCGCAGAGCAAACTGTCGATCTTTATCCACGGCGTGCTGCTGTTGATCTGCGGCCTGTGGTTCAGCGGCCTGCTGACCTTAATCCCGCTCGCCAGCCTCGCCGCCGTGCTGCTGTATACCGGCTATAAGCTGGCGACGCCGCGGCTGTTCATCGAGCAGTTCCGCCAGGGGGCGGCGCAGTACGTCCCGTTCCTCGCCACCATCGGCGGGATTATCGCCTTCGGCATGCTGGCGGGGATCGGGATTGGTCTTGCCACCCAGATGGCGTTCAGCCTCTGGCGCAGCCATCGCCACTCGCTGCAGCTGGCGCGCTACGATGACCACTACGTGCTGCGCATCCAGCAGAATCTGACCTTTATGCACAATCCGCATCTGCTGGCTCTGCTGGCGAAAATTCCGGAAAAGAGCGTGGTGATCGTCGAGCACGATAGCGTCGGCTACCTCGACCCGGACGTGCGCGCAGTGCTGGATGATTTTGCCGAGAACGCCCCGCAGCGCGGCATCCGCCTTAATCAGTGGCCGCTCGCCAGCCGCTGACCTTAACGGGCGGCTGGCCCGCCCGCTTCGCGACCCCTCCGATTGCCAAGCGCCGGGGAATACCATGCTCTACACTTTCTGGGTTATCACGCCAACCCCAAGGAAATGAACATGACCATCATTAAAAGCTACGCCGCCAAAGAAGCGGGCGCCGATCTGTCGCTGTGGGAATACGATGCCGGCGAGCTACAGCCGGAAGATGTCGAAGTTGAAGTGGAATACTGCGGGATCTGCCATTCGGACCTGTCGATGATCGACAACGAATGGGGGATGTCGAGCTACCCGCTGGTGGCCGGTCACGAGGTGATTGGCCGGGTGGCGGCGCTGGGCAGCGCGGCGCAGGATAAAGGGCTGAAGATTGGCCAGAAGGTCGGCATCGGCTGGACGGCGCGCAGCTGCGGCCATTGCGACGCCTGCATCAGCGGCAACCAGATCAACTGTCTGGAAGGCTCGGTGCCGACCATTCTCAACCGCGGCGGCTTCGCCAATAAGCTGCGCGCCGACTGGCAGTGGGTGATCCCCCTGCCGGAGAGCATCGATCTGGCGTCCGCCGGCCCGATGCTGTGCGGCGGCATCACCGTCTTTAAACCGCTGCTGACCCACCACGTCACCGCCACCAGCCGCGTCGGGGTGATCGGCATCGGCGGCCTCGGCCATATCGCCATTAAGCTGCTGCGGGCGATGGGCGCGGAAGTGACCGCCTTCAGCTCCAACCCGGCCAAAGAGCAGGAAGTGCTGGCGATGGGCGCCGATCGCGTGGTCAACAGCCGCGATCCGGAAGCCTTAAAAGCGCTGGCCGGTCAGTTCGACCTGATCATCAACACCGTGGCGGTGGACCTCGACTGGCAGCCGTACTTCCAGGCGCTGGCTTACGGCGGCAACTTCCATACCGTCGGCGCGGTGATGAAGCCGTTCCCGGTGCCGGCCTTTACCCTGATCGGCGGCGACCGCAGCATCTCCGGCTCGGCGACCGGTAATCCGTCCGAACTGCGCACGCTGATGAAGTTTGCCGGGCGCAGCAAAGTGGCTCCGACCACCGAGCTGTTCCCGATGTCGCAAATTAACGAAGCGCTGAAGCACGTTCGCGAAGGCAAAGCCCGCTACCGCGCGGTGCTGAAAGCCGACTTCTGATGATTCTCTCCCGCCGGGCGGCCCGCTCGCCCGGCGTTTTCCCCGTTGCTTCATCAAACCGTCATCTCCCCGCCATGCCTCTGTAGTCATTGCTTCCCACAATCCGGGCTTCGATAAATGGCTGAACGAGATGCGCGTCACCATGAGAAAGACCTGGCTTCCCTGGCTGATCCTGTCGCCTTCCCTGCTGTTTTTACTGCTGTTTACCTGGTTCCCGCTGGGGCGTTCGGTGTATGACAGCCTGTTTGATACCCGCATGGCCAGCGACGGCGCACAGTACGTCGGCCTGGATAACTTCGCCCGCCTGTTTGCCGACGGCGTTTTCTGGCAGTCGCTGGTCAATAATCTGCTCTATATCCTGCTGACGGTGGTGCCCGGGGTGACCCTCGCCCTGCTGCTGGCGGTCGCCCTGAGCGAGAACCATCGCGTCAACCGCTGGCTGCGCACCGCCTTTTTCTTCCCGATGATTATCCCGATGGTCAGCGCCGCCGCGCTGTGGCTGTTTATCTTTATGCCCGGCCTCGGCCTGCTCGACCACTATCTGGCAAAGCTGTTCGGGCCGATGAACAACAACTGGCTGGGGCGCAGCAACAGCGCGCTGCTGGCCCTGGCGCTGATCGGCGTGTGGAAGTTCGCCGGCTACTACATGCTGTTTTTCCTCGCCGGGCTGCAGAGCATTCCGGCCTCGACGCGGGAAGCGGCGCTGATGGAGGGGGCTACCCGCACGCAGGTCTTTTTTAAGGTCACACTGCCGCTGCTGCGCCCGACCCTGAGCTTTGTGATCACCACCGCGCTGATCTACTCCATCACCCAGATCGACCACGTGGCGGTGATGACCCGCGGCGGGCCGGACAACGCCACCTCCGTGCTGCTCTATTACATCCAGAATCTCGCCTGGGATACCCACGACCTCGGTAAAGCCTCCGCCGCCACCTTCCTCACCCTGGCCGGGCTGTTCGCCTTCTCGCTGATTAACCTGAAACTGCTGGAGAAAGGAGCCCACTATGAGCGCTGAAATCTCGCCGCTGCTGGTCCGCACGCCCGCCGCTGCCCGTCCGCTGTGGCTGCGCCTGCGCCGCTCGTCGCCCTTTACGCTCACAGTATTAATGTGCTGCCTGGCGCTGCTGTGGGTCAGCCCGTTTATCTGGATGCTGGCGACCTCGTTCAGCGCTACCACCTTCGGCGACGATATGGCGTCGCTGCTGCCGCGCCTGCCGCTGACTCTCGATAACTTCCGCGACGCTTGGCAGAGCGCCGACTGGCTGAGCCTGTACGCCAACACCCTTATCTTCACCTTCGGCACCTTCTTCGTGCAGCTGTTGACCATCACCACCGCCGGGTACGTCTTCGCCTGCCACGAGTTTCGCGGCAAGCAGACGCTGTTTCTCCTGTTCCTGGTGCAGCTGATGATCATGCCGGTGGTGATGATGGTGCCGAACATGCTGACCCTGAAAACCTTCGGCCTGCTCAACACCCTCACCGGGGTGATGATGCCCTACTTCACCTCGGCGTTCGGCGTGTTTCTGATGCGTCAGGCGTTCCTCGCCATCCCGAAAGAGCTGGAGGAGGCAGCGCTGATGGAGGGCTGCCGCTGGTGGCAGGTGCTGTTCCGCGTGCTGCTGCCAATGTCCTGGCCGTCGGTGCTGGCCTTCGCCACCGTCAGCATTACCTACCACTGGAACGAGTACCTGTGGCCGCTGATGATGCTCAACGATCCCGATAAGCAGGTGCTGACCGTCGGGCTGGTCTCCTTCGCCATGGGCGCCGAATCCGGCGGCCAGTGGGGCACCATCGGCGCCGGGACGCTGATGGTCTGCCTGCCGCTGATGCTGGCGTTCATCCTTTTTCAGAAACAGTTCCTGCGGAGCTTCGGCTTCTCCGGGATCAAATAAGGAGTGATTCATGCTGTTAGCGCACATTTCCGATACCCATTTCCGCAGCCGCGGCGAGAAGCTGTACGGCTTTATCGACGTCAATGCCGCCAACGCCGACGTGGTCTCCCAGCTTAACGCGCTGCGCGAACGCCCGGACGCGGTGGTGGTGAGCGGGGATATCGTCAACTGCGGCCGCCCGGAGGAGTATCAGGTGGCCCGCCAGATCCTCGGCAGCCTGAACTATCCGCTGTATCTGATCCCCGGCAACCACGACGACAAAGCCCATTTTCTGGAGCATCTTCACCCGCTGTGCCCGCAGCTGGGCAACGATCCGCAAAATATGCGCTATGCGGTGGATGACTTCGCCACCCGCCTGCTGTTTATCGACTCCAGTCGCGCCGGCACCTCAAAAGGCTGGCTGACCGACGACACCATCGGCTGGCTGGAAGCGCAGCTGTTCGAGGGCGGCGACAAACCGGCAACGGTGTTTATGCACCACCCGCCGCTGCCGCTGGGCAATGCGCAGATGGACCCGATCGCCTGCGAAAACGGCCACCGTCTGCTGGCGCTGGTGGAGCGTTTCCCGTCACTGACGCGCATCTTCTGCGGCCACAACCACAGCCTGACCATGACCCAGTATCGCCAGGCGCTGATCTCCACCATTCCCGGCACCGTTCATCAGGTGCCGTACTGCCACGAAGACACCCGGCCCTATTACGACCTCTCCCCGGCCTCGTGCCTGATGCACCGTCAGGTCGGCGAGCAGTGGGTGAGCTACCAGCACTCGCTGGCCCACTACGCCGGGCCGTGGCTGTACGACGAAAACATCAGTTGCCCAACGGAAGAGCGCTAACCGCCATGCTCAGTCTGCAAAACATCAGTAAACGTTTCGACGGCAAACCGGCGCTCAGCGCCCTGTCGCTGGATATTCACGAAGGCGAATTCGTGGTGCTGGTCGGCCCGTCGGGCTGCGGGAAAAGCACCCTGCTGCGCCTGCTCGCCGGGCTGGAACCGGTCAGCGAAGGCCAAATCTGGCTGCATGATGAGAACATCACCGCCACCACGCCGCGCGAGCGCAACTTCGCGATGATCTTCCAGAACTATGCCCTGTTTCCGCATCTGTCGGTGCGCGACAACATCACCTTCGGCATGAAGGTGCGCAAGGAAGAGAAAAGCAGCTGGCAGCCGCGGGTAGATAAAGTGGCGCAGATGCTGCAGCTGGAGGCGCTGCTCGACCGCAAACCGGCGAAGCTCTCCGGCGGCCAGCGCCAGCGGGTGGCGATGGCCCGGGCGATTGTGCGTAATCCGCGGCTGTTCCTGATGGACGAGCCGCTCTCCAACCTCGACGCCCGCCTGCGCAGCGAAGTGCGCGACAGCATTATGGCCCTCCACCAGCAGCTGAAAACCAGCACCATCTATGTGACCCACGATCAGACCGAGGCGATGTCGATGGCCGACCGCATCGTGGTGATGAACGGCGGCCACGTACAGCAGGTCGGGCGCCCGGAGTATCTGTACGCCAACCCGGCCAACCTGTTCGTCGCCGGGTTTATCGGTTCGCCGGCGATGAACCTCCTGTCGCTGCCCTGCGCCAACGGTGAAGTACTGTTGGGAGAACAGCGCCATCCGCTGCCGCCGCGCCACCGGGATCAGACCCGCGTCTGGCTGGGCGTTCGCCCGGAACATATTACCGACCGCGTGGAGGAGGGCCATCTGCGCCTGCCGGCCACCGTTCTGCAACGAGAACTGATGGGAGCCGATTATCTGCTCCACGTCAGCACCCCGATCGGCACCCTGCGCTTTAGCCGCCGCCACCGCGGCACGGTGCCGGAGAAAGGCGAGTCGCTACCGATCGGCTTTTCGCCTGCCGATGTGCATCTTTTTCATGCTGAGACCCAACATAATTTAGCGCCGGTACATCAGGCGTAATTGTTGCAGTCAGTTTGGACGCGGACAGCGCGGAAGAACCGGAGCGTACACGTAGTACGTGAGGATTCTGAGCACTGCCCAGGGCCAAACTGGCAAATAAAATAGCCTGTGGACAGGTGCTTACTGATGGAGACAGATCATGTTTAAACCCCTCACGCTAGTCGCGGTTGGGCTCAGTCTTGCCCTGAGCGGCGCGGCGTTGGCGAAAGAAAAAATAGACTTCATGTTCCCGGCGCCGGTGGACGGCAAGCTGACCATGGAGATGACCCGCGTCATTAAGCAATTCAACGACTCGCAGCAGGATGTTGAAGTGCGCGGCATCTTCACCGGCAACTACGACACCACCAAGATCAAAGCCGAATCGGCGCAGAAGGCCGGCCAGCCGCCGGCGCTGGTGATCATGTCCGCCAACTTCACCACCGATCTGGCGCTGAAGGATGAGATCCTGCCGATGGATGAGCTGTTTAAATATGGCGATCAAAAGGCCGGCGATTTTCTGCACAAGGAATTCTGGCCCGCGATGCATAAGAACGCCCAGGTGATGGGCACCACCTATGCGATCCCGTTCCATAACTCGACGCCGATCCTCTACTACAACAAGACGATGTTCGATCAGGCCGGGATCAAACAGCCGCCGCAGACCTGGGCCGAGCTGCTGGCCGATGCCAAAAAGCTGACCGACGAGAGCAAAGGCCAGTGGGGGATCATGCTGCCGTCGACTAACGACGACTACGGCGGCTGGATCTTCTCGGCGCTGGTGCGCGCCAACGGCGGGAAATACTTTAACGAAGACTATCCGGGCGAGGTCTATTACAACTCGCCGACCGCCATCGGCGCTCTGCGCTTCTGGCAGGATCTGATCTACAAGGACAAGGTGATGCCGTCCGGGGTCTTGAACTCGAAGCAGATCAGCGCCGCGTTCTTCTCCGGCAAGCTCGGGATGGCGATGCTCAGCACTGGCGCGCTGGGCTTTATGCGCGAGAACAGCAAAGATTTTGAGCTTGGGGTGGCGATGCTGCCGGCCAAAGAGCAGCGCGCGGTGCCGATCGGCGGCGCCAGCCTGGTGAGCTTTAAAGGCATCAGCGATGCGCAGAAGAAAGCGGCGTATCAGTTCCTGACCTATCTGGTGAGCCCCGAGGTGAACGGCGCGTGGAGCCGCTTCACCGGCTACTTCTCGCCGCGCAAGGCGTCATACGATACGCCGGAGATGAAGGCCTATCTGCAGCAGGATCCGCGGGCGGCGATCGCCCTTGAGCAGCTGAAGTACGCCCATCCATGGTACTCCACCTGGGAGACCGTGGCGGTGCGTAAGGCGATGGAGAACCAGCTGGCGGCGGTGGTCAATGATGCCAAAGTGACGCCGGAGGCGGCGGTGCAGGCGGCGCAGAAGGAAGCCGACGCGCTGATGAAACCGTATGTGGATAAGACCGCGCTGGCGGAAGTGAAGTGACGCTTTACCCGTCATCGTCATCCTCACCCCGGCCCTCTCCCTGAGGGAGAGGGAACTGTCCGGAGCTGTGGTTAAGCCCTGGGTCCGGTTGAGAAAGGAAAAAAGCAGGCCATACCCGGTATGGCCTGAAAATGTCACAACGATTAGATCCCTGCCGTTTCGCGGATATATTTGCGCGCTTTGACGGCGTATTCGAAAGGATTGGCCAGAGCAGGATCCTGCTCGGCTTCCACTACCATCCAGCCTTTATAGCCAAAGTCGTCCAGCAGCTTGAACACCGGACGGAAATCGATCACCCCGTCGCCCGGGACGGTGAAGGTGCCTTTTTTCACGCCGTCGAGGAACGACAAGCCGTCGCGGCGCACCTGGTCGATCACCGGCGGGCGGACGTCTTTCAGGTGGACGTGGTTGATGCGCGGCAGATACTTTTTGAGGATCGCCAGCATCGGCGCTTCGCCGCCTTCGGAATACCAGGCGTGGCCGGTGTCGAACAGCAGGAAGACGCGCTCGTCCACCAGCGACATAAATTTGTCGATTTCCGCGGTGGTCTGAATGCCGGTGCCCATGTGGTGATGCAGACAGACCTGCATTCCCTTCTCCGCCGCCAGGCGGCCGAGGGTGTTGTAGCCTTCCGCCACCCGCTGCCACTCTTCGTCGCTGAAGCACGGCTTCGCATCGCCGAGGATCGGTTTATCCAGCCCCTGGATGCTGCCGCTCTGCTCGGAGCAGCCAATCACTTTCGCGCCCATCGCATGAAGGAAGTTCATGTGATTGACGAATTCATCAATGGTTTTTTCCCGCTGGCCGTTGGCGAAAAAGGTGCTGAACCAGGCGTTGCAGATCTGAATGCCGCGGATATCCAGCATCGGCTTGAGAACCGCCGGGTCGCGCGGATATTTGCTGCCGACTTCGCTGCCGGTAAAGCCGGCCAGCGCCATTTCGCTGACGATCTGCTGGAAGGTGTTTTCGCTGCCGAGCTCCGGCATATCATCGTTAGTCCAGCCGATTGGGGCGATAGCCAGTTTGACGTTATCTTTGTTCATAGTAGGGCTCCTGCCGCTGCGCCTTAGCGGCGCAGCAATTCACGTTCAATAAGTTCACGGGTTTCCACTGCCTGGTATTTCATTTTTTCCGGGTAGCCAAACAGCGAGGTGGCGACAATCGGCTCCCCGCCGACCTTGAAGGTCTGCTCGGCGAATTTCATTTCGCGCAGGGTGCGGAATAGCGCGTCGAAATCCACATCCCCTTCCCCGACGCCTACGTGCTGGTGCACCACGGCATCCACGCCCGGCGGGTTAACGATATAGCGGCAATGTTTCGTATGGTTGCGGGTATCCGCAATCAGGACATGGGAGAGATCGCTCCCGGCATAGCGCAGCATGCTCGCCACGTCGCCGACGCCTTTGTCGTAGAAAAAGGTGTGCGGCACGCTGTAGACGTACTTCACGTTATCGCTGCGGAACGACTTCACGATATCGACGGTTTCATTGTTCTCTTCGCAGAAATCCCAGGGATGCGCCTGGATCTCCACGCGGATGCCTTCCCGCTCAAAAATCGGCAACAGCTCTTCCATTGAGCGATAGAACATTTCATCGCAGATTTCGGGCTGATTCGGATCGCCGGAGAACTCGGTGTTGATCACCTGAACGCCCATCTCCACCGCAATTTCCACCAGCCGTTTCCAGTTTTTCACCGCCGCCTGACGGCGCAGTTCGTCCGGGCCGGACCAGCGGTAGACGCAGATAAACGACGACAGCTCAAGGCCGGTATCGCGCAGCGCCTGCTTGTACTCCGCCATGATCTCCCGGCTGGCGCGCGGGTGCTTGTAGAACGGGTTAATCTGCGGGTGCGGCGACTGTTCAATGTACTTGTAGCCCCACTCCGCTACCTGATGGACCATGCGGGTGATCCCGAGGTCCTTAATGACATCCACATCAAAGGCAATTTTCATCGTCGTTACCTGTGCAAAGAAGTTCCGTCAGCAAAACGCGCTTAACGTTTGTAGAATGCCGGGCACTCAGGCAGCGTCACCTCAACCGGCTCGCTGGTTCCCTGCGCTTTAATGCAGGCGTCCGCAGCCACCGACGCCGCGTAGCCGTCCCAGGCCGACGGGCCGTGCAGCTGGCCGGCTTTGACGTCGTTGATAAAGGCCTGCAGCTCGACATCGTAGGCTTTGATAAAGCGGTCTTTCCAGTCGGTGAGAATGGCGGTCGACAGGCTGGCGGACTTGCGCATCTGGACGGCCGACGGCTCCGGCAGACGGGCAATCCCGGTTTCGCCGACCACTTCGCACTGGATGTCATACCCGTACTGGCAGTTCACGAACACTTCGACGTCGATCAGGGTGCCTTTTTTGGTTTCAAAGGAGACGATCTGCGGATCTTTCAGGCGCGCATGGGTGTGCGAGGTGGAGCGCGGGAAGCGCACCTGCACGGAACGGTAGTCATCGTTCAGCAGCCAGCGCAGCACGTCCAGCTCGTGGATCAGGGTGTTGGTGATCGCCATATCGGTGGTGTAGTTCTCGCCGACCGACTGGTTGCGGTGGGCGCAGCGCAGCATCAGCGGCGCGCCGATATCGCCATCGTCGATCACTTTTTTCAGCGCCAGATAGCCTTCGTCGTACGGGCGCATAAAGCCAACCTGCACCAGACGACGACCGGCCTTCATTTCAGCATCGACGATGCGGCGGCAGCCTTCCGCGGTCATCGCCAGCGGTTTTTCGCAGAACACCGGCTTACCGGCGGCGATGGCGGCCAGGGTGTACTCTTCGTGGGTCGGGTCCCAGGAGGTGACCAGGATGGCATCGACATCGCTGGCGTTAATCACGTCGTGGCCGTCGGCGTAGACTTCCGCCTGCACGCCCGGCAGCGCGACCGCCGCGCGGGCGTTGTCGGCATTGATATCAGACACCGCCACAACGGTGGCGCCCTGCAGAACCTGGGTGCAGCGACGGATGTGTTCTTTACCGATAGCGCCAGCGCCGATGACACCTAATTTGAGCGACATAATGGTTTTCTCCGTAAGTCTGTAGGATTCAGGGTAGAGGTTCGTTTTAGTAATCACGCGCCTGGGCGCGCTTTTCATTAATCATTTGCGCCACCTTGCGGATCCGCTCAGAGAGCGCCGTCTGGGCGACCCCAACGTTCCACCAGCTGCCGTATTTGTGCACCATGGTCTTCGGCAGCACTTTAATATCAATCAGAGTGCTGACCGTTTCGCGACGGGCGGCGTCCAGCGCGTGGCGCAGTTCGTCCAGGGTAGTGACGCGCCAGGTTTTGCAGCCGTAGCCGGCGGCGATGGTGGCGAAGTCCACCGGCACCAGGCCGCCCTGCAGCTGGCCGGTTTCCGGCTGACGGTAGCGGAACTCGGTGCCGAAGCTGTCCATCCCGTGCTCCATCTGCAGGTTGTTGATGCAGCCGTTGGCCATGTTGTCGAACAGCACGACGTTGATCTTCGCCCGCTCCTGCAGGGAGGTGACCAGCTCAGAGTGCAGCATCATGAACGAGCCATCGCCGACCAGGGAGTAGACTTCGCTCTGCGGCTGCGCCAGCTTCACGCCCAGCGCCGCGTTGACTTCGTATCCCATGCAGGAGTAGCCGTACTCCACGTGGTAGGTGTTTTCCGCGCGGTTGCGCCAGACGCGCTGCAGATCGCCTGGCAGGCTGCCCGCCGCCGCGACGATCACCGCCTCGGCCGGCAGCGTTTCATTCAGTACCCCAAGAACGCTGCTCTGGGTCAGGGTGGAGTCGGTGATCTGGCGGAACTCGCGATACACCGATTCACGATCGAGATGATCGTCGATCTCCGGCACAAAGGATTTCTCCTGCCACACCGCCTGGTAGACGCGCTGGGTCTCTTTTAACTGACGGCTCTGCACGCTCTCGATCTGCGCGCCCCAGCCGGCCTGCCAGCCGCTGTCCGCCAGCGCCGCGTCGAGAGCGGTCATCGCTTCCCGGGCGTCCGCCAGCATGGCAATGCCGTCCAGCTTCCAGGCGTCGAAGTTGCTGACGTTAATATTCAGGAAACGCACCTCCGGGTGCTGGAAAATCCATTTCGAGGCGGTGGTAAAATCGCTGAAACGGGTGCCGACGCCGATCACCAGGTCGGCCTCTTTCGCCAGCAGGTTCGCCGCCAGGCAGCCCGTTTCGCCGACGCCGCCGACGTTCAGGGGGTGAGACGAGACCACCGTCCCCTTCCCGGCCTGGGTTTCGGCGAAGGGCACCCCGTAGCGCTCGGCAAAACGGGACAGCGCTTCGCCCGCGCCGGAGTATTTCACCCCGCCGCCGCAGACGATCAGCGGTTTACGGCTGCCTTTGATGGCCGCCACGGCGTCCGCCAGCTGCGCGGTGCTGGCCGGGCGGCGGTCGAGACGGTGCACGCGGCGCGCAAAGAAGGATTCCGGGTAATCCCAGGCTTCGCCCTGCACGTCCTGCGGCAGGCACAGCGTTACCGCGCCGGTTTCCGCAGGGTCGGTCAGGACGCGCATGGCGTTGATGCAGGCGCTCATCAGCTGTTCCGGGCGGGTAATGCGGTCCCAGTATTTGCTGACTGCGCGGAAAGCGTCATTGGTGCTGATGCTGAGATCGTAGCTCTGTTCAATCTGCTGGAGCACCGGATCCGGCTGGCGGGTGGCGAAGACATCGCCCGGCAGCAGCAGCAACGGGATGCGGTTGGCGCTGGCGGTGCCGGCGGCGGTGATCATGTTGGCCGCTCCCGGACCGATGGAGGAGGTGCAGGCGATAATCTGCCGGCGCAGGGCCTGGCGGGCAAAACCGGTGGCCGCGTGGGCCATCCCCTGCTCGTTGCGCCCCTGATAGACGCACATATCGCCGCTGTCCTGCTCCAGCGCCTGCCCCAGCCCCAGGACGTTGCCATGGCCGAAAATCGCGAAAATGCCTTTCACGAACTTCAGCTCTACGCCATCCACTTCCAGGTACTGGTTATCGAGGAACTTCACCAGCGCCTGCGCCGTTGTCAGTCTCAGTTTGCCCATGATGCACAATCCTTATTGTTCAGTATTTGTGTGTGGCGTCGCGCCGATGCCGCCGGGGCCGTCGTTCACGTCACTGGAATACCTGTGGATTATAGGCAAACATTTTTTTCATTAAATACAAATACAGAAGAAATATTTCATTTTGCGAGAAGGATCAAACTCTCTACCCATTTCATACGTTTCACTTACATTCCAGACACGTTTTCGGGCCCTTTTTTGCCGCACCAGACGGCAATATCCCCTTAAAAATCATAGGTAAATGGATGCCATTTGGCGTTTCATTTTCCCCCGGGTCGACAGAGGGGGCGATCCGCGCTCGCGCGAGGCTCAGTGCGGCAGAGTGGTAGATCCCTCACACTTTTGGTTTTTTAATTTCGAACGAGTTTGCAAATGAAATATTTATTTCTCAAACTAAGGGTAACCAATAACCCTCAGGCTGTTCACGGAGTCGACGTCGGGATCCCGACCCTTCCAGGCAGCAGACACCAAAAAGGAAATCCTAGCTATGAATTCAGCAGTAAAGCGGCTCGACGTCATCTGTATAGGTCGGGTGGCCGTCGACCTCTATGCCCAGCAGATTGGTTCGCGGCTAGAAGACGTTGCCAGTTTCGCGAAATATCTGGGCGGCTCCTCCGGCAACGTGGCCTTTGGCACCGCGATTCAGGGGCTGAAATCGGCCATGCTGGCGCGCGTTGGCGATGAACACAACGGCCGTTTCCTGCGCGAAACGCTCAACCGCGCCGGGGTGGATACCGAGTATCTGATTACCGACAAATCTCGCCTGACCGCGCTGGTGATGCTGGGGATTAAGGATCAGGAGACCTTCCCCCTGATTTTCTACCGCGATAACTGCGCCGATATGGCCTTAACGCCTGACGACATTAGCGAGGAGTATATTGCCTCCTCCCGGGCGCTGGCGGTGACTGGCACCCACCTGTCGCACGCCAACACCCGCGCCGCGGTGCTGAAGGCGCTGGAGTACGCCCGCCGTCACGGCCTGCGTACCGCGCTGGATATCGATTACCGTCCGGTGCTGTGGGGGCTCACCTCGCTCGGTGATGGCGAAACCCGTTTCATTGAGTCCGGACCGGTCACCAGCCAGCTGCAGGAAGTGCTGCATCTGTTCGATCTGGTGGTGGGAACCGAAGAAGAGTTTCATATTGCCGGGGGCAGCACCGATACCCTGACCGCGCTGAAAAATGTGCGCAATGCCACCAAAGCCACTCTCGTCTGCAAGCGCGGGCCGATGGGCTGCGTGGTGCTGGAAGGCGACATCCCGGACAGCTGGGACCAGGTGCCGCTGCAGCAGGGCGTGCGCGTGGAGGTTCTTAACGTGCTGGGCGCCGGGGATGCCTTTATGTCGGGTCTGCTGCGCGGCTGGCTCAACGACGAAGGCTGGGAGCAGGCTTGCCGTTACGCCAACGCCTGCGGGGCGCTGGTGGTCTCCCGCCACGGCTGCGCGCCGGCGATGCCGACCAAAGTCGAACTCGATGACTACCTGCAGCGCGCCGAATCGGTGCCGCGCCCGGACGTCGACGAGCGCCTCAACCACCTGCACCGGGTCACCAGCCGCCGTCAGCAGTGGCCGGAGCTGTGCATTTTCGCCTTTGACCATCGTAAACAGCTGGCCGATCTGGCGCGGGAGACCGGGCGCGACGAAGCCTGCATTCCGCAGCTCAAGCTGCTGTTGTTGGCCGCGGCCGAAGCGGCGGCGCAGGAGGCAGGTCTCGATCAGCGCAGCGGCATTCTGGCCGACGGCACCTACGGCCAGCGTGCGCTCAACGCCATTACCGGCAAGGGCTGGTGGATCGGCCGCCCTATCGAACTGCCCAGCTCGCGACCGCTGCGTCTGGAGCATGGCAACATCGGCTCGCAGCTGATCGACTGGCCGCTGGAGCATGTCGTCAAATGCCTGGTCTTCTATCACCCGGACGACCCGGCGGCGCTGCGTGCAGAGCAGGACGCCCTGCTGCTCGAGGTCTGGCAGGCCTGTAACAAGTCAGGCCATGAACTGCTGCTGGAGGTGATCCTGCCGGAAAATGGCCCGGACAAAGACGAGCGCCATTACCACACTATGCTGGAACACTTCTATCAGCTGGGGATCAAGCCGGACTGGTGGAAGCTGCCACCGCTCTCCAGCGCCAGCTGGCAGCAGATCACCGCCCTTATCGAGCGCGAAGATCCATGGAGCCGCGGGATCCTGATCCTCGGTCTCGACGCGCCTTCCGACAAACTGCGCGCCGGTTTTGCCGAGGCGGCCGCACACCCGATGATCAAAGGTTTCGCCGTCGGGCGCACCATCTTTGGCCAGCCGTCGCGACGCTGGATGCAGGGTGAGCTCAGCGATGAGGCCCTGATAGAGGAAGTGAAACGCAACTACCTGACGCTTATTGGCTACTGGCGCGAAGCCCGCCGCTGATCCCCCGACGCCCGTCTCCGTCACCTTGCGGAGCGGGCGTTTTTCTGTTTCTTCGTGAAATGAATCGCGTATTTCGTCGCAATAAATGAAAAATTCGCTTCATTTGGTACACTGGAAGCCATATTCCTTCCATTTTCTCAGAGCGCACTCTATGGCCAATAACCCAACACAGCTGACCATCCTGCAGGATGAAATCAGGCGTCGCTACGATACGTTAAGCAAACGCCTGAAACAGGTCGCCCGCTATATCCTTGATAACAGCAATAGCGTGGCTTTCGATACCGTGGCCTCCATTGCGCAACAGGCGGATGTTCCCCCTTCCACGTTGATTCGTTTTGCCAACGCCTTCGGCTTCAGCGGCTTTAACGAAATGAAACAGATGTTCAAGCAACATTTGATGGAAGAGACCGCCAACTATACCGAGCGCGCCCGTCTTTTCCGCCAGACCACCAGCGATGAGTCCAGCCCGCCGGAAACGCCAACGGAAATCCTCAATATGTTCACGATGGTGAACAACCAGGCGTTGCAGCAGCTGGCGATGCAGACCTCCAGCGATGATCTGGAGCGCGCAGTGGCCCTGCTGGGCGAGGCGGAAAATATTTACGTCATTGGTCTGCGCCGGTCGTTTAGCGTCGCCTCCTATCTGACCTATGCGCTGCGTCACCTCGATCGCAAAGCCTTTCTGATCGACGGCCTCGGCGGCATGTTCACCGAGCAGCTGAGCCTGGTCGGTCCGAAAGACGTGGTAGTGGCGGTGAGCTTCTCGCCGTACGCCCGGGAAGTGGTCGAGCTGGTGGAGCTGGGCGCGCAGCGCAAAGCGCGGCAGATCGCCATTACCGACAGCCAGGTCAGCCCGCTGGCGGCCTTCAGCGATGTCTGCTTTGTAGTGCGTGAAGCGCAGGTGGATGGCTTCCGCTCGCAGGTTGCTTCCCTGTGTCTGGCCCAGACGCTGGCGGTCTCGCTGGCGCTGAACAGCAGCCAGGAGTCCGAGGCCAAGCAGAAGGCGTGAGATAGGCTGCCTGGCGTTTGTTACTCGGCGGCGCAGTATAGGCTTACGGGAGGATGCCGTAGGCCGGATAAGGCGAAGCCGCCATCCGGCACAAAGGCGGGTATGGTGTCTGCGGTGTCCTGCCCGGCGGCGCTGCGCTTGCCAGGCCTGGGGTATATGGGCTTACGGGAGGCTCCCGTAGGCCGGATAAGGCGAAGCCGCCATCCGGCACAAAGGCGGGTATGGCGCCGGAGGTGTCCTGCCCGGCGGCGCTACGCTTGCCGGGCCTGGGGTATAGGGGCTTACGGGTGGCTCCCGTAGGCCGGATAAGCGTAGCGCCATCCGGCATAAAAGCAGGTATGGCGCCGGAGGTTCCTGCCCGGAGGCGCTGCGCTTGCCGGGCCTGGGGTATATGCGCCTGCGGGGTGCCGGAGATAATGTTATTGGTATGCAACTCTATTAATCCGGGTAAAGCGTTTGTCGCATGTGATTTCAGCGCACATTGCGCTCCCGGTTAATCTTCTGCGTTATGCCTGGCATGGCGCAGGGAGCGCACAGGGGGCGGCCAGTCGCCGCCGCCCCCTGTACCCCCGGGCTCCGGCCAGCAAAATCGCCGCTACGCGGTCCCTTCGACTTATCCCTGCAGGCTTCGGGTCGGGCCGAGGCAGCATCCGTGCAAAACACGGCCCTCAGCCCGCATCCATGCGGACTGCCCCGGCCTTCCGGGAACGTCTCAGCGATTTTGAGGCCGTCAGCACCGGCAGTTTCAGCAACAATGGTGAATAAATTAACGGCAGGTCGCACGAACCGTATGCCGGGCAAGGCGTGAGCCGCCGCCCGGCATAAAAGCAGCACCGTGCCTGTGGTCATCGCCCGGCGGCGCTGCGCTTGCCGGGCCGACGGTATAGGGGCTTACGGGAGGCTCCCGTAGGCCGGATAAGGCGAAGCCGCCATCCGGCACAAAGGCGGGTATGGCGCCGGAGGTGTCCTGCCCGACGGCGCTGCGCTTGCCGGGCCTGGGGTATATGGGCTTACGGGAGGCTCCCGTAGGCCGGATAAGGCGAAGCCGCCATCCGGCACAAAGGCGGGTATGGCGCCGGAGGTGTCCTGCCCGACGGCGCTGCGCTTGCCGGGCCTGGGGTATATGGGCTTACGGGAGGCTCCCGTAGGCCGGATAAGGCGAAGCCGCCATCCGGCACAAAGGCGGGAATGGCACCGGTGGTGTCCTCCCCGGCGGCGCTGCGCTTGCCGGGTCGGGGAGTGGGATTCCGCGGAGCGTTTCGCGAAAAAACACCCGCCCCTCAAACAAGAAGGCCGGTTAGCATCGCTAACCGGCCTTCTTTATCCGCTTCTGCACCGCACGTCAGTCGTGGCGCGGGTACTCCGGCGTGTTGATCCAGGCGTGGTCATCTTCCCAGGTGAAGAGCCATTTCCGGTCCGGCCCGGCCATCACGTTCAGATAGTAGCTATCGTAACCGGCAATCGCTGCCACCGGATGGTAACCGCGCGGCACCATCACCACATCGTGGTTGTAGGGCGCCATACAGGCGTCCAGGCTGCGGTCGTCGGTGTAGACCCGCTGGAAGGCAAAGCCCTGCGGCGGATCGAAGCGGTGATAGTAGGTTTCTTCCAGCTGCGTCTCTTTGCCCGGCTGGGCGGTATCATGCTTATGCGACGGCCACGAGCTGGTGGCCCCCTCGTCGGTGTAGACTTCCACCACCAGCAGGCAGTCCGCCTCGGCGCTGTCCGGCAGAATATTATGCACCCGGCGCTGATTGCGCCCTTTCCCACGGTGCTCTACGCCGACGTCTTCCGGCCGAATGAGGCGTGCCGGGAAGCTGCCTTTGCCCGGCGCGCTGCATACTGCCAGCTCCAGATCGGAATCGGCAGTCACCTCGACTTTATCCTGCGGCGGGATGTAGACCGACCACGGCGGGGTGCGTTCAAACGGCGACATCCGTTTACCGAGATTCGGGAAATCGGCATGTTGCGTTTTCACCGACGCCAGCCCAGCGACCAGCACCAGGCACAGCTCGCGATCGCCGCTCTCCAGCGTCACGGTCTGCCCTTTTTTCAACATCCAGACATCAAAGCCGATATAGCGCCAACCGGCGCTTTGCGGCGTAATATGCTGGATCTGTCCCTCTTTTCGCGATTTAGCCAGTAACGACATGGCGCTCTCCTTCGCCGATTAACCTAACGTCGGCATGCTGAATTCAGATACGGTCTGCTGCCCTGCCGGCCAGCGTACGGTGGCGGTCTTCATACGCGTGTAGAAGCGAACGCCGTCCGGCCCATGGACGTTCAACGCGCCAAACACCGAGCGCTTCCAGCCGCCGAAGCTGTGGAACGCCATCGGCACCGGGACCGGCACGTTCACCCCGACCATCCCCGCCTGCACGTCGTGGACGAATTCACGCGCGGTGTGGCCGTTGCTGGTGAAAACGGCGCTGCCGTTGCCAAACTCATGGCTGTTGACCAGCTCAAGGGCGCTGTTATAGTCTGCCGCGCGCACAATCCCCAGCACCGGGCCAAAGATCTCTTCGCGCCAGATGGTCATCTCCGGGGTGACGTGATCGAACAGGGTGCCGCCGACATAGTAGCCCGCGTCGTAACCCGGCACGCGCAGTTTGCGGCCATCGACCACCAGTTTTGCCCCTTCGCTTTCGCCTTTATCAATATAGCCGAGCACTTTTTTCTGGTGGGTATCAGACACCACCGGTCCCATCTCGTTCTCTTCCTGGCCACGCATGCAGCCCGGGCCTACTTTCAGCGCTTCCACCAGCGGCTTCAGGCGGGCGATCAGTTTGTCGGCGGTTTCATCTCCCACCGCCACCACCACCGGCAGCGCCATGCAGCGCTCGCCTGCGGAGCCAAAAGCGCCGCCCATAATGGCGTTAACGGTGGCGTCGAGATCGGCATCCGGCATCACAATCGCGTGGTTTTTGGCGGCGCCGAAGGCCTGCACTCGCTTGCCGTGGGCGCTGGCGGTCTTATAGATATACTCCGCCACGCCGGAGGAGCCGACGAAGCTCACCGCCGCAATACGCGGATCAGTGTACAGCTGCTCAGCATCTTCATTGCTGCAGTGCACGACGTTAAACACGCCGTCCGGCAGACCGGCCTCTTTTAACAGCTCTGCCAGACGCACAGCGGCCGTCGGCGCCAGCGCGGGCGGCTTGAGGACGAAACTGTTGCCGCAGGCCAGCGCCAGCGGGAACATCCACATCGGCACCATCGCCGGGAAGTTGAACGGGGTGATCCCTGCCACCACGCCCAGGGGCTGCATCAACGAGTAGCTGTCGACGCCGGTGCCGACGTCAGAGGAGTATTCGCCTTTAATCAGGTGCGGGATCCCGCAGGCGAATTCGACCACTTCCATACCGCGGGTCAGCTCGCCCAGCGCATCCGACCACACCTTACCGTGCTCGCTGACGATGATCCCCGCCAGCTCTTCCACGTGCTGCTCCAGCAACATTTTGAAGTTGAACAGCACGCGGGCGCGGCGCAGCGGCGTGGTACGGGACCAGCTGTCAAACGCATCGCGAGCAACCTGAATCGCCTCGGAGACTTCCTGCGCGGTTGACACCGTGACTTCGCGCACCGCTTTGCCCGTCGCCGGGTCGTACACCGGCATCGTTTCGTTGCTGCTGCTAATAACGGTTTTCCCGCCAATAAAGTTTCCTGTGATCGTCATGTTCTCGCCTCATAGTGAAGGGGGCCAGCGCACACCGGCCCGTCGCTGATTCTGCTGTGCTATAACCGTAGTAAAATGAAATTTATATTTCAACATTGTTGTGAAATGAAATTTCATTTTGGTGATAACAGTCGCATTTTGCGCTAACCGGTCGCCTGTGCGCTTCCCGCATCGCGCCTCGTTGCCCTCGACGCCAGGCTTCCCGCCGCTGTCGCGCCGGTAGTCGGTGCCGGTGATATTTTGCGAGACAGCTCAAACATTCATCATTTCCATTCTTGCTAATTTTGGAATAAACGTTTTGACTGTTAGCCAATTGAACGAACCTACCCCCTCTTCCGTCAGGAGTGTCCTATGGCCATCGCAATGCAACGTTTTTGTATTAACCGCAAAATCGCGCCAGCGCTCAGCATTGAAGCGTTTTTCCGTCTGGTGAACCGTCTGGGCCTGAATAAGGTCGAGCTGCGCAACGATTTACCCAGCGGAAAAGTGACCGACGATCTGAGCCATCAGCAGGTGCGCGAGCTGGCGGCGCGCTACCACATCGAGATCCTGACGATTAACGCGGTCTACCCCTTTAACCGTCGTAGCGAAGAGGCGCGGCAGTTGACCGAATCGCTGCTGAAAGAGGCCCAGGCCATCGGCGCCAAATCGCTGGTGCTCTGTCCGCTCAACGACGGCAGCGAGGTGCCGGCCAGCGAAACCCTGGGCGCCCTGCGCGACCTGGCGCCGCTGTTCGCCTTCTATGGCATCCACGGCCTGGTGGAGCCGCTGGGCTTCCCGCAAAGCTCGCTGCGTTCTGCGCACCAGGCGCAGACGCTGATCCACGACGCCCGCGTGCCGTTTAAGCTGCTGATCGATACCTTCCATCACCATCTTTACCCGCAGGCGGCGGACGAGTTCAGCCAGGTGGAGGTGGCGGATATCGGGCTGGTGCACCTTTCAGGAGTGGACGATAGCCGTCCGCGCGAGCAGCTCACCGATGCCGAGCGCATCATGCTAACCCCGCAGGATCGTCTCGGCACCTGCGAGCAGGTTAAAGCGCTGGAAGCCCGCGGCTATCAGGGGGTGTACGCTTTTGAGCCCTTCGCCCCCGAGCTGGCGCAATGGAGCGAAGCGGATATCGAGCGCGAAATTGAGCAGAGCATCGCGCTCATCCAGCGCCACTGCGCCTGAGACCCTCACGGTACAGCGTGCGCGGCGCGTGACGATTTTCCCAACGCCGGACGACGAGGTTGCCTATAATCGTCGCAGGATAAATGGAGGAATCGACCATGAGCTCACCCCTGTTGATTGCGCGCACGCTGGATAACGCGCTCTATTTACTGCCCGCGATGGCCAACCGCCATGGGCTTATCACCGGTGCGACCGGCACCGGTAAAACCGTCACCCTGCAGAAGCTGGCTGAGTCGTTCTCGGAGATTGGCGTGCCGGTATTTATGGCCGACGTCAAGGGCGACCTGACCGGCATTGCCGCCGCGGGGCAGAGCTCAGAGAAACTGCAGGCGCGGCTGGAGAAGATCGGCGTCAGCGACTGGGAGCCGCACGCCAACCCGGTGGTGCTCTGGGATATCTTTGGCGAGAAGGGCCACCCGGTGCGGGCGACGGTCTCCGATCTCGGCCCCCTGCTGCTGGCGCGCCTGCTCAATCTCAACGAGGTGCAGAGCGGCGTACTGAACATTATTTTCCGCATCGCGGACGACCGCGGCCTGCTGCTGCTCGACTTCAAAGACCTCCGCGCCATCACTCAGTTTATCGGCGATAACGCCAAGTCTTTCCAGAACCAGTACGGCAATATTAACAGCGCCTCGATCGGCGCCATCCAGCGCGGGCTGTTGACCCTGGAGCAACAGGGCGCCGAGCACTTCTTCGGCGAGCCGATGCTGGATATTGCCGACTGGATGCGCGTCGATGCCAGCGGTAAAGGGGTGATCAATATCCTTAGCGCCGAAAAGCTCTACCAGATGCCGAAGCTGTACGCCGCCAGCCTGCTGTGGATGCTCTCCGAGCTCTACGAGCGCCTGCCGGAAGCCGGCGACCTCGATAAACCGAAGCTGGTGTTCTTCTTCGATGAGGCGCATCTGCTGTTCAACGACGCGCCGCAGGTGCTGCTGGATAAAATTGAACAGGTGATCCGCCTTATCCGCTCCAAGGGCGTCGGCGTCTACTTTGTCTCGCAGAACCCGGCGGATATTCCCGACGCCGTGCTCGGCCAGCTGGGCAACCGCGTGCAGCATGCCCTGCGCGCCTTTACGCCGAAGGACCAGAAGGCGGTGAAAACCGCCGCCCAGACCATGCGCGCCAACCCGGCCTTCAGTACCGAGCAGGCGATCCAGGAGCTGGGCACCGGCGAGGCGCTGATCTCCTTCCTCGATGAGAAAGGCAGCCCGTCGGTGGTCGAGCGGGCGATGGTTATCGCCCCCTGTTCGCGAATGGGGCCGGTCAGCGATGACGAGCGCAATGGTCTGCTGAACCACTCGCCGCTGTACGGTAAGTATGAGGAGGAGGTGGACCGCGAGTCGGCTTTCGAAATGCTGCAGCAAGGGGTGCAGGTCGCCACCGGGCAGCAGTCGGCTCCGCCGGCGAAGGGCCAGCAGAACGGCGATGACGACGGGCTGCTTGGCGGCCTGAAAGATATCCTGTTCGGCAGCACCGGCCCGCGAGGCGGTAAACGCGACGGTATCGTGCAGACCGCAGCGAAAAGCGCGGTTCGCCAGGTCACCAATCAGATCGTCCGCGGCATGCTGGGCAGCCTGCTGGGCGGACGCAAGCGCTAAAAAAAAGCCCCCTCATCGCTGAGGGGGCTTACGTTTCAGGCTTACCCGCTAGGCCTTGCGCATCATCAGCCAGAGGCTTATCAGGAAGAAGCTGGCGCTCGGCAACAGCGCGCCGATGATCGGCGGTATGCCGTAGACCAGGGTCAGCGGGCCGAAAATCTGGTCGAGGACATAGAAGATAAAGCCGAAGCTAATCCCCGTCACCACCCGGACGCCCATCGGCACGCTACGCAGCGGGCCAAAGATAAACGACAGCGCCATCAGCATCATCACCGCCACCGACAGCGGCTGGAAGATTTTGCTCCACATATTGAGCTGGTAGCGTCCCGGATCCTGGCCGCTGGACTTCAGGTATTTCACATAGTTGTGCAGCCCGCTGATCGACAGCGCATCCGGATCCAGGGCAACCACGCCCAGTTTGTCCGGCGTCAGGTTGGTTTTCCAGGTGCCGCTCACCATCTGCGACCCGGTCACCTGCTTTGGATCGGTCAGGTCGGATTCATCCACCTGCGACAGACGCCACACTTTATTTTCGCTATCGAATTTTGCCGAAGCGGCATAGCGCACCGACTGTAAACGACGATCCGGGTTGAAGGCATAGATGCTGACGCCCCCCAGCTCATCGTTGCCTTTTACGCGTTCGATATAGACAAAGTTGTGGCCATCTTTCGCCCACAGCCCCTGCTGGGTTGAGAGCAGCGAGCCGCCGTACATCTGCTGGGCACGGTAGTTGCGCGCCATCTGTTCGCCCTGCGGCGCCACCCACTCGCCGATGGCCATGGTCAGCAGCACCAGCGGGATCGCGGTTTTCATTACCGCCAGCGCTACCTGCAGCCGGGTGAAACCGGATGCCTGCATCACCACCAGTTCGCTGCGCTGGGCCAGCATCCCCAGCCCCAGCAGCGCGCCAAGCAGCGCCGCCATTGGGAAGAAGATCTGGATGTCCTTCGGCACGCTGAGGATGGTGTAGAGACCAGCGCCTAGCGCATCGTAGCTGCCCTGCCCGGACTTTTTCAGCTGATCGACAAACTTGATAATGCCGGAGAGCGACACCAGCATGAACAGGGTCATCATGATGGTGTTGAAAATCGTCTTACCGATATAACGGTCAAGTACGCCAAACGCCTGCATCAGGCCGCTCCTTTATTAAAACGGGCGCGGAAGCGGCGCATCGGCACCGTGTCCCACAGGTTTAACAGCACCGCCAGCGCAAAATAGAGCAGGTTAATCGCCCACATCCAGATAGCCGGGTCCATTTTGCCTTTGCCGCCGTTCGACTTAATCGACGTTTGCAACAGGAAGAACACCAGGTAAAGCAGCATCGCCGGCAGCATCGACAGCACACGGCCCTGACGCGGGTTCACCACGCTGAGCGGCACCACCATCAGCGCCATAATGAAGACGGTCGCCACCAGCGTGAAGCGCCAGTGCAGTTCGGCGCGCGCGCGGTCGGTGTGGGTTTTCCACAAGGTGCGCATATCCATCTGTTCGGTGTCGTCCGGATCGGCGCTCACCGCCTGGTGGCCGATAATAGCCTGATAGTTATTGAAGTCGGTAATGCGGAAGTCGCGCAGCATCGCGGTGCCTTCAAAGCGGGTGCCCTTGTTGAGGGTCACCACCTGCGAGCCGTCTTTCTGCTGCGACAGCTCGCCGGAATCCGCCACCACCACCGAGGGGCGCGCATTGCCTTTCGGACGCAGCTGGGCAAGGAAGACGTCATGGAAGCGGTTGCCGTTGACGCTTTCGATAAACATCACCGCGTTACCATCGCTGGCCTGCTGGAACTGGCCCTGGGCCAGCGCCGCCATACCGGGGTTAGCTTTAGCTTCGGCCAGCACTTCGTCCTGATGGCGCGACGACCACGGCCCCGCCCACATAACGTTGACCGCCGCCACCGCGCCGGTGAACAGCGCGAGGATCATCGCCGCCTTGATCAGCACGGCTTTGCTCAGGCCGCAGGCGTGCATCACCGTAATTTCACTTTCGGTGTACAGCTTGCCGAGGGTCATCAGCAGGCCAAGGAACAGACTTAACGGCAGGATAAGCTGCGCCATCTCCGGGATGCCGAGCCCCAACAGCGAGAGCACCAGATTGGTTGGGATATCGCCATCCACCGCGGCGCCGAGGATCCTGACTAATTTCTGACAAAAGAAAATCAGTAACAGGATGAATAGGATCGCCAACTGGCTTTTCAGCGTCTCACGAACCAGATATCTTATGATTATCACTATAAATACGCCCGTAAAAACCCGTTTTAGTGCAGGAAAATTGCTTGTTTCATGGCTTAAACGTCATTTATTCTCTTTGGTCGTCGAAAACGTCGCTAAGATTAAATGACTCATCGGTTCTGCATGTCAGGATCTTTTCTGACGAACCCAGGCCTTAATAACGTTAAGATTAACACGAAGTCACCGCAACAGCGGATATGAGTTACGAAAGCTTGCAATTATATACTCAATGGATTTCGAGTTGTAAGAAGGCAGCAGGGCTGTGGCCCCTGGCGCGCACAATGTGCCACGTCAGGGTAAGCAGGCGCAGCCGGCGCATCTGCAACTTGAAAGGCGACGAGTATAGCCGTAGCCACCACTGTTGTCTTTAAGATTCAGGAGCATAGTGCATGGAGTTCAGTGTAAAAAGCGGTAGCCCGGAGAAGCAGCGGAGCGCCTGTATCGTGGTCGGCGTCTTTGAACCACGTCGCCTCTCCCCCATCGCCGAACAACTCGATAAAATCAGCGACGGCTACATCAGCGCCCTGCTGCGTCGCGGCGAGCTGGAAGGCAAACCTGGCCAGACGTTATTGCTGCACCATGTGCCAAACATTCTGTCTGAGCGCATTCTGCTGATTGGCTGCGGCAAAGAGCGCGAGCTGGATGAGCGTCAGTATAAGCAGGTCATCCAGAAAACCATCAATACCCTGAATGATACCGGCTCAATGGAAGCCGTCTGCTTCCTGACCGAGCTGCACGTCAAAGGCCGTAACAACTACTGGAAAGTTCGCCAGGCGGTTGAAACCGCCAAAGAGACGCTGTACAGCTTCGACCAGCTGAAGACCAACAAAAGCGAGCCGCGTCGCCCGCTGCGTAAAATGGTCTTTAACGTGCCGACCCGTCGCGAGCTGACCAGCGGCGAACGCGCCATTCAGCACGGACTGGCGATTGCCGCCGGCATCAAAGCGGCGAAAGATCTTGGCAATATGCCGCCGAACATCTGTAACGCCGCCTATCTGGCTTCCCAGGCGCGTCAGCTGGCCGATACCTACAGCAAAAACGTCATCACCCGGGTGATCGGCGAACAGCAGATGCGCGAGCTGGGGATGAACGCCTACCTCGCCGTCGGCAATGGGTCGCAGAACGAGTCGCTGATGTCGGTCATCGAATATAAAGGTAACCCGGCTGAGGACGCGCGCCCTATCGTGCTGGTCGGTAAAGGCCTGACCTTCGACTCCGGCGGTATCTCCATCAAGCCTGCCGAAGGCATGGACGAGATGAAGTACGACATGTGCGGCGCGGCGGCGGTGTACGGCGTGATGCGGATGGTTGCCGAACTGCAGCTGCCGCTGAACGTCATCGGCGTGCTGGCGGGCTGTGAAAACATGCCTGGCGGCCGCGCCTATCGTCCGGGTGACGTCCTGACCACTATGTCCGGCCAGACGGTGGAAGTGCTGAACACCGATGCCGAAGGCCGCCTGGTGCTGTGCGACGTCCTGACCTACGTTGAGCGCTTCGAGCCGGAAGCGGTTATCGACGTGGCGACGCTGACCGGGGCCTGCGTGATTGCCCTCGGCCATCACATCACCGGCCTGATGTCGAACCATAACCCGCTGGCCCATGAGCTGATCGGCGCCTCCGAACTGGCGGGCGACCGCGCATGGCGTTTGCCGCTGGCCGACGAGTTCCAGGATCAGCTGGAGTCCAATTTTGCCGATATGGCGAACATTGGCGGCCGTCCTGGCGGCGCGATCACCGCCGGCTGTTTCCTGTCGCGCTTCACCCGCAAGTACAACTGGGCGCACCTGGACATCGCCGGTACCGCCTGGCGTTCCGGTAAGGCCAAAGGCGCGACCGGTCGTCCGGTGGCGCTGCTGTCGCAATTCCTGCTCAATCGTGCGGGTTTTAACGGCGAAGAGTGATGTGATATGCCGGGTGGCGGCGATGCCTTACCCGGCCTACAAACGGCAGCACACTGTAGGCCGGGTAAGCGTAGCGCCGCCCGGCTTTGCATTTAAATCCACAACAAGAAGCCCCATATATGAAAAACGCAACGTTCTATCTTCTGGACAATGACGCCACCGTCGACGGCCTGAGCGCCGTCGAGCAGCTGGTGTGTGACATTGCCGCAGAACGTTGGCGCAACGGCAAGCGCGTCCTGATCGCCTGCGAAGATGAACAGCAGGCGATTCGCCTCGACGAGGCGCTGTGGTCGCGGCCGCCGGAGAGCTTTGTGCCGCATAATCTGGCGGGCGAAGGCCCGAGAGGCGGCGCGCCGGTAGAGATTGCCTGGCCGCAAAAGCGCAACAGCAGCCCGCGGGATATTCTTATCAGCCTGCGGCTAAACTTTGCAGATTTTGCCACCGCTTTCACAGAAGTGATAGACTTTGTCCCTTACGAAGACAATCTGAAACAACTGGCGCGCGAACGCTATAAGGCGTACCGCATGGCTGGTTTCAACCTGAACACGGCAACCTGGAAATAATGGAAAAGACATACAACCCACAAGATATCGAACAGCCGCTTTACGAGCACTGGGAAAAGCAGGGCTATTTCAAACCGAATGGTGATGAAAGCCAGGAGAGCTTCTGCATCATGATCCCGCCGCCGAACGTCACCGGCAGTTTGCATATGGGTCATGCCTTCCAGCAAACCATCATGGATACCATGATTCGCTACCAGCGCATGCAGGGCAAAAACACCCTGTGGCAGGCCGGTACCGACCACGCAGGTATCGCTACTCAGATGGTGGTTGAGCGTAAGATTGCCGCTGAAGAAGGGAAAACCCGCCACGACTACGGCCGCGACGCCTTTATCGACAAAATCTGGCAGTGGAAAGCGGAATCCGGCGGCACCATTACCCGTCAGATGCGCCGTCTCGGCAACTCCGTGGACTGGGAGCGCGAGCGCTTCACCATGGACGAGGGGCTTTCCAATGCCGTGAAAGAAGTCTTTGTTCGCCTGTACAAAGAAGACCTGATCTACCGCGGCAAACGCCTGGTTAACTGGGACCCGAAACTGCGCACCGCCATTTCCGACCTCGAAGTGGAAAACCGCGAATCGAAAGGTTCCATGTGGCACATCCGCTACCCGCTGGCCGATGGCGCGAAAACCGCTGACGGTAAAGATTACCTGGTGGTCGCCACCACCCGTCCGGAAACCCTGCTGGGCGATACCGGCGTGGCCGTTAACCCGGAAGATCCGCGCTACAAAGATCTGATTGGCAAATTCGTGGTGCTGCCGCTGGTTAACCGCCGCATCCCGATCGTGGGCGACGAACACGCCGACATGGAAAAAGGCACCGGCTGCGTGAAGATCACCCCGGCGCACGACTTTAACGACTACGAAGTGGGTCGTCGTCACCAGCTGCCGATGATCAACATCCTCACCTTTGACGGCGACATCCGCGAAAGCGCGGAAGTCTACGACACCAAAGGCAATGAATCCGACGTCTACTCCAGCGAGATCCCGGCGGAGTTCCAGAAACTGGAACGCTTCGCGGCGCGTAAAGCCGTTGTTGCGGCAGTTGACGCCCTCGGCCTGCTGGAAGAGATCAAACCGCACGACCTGACCGTCCCTTACGGCGATCGCGGCGGCGTGGTGATCGAGCCGATGCTGACCGACCAGTGGTACGTGCGCGCGGACGTTCTGGCCAAGCCAGCAGTCGAAGCCGTTGAAAACGGTGATATTCAGTTCGTGCCGAAGCAGTACGAAAATATGTACTTCTCCTGGATGCGCGATATTCAGGACTGGTGTATCTCCCGTCAGCTGTGGTGGGGTCACCGCATCCCGGCATGGTATGACAACGACGGCAACGTCTACGTAGGCCGTAGCGAAGACGAAGTGCGTCAGGAAAACAACCTGAGCGCCGACGTTGCCCTGCGTCAGGATGAAGACGTTCTCGATACCTGGTTCTCCTCCGCGCTGTGGACCTTCTCCACCCTCGGCTGGCCGGAAAACACCGACGCCCTGCGTCAGTTCCACCCGACCAGCGTGATGGTGTCCGGCTTCGACATCATCTTCTTCTGGATCGCCCGCATGATCATGATGACCATGCACTTCATCAAAGATGAAAATGGCAAGCCGCAGGTACCGTTTAAGACCGTCTACATGACCGGTCTGATCCGCGATGACGAAGGCCAGAAGATGTCCAAGTCCAAGGGTAACGTCATTGACCCGCTGGATATGGTTGACGGTATCACCCTGCCGGAGCTGCTGGAAAAACGTACCGGCAACATGATGCAGCCGCAGCTGGCGGATAAAATCCGCAAGCGTACCGAGAAACAGTTCCCGAACGGCATCGAGCCGCACGGCACCGACGCCCTGCGCTTCACCCTGGCGGCGCTGGCCTCTACCGGCCGCGACATCAACTGGGATATGAAGCGTCTGGAAGGTTACCGTAACTTCTGTAACAAGCTGTGGAACGCCAGCCGCTTCGTGCTGATGAACACCGAAGATCAGGATTGCGGCTTCAACGGCGGCGAAATGGTGCTCTCCCTGGCCGACCGCTGGATCATCGCGGAATTCAACCACACCGTGAAAGCATATCGCGAAGCGCTGGATAACTTCCGCTTCGATATCGCCGCCGGCATCCTGTACGAGTTCACCTGGAACCAGTTCTGCGACTGGTACCTGGAGCTGACCAAGCCGGTTATGAACGGTGGCAACGAAGCGGAGCTGCGCGGGACTCGCCATACTCTGGTCACCGTGCTGGAAGGTCTGCTGCGCCTGGCGCATCCGATCATTCCATTCATTACCGAGACCATCTGGCAGCGCGTGAAAGCGATCTGCGGTATCACCGCCGACACCATCATGCTGCAGCCGTTCCCGCAGTACGATGCTTCTCAGGTGGATGACGCGGCGCTGGCCGACACCGAATGGCTGAAGCAGGCGATCGTCGCCGTGCGTAACATCCGTGCGGAAATGAACATCGCTCCGGGCAAACCGCTGGAACTGCTGCTGCGCGGCTGCAGCAAAGAGGCCGAGCGTCGTGTGAACGACAACCGCAGCTTCCTGCTGAACCTGGCGCGTCTGGAAAGCATTACCGTGCTGCCTGCCGATGATAAAGGTCCGGTCTCGGTGACCAAGATTGTCGACGGCGCCGAGCTGCTGATCCCGATGGCGGGCCTCATCAATAAAGAAGATGAGCTGGCGCGTCTGGCGAAAGAAGTGGCCAAAATCGAAGGTGAAATTGGCCGCATCGAGAGCAAGCTGGCCAACGAAGGCTTTGTCGCCCGCGCGCCGGAAGCAGTTATCGCTAAAGAGCGCGAGAAGCTGGAAGGCTACGCGGAAGCGAAAGCGAAGCTGATTGAGCAGCAGGCGGTGATCGCCGCGCTGTGATCCTCCCGCCCCTTGCCACCCGGCAAGGGGCGTTTTTTATGAAACATCCTCGCTTGCGCTTTCCCCTGTCGCGATGTTATTAACATCATCATTCGTCTTTTTTGGGTAATGAGTCATTGTATGAATACGAGCGTCCCCGCGGCGACGTTGCTGCGTCGCATTACGGCGGCAGACAATGCCGCCATCGCCAGGGTCATCCGCCAGGTCTCGGCTGAATATGGCCTGACCGCCGATAAAGGCTATACGGTCGCCGACCCGAATCTCGATGAACTGTATGAGCTGTACAGCCAGCCGGGCTCCGCCTACTGGGTGGTGGAGCAAGAGGGGGAAGTGGTTGGCGGCGGCGGCGTCGCGCCGCTCGCCTGCAGCGAGCCGGATATCTGCGAGCTGCAGAAAATGTATTTTATGACCAGCGCCCGCGGCCAGGGGCTGGCGAAGAAGCTGGCGCTGCTGGCGCTGGACTACGCCCGCGAACAAGGGTTTAAGCGCTGCTATCTGGAAACCACCGCCTTCCTGACGGAGGCGATCGGCTTATATGAACATCTCGGCTTCGAGCACATTGACGGACCGCTGGGCTGCACCGGCCACGTTGACTGTGAAGTACGGATGCTGAAAACGCTGTAGCGCCTCGATATCGCAGGCGTCCCCGGTAGCGCTACGCTTACCGGGGCTACAGTTCGGTAGCCCGGTTAAGCGTAGCGCGAGCCGGGTATGTCCCGAATGGCACCTTACCCGTGCTCGCGGTGCCGTTTTTTTGTCGGGTGGCGGCTAACCTTACCCGACCTACGGCCCGTACCATTGCGAGCTGAAGCTCTCAACGCTATCTCTCTCCCCATGGCTACTGAAACTGCCGGTGTTAGTGACTACCGGGCCCGAATATCGTGGGTTACGCCGCTACCGGCACACCGCTGTGAAAGCGGAACTCGGCCTCCGGACGGAGGATCAGCGCCGCTTCCGCCTCGCCGAGCTGGCGCACCCGCTCGCTGATATCTTCTCCGGCAATCTTCTGCGCCAGATCCAGATAGTCCTGATAGTGACGCGCCTCGGAGCGCAGCAGCGACAGGTAGAACTTCTGCAGATCGTCGTCCAGCCACGGCGCCAGGGCGGCAAAGCGTTCGCAGGAGCGGGCCTCGATATAGGCGCCGCAGATCAGCTTATCGATCAGCATCACCGGCTCATGCGAGCGCACTTCGCGCCGCAGGCCGCGGGCATAGTTGCTGGCGGTGATTTTGACATAGGGGATATCGCGCGCCAGCATCATCTCCCGCACCTGCCAGAAGTGATGTAGTTCCTCTTTAATCAATAAAATCATGCTGTCCAGCAGCTGGCGGCCCCACGGGTCGTCGGTCTGCGGCATGGCGCTTTTGTTGATCCGTTTATGCAGAGCGACAAAATCCGGCTCCGGCCCCCGGCGGTAGGTGAAGTCTTCGTACGGCTTCAGGCAGGCCAACAGTTCGTCGGCGTCAGCTTTATCCGCGACGTAGCGACGCACCAGCAGCATGGCGTTCTGCGCCGCTTTCAGCTCGCACACCATATGGTCGGTCAGCAGCAGCGGCAGGTTTTCCGGCTTGCGGGCTTCGTCAATCCACGCCTGCGGCGTCGGGCAGTGCAGGAAGTTGATAATCGGGGAAAGAATCTGCGGGTAATCCATGAAAGTTCCTTGCTATACGGCGGCAGGCGCCGCCGTATCCATCTACGACATTTGCGACTTAGTGGCGAACACCATCGTCGTCTTCATCGACATACTCTTCGTCATCGTCGTCGCCGTCTTCACCGTTCGGGTCCTCATAATAGGTGCCCCAACCGTCATACTCGACGTCATATTTTTCTGCCAGCGTCATCAGCTGTTCCACCTGGGCATCGATCAGGTCTGCGTTCAGCGCGCATTCGCTCAGAATATCGCAGCAGATGACCATGTCACCCTCTTCCACTTCCAGCTCTTCGGGCTCGGTCACTTCGTAGCCCAGCTTGAACGCTTCAACCGCCACTTTCTCCAGGGTTTCGAAATCGTCTGCAGAGAGGTGATGCTCAATCGTGTACAGTGCGTCCGGATCGCTGCCATCTTCCAGCAGCTCTTCGATAATCAGACGCGTCTCTTCACGCTGTTCTTCCAGGTGTTCCGGGTTTGCCATGGCTCGTTCCTCATAATGTGCGGCAGTTATCCCTATTGTCACATACCGCCGTCATTGCCTCCACTTCTCAGTGAAAGATTTCGATCACAGACTTGCAAATGAATATTCATACATATAAATTGAATTTTAATTCAATTAGTGGCCTATGCCAGGTGAGGGAACCATGTCTGCGTTTTACCAGAAGCATTTTTTAAAGTTACTCGATTTTACGCCTGCAGAAATCACCGCCCTGCTCGAGCTGGCGGCAAAGCTGAAAGCCGATAAGAAAAACGGTATCGAAGTCCAGAAACTGGCAGGGAAAAACATCGCGCTCATCTTCGAAAAAGACTCAACCCGTACACGATGCTCTTTCGAAGTTGCCGCATACGATCAAGGCGCCCGCGTGACCTATCTGGGGCCCAGCGGCAGCCAGATTGGCCATAAAGAGTCGATCAAGGACACCGCCCGCGTGCTCGGACGGATGTACGACGGCATTCAGTACCGCGGCCACGGCCAGGAAGTGGTAGAGACCCTGGCGCAATACGCCGGCGTGCCGGTGTGGAACGGCCTCACCAACGAGTTCCACCCCACCCAGCTGCTGGCGGACCTGCTGACCATGAAAGAGCATCTGCCGGGCAAAGCCTTTAACCAGATGACGCTGGTCTACGCCGGCGACGCGCGCAACAACATGGGCAATTCGATGCTGGAAGCCGCCGCGTTGACCGGTCTGGATCTGCGCCTGGTGGCGCCATCGGCCTGCTGGCCGGAGGCCGCGCTGGTGGAGACCTGCACCGCGCTGGCCAAACAGCAGGGCGGCAACATCACCCTGACGGAAGATATCGCCGCGGGGGTGAAAGGCGCCGATTTTATCTATACCGACGTCTGGGTCTCAATGGGCGAGGCGAAGGAAAAATGGGCCGAACGTATCGCCCTGCTGCGCGACTATCAGGTTAACAGCGCGATGCTGGCGCTCACCGGCAACCCGCAGGTCAAGTTCCTCCACTGCCTGCCGGCGTTCCACGACGACCAGACCACGCTGGGCAAACAGATGGCTGCCGATTACGGCCTGCACGGCGGCATGGAGGTGACTGACGAGGTGTTTGAGTCGGCGGCGAGCGTGGTCTTCGACCAGGCGGAAAACCGGATGCACACCATCAAAGCGGTGATGGTGGCGACGCTGAGCAAATAGCCCCTCGCTCGCGGCTGTGTCCCGGATGGCACGGCGTTCATCCGGGATTCGGTTCGCCATTTTACGCCATCAGCATCTTCACCACCGCTTTGCGCACCTTCGCCGGGGCGCCAACGGCGCACAGCGGTTTATGCACTTCGCCGGGATAAAACACCACAAAGTCCCCTTCGTTGAGGATCACCGTTTTCTCCTGCTGGCCTTCGGCAAGAAAAGCGATGTCTTTCTCCGCCAGCCAGTCGGTCTGCGGCTCTCCTGGCGGCAAGGTGCTGAAGGTCATCCCCTCGCTGCCGCGGAGGACAATCTGGATATCGAGATAGCGAGCATGGTATTCCGCGCGGCGCGCGGCCTGCGGCTCGGTGGTGTCTTCGGAGATCAGATAAAACAGGTTGTCGCCGTCGATATCGTGTTTACCCAGCGGCGTCGCCTCGCTGACCTGAGCGATAACGTGTTCGATAGCCTCGCGCAGCGCGGCAGGCAGCCATGGCTGCAGATGGTGGATATTGCCAATAATCATTGCTTACCTCAAATATAAAACAGCATTTCATTTCTTTGTTTTATACCCCCATCACCGCTGCCATACCAGTACAGTTTCACGCTTCTTTGCGCTGGCGCACTTTTCGACAGGCAAACGATTACCTGTTTGTGAATGAATCGCTTGATCGTCATAACGGTCTGCGTATAATGCCAGTCGTTTTGCCGGGAGGAAGCATGGCCAATTGCGTACGACATTCTGTCTTAGCGCGTCTCAATGCAGACGCTGGCCTGCCGTTTTTCTTTCCGTTGCTCATTGGATTCCCGAAGCCCCTTATTTAAGGGGCTTTTTTTTTGCCCAGGCGTCAGGAGATAAGCATGGCTAACCCGCTATATCAAAAACATATCATTTCCATAAACGATCTCAGCCGCGAAGACCTCGAACTGGTGCTGGCGACGGCGGCAAAGCTGAAAGCCAATCCACAACCCGAGCTGCTGAAGCATAAGGTTATCGCCAGCTGTTTCTTTGAAGCCTCGACCCGCACCCGCCTCTCTTTTGAAACCTCGATGCACCGCCTGGGCGCCAGCGTGGTCGGCTTTTCCGACAGCGCCAACACCTCACTGGGCAAAAAAGGGGAAACGCTGGCGGATACCATCTCCGTCATCAGCACCTACGTCGACGCCATCGTGATGCGTCATCCGCAGGAGGGCGCCGCGCGCCTGGCGACCGAATTCTCCGGCGGCGTGCCGGTACTGAACGCCGGCGACGGCGCTAACCAGCACCCGACCCAAACCCTGCTCGACCTGTTCACCATTCAGGAGACCCAGGGCCGCCTCGAAAACCTCAACGTGGCGATGGTCGGCGATCTGAAGTATGGCCGTACCGTCCACTCCCTGACCCAGGCGCTGGCCAAATTCAACGGCAACCGCTTCTACTTCATCGCCCCGGACGCGCTGGCCATGCCGCAGTACATCCTCGATATGCTCGATGAAAAAGGCATCGCCTGGAGCCTGCATAGCGCCATCGACGACGTGATGGCGGAAGTGGATATTCTGTACATGACCCGCGTGCAGAAAGAGCGTCTGGATCCGTCGGAATACGCCAACGTCAAAGCGCAGTTCGTCCTGCGCGCCGCCGACCTCGAAGGGGCGCGCGCCAACATGAAAGTGCTGCACCCGCTGCCGCGCATTGATGAAATCACCACCGATGTCGATAAAACACCGCACGCCTGGTACTTCCAGCAGGCCGGTAACGGCATCTTCGCCCGCCAGGCGTTACTGGCACTGGTACTGAATAGCGAGCTGGCACTGTAAGGGGGAATGAGAGATGACACACGACAATAAACTGCAGGTAGAAGCGATCAAACGCGGCACCGTGATTGACCATATCCCGGCGCAGGTCGGCTTTAAGCTGCTCACCCTGTTCAAACTGACCGAAACCGACCAGCGCATCACCATCGGCCTGAACCTGCCCTCCGGCGAGATGGGCCGCAAGGATTTGATTAAAATCGAGAACACCTTCCTGACCGACGAGCAGGTTAACCAGCTGTCGCTGTACGCCCCGCAGGCGACGGTAAACCGCATTGATGATTACGAAGTGGTGGGCAAATCCCGCCCGAGCTTGCCGGATCGTATCGACAGCGTGCTGGTCTGCCCGAACAGCAACTGTATCAGCCACGCCGAACCGGTTTCTTCCAGTTTTGCAGTGAAAAAACGCGCTGATGACATCGCACTCAAATGCAAATACTGCGAAAAAGAGTTTTCTCATTATGTGGTGCTGGCCAACTAAATGCGGTTGGTATTGGTGGTAGGCCTCCCTATAATGGCTACCACCCTACGCTTCGTCCTTCAGGCGGCGTCTGCGCCGGCGATACAGCGCTTATCGCCTGGCGGCAACCTGAATGATTTTGCGTAACATTACTCAGTTCATCTGGAGATAACATGAGCAAAACTATTGCGACGGAAAATGCACCAGCGGCGATTGGCCCCTACGTTCAGGGCGTTGACCTCGGCAGCATGATCATCACCTCTGGCCAGATCCCGGTCGACCCGAAAACCGGCAGCGTCCCGGAAGACGTGTCCGCGCAGGCGCGCCAGTCGCTGAACAACGTGAAAGCGATCGTTGAAGCCGCTGGCCTCACCGTCGGCGATATCGTCAAGACCACCGTATTCGTCAAAGATCTCAACGATTTCGCTACCGTTAACGCCACCTACGAAGCGTTCTTCACCGAGCATAACGCCACCTTCCCGGCGCGCTCCTGCGTTGAAGTCGCACGTCTGCCGAAAGACGTGAAGATCGAGATCGAAGCCATCGCCGTGCGTCGCTGATCGCTCTCGTCGGCATGAAAAAAGGCAGCCGCAGGCTGCCTTTTTTACGTGGGTCATCCGAAAACGCGTCCCTCACTGCCAGCCGTAGCGGCGGCTGTAGAAGCCCTTCACGGCCTGGGTCAGCACCATATAGCCCGCCAGGATCGCTACCAGCCATGGGAAGTAGCTCAGCGGCAGGGCCTGCAGCTGCAGGTAGCTAGCCAGCGGCGAGAACGGCAGCGCGATACCCACCGCCATCACCACCAGGGTCATGGCGAACAGCGGCCAGGCGGCCCGGCTCTGAACGAACGGAATGCGCCGGGTGCGGATCATGTGCACAATCAGCGTTTGCGACAGCAGCCCTTCGATAAACCAGCCGGACTGGAACAGGGTCTGCATCTCCACGGTATTAGCGTGGAACACCCACCACATCAGGCCGAAGGTGAGGATATCGAAAATCGAGCTGATCGGTCCAAAGAAGACCATAAAGCGCCCGAGATCGGCCGGGTTCCAGCGCTGCGGTTTGCGGATCTGCTCATCATCGACGTTATCAAACGGGATCGCCACCTGGGAAACATCGTACAGCAGGTTCTGAATCAACAGGTGCAGCGGCAGCATCGGCAGAAACGGCAGGAAGGCGCTGGCCACCAGCACGCTGAAAACGTTGCCGAAGTTGGAGCTGGCGGTCATTTTGATGTACTTGAGCATGTTGGCGAAGGTGCGGCGGCCTTCGATTACCCCCTCCTCCAGCACCATCAGGCTCTTCTCCAGCAGAATGATATCCGCCGCCTCGCGGGCGATATCCACCGCGCCGTCGACCGAGATGCCAATATCCGCCGCGCGCAGCGCCGGGGCGTCGTTGATGCCGTCGCCCATAAAGCCCACCACGTGACCTTCACGCTTGAGCAGCGTCACGATACGCTCTTTATGCAGCGGCGCCAGGCGGGCGAACAGCGTGGTGCGTTTGGCCAGCGCCGCCAGTTCGTCGTCGCTCATGGCTTCGATCTGGCTGCCAATCACCACTTCGCCAGCATCCAGTCCCACTTCATGGCACACCTTCGCCGCCACCAGCTCGCTGTCGCCGGTGAGGATCTTCACCGTGATGCCGCTGGCCTTCAGCGCCTTCAGCGCCGGGGCGGTGGTCTCTTTCGGCGGATCGAGGAAGGCGATGTAACCTTCAAGGATCAGGTCCGACTCATCGGCGCGCTGGTAGTCGCCTTCGCGGGCCGGCAGGTATTTAGTCGCCACCGCCACCACCCGCAGCCCCTGCCGGTTGAGGGTATCGGTCACCCGGCGAATGCGGCGCAGCATGGTGTCGTCCAGCGGTACGATATCGCCGTTGTAGCGCACCTGGGTCGAGACGTTGAGGATCTCCTGCAGCGCCCCTTTGCAGATCAGCTGATGCGCGGCGTCATCCTCCTTCACCACCACCGACATGCGGCGGCGTTCGAAGTCGAAGGGTATCTCATCCACCTTCTGCCAGCGTTCCGCCAGCCCGCGGGCGGCATCCAGCTCAACCCCGTCCAGCACCGCGGTGTCGAGCAGGTTTTTCAGGCCGGTCTGGTAGTGGCTGTTGAGCCAGGCGGCATGCAGTACCCGCTCGCAGACCTTGCCGGAGACGTCGGTATGGTTCTCCAGCACAATCTTATCCTGGGTCAGGGTGCCGGTTTTATCAGTGCAGAGGATGTCCATCGCGCCGAAATTCTGAATGGCGTCGAGGTGCTTCACGATGACCTTTTGCTTCGACAGCTTCACCGCCCCGCGCGCCAGCGTCGAAGTGACGATCATCGGCAGCATCTCCGGCGTCAAGCCGACCGCCACCGACAGCGCGAATAGCGCCGCCTCCCACCAGTCGCCTTTGGTGTAGCCATTGATCAGCAGCACCACCGGGGCCATCACCAGCATAAAGCGGATCAGCAGCATGCTGACCCGGCTGATGCCCTTCTGAAAGGCGTTCGGCTCGCTCTCCTGTTCACTGACGCGGCCGGCCAGCTGGCCAAACCAGGTGCGGCCGCCGGTGGCGAAGACGATGGCCTGCGCCGAGCCGCTCACCACGTTGGTGCCCATAAAGCACAGGGTGTCGCACTCCAGCGGGTTTTGCTGCAGCGGATCGCGGCTGCGGGCCACTTTCTCCACCGGCAGCGATTCGCCGGTCAGCGAGGCCTGGGCGACGAACAGATCCCGCGCCTGCAGGATACGCAGGTCCGCCGGGATCATATCTCCCGCCGACAACCGGATAATGTCGCCCGGCACCAGCTGGTCGATAGGCAGCTCCAGCCAGCGGCTCTCCCCCTGCTCGTTCACCACCCGCAGCACGGTGGCGGTGTTGCTCACCATCGCCTTCAGCGCATCCGCCGCTTTGGTCGAGCGCGCCTCCTGGATGAAATTGAGCAATGTCGAGATCCCCACCATCAGGGCGATAACCCCGGCGGCGAACAGATCCTCGGTGGAATAGGAGACGATGCCGAGCACGGTCAGCAGCAGGTTGAACGGGTTGCGATAGCAGGTCCACAGATGCACCCACCACGGGGAGGGCTTCTGCGCCGGGATCTGGTTGTCACCATGTTTGAGGATTTTCGCCGCCACTTCGCCTTCATTGAGCCCTTCAGGGTGGCTGTCAAAGGCGCGCCAGATCTCCTGGTCGTCCATCGCCGCCACGTTCAGGCAATGCTGACCAAGCGATTCAGGAATGGGGCCACTCGCCAGATGGCGGGCGTCCGGCAGCGGATCGCGCTGGACTAAACGACGTGGCAGATGGCGGCTAAGCTGCGCGAACAGCTGCCGGGTATAATTTTTCAGCATAAACAGTCCCTCCGCGCTCGCCAAAGCGAACGCAGCGTTGCCGACGGGCGTAGCAAAACCTACCTGTCAGGCATGTTATTTTTATGGCAGGGACATCAAGGACGTCACTGCTTTACGCTTTCCGGTAAAGCAGTGTTAAACAGGCTTACCGGAAAGAAAGGTTGCTCCATCGAGGATGAGGAGTGGGATCGGGGTCCATAACTATCTCCGGTAAGTGAATATAAACGGCGCGAATTATAGCGCCCTCGCTGAGGATTGTGTGGCAATAATGGCGATGATAAACCCGCGCAACTAAACCGAACGTAAACCAGACTTTGCTCATTGCGGTTTGGTTGAGTAGCATTAGGCTCACTTCTACCATCCCTGACGAGAATTCCGCATGCAGAACCGGCTGACCATCAAAGATATCGCGCGCTTAAGCGGCGTAGGGAAATCGACGGTATCCCGCGTCCTTAACAACGAGAGCGGGGTCAGCGAACGGACCCGCGAGCGCGTCGAAGCGGTGATGCAGCAGCACGGTTTCTCGCCCTCCCGTTCCGCCCGCGCCATGCGCGGCCAGAGCGATAAAGTGGTGGCGATTATCGTCACCCGTCTCGATTCGCTGTCGGAAAACCTTGCCGTGCAGACCATGCTGCCCGCCTTTTATGAGCAGGGTTACGATCCGATTATGATGGAGAGCCAGTTCTCCCCGGCGTTGGTGGAGGAGCATCTCGGCATGCTCGCCCGGCGCAATATTGACGGCGTGGTGCTGTTCGGTTTTACCGGCATCGACGAAGCGATGCTCGCCCCCTGGCGCGACACCCTGGTGCTGATGGCCCGCGACGCTCCCGGCTTCGCCTCGGTGTGCTATGACGACGAGGGGGCCATCACGCTGCTGATGCAGCGGCTCTACGATCGCGGACACCGCCACATCAGTTTTCTTGGCGTACCGCACAGCGACGTCACCACCGGCGAACGCCGCCATCTGGCCTACCTCGCCTTCTGTAAAAAGCATCGTCTGACGCCCACCGCCGCCCTGCCGGGGCTGGGCATGAAGCAGGGATATGACACCGTCGCCAGCGTGCTGACGGCTGAAACCAGCGCCCTGGTCTGCGCGACGGATACCCTCGCCCTCGGCGCCAGCAAGTACCTCCAGCAGCAGGGTCGCGATGCGCTGCAGCTCGCCAGCGTCGGCAGCACGCCGCTGATGAAGTTTCTCCACCCGGAAATCTTGACCGTCGATCCGGGCTATGCCGAGTCCGGACGCCGGGCCGCCCGGCAGTTGATCGAGCAGATCGCCGGCAGCGTCGATCCCCGCCAGATCGTGATTCCCGCCGCCCTCAATTAATCTCGCTCGGGCGATTTATGTGATCGTCGCCGGGTTTCGGGAACGTTCCCATTTTGCAAATTAAGCGGAACGGTTAGGATGCCCTCAAGGTAAAAACGGCATCTCTCCCCTCTGTTTTTGAGGCTTCATCATGAGCAAAGTAAACCAGCAGGACATCGATAAACTGATCGAACTGGTGGGCGGGCGCGGTAACATCGCCACCGTCAGCCACTGTATTACCCGTTTGCGCTTTGTGCTGAACGACCCGGCCATCGCCAGACCAAAAGAAATTGAGCAGCTGCGCATGGTGAAGGGATGCTTCACTAACGCCGGCCAGTTCCAGGTGGTCATCGGCACCGAGGTGGGCGATTACTACAAGGCCCTGCTGGCGACCACCGGCCAGACCTCCGCCGATAAAGAGCAGGTCAAGCAGGCCGCGCGGCAAAATATGAAGTGGCATGAACAGTTAATCTCGCACTTCGCCGAGATCTTCTTTCCCCTGCTGCCGGCCCTGATCAGCGGCGGTCTGATCCTCGGTTTCCGCAACGTTATCGGCGACCTGCCCATGAGCAATGGCCAGACGCTGGCCCAGATGCACCCGTCTCTGAAAACCATCTATGACTTCCTCTGGCTGATTGGCGAGGCGATCTTCTTCTATCTGCCGGTGGGGATCTGCTGGTCAGCGGTGAAGAAGATGGGCGGCACGCCGATCCTCGGGATCGTCCTTGGCGTCACCCTCGTCTCCCCGCAGCTGATGAACGCCTATCTCCTCGGGCAGCAGGTGCCGGAGGTGTGGAACTTCGGCCTGTTTACCATTGCCAAAGTCGGCTACCAGGCGCAGGTGATCCCGGCCCTGCTGGCTGGCCTGGCCTTAGGCTTTATCGAGACGCGCCTCAAGCGCATTGTGCCTGACTACCTTTACCTGGTGATTGTCCCGGTCTGCTCGCTGATCCTCGCGGTGTTCCTCGCGCACGCCATTATCGGTCCGTTCGGCCGCCTGATCGGCGACGGCGTGGCCTTCGCGGTACGCCATCTGTTAACCGGCAGCTTCGCGCCGATCGGCGCCGCGCTGTTCGGCTTCCTCTACGCGCCGCTGGTGATTACCGGTGTCCACCAGACCACCCTCGCTATCGATATGCAGATGATCCAGAGCATGGGCGGCACCCCGGTGTGGCCGCTGATTGCGCTGTCGAATATTGCCCAGGCGTCGGCGGTGGTTGGCATCATCATCGCCAGCCGCAAGCAGAATGAACGTGAAATCTCGGTACCGGCGGCGATCTCCGCCTATCTCGGGGTCACCGAGCCAGCGATGTACGGTATCAACCTGAAATACCGCTTCCCGATGCTGTGCGCAATGATTGGCTCTGGCCTCGCCGTCCTGCTGTGCGGCCTGAACGGCGTGCTGGCGAACGGCATCGGCGTCGGCGGCCTGCCGGGGATCCTCTCCATCCAGCCTACCTACTGGCAGGTGTACGCCATGGCGATGGCTATCGCGGTGGTGGTGCCGATTATCCTCACCAGCGTGGTGTATCAGCGCAAGTACCGTCAGGGCACCTTGCAGATTGTCTAACTTCTTCTTTCGGGGCGCCTTTGGCGCCCCTCGTTGCAGCAGGAAAGTACTATGAATCATCTCCCCCACTGGTGGCAAAACGGCGTTATTTATCAAATCTATCCGAAGAGTTTTCAGGATACCACCGGCAGCGGTACCGGCGACCTGCGCGGCGTCACCTCCCGCCTCGACTATCTGCAAAAGCTTGGGGTCGACGCCATCTGGCTGACGCCGTTCTACGTCTCACCGCAGGTGGATAACGGCTACGATGTGGCGAACTACACCGCCATCGATCCCTCCTACGGCACGATGGCCGACTTTGACGCCCTGGTGGCGGAGGCAAAGGCCCGCGGCATCCGCATCGTGCTGGATATGGTGCTGAACCACACGTCGACCGAACATGAATGGTTCCGTCAGTCGCTGAATAAGGAGAGTCCCTACCGCCAGTTCTATATCTGGCGCGATGGCGAACCGGACGCCCTGCCGAACAACTGGCGCTCTAAATTTGGCGGTAACGCCTGGCAGTGGCACGCCGACAGCGGGCAGTATTATCTGCACCTGTTCGCCATTGAGCAGGCGGATCTCAACTGGGAGAATCCGGCGGTGCGCGCCGAGCTGAAAAAGGTCTGCGAATTCTGGGCTGACCGCGGCGTCGACGGTCTGCGCCTCGACGTGGTCAACCTGATCTCAAAAGACCAGACCTTTCCCTGCGATCTGGACGGGGATGGCCGCCGCTTCTATACCGACGGCCCGCGGGTGCATGAGTTCCTGCAGGAGATGAGCCGCGATGTCTTCACCCCGCGTAACCTGATGACCGTCGGCGAGATGTCCTCCACCTCGCTGGAGCACTGCCAGCAGTACGCCGCGCTGGACGGCCGCGAGCTGTCGATGACCTTTAACTTCCACCATTTAAAAGTCGATTATCCCGGCGGAGAGAAATGGACCCTAGCCCGCCCGGATTATGTGGCGCTGAAGGCGCTGTTCCGCCACTGGCAGCAGGGAATGCACAATCGGGCGTGGAACGCGCTGTTCTGGTGTAACCACGATCAGCCGCGCATCGTGTCGCGCTTTGGCGACGAAGGCGAGTACCGGGTGACGGCGGCGAAGATGCTGGCGATGGTGCTGCACGGCATGCAGGGCACGCCCTATATCTACCAGGGCGAAGAGATCGGCATGACCAATCCGCACTTCAGCAGCATCAGCGATTACCGTGACGTCGAAAGCCACAATATGTTTATCGAACGTGCGGCGCAGGGGCAAAGCCCGGACGAACTGCTGGCGATCCTCGCCAGCAAGTCGCGCGACAACAGCCGCACGCCGATGCCGTGGCACGCCGGCGAGAACGGTGGCTTCAGCGACGGTGAGCCGTGGATCGGCCTTGGCGATAATTACCAGGAGATCAACGTCGAGGCGGCGCTGGCGGACCCCGATTCGGTGTTTTATACCTATCAGCAGCTGATTACGCTGCGTAAAACCCTGCCGCTACTGACCTGGGGTGATTACGAGGATCTTCTGCCGGAGCATCCGTCGCTGTGGTGCTATCGTCGTCAGTGGCAGGGGCAAACGCTGGTAGTCGCCGCTAACCTGAGCCGCGAGCTGCAGGCCTGGCAGCCCGCTGAGGCCCCGGGCGAGTGGAAGATGATCATCAGCAACTATGCCGAGACCACCCCGCGCCCGACCGGGCTGACGCTGCGGCCGTTCGAAGCGATATGGTGGCTGCAGGGATAACGCTTTTCCCCGGTGGCGCAACGCTCACCGGGGCTACGATTCGTCAGGCTGGAAGTTATGCGCGGTCGGCATCAGCAATCGCAGCGCTCGCTTGGGGTTGCGCCGAGGCGTGCTCCTCTTTGGCCTTTAGCCGATCCCAGGCGCGGAAGAACGGATAGTAGACCACCAGCGAAATCGCTAAATTCACCACCTGCAGCACCGTGCCGGAGATATGCCCTCCGGTCGCCAGATAGCCGCTGATGAAGATCGGCGTGGTGAACGGCAGCGCGATTCCGGCGGGCGGCGCCACCAGCCCGGTCGCCATGGCGGTATAGGACACGATCACCAGCAGCACCGGCGTTAAAATAAACGGCAGGAAAAAGTACGGGTTCATCACCAGCGGGATGCCAAACACCATCGGCTCGCTGATGTTAAACAATGCCCCGGGCGCGGCAATTTTCCCCAGCTGCTTCATCTGCTGGCTACGGCTACGCAGCAACATAAAAATCACCAGCCCCAGCAGCGCGCCGGTACCTCCGGGGGCAATCCACAGATCGTAAAACTGCTGAGTAATGATATGCGGGATCGGCTGACCGTTCTGGAAGGCCGTCAGGTTCTCGGACATATTCGACAGCCATACCGGCTGGATAAACACCAGTACGATCGCGTCGCCGTGCAGGCCCAGGGTCCACAAAATACCAATCAAAATGACTGAAATAATCATGCCCGGCAGCGTACCGCCGACGTGGTGCATCGGAATACCAATCAGGGTGGCGATCATACTGTTGATGTCGCCGAACGGCGAGGCCTCGACCGCCAGGCGCAGCGCCAGCACCACCGCCAGCACGCAGAAGCCGGGGATCAGGGCGAGGAATGATTTCGCCACTGCCGGCGGCACGCCGTCCGGCATGCGGATAACGAGATTGCGGCTGGCGACCAAACGATAAATCTCCGTCGACAGCAGCGAAATGACAATGGCGACAAACAGCCCCTGGCTGCCGACCATGCTCACCGGGATCACCCCTTTAATCACCTCCGCCGCGCCGTGTACCGGCGTAAACAGCGTGTTCTGCGGGATCGTCATCATTAAGGCCACCAGCGACATCGCTCCAGCGCTCAGCGGATCGAGAGTGCGATACTTCTCCGCCAGCCGGTAGGCGATGCCGAAGCTGGAAATCAGCGCCATAATGTCGTAGGTCGCTTTCACCGGGTACAGCATTTTATCGCGCCAGACCTCGCCAAACAGGCCGCTCATCATGTCGGCATAGCCGGGGATCGGCAGGTAGGCGAAAATCAGGAAGAATGAGCCAATCAACATAAACGGCATATTGAGAATGATGCCGTCGCGCACCGACAGGACGTGCTTTTGCCCGGCGATTCTCAGCGCCGCCGGCATGACGTAACGTTCAATCCAGCTTGTATTCGACATGGTGTGCTCCCGAGGGGAAATAGCGGTCAGTTAAATTGCGTCAGCCATTGACGGTTGATGGTTAATACTTCATCCAGCAGCGCCTGGGCATCGGTGACGTTACCGACCAGCGGGTTGGTCACCAGCGCCAGCAGTGCGCTTTCGCGACAGCCGTGTACCGCGGCTTCAATCGTCAACCGCTCGAAGGCTTTCACCTGCTGGGTCAGGCCGTTCATCGCCGGCGGCAGCGGGCCGAACGCCAGCGGCCGCGCCCCTTGCGCATCAATAATGCTGTTGGTTTCCACCACCGCATCATCATCCAGGCCATGAATCGCGCCGTTGTTGCGGGTATTCACCACCATCTCCGCGCCCAGGTTGTTGTAGATCGCGTTGATAAGCTCGACGGCCACCTCCGAGTAGTAGGCGCCGCCGCGAAAGCTCAGTTGCTCCGGTTTTTCTTCCAGCTGCGGGTCGGCGTACAGCGCAAACAGCTCCTGCTCGACTTTCATCACCTGTTCGGCGCGGGTGCCCTTGGTTTTCGCCGCGGCGATCTCTTCCGCCAGCATCGCCGGCGTCAGCCAAAAATAGCGATGATAGGGGCACGGAATCGCCTTCAGCGCGCGCAGGAATTCCGCCGGCCACGGCAGCTCTTTAATGTTGTTCATCGACAGCGCCTTACCGTCGCACAGCATGTCGATCACCTTGCCGGTGACATCCTCGCGCCCCTGTAGCACCTTATGCACCCAAACCATATGGTTGAGCCCGGCAAAGCGCAGTTTTACTTCGGACTCCTGGGCGCCCAGCATCCCGACGATCATGTGCTGCATGTTGATCGGCACGTTGCACAGGCCGATGATCTTCGCCTTGCTGTAGCGGCTGACCGCCTCGGTGACGATCCCCGCCGGATTAGTAAAGTTGAGAATGAACGCTTCCGGCGCCAGCTGTTCCACTTTGCGCGCCACCTCAAGGATCACCGGGATCGTCCGCAGCGCCTTGGCAAAACCGCCGACGCCGGTGGTCTCCTGGCCCAGCAGGTGGTACTTGAGACCCAGCCGCTCATCGGCGGCGCGCGCCGCCAGCTGTCCGACACGCAGCTGGGTCAGCACAAAGCTGGCGCCGCGGATGGCCTCATCGAGCGTAAAGTGGACGCTGACCGCCACCTGCTCCAGCCCTTTATGTTTCAGCATCCGCCGGGTCAGCGCGGCGATGATCTCCACCTTTTCCCGGCCGGATTCGACATCTACCAGCGCCAGCTCTGTGACCGGAAGCTGCTCGTAACGAACGATAATCCCTTCAATAAGCTCCGGCGTGTAGCTGCTGCCGCCGCCGATAACGGCAATTTTCAGTGCTTGCATAGTGTCCTCTTTTCGGATTTTCGGCATACAGAGCGCCGCGCGCGATCGGCAGGACCGCACGTGATGATGATGAAAAACGGGATGAGAAAATTAGTGTTCGAGCAGGGCTAGCGCTTTATCCAACACCGCAGCGCCGCGCATCATGCCGTAGTCAGCCATATCGATCACCGCCACCGCCTTGCCCTGCGGCGCGGCCAGCGCGGTTAGCCGTCCGGCTTCATATTTAACCTGCGGCCCGAGCAGGATGACGTCGGCGTTTGGCAATTCGCGTTCAAATTCCGCCACCGCCACCGCATAGATTTCCAGCGCCAGTGCACGCTGCTGGGCTTCTGCTTTCATTTTGTTCACCAGCATGCTGGTCGACATGCCTGCGGCACAACAGAGTACGATTCGTGGCATTGCGCTTCCCCTTTACGTGTTATCGCTTCAGCCCCCAGGGCCTGGACGACTATATTGTTAATATTGTGTGATAGTGAAGGCTATATGAAAATAATTTTCACCAATGTGATCGAGGCTCAATTTTTGCGCATTTTTATCGCCAGGGCGTCACCCTTTACTGCTCTGAGCATAGGAAATATGCGGCGTGGATGCTATAAAGAGAGACAGTCGATAATTGAAAAATATTTTCAAATGCGGGTTTTGCCAAAGGGAACATGAGGATGGATATCGTAGGTCAGCTGCAGGAAGGAATGCGCCGCTTTAGTGCCCAGGAGTCGCGCGTCGCCACCTTTATTCTACAAAATCTTAGCTTTACCGCCAGCGCCTCTATTGACGAGCTGGCAGCCAGCGCGGGGGTCAGCCCTGCCACCATTACCCGCTTCGCCCGCTCAGTGGGCTGCGATGATATTCGTGATCTGCGTAAACAGCTGGCGCAGGCCAGCGAACGGCGCGCCAGCTGGCTTACGCCGGACAGCGCCGCCCTGCCCGTCGCCTGGCGCGACAAACTTAGCAGCCTTGGCGTTACCCTAACTCGTCAGCTCGGCCATACCGCGGAAGCGGCGGTGGAAAAGTGTAAATCGCGCCTGCTGAGCGCCCGTGCGGTACACTGCTTCGCCCTTGGCGCCCAGGACGTGACGCTGGCCGCGCTGCTCCAGCATCAGCTACTGCCCTCCGGCATCGCGATTAATCTCTGCCAGGATGCGGCGCTGATGCGGCTGACCGCCAGCACCCTCAATGACGATCATCTGCTGCTGGTGCTGGCCACTGCCGAGGCCAACCCTGTGTTGCAAAGCGCCACCTTGCAGGCGCGTACGCAGGGAGTGACCATTATTGCTCTGACGCCGGAACAGCACGCCCTTGGCGATATGGCCAGCGCCATCCTGCCGCTGCCCGCTGACCCGCAGCAGGCTCGCTATGCCCTGCTACTGCTGGTCGATCTGCTTAACGATACGTTGATTGCCTGAATATTTGCCCGTTTCATGCCTGAACGGGCTCGATTTTTGCTTATATTTTAAGCGCCTAAATTTACATTTATCGCCAGCGCCCATCATCCGTACTCTCACCTTTTTACCTTGTTCTGGGTCAATAAAATCGCAAACATCTTTGATGCAAATCACTACATATAGAACTTAAAATGCGCCTCGGCCCAACATGTTGTATTAATCGTCTATTATGTCACCATATCTTGTCGATGTCTGGCGGTGATGAGATGTGGATAAAACGGGCCGGATCCGAAGGTAAACAGCACGAGCCGTAGCGTGCAGCGCCTTCGGGATAACCTCCGCCTCTGTGGATAACCTGTTCTATATATGGAGTGATCATGACACCGCATGTGATGAAACGTGATGGCTGTAAAGTGCCGTTCAACTCAGAGCGCATTCAGGAAGCAATTCTGCGTGCAGCTAAAGCAGCGGGAGTCGATGACGCAGACTATTGCGCCACCGTCGCAGAAGTCGTTAGCCAACAAATGCAGGGCCGCGCCCAGGTCGACATCAACGAGATCCAGACCGCGGTGGAAAACCAGCTGATGTCCGGCCCCTATAAGCAGCTGGCGCGCGCCTACATTGAGTATCGCCATGACCGCGATAGCCAGCGTGAGAAGCGCGGCCGCCTCAATCAGGAGATCCGCGGCCTCGTCGAGCAGACCAACTCCGCGCTGCTCAACGAAAACGCCAACAAGGACAGTAAAGTCATCCCGACCCAGCGCGACCTGCTGGCCGGGATCGTCGCCAAGCACTACGCCCGGCAGCACCTGCTGCCCCACGATGTGGTGATGGCCCACGAGCGCGGCATGATCCACTATCATGACCTCGATTACTCGCCCTTCTTCCCGATGTTCAACTGCATGCTGATCGACCTGAAAGGCATGCTGACCCAGGGCTTTAAGATGGGCAACGCGGAGATCGAGCCGCCGAAGTCTATCTCTACCGCCACCGCGGTGACGGCGCAGATCATCGCCCAGGTCGCCAGCCATATTTACGGCGGCACCACCATCAACCGCATCGATGAAGTGCTGGCGCCGTTCGTCAGCGAAAGCTTCAAAAAGCATCGCAAAATCGCCGAAGAGTGGCAGATCCCGGATGCCGAAGGCTATGCCCGCGCCCGTACCGAAAAAGAGTGCTACGACGCCTTCCAGTCGCTGGAGTATGAGGTCAACACACTGCATACCGCCAACGGCCAGACGCCGTTCGTCACCTTCGGGTTCGGCCTTGGCACCAGCTGGGAATCGCGGCTGATCCAGCAGTCGATTCTGCGCAACCGCATTGCCGGCCTCGGTAAAAATCGCAAAACCGCGGTGTTCCCGAAACTGGTGTTCGCGATCCGCGACGGCCTGAACCATAAGTTCGGTGACCCGAACTACGACATCAAACAGCTGGCGCTGGAGTGCGCCAGCAAGCGCATGTACCCGGATATCCTCAACTACGATCAGGTGGTGAAAGTCACCGGGTCGTTTAAAACGCCGATGGGCTGCCGCAGCTTCCTCGGGGTATGGGAAAACGAGAACGGCGAGCAGGTGCATGATGGACGCAATAACCTCGGCGTGATCAGTCTCAACCTGCCGCGCATCGCCCTGGAAGCGAAAGGCGATGAAGCCGCCTTCTGGGCGCTGCTGGACGAGCGCCTGCAGCTGGCGCGCAAAGCGCTGATGACCCGTATCGCCCGCCTGGAAGGAGTGAAGGCTCGCGTGGCGCCGATCCTGTATATGGAAGGCGCCTGCGGCGTGCGGCTGAAAGCCGACGACGACGTCTCCGAGATCTTCAAAAACGGCCGAGCGTCCATTTCTCTGGGCTATATCGGTATCCATGAAACCATCAATGCGCTGTACGGCAACCAGCATATGTACGACAGCGAGGCGCTGCGTGAGAAAGGCGTGGCCATCGTCCAGCGCCTGCGCGACGCCGTCGATTTGTGGAAGGAAGAAACCGGCTACGGCTTTAGCCTGTACAGCACGCCGAGCGAAAACCTGTGCGATCGCTTCTGCCGTCTCGACACCGCCGAGTTTGGCGTGGTGGAAGGGGTAACCGACAAAGGTTACTACACCAACAGCTTCCACCTCGACGTGGAGAAGAAGGTCAACCCGTACGACAAGATCGATTTCGAAGCGCCGTACCCGCCGCTGGCCAATGGGGGGTTCATTTGCTACGGCGAATATCCGAATATCCAGCATAACCTCAAGGCGCTGGAAGACGTGTGGGATTACAGCTATCAGCACGTGCCGTACTACGGGACCAATACGCCGATCGATGAGTGCTACGAGTGCGGTTTTACCGGCGAGTTCGAGTGCACCAGCAAGGGCTTTACCTGCCCGAAATGCGGTAACCACGACGCCGCCCGCGTTTCCGTTACCCGCCGGGTGTGCGGTTATCTCGGCAGCCCGGACGCGCGGCCGTTCAACGCCGGCAAGCAGGAAGAAGTGAAGCGCCGCGTGAAGCACCTGGGCAATGGGCAGATTGGTTAAAGACCAATGCGCTTTTCCCGGATAGCGGCGCGCAGCGCCTTATCCGGGCTACCACTACCACTACCACTACCACTGTTGTAGCCCGGCCGAGCGCAGCGACGCCAGGAAATGGCCGCACTCCTTCGTTTTCGCAAAGCAATTAACGTTAGAGCAAGGCGGCAAACGAAGGAATCCTCAGGAGCGTACATTCAGTACGTGACTGGGGTGAGTGAGCGCAGCCAACGCCGCTCTGGCGTTAATTGAGAAGCGAAAATGAATTATCACCAGTACTACCCCGTCGACATAGTCAACGGCCCCGGCACCCGCTGCACCCTGTTTGTCTCCGGCTGTGTCCACGAGTGCCCCGGCTGCTACAACAAAAGCACCTGGCGGGTGAACTCCGGTATGCCGTTTACCGCTGAGATGGCCGACCGTATCATCGCCGACCTCAACGACACCCGCATCAAACGCCAGGGGCTTTCGCTCTCCGGCGGCGATCCGCTGCATCCGCAGAACGTCGCGGATATTTTAAAGCTGGTTCAGCGCGTGCGCGCCGAATGCCCCGGCAAAGATATCTGGGTCTGGACCGGCTATAAACTTGATGAGCTGAATGAGGCGCAAATGCAGGTGGTGAACCTGATTAACGTGCTGGTTGACGGTAAGTTTGTGCAGGATTTGAAAGATCCGGCGCTTATCTGGCGCGGCAGCAGCAACCAGGTCGTACATCATTTGCGATAGCGTTTAGAGCCGTTTATTCGCCTGATGATAAACGGCCGCTTTCTCTCTTTTGCCAATGGCAATAACGTAAACCACCACCACACTATCTCGTACTTGATACACCAACCGATAACCTGACGCCTTAAGCTTGATTTTGTAGCAATCCGGTAAATCGCTCAGCCTGGTCGACTCAATTCGCAGATTCTGCACAATCTGCTGGAGCTTATTTTTGAACTGTTTTTTGACCGTCTCGCCAGGCTTCTGCCATTCGCGCCAGGCTCGTGGATCAAACTCCAGTTCATAGGTCATCCAGACTCACCTTAACCCCTGGCCGTGGGTTTTCCAGCCGTTCGCGAACGGTGCGTAATAACGCCGCTTCGCCATCACTGATGGTCATACTTTTCACCGGCATGCGGCCATTTTCCGCAATGTATTGAAACAGCAGGCGTACCGCCTCCGTTGGTGTCATATCGAGTTTCTCCAGCACGGCATAAGCCTCTTTTTTGAGTTTATCGTCCAGTCGAACATTGAGCGTGGCCATTATGCCTCCGGAAAGGGGAATTTTGTAATGCAGTATAGCATTACATTTGAATTACACTCGAATCTGGAAAACGCCTCTCAAAACCGGCTGACGCACTCCATCGCCACCGTTTTAAACTCATCGAAGCTGCGGGTCGCGGCGAGGCGACTCATGGCGCGCTCGCGCAGGAAAGTCACGAAAATATCGTAGATCGCCATCGCCTCTTCATACTCGCGCTTGCTGATAGCGAGCAGGAAGATGAGATGGGCGGTTTCGTCGCCCCAGGCGATGCCCTGCGGGGCGATAACGGTATAAACCACCGTCTTTTTCGCCAGCAGCCCCAGGGAGTGCGGCAGCGCAATGCCATCCCCCAACATGGTGCTGACGATCGCTTCACGTTCCACCACCGAAGCATGAAACTCCGCATCGACAAAGCCTTCCTCCAGCAGCTGCTGGCACAGCTCGGCGAACAGCGTTTGCTGATCCATCGGCTTATCCACCACCCGGAAGTGGGCGGCATCGAAGTACTTATTCAGCATCCACGGACGGGTACGGTCCACCAGCACCAGCTTGCCGATTTGATCCAGCTGATAGTCGGTGGGGAACGGCGCGATGGTCACTACCGGCTTGTCTTTTTCGCCGATCCGCACCGTTGAGATAACGAAATCCGCCTCGATCGCGTCCCGCTGTTCGTACTCGCGCTGGGAGATGGTAGCGGCGATCTCCAGCTGCGGATATTTGCGCTGCAGGATCGCCTCGATCATCCGTACCATCGCATTGCTGGTATCGCACACCAGCAGCACCTGCGGCTGACGCTGGTAGCCGATGTTGTAGTGGCGCTCCAGCCCAACGCCGATATGTAGCACCAGAAAGCCGATTTCGTTTTCGCTGATGGTGTACGGAGTATATTTCCCCCAGCTGGAGACCGCGGCCAGGGTCATATCCCAGGCCATCGGGTAGTGCTGTTTGATGTTATCCAGCAGCGGATTGGGGATCATGATCTGGTAGCGCACCCGGGTGATCATGGTTTTAATGTGGGTCAGCAGATCGGCATGCAGCTGGGCGTCGTCCAGCAGGTTGTAATTATACTGGCTGTTAATGTAGCGCAGGATGTAATTGACCAGCGCTTCATCATCGTCGGCGCTGATAGTTTCCGGATCGACATCCTGCACCTGACGGGCCGCGATATGCACGCATAGCCACTCTTCTTCGGCGGGCGATAAAGGTTTCCCGGCCAGCCGCTGCAGCTCGCCCGTCAGCTCGCGCGCGGCGTCGCGGACGTTCTGCGCCACATCTTCAGCGCTGAATTCGGCCAGCGGGTAGCCTTCGCTGACGCGGCGCACCACCACCGCGCCATACAGGCAGACAAAGCGCTCGCCGGCGTCGGTGAGGCGAATATGATGCCGCGTGAGCGTCTCCTGCAGCACCGGCTCCAGCAGCGCTGGCACCTCCTCCGCAAAGGCCTCGGCGCCGATCGGCGGCGCGATATCGCCTTGCTGGGTCAGCTCCCACAGCAGGTCGGTCAGGCAGGCGCGAATTGACACCTCGCTGCCGAACAGCTTCATGCCGTGGCGCGGGCGGGTTTCAAGAGTCAGCTGATAGCGCTGGAAGCGCTCGCGCACCTCAACCATGTCATTTTGCAACGTGGCGCGGCTGACGAACCACTCATCCGCCAGATCTTCCAGCTTGATAGAGAACGCCGACGTCAGGAAACGCACCAGCAGAAACGTGATGCGATCCTGGGCGGTACGCGGCACGTGCTGCGCCTTCGGCGCGGTCTCCTCCAGCGCCTGGAAACTCGTCGGATTATCTATCTTCAGCTGATAACCGCTGCCGCGGTTAAGGATAAACTGCGCGCCATATTGCGCCAGCAGCGTATTCAGGGCGGTAATATCGGCGCGCACGGTACGGGTGGAAACCGACAGGCGTTGCGCCAGCTCATCCTGCGGCAGCGTTTCATTCCGCAGCAGGGTGAAGAGTTGCGCTAAGCGTTGGTTGGGAAATCGCATGTCAGTTCCTTGTAATTACGGCTCAGGGTTGGGCGGATATCACCATCTGCGATGGGCTACCGACCGGCGTATAGTCGGAGGCAAAGGTTAATTTGCCATCCTTCGGCGCCACGCTGAAGCGGGTAATATTATCGCTACGCTGGTTCATGACGTACAGCCACTGCCCCTGATTATCCAGCGTCAGGGTGCGGGGATAATCGCCACGCGTCCAGATATCTTCCTGGTGACTCAGGCTGCCGTCGGCCAGCACCGTGAAGTGGGCAATGCTGTTATGCAGGCGGTTGGCGACGTATAGCTGTTTGCCATCGTTGCTCAACACAAGTCCGGCGGCAAAGCTGGTGCCTTTATACCCTTCCGGCAGCGCGGAGACAGTTTTGCCTTCACGCAGCAGGCCGCTTTGCTTATCCAGATGATAGAAGGTCAGCGTCGACGCTTCCTCATTAATCAGCCACAGGCCGTCGCCCTGTGGCGTAAAGACGAAGTGGCGCGGGCCGGCTCCCGGCGACGAGGCGGCGATAAACGGCGGATCGTTCGGCGTTAGCTTGCCGCTGGCGCTATCCAGCCGATACTGATAGATCCGATCCAGCCCGAGATCGGTGGAGTAAACAAACTTCCCACTGGGATCCGCGGCGATCATATGGGCGTGAGGGCCATTGTGATCGCTGATGGCGAAGCTGCCCTCGACGGCCGCCGCCGGGCGTTCGGCGCCTGCCGGGCCTTCATCCTGATGCCTGTCCACCGCCTCAGCCAGGCTACCATCTTCTTGCACCAGTAGCACGGCGATACTGCCGCTGACATAGTTAGCCACCAGCAGATGCTTACCGTCCGGCGTCAGGGAGAGATACACCGGCCCGGCGCCGCCGGAGGCGACCTGGCTGAGCGCGGTCAGCTCGCCGTTCTTTTCAATGCGCCACGCCTGCACCACGCCTTTTTCGACCTCACTGGCGGCATAAAGCGTTTTGCCATCGCGCGACACGGTTAACTGCGCGACGTTCGGCAACGAGCTCACCAGCGTCTTATCGCGCAGGGCGCCAGTTTTGGCATCGACGGTAAAGCGATACAGACCTTCGCCATTGGGGTTATAGGTGCCTACCCAGGCATAGTGGGTTTGCGCGGCGCCCGCGGCGGCGGCAAACAGGGACAGTGAAGCGACAAGCAGATGACGAGCGACAGGCATAGCAACTCCTTGATGGTTCAGTGGGATAAGCTGCCCCTCACCCTTTGAGGGTGAGGGGCAAGGGCACTACTTCACTAACTGTTTGGTCATCTCCAGCAGCTGGCGAACATCGGCCGGGCGGGTGTTACCGCTGGCTTTATCGATAATCGAGCTGTAAATATGCGGGATGATTTTGCTCACCCCGGCATCGAGGGCGATTTTCAGGATCTCGCTGTAGTTTTCCAGATCGATACCGCCGGTCGGCTCGAGCCAGAAATCGTGCGCGGCGCAGGCTTTGGCGACGGCTTCAAACTCGGCGCGGTGCTTCAGGCCGCCCATCGGGAAGTATTTGATGGAGCTGCCGCCCATGTCTTTCAGCAGCGCGATGGCGGTTTCCAGCGGCACAATGCCATCCGCCGCGCCGCTGCTCAGCGGGCCGGTGGAGATCTTCACCATTCCCGGCGTACCGGTGGGAGAGACCAGGCCGTTGACCACCGTCTCGTTCTGCCCGAGCAGCGCGCGGCTGGTAGCCACGCCGGTGAAGACCTGGTTGACGTGCTGCGGCTGCACCTGGCGAGAAATCTCGCTCACCATCGCCGACTGGTTTGGATCGCCTGCCCCCAGCCCGACGGAGAGCGCATTATCGATCAGCTTCGCGTAGTCGCGCATATCGGCCACCGCGCTGGCGACGTCCGGATAGTTTTTGGAGAGCACGCCGACCAGGACGTGACCTTCCGCCGCGTCGTAAATTTCACGGGCGTTGTCTTTGCTGCCCGCCAGGACGTTCAGGCACACGCGGTCACGGTAAAAGTTTGGGGTCAGTTTCATGCTTGTTTCTCCTTATTCAGAACTTCTGCGATGCGGCGAGCGACCACCGCCAGCTGCTCCGCGTTTACGCTGCGGACATCGGCTTCGATAATGCCTTCATTCGCTTTATAGCCGCGGAAGTAGATGGCGTATTCGCCCTGCTTCAGCGCGTTAACCAGATCGCCGGTCTTCACGCCGGTCGTGGCTTCATCAAATTTAATTTCGGCGCGGGCGATATCGCGGCCCGCGCTGTCCCACACCACCCGCGCGGTCACGCCGTTGAGAGTATTGAGCTGTTCGATAAACGGCGTCATCTTGTCCACCATCTGCTGACCGCTCTCTTTGCTCGCCGTCAGGTAGTGTTCAATGGCGCAGGTCAGGCCGAGAATGCCCTCTTTACCCACTTTCATCGCCCGGCCAATGCCCATCGACTGGCGCTTAACCCACTCGACGTACTGCGTTTTGCCGATCACCAGCCCGCTGGTCGGCCCTTCAATCGCTTTCGCGCCGCTGTAGATAACCAGGTCGGCGCCCATGCGGTAGTAGCACTGCAGATCTTCTTCCGCCGCCGCATCGACGATCAGCGGTACGTTATGCTGGCGCGCCACTTCCGCGGCCTGCGCGACGTTGAGCATGCTTTTCTGCACGCAGTGGTGGGATTTGATGTACAGAATCGCCGCGGTGCGCGGAGTGATCGCCGCCGCCAGCTGTTGGGCAGAACATTCGTTGGCGTAGCCCGCTTCCACCAGCTTACCGCCGCCCAACGCCACCATGGTGCCAACCGGCGCGCCGAAGTTGACGTTGTGGCCCTTCGGCAACACGATTTCGTTATTCTCAATCGGCGTAACGTGCAGATTCTCCAGCAGCCAGTCGCTGTCTTTCACCAGCACCGCCGCTACCGACTGGGCAATCCCCGCCGATGCGCAGGAGACAACGGTCGCCCCTTCCACATCCAACAGTTTGGCGATGTACTCGCCGGTTTTATTCACCAGGTCTTTCATTTCAAAGTACTGGTTCATACCGGCCATCGCGGCTTCAACCACTTCCGGGCGCGGCGTGGAAACGCCCAGCGCCGTCATCCGGCCAGAAGTATTAATCACCTGTTTTAAATGGTATTTCTCAAAAATCGAAGGCATGTTCCGCGCTCCCTTGTTCGGTCAGATAGCCTTTGCCCGCGCGGATCGCGGCCAGCGGCACCAGAATGTTGTCAGCCTGCAGGCTCTCTTTTTCAGCATCCACCAGCAGCGTGGGCCGGTGCTCCAGGCGAAATAGCGTTAAATCGGCATCGAAGCCCACTTCCAGCCGCCCTTTACGCGACAGGCGCAGCCCTTCTGCGGCGCTGACGGTCACGCAGTCAATCACCTGCGGCAGCGTCATGCCGATGGCGAGGAATTTCGACATCACCAGCGCCAGCGAGCGCACCGGGCCGTCGATCCGGTTACGGCAGTAAATATCGGAGCTAATGGTGTGCGGCAGAATGCCCAGCGCAATCGCCCGCCGCGCCACCTCAAAGCTGAAGCTGGCGGTGCCATGGCCGACATCGAGACGCACGCCGCGCTGCAGAGCGCGAGTAATAGAGCTACGCAGCTCGCCGGCAGGATTCAGAATGCGGTTCGGCTTGCCGTTATAGCAGTGGGTAATGATGTCGCCGCTGCTCAGCAGATCGGCGATTTCATCGAGGTTCGGCGGGTTATTGCCGATGTGCACCATCAGCGGCAGATCGTCGTTTTCCTGCTGAATGGCCTTGGCGCGCGCCAGCGGCGTAATGCCGTTTTCGCCAACGACGCTGCTGCTCATCCGCGCCTTCAGGCCGACGATAAAGTCGGGATGACGCTGCACCGCCTGCTTCACCGCGGCGGCGTCGATATTGGCCATATTGGCCAGCTCATTCTGCGCAATCAGCCCGACGCGGGAGATGTTGAGCAGCGCATAAACTTCCGTCGCCGCTTTACGGGTCAGTTGATAGAAGTCATCGACGTCGTCGGCGCCGGTGCTGCCGGCATCGATCACGGTGGTGACGCCGGTGGCGATGCCGACGCTATCCGGCTCATCGTGATAAATCGGTGAATTCGGGTAGCAGTGAACGTGAGAGTCAATCCAGCCAGCGCTGACGTAAACCTTGCCGTTCAGCTCAATGGTTTTACGGGAGGGCGCGCTAATCTCGCCCAGCGCCGCGATTTTCCCGTCCTGAATGGCGATATCAGTCAGGGTATCGTCGACGAGGCGCGCGCGGCGCAGGAGTAAATCAAACATAGCTATCTCCTGATGAAAAGAGTGTACGGATGGCGGCGTACCGCCTTATCCGGCCTACAAACCGCGCTGGCTTGTAGGCCCGATAAGCGCAGCGCCATCGGGCGCTTAGCTAATCGCCACCGGGAAGATGGAACCGAGGATCATCGCCCCGAGGATGGCGCCGCCGGTGATCGGTTTCTGCCAGATGTAGAACAGCAGTGCGCCAACCAGCGAGCCAATCCCGATAGGAATCGAGGCGGTCATTGCGCTGAGGATGATCAAGGGACCGAGGAAGCGGCCGGAGGCGTTACCGGCCCCCATCATCACGTCGGCGCCGTAGGTGGAATCGCTCTGGTTGATGGTGAACTTACGCGCCAGAATGATGATGTAGCCCACCGCCAGGCCGAGGACCAGGCCGGTGACCAGCGACGCGGCGAAGTTCGCCACCGGGAAGACAAAGCCTGCGCCGAGCAGCAGCGCCGGCACGCCAAGACCGATACCGGTCTGTATCGCTCCGCCGATATCGAGGATCCCTACCAGCGACCCTTCGATGATGCGGGCGAACAGGAAGCTGGCGCCAAACGCCGCCACCGCGCCGTAAACGCCGGTATCAATCCCCGACTTCAGCATCGCCACGAAGGCCACTTCGTTAAAGGCGCCGATGCCGTACAGGTAGTACATGTGGGTCCCGGCGAAGACGCCGGAGGAGAGCAGGCCAACAAAGATCGGGAACGACCAGTCGGCATACCAAAAACCTTTATTCTGTTCCATTATCCGGCTCCCGTTACTTGCCGCTGAGTGAGTTGTGGATCATGTCCAGCCAGTTCGGCACGGTCAGATGGAAGGATTCGATCATCTTCATGTCGAAGCCACGGAAGAAGCCGCTGAGGACAAACAGCGCGACGATGGCCACCATCATCACTTTAGTCACCCGGTTCCAGCCGCTCTCTTCGACGCCTTTACCGATCAGGATCCCCAGCACCAGACCCGGTACGGCGTTACCCATAATCAGCTGCGCGGCGCCGCCGAAAATCGTCGCCCAGAAGCCTGATTTTTTACCGGCATCGATCGCCGCCAGCCAGAAGATCACCGGCATCACGGTGTTTACCAGCAGGTTTGCCGCCGGCACCAGTACCTTAACGGCGGTCACCTGCAGCGCTTCCGGTACGGACGAGGCGGTCAGGTTGAGGAAGGCGACGACAATCATGCCGATGATGCCGCAGGAGATGGCCATTTTTTTCGGATCGTGCAGCGTTTCGCCAACGTTACGATTTTTCAGCATCAGCGCCGCCGCGCCCCAGTTGGGGATAATGCGGTGGTCAACATCCTGGGTGAAGGAGCCTGCTGCAACGGAAGAGGCCCAGGCGTTAAAGAAGAAGCCAAGGCCAAAGGAGAAGTGGGAGGCCGGATCGCCCTCACAGGAATTCAGCTCGCCCAGGGTTCGAAACGCCCCCATCCCCTGCGTGGTGGGGGCATGAAACATGCGTGCCGCTCCGGCGCCCACGCCGACGCCGACGCCGACCAGGCCGCCGATGATAAGCGATTTTATTAAAATTATCAGGAACATAGTCAGACCTTATGCTAACAATCAGGTTTGCGTGACGAAATCCACTTTATCGAGATCGATGGCGGTCACGTTGACGGTGACGTCCAGCTCCACGCTGTAGGTCCGTCGTTCACGGCGCAAAAAGAAGAACAGAAACGCCTCTTTTCGTACCGCTTCGCGCGCATGAACAACCGTCACGTCCTGTGGCTCAATACGCAGTAGGATGCGCGAGGATGATTTCATCACCGCAGCCTGCACATGGTTCAGGGCATCGGCGAAGGCCCGTGATTTGCTTTCGCCTTTGCCGGCAACCCTCACCGTGGTGGTGAATTGCTCTTTCATACTTATGCGCCGTATTTCTTTTTCCAGGCTTCTACCAGCCGCTCGCCCAGCTCTTCTTTATCCATAAAGCCGAAGCCCAGCACGTTGCAGCCTTCGTTGATAGCGGTGACGCCCTCATCAATAGAGCGCATGCCATATTTTGCTTTGTAGCCGTATTTGGTCTGGGCGGTGATGGCGCCAGCACCGCCGCTGCCGCAGAAGGAGATGCCGAAGGTGGCGTTTTCCGCTTTCATTATGTCGCCAAGCTTCATGTCGGCCGCAACGCCAGGGACGACCACAGCACGTGCGCCCGCTTTTTCAGCGCCTGCGGCGACTTTTTGGCCTTTACCCAAACGGTCGCCAATGACTACAGTGATTTGTTCCATGTTTTGCTCCTTACAGGTTATCTTTCGCGACTTCGAAGTGGACGGAGAGCAGCCAGGCCTCTTCATCAGGCAGGTTGCCGAACTGTGCGACCACTTCGCGGGCCAGCATCATTGAATCTTCAGAAATTTCTTCGAACAGACTGGCATCCACTTCCGGTAGCGGTTCGCCGCTGATTGACCGGTGGGCCATGGCCCGCACGTGGGAAGTCAGCATTTGCTCCTGAACGTCGTTAGGGACGATGTCGTGACGGCTTAACAGGGCGAAAACCTGCTGTAACATCTTGTCAGCCAGGCGTTCGGTCTGCGCCGCCTGCTCCCCTACGTCGTTTATTACCGCTCCGTTATTCACTTGTGTTACCCCGCTGATGTCTCTGGAAATCAAGGTAGCGCCGGGGGACAGGAGTTTGTAGCGAGTTGTTTTCCACTTCGAAGTGGAAAGGGAGGCGGCAGGGGTGATCGACCCCACATATTCACAGGGAAAAGGTAAAAACGACGGCTATGGCGTGAGATGTATCACAACAATGAGCATGGACAAGGCGCCCGCGGCAGCGGAAAGGCCGGAAAAAGAGAGTGGAAAAATGTGATATCGGTAGGCTTTCAGGTGGGAGGCATCGGCTGATGCCTCCCGAAAAGAACGGTTAGCGGTACTTCTTATGATAGGTGTTGCGGGTGGTTTTAAACTCCTCCGCGGCGGCCTGCGCCTCTTTCACCTTGCCTTCGTTCGCCAGCTTCAGCGCACCGTCGATCTGGCCGATCAGAATATCCAGACCGTGACGGTAATCTTTCATCTCAGCGCTGTCGGCCGCTTTGCCTTCCAGCTTCGGCGGGGTCTCTTTCTGAGCATCGACCGCGGCGGTACGCATCTTATTCAGCGCCGCTTTCAGCTCGCCGGCGTCGGAGGTCTTCTGTACCACTTGCAGGTTTTCTGCCAGAGTGTCCATGTCTTCGCCCAGGTCGGCGAAGGCCGACGCTGAACCGAGCGCAAAAGCAGAGACAGCCAGCATCGCTAACAGTTTTTTACGCATTGCTCACTTCCTTTTTATTATTTAAGCAAACAGGTGTTATTGCCCGGCGATTTTCATCTCCGGCAGCAGCACAGAACCGCACTGAATGTTGCTGCGCGTTTCAATATCATCGCCAATGGTCACGATATTACGCCACATTTCTTTCAGATTTCCTGCAATGGTGATCTCACTGACAGGATATTGAATTTCGCCGTTTTCTACCCAGAAGCCGGATGCGCCGCGTGAGTAGTCGCCGGTGACGCCACTGACACCCTGCCCCATCAGTTCGGTAACCACAAGGCCGGTGCCCATCTCTTTAAGCATCTTTGCAAAACTCAGGCCGCGGCCGTTAATGCGCCAGTTGTGGATGCCCCCGGCGTGGCCGGTGCTTTTCATCCCCAGCTTGCGCGCTGAGTAATTGGTCAGCAGCCACTGGGTCAGCACGCCGTCTTTGACGATATCGCGACGTTCGGTGCGCACGCCTTCGCTGTCGAACGGCGTGGAGGCCAGCCCTTTCAGCAGGTGCGGATGCTCTTCAATGGTTAGCCACTCCGGCAAAATTTGTTTGCCCAGCGAATCGAGCAGGAAGGTCGATTTACGGTAGACCGCGCCGCCGGCAATCGCTCCGACCAGGTGACCAAACAACCCGGTCGCCACTTCGTTGGCGAAAATGACCGGCGCCTTCATGGTCGACAGCTTACGCGGCGCCAGGCGTGACAGGGTGCGGCGGGCGCACTCTTCCCCGACCCATTCCGGGGACTGCAGATCCTCGATCGCCCGGCCAATGGTGTAGGCGTAGTCGCGCTCCATATCGCCGTCATCTTCCGCAATGACGCAGCTGGAGAGGGAATGGCGAGTCGAGCAGTAGCTCTGCAGCATGCCATGGCTGTTGCCGAACACTTTAATGCCGTAGTGGCTGTTAAAGCTGCCGCCTTCGGTGTTGGTGATGCGTTTATCGGCCTTCAGGGCCGCTTGCTCCGCGCGGGCGGCCAGTTCGATAGCGTCGTCCGGGGAGACCTCCGCCGGGTGGAACAGGTCCAGATCCGGGGCGTCAAAGGCCAGCAGATCTTTATCGGCTACGCCGGCAAACGGGTCCGGGGAGGTATAGCGGGCGATATCCAGCGCCGCCTGCACGGTGCGGGCGATGGCGTCCGGGCTAAGATCGGTGGAGGAGGCGCTGCCCTTGCGGTTCTGATGGTAAACCGTGATGCCTAATGCCCCATCGCTGTTGAATTCTACATTCTCCACTTCGCCATAGCGGGTGCTGACGCCGATGCCCGTGGTTTTGCTGACGGAAACTTCCGCACCATCAGATTTACCTGCCGCCAGTTCCAGTGCCGTGGTAACGGCTTCTTCCAGCGTCTTACGCTGCTGTGCAACTTGAGAGATGACTTTCATTGCTAATGCCATAATGTAAGAAGGAGTTAACTGAAGTCTAACAGAGAACCGTTTTTCAGTGCGCGCCTTAACTGGTAACATTAGCCTCTTTTTTTAAGGAGCCTGAGATGACAAAGCAGCCCGAAGACTGGCTCGACGACGTGCCCGGTGATGACGTTGAAGATGAAGATGATGAAATCATCTGGGTCAGTAAGAGTGAAATTAAGCGCGACGCGGAAGAACTGAAGCGTCTTGGCGCGGAACTCGTTGACCTGGGGAAAAACGCGCTGGATAAAATTCCGCTGGATACCGACCTGCGCGACGCCATCGAACTCGCCCAGCGAATCAAAAAAGAGGGTCGCCGCCGCCAGCTGCAGCTTATCGGCAAGATGCTGCGCAACCGCGATGTCGATCCGATTCGTCAGGCGCTGGACAAGCTGAAAAACCGTCACAACCAGCAGGTTGCGCTGTTCCACAAGCTGGAGCAGATCCGCGATCGACTGATTGACGACGGGGATGACGCCGTCGCTGAAGTGCTGAACCTGTGGCCAGATGCTGACCGTCAGCAGCTGCGTTCGCTGATCCGCAATGCGAAGAAAGAGAAAGAAGGCAACAAACCGCCGAAATCGGCGCGCCTGATCTTCCAGTATCTGCGTGAACTGGCGGAAAACGAAGGCTAAGTCCCCCTGTTTTTGCCCGCAATAGTCTCCCGGATGGCGGCGCGCTGCGCCTTATCCGGGCTACGGTTCCCTATATCAAACGGTTACTCAACACCGTAGGCCCGCGCAAGCGCAGCGCCGCCGGGCAAGCTGTACCGGACCCCGTTCCCGTCATTGTGCCGGATGGCGGCTACGCCTTATCCGGCCTACAGAGCCCTGTATATCAAACGGTTACTCACACCGTAGGCCCGCGCAAGCGCAGCGCCGCCGGGCAAGCTGTACCAGACTCTGTTCCCGTCGTTGTGCCGGATGGCGGCTACGCCTTATCCGGCCTACCGTCACCCTAGCTCTAAGGCTTGCGCCAGCAGGGGGATTCCCGTCGCATCGCCTGAGTCCCCTCATCCGCACAACGATGCGTTTGTTTATAGCCTGACTTATCAAGCTGAATCGTTAAATCTGAAAACAATATAGATCACATATCCTGGTGATAAATACGTATTACTTAGCAAAATAATACGACTTCCATCCCATTTAGCCTTAGCAAATCGGCCATTTTCTCACCAGGTGAGGCGCTTCACATTTTAATCACCCCCATGCCGGTAGATTTCACACGCCAATGACACAATCGATTCAGCAAAAAGGGAATAAAAATGAAAAAGACATTGGTTCTGACGACGATCGCCCTGCTGGTTTCCGGCTCGGCCGTGGCAAAAACATGGGTGCTGACGAACGCTGAAGAGGGGATGGATAAAGGAAACTGGCAGATCAACAGCGATCAGCTGAAGGTGAAAGACCATGCGTTCAGCATTGAGCAAAAAGTCCTGCACGGCGGTAAGCAGGAAGGCAGCAAAATCCTCACCATTCATAGTAAAGACGGCCTGACCATTACCTTGAGCCCGACACGCGGCATGAACTTACTGCGTATTGAGGGTTTCGGCAGCCGGATGGGCTGGGATTCGCCGGTTAAAGAGGTCGTCAACCCGGCGTTTATCAACCTGGAAAGCCGCAATGGCCTCGGCTGGCTGGAAGGATTCAACGAGATGATGGTCCGCTGCGGCTATGAATGGACCGGCCATCCGGTGACCGCGGACGGGCAAATTTATACCCTACACGGCAAGGCGGGCAACACGCCGGCCTCTCTGGTGGAGGTGGAGGTGGCCGACAGCGCGCCGTATGAAATCCGCATCCGCGGGCTGGTGAAAGAGAGCACCTTTAAAAAAGCCGATCTGCAGACCCTGACCGAACTGCGCTACGTCCCGGGCAGCAACAGCTTCAGCCTGCATGATGTCTTAACCAACCATGCCGACTATCCGCATGATTATCAGATCATCTACCACAGCAACTTCGGCACCCCGATCCTCGAAGAAGGCGCACGTTTCCTCGCCCCGATGTCCAGCATCAGCCCGTTCAATGATTACGCGAAGAGCGGGTTAAAAACCTGGCAAACTTATCAGGGACCGACCAAAGATTTTGACGAGATGGTATTTAATATTCAGCCCCTGGCCGATGAAAATCACCAGACCCTGGCCGCGGTGGTCAACAAAGCGGGCGATAAAGGGGCCTCTATTCAATTTGATACCCGTCAGCTGCCGGTCCTGACACTGTGGAAAAACACCGATACCGTCAAGCAGGGCTACGTCACCGGTATCGAGCCGGGGACCAGCTACGCCTATCCAGTCACCATTGAACGCGAACAAAAACGCGTGAAGCAGCTGCAGCCGGGCGCCAGCGCGCAGTTTGATCTAACCTACACCCTGCTGCACGACAGCGCCCAGGTAGCCGCCGTTGAGCAGAAAATCGCTAAGATTCAGGGCGATAACAAAGTCGCGGAGAACGAGACGCCGATCGCCAAAGAGTAACAGCGCCGCCAGTCGAATGCCCGGAGCGGTACGCCGAGCCGGGCTACTCCCGCCCCATCACCTCGTGCCCGAGATCCCGGGCAAACTGCTGATACTGCCGCTCACCGATCGGCTGCGGGTAGCTCAGCACCAGCAGCTCATGATCCGCAATGCCCTGATGATAGCTCGGGTGATGATGCGCCCAGGGATTAGCATGGAACCCCATCGACTGATAAAAGCGCAGCCGTTTATGGGCGATGGCCGTGGTTAGCGGATCGATTTCCAGAATGGTCAGCGGGGCGCGCGTCAGGATCTGCGCCAGCAGCTGTTTACCATAGCCGCGGGAGCGCAGCGTGTCGTCGATCGCCAGATGTTCGATATAACCGTAGCCGGCAAACTGCCAGCAGCCGCTGAGGCCGACAAAGACGCCTTCATCGAACCATGCTTCCAGCGCGTAGCGCGGGTGGCTCAGCGCCTGACGTTTGGCCTCGCTTTCGCGCTGCTCGTGCCACGGAAAGGCGCGCGCGTAAAGCGCGTCCAGCATGGCGAAATGGGGCGAGTCGGTAGAACGTACGCTTTCGCAGGTCAGCATCACACAATTCCTGGTAGCTAAAATAAAACTGCCCTCACGCGGAGGGCAGTTACCGGAGGCGTACGCGCTTATTCAGCCGCGGCCGCTTTTTGCGCCAGCTTATCCAGCAGCTTCTGATGAATACCGCCGAAGCCGCCGTTGCTCATCACCAGGATATGGTCGCCCGGGTGGGCGGTTTTGACCACCATCTCCGCCAGGGTATCGACGTCGGCGCTCCAGTGGGCCGGCTGGACGCAGGCTTCCGCCACTTCCGCCACCTGCCACGGAATATGCTGCGGCTGCAGGAGGAACACTTCATCGGCGCGGCCGAGAGACGGCGCCAGATCGTCCTTGCAGACGCCCATTTTCATGGTGTTAGAGCGCGGCTCCAGCACGGCGAGAATGCGCGCGGTACCGCCTACTTTACCGCGCAGCGCCTGCAGCGTGGCGAGGATTGCCGTCGGATGATGGGCGAAATCGTCATACACGGTGACGCCGTTGGCTTCGCCCCGCAGCTCCAGGCGACGGCGGGCGTTGATAAAGCTGCCCAGCGCGTTCGCGGCATCCGCCGGCAGCACGCCGACGTGACGCGCCGCGGCAATCGCCATCAGGCCGTTATGCATATTATGCTCGCCGACCAGCGCCCACTTCACTTCGCCGACCTTTTCGCCGTCGAGTAAGACTTCCCACTGCGAGGCGTCGGCGTTCAGTTTTTTCGCCTGCCAGTGGCCCTGCTCGCCCACCAGCTCCTGCTCGCTCCAGCAGCCCATCGCCATCACCTGCTTCAGGTTGATGTCGTTCTCCGGCAGGATAATTTTGCCTTTGCCCGGCACGATGCGCACCAGATGGTGGAACTGTTTCTGAATCGCCTTCAGGTCATCAAAGATGTCCGCGTGGTCGAACTCAAGGTTGTTGAGGATCAGCGTCCGCGGGCAGTAGTGAACAAACTTGGAGCGCTTGTCGAAGAAGGCGCAGTCATATTCGTCGGCTTCAATGACGAAGAACGGGCTGTCGCCCAGGCGCGCGGAGACGTCGAAATTGCCCGGAACGCCGCCAATCACGAACCCCGGTTTATAGCCGCAGGCTTCAAGGATCCAGGTCGCCATGCCGGCAGTGGTGGTTTTGCCGTGGGTCCCGGCGACGGCCAGCACCCAGCGATCGCGCAGCACGAAGTCGTGCAGCCACTGCGGGCCGGACATATAGGGAATATTATTTTCCAGCACCGCTTCAACGCACGGGTTGCCGCGAGTCATGGCGTTACCGATGATCACCAGGTCCGGCCGGGGCTCCAGCTGGCTGGGGTCATAGCCCTGAATTAAATCAATCCCCTGGTTTTCCAGCAGGGTGCTCATCGGCGGATAGACGTTAGCATCCGACCCCGTTACCTCATGACCGAGGGAGCGCGCCAGCATGGCCAGCCCCCCCATAAACGTGCCACAGATTCCTAAAATATGAATGCGCATTCGTCATTTCCTTTTCTTATCCGGGGCACATTTTACCCATATCCCGGGCCCTGGCGAAATGCATTTCAGGCGAATCTGTATTTTGCTGGCGCGATTCACCTGTGCGCACTTTTTTGATTCTTTGTTAAGATTGTTGCGTTCGTTTTACTCAACATAAAAATGCAGGGAACGAGTTATGAAAACGTTAGGTGAGTTTATTGTTGAAAAGCAGCACGAGTTCTCCCACGCCACCGGTGAGCTGACTGCTTTGTTGTCAGCAATAAAGTTGGGCGCCAAGATCATCCACCGCGATATCAACAAGGCCGGTCTGGTCGATATCCTGGGTGCCAGCGGTGCTGAAAACGTTCAGGGCGAGGTTCAGCAAAAACTCGATCTGTTCGCTAATGAAAAATTAAAAGCCGCACTGCGAGCACGCGATATTGTTGCCGGGATCGCCTCTGAAGAAGAAGATGAGATTGTCGTCTTCGAAGGGTGTGAACACGCCAAATACGTGGTGCTGATGGACCCTCTGGATGGCTCCTCTAACATCGACGTTAACGTCTCTGTCGGTACGATCTTCTCTATCTACCGCCGCGTGACGCCTGTCGGCACGCCGGTGACAGAAGAAGACTTCCTGCAGCCGGGCAACAAGCAGGTGGCCGCAGGCTATGTGGTCTACGGATCGTCGACGATGCTGGTGTATACCACCGGCTGCGGCGTTCACGCCTTCACCTACGACCCGTCCCTTGGCGTCTTCTGTCTATGCCAGGAGCGCATGCGCTTCCCGGAGAAGGGCAATACCTACTCCATCAACGAAGGCAACTACATCAAATTCCCGCAGGGCGTGAAGAAGTACATTAAGTACTGTCAGGAAGAGGACAAAGCGACTCAGCGTCCTTATACCTCACGCTATATCGGCTCGCTGGTGGCGGACTTCCACCGCAACCTGCTGAAAGGCGGCATCTATCTCTATCCGAGCACCGCCAGCCACCCGGAAGGCAAGCTGCGCCTGCTGTATGAATGCAACCCGATGGCCTTCCTCGCCGAACAGGCGGGCGGTAAGGCCAGCGACGGTAAAGAGCGTATTCTGGATATTATCCCGGAAAGTCTGCATCAGCGTCGCTCCTTCTTCGTCGGCAACAACCACATGGTAGAAGACGTCGAGAACTTTATTAAAGCGTTCCCGGACGCCTAAGCGCCCTGCCCGCTCCTCCCGCGCCTGCGGGAGGAGCATTTCTTAGCGACTCCCCGCCCCGCTCACCCGCGTCACCGCCGCATTCTGCCGATTTTCCCACAGCACGGTCAGCCCACGCTGCAGCGCGATAAAGATAAACAGCAAAATGCCGATGGCGATTTTCGTCCACCATGAGCTGAGGGTGCCGTCGAAGTTGATGTAGGTCTGAATCAGCCCCTGGATCGCCACCCCGAACAGCGTTCCCAGCACGGTACCGACGCCACCGCTTAGCAGCGTACCGCCGATCACCACCGAGGCAATCGCATCCAGCTCGACGCCGACGCCCGCCAGCGCATAGCCCGCCTGGGTATAAATGGAAAAGACGATCCCGGCCAGCGTCGCCAGTCCGGTGGAGAGCATATAGATACGGATCGTGGCGCTGCGAGTCGAAATCCCCATCAGATTCGCCGACGTGGCGTTGCCGCCGATGGCATACACCTGGTTGCCAAAGCGGGTGCGATGGGCGACAAAAATACCGGCCACCACCACCAGCAGCATCAGCAGTCCCATGGCGCTGAGACGACCGCCGCCAGGAATGGTCCATGCCAGCCCGGACAGGGTGTCGTACACTGGGTGGTTAATCGGAATCGACTCCTCTGACACCAGATAGCTCACGCCGCGCAGGAAGAACATGCCGGCGAGGGTGATGATAAAGGCCGGGATCTTCAGGGCGTCAATCAGCAGCCCCATAAACGCGCCGAAGGCGCAGCCCATCACCAGCACCAGCGGAAAGGCCGCCAGCGGCGAGATTCCCCAAAAGCCAATCGCTTTGGCGAGGAAGACGCCGGTAAAGGCGATCACTGACCCCACCGACAGATCGATCCCGCCGGAGAGGATCACAAAGGTCATGCCCACGGCGATGATCCCGAGGAAGGCGTTATCCGTCAGGATATTGCAGATCACCCGCGTTGAGGCAAAACCGGGGAACTGGGTCAGGCAGTAGAGGTAGCCCAGCACAAACACCGCAAGGGTGATCATCAATGGTAAATTACGTTTTATCATGGCCGCGTACCCCTTTCAGTAAACCGATAAAGCGCGGCGACTGGACAATCAGTACGCACAGCACCACCACCGCTTTCACCACCTGGTTGAGCTCCGGCGGGAAGCCGGAGAGCAAAATCCCGGTGTTCATTCCCTGGATAATCAGCGCCCCCACCACCGAGAGCAGCAGGTTAAAGCGCCCGCCCATCAGCGAGGCGCCGCCGATGACCACCGCCAGAATGGCGTCCAGCTCAAGCCATAGCCCGGCGTTATTGGCATCCGCGCCGCGAATGTCCGCCGCCACGATGATCCCGGCGATCGCCGCGCAGACGCCGCTCAGGACATAGGCCAGCATCACCACGATGCGGGTATTGACGCCGGCGTTTTTCGCCGCGCGGATGTTGATCCCTACCGCCTCAATAAACATGCCCAGCGCCGTTTTACGGGTAAACAGCCAGAACAGCAGCAGCGTAGCGGCGGCGACGATCACCGGCGTCGGAAACAGCAGAAACGATCCGCTGCCGAGCCACGCCAGGGCCGGGGAATCAAAGGTGACGATCTGCCCGGCGGTGATCAACTGCGCCACTCCGCGCCCGGCCACCATCAGGATCAGCGTCGCCACAAAGGGCTGGATCTTAAGGACCGCCACGAGGATGCCGTTCCACAATCCGGCCAGCGCGCCCGCGGCCAGCGCGGCCAACAGCACCACCGGCAGGCTGTGCCCGGCGACGGTCATCGAGGCGGCCGTCGCGCCGGCAATCGCCATCACCGCCCCTACCGACAGGTCGATGCCGCCGGTGGCGATCACCAGCGTCATGCCAATCGCCAGCAGCGCCACCGGCGCGGCGCGGTTGAGAATATCGATCGGGCTGCCAAACAGGCGGCCATCCTGGAGCACCACCTGATAAAAATGGGGCGCCACCAGGCTGTCTACCAGCAGAACCAGCAGCAGGGCAATAATCTGCGGGGTGCCCTTCGGCCAGGTGAAGCGTCGCTTCTCCGGGCCGGTTTGCGAAAGAGATCGAGGCATCATGGGTTACTCCTTATGCCGCAATAGCGTTCATGATCGCCGGAACAGAGAGCTCGGCGAGCGGGATCTCCGCCACCTGTCGGCGATCGCGCAGGATAATGACCCGATCGGCGTAACCCACCAGCTCCTCCAGTTCAGAAGAGATAACCAGCAGCGCCAGGCCATCGGCGCAGAGGGTTTCAATCAGGCGAATAATTTCCGCATGGGCGCCGACGTCGATGCCGCGGGTCGGCTCATCGAGGATCAGGAACTGCGGTTTGGTCAGCAGCCAGCGGGAGAGCAGCACCTTCTGCTGATTGCCGCCGGAGAGAAACTCGATCGGCTGCTCGGCGCTCGGGGTACGGATCCCCAGCTGGCGAATAAAGCGCTCGGCGATCTCGTTCTGTTCACGCCGGGGGATCGGCCGCAGCCAGCCGCGCTGCGCCTGCAGGGCCAGAACGATATTTTCCCGCACCGAAGCGGCGGCGATAATGCCGTCGGTTTTGCGATCTTCAGGACAGAAGCCGATCCCGAGGCAGGAAGCCTGATGCGGGGAGCGCAGGGTCTGAGGTTTGCCTTTGATCCACGCCTTCCCGCTGTCCGCCGTTTTAATGCCGAAGATCACCTCGGCGGTTTCCGTGCGTCCGGAACCCAGCAGGCCGGCGAGGCCTACAATTTCTCCCGGGCGGACCTGCAGGTCGAACGGGGCGATGGTTCCTTTTTTACCGTAGCCTTCAAACGCCGCTACCGGTTTATCGCTCAGCAGGGTACGGCCCGCCCGCTGCAGGGCATTGTGGTCCAGTTCGCGACCCAGCATCATTTTCACCAGCTCAATCTGCGGCAGCTCGCGGGTCTCACGGCAGCCCACAAATGTGCCGTTACGCAACACGGTGATGCGGTCGCTGACCGCATAGACCTGGTCGAGAAAATGGGTGACGAAGATCAGGCTGACGCCGTTATCCCTGAGCTGGCGCATCAGGGTGAACAGCATCTCCACCTCCTGGGTATCGAGGCTGGCGGTGGGCTCGTCGAGGATCAGCACTTTGGCCGACAGGTCAATGGCCCGACAGATAGCGACGATCTGCTGCATCGCCACCGAAAAGCGGTTCAGCGGCTCGCGCACGTCGAGGGAAAAGCCGTAGGAGGCCATCAGCGCCGTCGCCCTGGCCTCCATCTCTTTACGTCGCAGCAGACCAAACCGCCGCGGCTCACGGCCGATGAACAGGTTATCCGCCACCGACATATTGGGCAGCAGGTTCACTTCCTGGTAGACGGTGCCGATCCCCAGCTGCTGGGCATGGGCGGTATTTTTGGGCGAAATAGCCTGGCCTTCCAGCCAGATAGTGCCGCGATCGGCATGGTAAACGCCGGTGAGCGCTTTGATCAGCGTCGATTTTCCGGCGCCGTTTTCGCCCAACAGGGCCATGATTTCGCCGCGCCGCAGGCTAAAGTTGACGTTATCCAGCGCCTTAACGCCGGGGAAGAATTTACTAAGTCCTTCGGTGCGAAGGATCTCCTGGTGTGCCTCGGCGCTCATAATCGATGTCACCTTCAAATGATGTCAGGTTACCCCGGGTCGCGCTGGGCTTCCCGGGGTTTCTGGAACGCTGCTTTTTACCCTCTCCCACCGGGGGGAGGGATGGAATGAGGGGCTCCCCACTCAGTAGCCCATATTTTTCTTCTTCTCTAACTCTTCTTTCGCCGTATCCGGCAGGTACAGCGTCGATTTGGTAATGGTCAGCTTCTCCGGCAGGGTGCCGTCTTTTTTGTATTTCTCCAGCGCATCAAACGCCGGGCCGGCCATATTTGGCGTCAGTTCGACGCTGGCGTTGGCTTCTCCGGCGATCATCGCTTTATAGATATCCGGCACGCCGTCGATGGAGCCGGTCAGAATATCTTTGCCCGGCTTCAGGCCAGCTTCTTTAATGGCCTGGATGGCGCCGATGGCCATATCGTCGTTATGAGCGAACACCATGCAGATGTTTTTGCCGTTATTCTCAGCTTTGATAAAGCTCTCCATGACCTCTTTCCCTTTACTGCGGGTGAAGTCGCCGGACTGGGAGCGGATAATTTTGATATTCGACGCTTTGGCAATCGCGTCGGCGAAGCCTTTCTTACGATCGATGGCCACGCTGGCCCCAACGGTGCCCTGCAGTTCAACGACGTTACACGGCTTACCGTCGACGGTTTTCACCAGCCAGTCGCCAATCAGCTGGCCTTCCAGCACGTTGTTGGCGGTCACGGTGGTCATGTAGAGATCTTTATCTTTAACATCAATGGAACGGTCGAGGAGGAAAACCGGGATCTTGGCCTCTTTCGCCTCTTTCAGCACCGGTTCCCAGCCGGTGGCCACCACCGGCGCAATGAAGATCGCGTCGACCCCTTGAGCGATAAAGGAACGCACTGCTTTGATCTGGTTTTCCTGTTTTTGCTGACCATCAGCGATCTTCAGGGTGATACCGCGCTTGGCGGCCTCCTCTTTCGCGACGCTGGTTTCCGCCGCACGCCAGCCGGATTCAGAACCGACCTGCGAAAAACCTACGGTTAGCGGGGCAGCTATCGCCATAGACGACATAGCTGCGGAAACTGCTGTGACAAGAAGTAAGCGCTTCCACATAAGGGTATCCTCGTAGGGTTATTGTTGGTTAAAGTCTCACCTGCGGACAAACTATAGACAATCGGTGATGTAACTGAATGCGTTACATCACACTTCAAAAAAGTAAATGAGATGTTAATGATGGCCCTACTGCCCAGCGGAGAGCCGATAAGGCTTCGCAGGGAGCGCGGCTGTTGCGGTTTATGACGTTTTTTTAAGCAGTATGATAAATCAATCACATGCAATGAAAACGGTTACATAAATTTATTCATGATGTGGCTATGTTTATGGATTTTCATGTCATTATTACGCGAAAAATTCGGAGCACTCTGCGGCGATATCGGGAAAAAGAAGCGAAGACTTTCGATGTGAGTTGGCTATAATACCGAGCACTTGTTTGCCATACATTTTAAAGGAAACAGACATGAGCTTACTCAACGTACCTGCGGGCAAAGATCTGCCGGAAGACATCTACGTCGTGATCGAAATCCCGGCGAACGCAGATCCTATCAAATACGAAGTCGACAAAGAGAGCGGTGCACTGTTCGTTGACCGTTTCATGTCCACGGCAATGTTCTATCCGTGCAACTACGGCTACATCAACCACACCCTGTCCCTGGACGGCGACCCGGTTGACGTGCTGGTCCCGACTCCGTACCCGCTGCAGCCGGGCTCCGTGATCCGCTGCCGTCCGGTTGGCGTTCTGAAGATGACCGACGAATCTGGTGAAGATGCGAAACTGGTTGCCGTACCGCACACCAAGCTGAGCAAAGAATACGATCACATCAACGATGTGAACGACCTGCCGGAACTGCTGAAAGCCCAGATCACTCATTTCTTTGAGCACTACAAAGATCTGGAAAAAGGCAAGTGGGTTAAAGTCGACGGTTGGGACAACGCGGAAGCGGCGAAAGCCGAAATCGTTGCCTCTTTCGAGCGCGCTAAGCAGAAGTAATTCTGTCTCAGGCAGGGTCATCCCCTGCCTGATTGCGGCACGGATAGCCGCGATAACACCATGGAGGGTGTCCCGTGAAAAGCGTTCGCTATTTCACCCTTAACTTTTCTGGCTTCACGACCGCCGCCTGTGAAAAACAGGGGTATCTGCGTCTTATCGCCGGCGACCATGTCTTTTATACCGATAAACGCTATTTTAACGACCCCTCGCTTTTTGACCGCCTGACGATCAATCAGCCTCTGCACCTTGGCGTCCGCCGCCTGGACAACGGCAGTTACTGGATCCACTGGCTCAGCGATGGCGAAACGCTCCTTGAGCCCAGTCAACGGGTAAAGCGCTGGGCCCGGCCGCTGCTGAGTATCAGCCTGCTGACGCTCATCGTCGCTCTTATCCCGCTCATGATGAGCACCTCAGAATGGGGAAGGTTCGGCTTCGGCATTATCGCGATACTGGCCTTCATCGCGTTGTTAACCGGCCTCTGCGAGCTACTGTTCCACCGGGCGCTAAAAATGCACCCCGCCATGCGCGATCTGTTGGCGAAGATGGCGCAGGCCCGCCGCCGCGACTTTTCCTTTTGCCAGCCGCTACCGACTACGGCGCAAACCCTCCGCCAGTCGGCGAAGCCTTTTACGCAAGCCCTGCCGGAACGCTATGCCGTCCGGACGGGAAAAATTAGCAATATCATTTTTAAGAAATGGTTCGCGGGGAACCCAACGCGGGAATACCATGGCGTTGGGATACAATGCGACACGGCGCCGCTGGCCTTCTTCTGGCAGAACGGCTTCGCCAACTTCGGCCTGCATCCCTTTTTTTACCGCCGTCAACCGCCCTTTCTCGCTATCGGCGATCGGATAGTCGTCGTCTACCAACGGAAAGATAACGACGTCCAGGCGTTATACAACGTCAGCGACGGGTGCGCTTTTCTGAAAAATCATCCCTGTTATCCCGGTGACCGGCAAATGTCGCTAGTCTATAACCTGTTTTATGGCATGGTGCTGGTGATGTACCTCCTCATACTCGGCATGTCGCTAAATAACCCATACAAACCAGCCAGGGGATTTGGGTGGTTAATTCAGGATTCACTGGACATGCTGTCCCTATTATTACTCAGTTTCGGCGGGATCCTGGCGGTACTGGAGCTGATTGGCCCGACGGCCTGGTTATTGTCACACCGGGTGGCTGACTGGATGAAGATGCGCTCGGCGATGCGGCACTACCTGCAGGGAGCGGCCCGCCATACCGCGCTCGAGGAGATCATGTAATGTTCAGCACCCCAACACGACGATTATTATTCCTCGCGCTGACGACGTTGGCTTCCGCGATGTGGCTGGCGAAGGATCATCTCCCGCTCTGGTAAGGAGTGGGTCGGCAACGCGTGATACGTAAAACACCATCATTTCATCAAGGAAGGAACCTTGTGAAACAGACCCATTATTTCACCGTGAATTTTACCGGCTTCACCACTGCCGCCTCGGAAGAGCAAAGCTATTTACGCCTCATTGCAGGCGAGCATGCCTTTTATACCGATAAACGCCATTTTAAAGACCCCTCGCTTTTTGACCGTCTGAGGCTCGGCCAGCCGCTACATATCGGCACTTGCCGCCTAAAGGATGGCAGTTACTGGATCCACTGGTTAAGCGATGGCCACATTTTGCTCGAACCTTCCCGGCAGCCGCTGAGTATTAAAAAGCTTCTTCGACCTGTCGGCTTGGTCTTTTTTGTTTGCTTGATCATTCTCGCTTGTGCTCCATGGTTGGATATTTTTTTATTATTATGTTTTATCACAATGTTGGTGAATCCCTTCGGCATCTTCTCTTTTTGCTCTTGCAATTTCTCACTCAGGTTACGTGTTCTCAATGCGAAAATGCAGCGAACGAAGCAAGGCGATATTTCATTCTGTCAGCGTCTGGAAATTCTACCCGCTACTTCTGAAAGGCATCCACCATCGGCCAACAACGAGATAGCGCTGCCAAAAGAATTTGCGCTTGAAGAAGGCGTGATTCTGAATAGTTATTATCAAATATGGTTCGCTACGAGGGTAAGGCCTTATTTTATCAAAGAAGGCGCCTGTTTTCAGCTGGCGACTCGTCACTCGTTTTTTTCAGCGCGCTTGACCTGGCTGAGCGATGCCCTGAATAATCGTTGTCGCCCGCCATTTCTTGCCGATGGGGACTGGGTTATCGCCGCACGCCGGCATGGATACGATGATCTTCAGGCGTTATACAATGTCAGTGATGGCAGTGTTTATTTAAAAAATAGCCCCTTTCATCCCGGCAATCAGCAGATGGCATCAATTTATAAAATCGCGTACGGCCTCGTACTCATAGTGATGTTTTTTACGCTCACCATCAAACTGCACGACCCCATGCTTAATCTGGGCAGTTGGCCATTTTATCGTGAAATGCTTACCAGGCTGACAGGCACCCTGCTCCCGATTAACCTGCTGTTAATAGTGATGGAGTTTGTCCGTATGATTGCCCATCCCCTGTCACGTCGGGTGGCCGGTAGAGTGAAGGTACATCAGGCCATATTACGTTATGCCAGACGTCAGGGCGCCAGAATGACGCCATGGGAACTGAAGTAATAAAAAACAACGCCACCCGAAGGTGGCGCTGTCGTGGTTAATACTGGTCGCGATCCAACCAGTTGCCGTTCGCTATCAACGTACAACCCTCAACGGAACGTTGATAGACATACATCCATGCGCTGCCGTAAGGCGTCTGAATCAGGTGGCGCGCATACTCGCCCCCCTTGGTGCGCAGCGCATCCAGTTCGGCCAGCGTCGATGCATCAATACGATAAACTTCACCATGTACTGTGCCTTCGCCGGGCACCGCGCCTGGATAGTGGCCCAGGCTGTACAGCTGATAATCGTCGACACTATGAGCGCCCAGCCACTGGGCGTTGGTCATCCAGTGGCTGTTGCCTTGTTTGCGTCGTAAACTGCCGTAAACAAATATTCGCATTGCTAAAACTCAAACTGATAGAGCAAATCGAGCGCCTGGTCGATGCCAGACACCGCTTCCACATATAGCTTAGGCATCAGGCGATAACGTAAAGTCAGCGTCGCCAGGGAATCGAAGATACCGACCCCGTATTTTACCTGCAGACCCGGCAGTACATAGCCGCTGACCACCACCTGGGAAGAATCGCCTACCCCTTCGGTGTCCAACGCCAAGTTGCTTACGCCAAACGTCTCGCCGATTTTACCCACAACCTGACCACTTTGTGCAACCCCCATACCAATAAGCATTGAGGTCATCGCGGCGCTATCGCTCTGACCACTACTCAAACCCTGGCCGCGCAGCAGATAAGACAGCGCTTCCTGCTGGGACATAACCGGATCAGAGAAGATCTCCGCTTTCGGCTGATCGGCGGAGCCGGTGACGCGAACGCCGGCGATCACATCGTCTTCGGTGGCATCCGGGTTACGAATCGCTTCGATATTCAGCAACGGCTGATCCGGCGGACCGGAGAACAGCAGCTCCCCTTTGCGGACAATCAAGTCCTGACCATAGGCGTGGAAACGGCCGTCCGGAATATTAATCTGCCCGTTGAGGCCCAGCCCCTGCTTGTCCTGCGCCACTTTCAAATCACCGGTCAGACGCGCTTTCAGGCCGAAGGCTTCCAGACGAACGTTGTTGCCGACGTGAATGGTCAGGTTGCTGTTGATCGGGATGCTGGCGCTCTGCTGCTTAATCGGCTTGAGGTTTTTATCCAGCATCACTTCATCAGAGGAGACGCCGACCGCGCTCTCCGGCACCTCGTTGACCACGATCCGCGCCCAGGGCACATCCACTTTGCCGTCGAGATTGAACAGGCTTGGCGTGGCGGTAAACACCACATCCGGCGATACATCGAGACGCACCATCGGCGGCACCGTGATCCGCACCCGGCTGCCTTTCGCCGCAATTTGCGCCCGCCAGTTATCGATCTGCGTCCAGTCGGCGTTACCGCTGAGGGCGATTTGCCCCTGGCGGGTGTTCACCGTCCCCTGCAGGGTCGAGCGCGTGCCGTTGAAGTTCATCGCCAGCTGGCTCGGCTGCATATCAAACGGCATAAAGTTGCCGTCGATATCCACCCCGCTCAGCTGCATCTGGCCGAACAGCTGCGGACTTTTCACATTGCCGCCCAGACGCAGACGGGCGTTGAGCCTTCCCTCTGCCTTTTCACCACGAGCGAAAATCGGGTTGATCATCGCCAGCGAGAAGTTGCTGATATTGACGTTGCCGCCGAGGTTACGCCGCCCCTGCGGGTCGGTGACCTGCACCTGCCCATCCAGCTGACCGTTGTTGGTCAGGCGGATAAGCCAGCCCAGCTCGGCGCGATTGTTGTGCAGGTCGGCGCTGAGGTTCAGCGTATCGAACGCCACCGGCAACGGCGCGTCGTTGACGACCTGGGTCACCTTGACGTTGCGCCCGCTGAGGGTCACTTTACCCTGCGGCAGTCCCTCTTTGGTGGTGTCCCAGCTCACATCGGCATTACCAGTAAACACGCCGCTGGCCTGGGTCGCCTCCGGCATAAACGGCTTGAGCATCGCCAGATTGAAGCGGTTGAGATTCACCCGCGCCCGTCCGCTGGCGCCCGCGTCAATGGTTTCAGGCACGCAGAGCTCGGCGTTCGGGTTGGTCCAGCAGTGTGGCCCGATGCTGATTTTCTGCTCCAGATTGCGATAGTCCAGCGCAATGCTGCGCGTCAGCGCTACCGGCCCCACCGGCGTCTGGAAGCGGGTATCGCTCAGCGAGCCCTTCCAGCGTTCGGCCTGACGATCGAAGCTGCCTGCCAGCGTCAGCTGGCCGGAAACCGGATCGCCCTGCACGCGCAGCCGCAGCTCATGCTGTTTCTCTGTACCTTTGGCATTGAGCTGCACCAGGCTGATATTGACCCCCGGCTGGCTGATGCGATCCACCCGCACGTCCAGGTTACCGCCAATCTGATCGGTGGATTTCACATCCCCTTTGACGTTGACCTGGGCGATGGTCAGCTCCTGCCAGCGCAGCGCCCGGGCGGTGATATCGGCCAGCAGCTGCGGCGCATCGACAGTGCCGCGCACTTTTACCAAGCCCTTCGCCGTCCCGCCGAGCCCCGGCAGCGCATTATCCAGGTGCGGCGCATCGATGGTGGCGTCGAGATTAAGATCCTTCACCCCCAGCTCGCCTTTGATATCAGCGCTGTTCGGGCCTAACGCCAGATGCAGTCCCGGGATTTTCCACTGCAGATAGCTGTTACCCTGCAGCGAGCCCGCCACATCCACTTTGTTCTGCTTCACGTTGCCGGTAATTTTCAGCTCCGGCACCGACATCTGCCAGCTGCCGCCGTACAGGCTGCCCTGGGTCTTGATCCGGCCGTTAAGCTTTGACGGCCAGTCCGGCACCTCTTTGGCGGTGTTGATGCCGTCGAGGGTCAGCTCGCCGCGCCAGCTGATCGCCTGCTGCCAGTCGAGCAGCGCCTTCAGCTCGGTTTTCCCTTCCAGGGCATTGACCGTCAGCTTGTCGAGATTGATCTGCCGTTCATTGCCTTTGGCGTTGAGGGCGATTTTCGCCGGCGGCAGCGATTGACCTTTCACCGCGGTGGAGAAGTCCAGCGCATAGTCGGTCATTTTGCCGCTGAACTTCAGCTGGACATCGTCGGCCTGGAACTGCTTCTCGCCGCTGAACGGCCAGGCGAGCTGCTTACTCTTCAGTTCCATATTGAGCGGCAGCCCGGCCTCCGCCAGCTGCGCATCCGCGCGCAGCGTGGCCGCGACCGGCCCGCTTAAGTCCACTCCGACTTTGAGCGTTTTACGCACTTCGCCGCCCACCTTCAGCTGCACCTTCTCCCCTTTCATCGGGTCGACGTTCAGGGTTCCGGCGAGGGTAATGTCCACCGGCCAGTTATCCTGCAGCTGCGCGCTGCCCGAGGCGCTGACCTTGCCCTGATCGGAGTCGATATCAAGGGCGTCGAGCTTCATCTGGCCGTCGATACTGCTGACTTTCAGCAGCAGGTTATACACGGTGATATCGGTATCGCCGGTCAGGCGCAGCTGCTCGCCGCGGAACGCCTGAATATTGAGGTTCAGCGGCAGATGGACATCGGTCATCGCCGGCAGCACCGGCTGCGAGAAGAGGTCGGTCATCGTCTCGCCGAGCGGTTTTTCCTGCGGCTGCGGGTTGTCAATTTTCGGCTCAACCACCTGCTCCTGCGCCACTTTCGCCACCTTAGGCAGGGCGATCAGCAGCCCCTGCAGCGAGGTCGGCGTCAGGGTCAGATTTTTCTCCTGCCAGTTCAGGCCGGTGGAAAAGTCGCGTACGGAGACCGCGGTATCATCGATTTTGACGTTGACGTTATGCAGCGCGACGCGGCTGAGGGTGATCGGATAAGGAGTGGAGAGATTCAGCGGCCCGTTGTCCTCTTCCTCGACCGGCGCTGAGGGCGGCATCTTCTTGGTATCGACGGCGACGTAAATATCGCGCAGCGCGATGTCGTTTACGCACAGGCTGCTGTCCCACAGGCAGCGCAACCTGACGCTGAGGTGAAACTGACCGGCGGTCACCGCCACGCCGGGCTGTTCGTAGCGAACATTATCGAGGGTTAAATCACGCCAGCCACCGGTGACTTTGCCGATATCCAGCCCCGGTACCCAGCGATCCGCCGCTTTGAACACCAGATGCAAGCCGGTGGTGGTCCCCACCAGGAACCCGACGGTGCCCAGCAGGAGCACCAACACGATTAAGACGCCGAGGCTTATCTTCTTCCATAAACTCATAATTCAGGCCCCAGACCGATGTAAAACTGTAAACCATGCTCTTCTTTGTCGCCGATCGGCCGGGCGATATCCAGCTTGATCGGTCCCACCGGCGACTGCCAGCGCACGCCCACCCCGGCGCCGGTTTTGAAATCACTCTCGCGAATATCGCTGACCGCTTCGCCGCTATCGACAAACACGGCGCCCCACCATTTACCACTGACGTTGTACTGATACTCCAGCGAGCCGGTGGCCAGCTTCGAGGCCCCGATCAGCTTGCCGTCATCGTCCTTCGGCGAGATAGATTTGTATTTATAGCCGCGAATACTGCGATCGCCCCCGGCGAAAAAGCGCAGATCCGGCGGCACCTTGTCAAAGTTGTCCGCTTCGATCCAGCCTAGGTTGCCGCGCACCACAAAGCGGTGGCGGTCATAGAGGGTACGGATCCAGACGTCCTGGGCCTGCATCACGATGAAGTTGATGTCCGAGCCCCACATGGTGTTGGAGTAGTCCACCGAGTAGCGCTGGGAATCGCCCCAGGTAGGCATCAGGCCGCCGCGGGAGCGAGTGCGGTTCACCGAGACCCCAGGATAAATCAGCATGGTGGTGTTGGTGACGTTCGCCTGGGTAAAGTGATCCAGGCTCCAGCGCAGGTTAATCGCTCGCTGCCAGCCGCTCGACATCTCCCAGAAACGCGAGACACCCAGAGTGGTAGAGTCGGCCTGGGTATCATTGAGGTCGGTACGCTTAAAACCGCCCTGCATCAGATAATACTGTTCGAGGGGGCTCTTCAGCAGTGGGACTTTATAGGTAAAGTCGAACTGCTGCTCCGGGGCGGAGAGGCTGACGCTGGAGGTCAGGCTGTGGCCATACGAGTTGACCCATGGTTTTTTCCACGTGGCTTTCACCCGCGGACCGACGTCTGTGGAATAGCCGACCCCGGTTTCCACGGTGTTCTCTTTGCGAGGCGAGACAACGCCCTGCAGAGGCAGCACCTTGGTTTTCCGCGACTTAGCAAAATCAGGCGCCACCACCACCGAACTGAACCAGCCGGTCGCCGCCAGGCGGCGGTTTAGCTCGGCCAGGTCCTGCGAGGTGTAGTAGTCGCCCTCTTTAAACGGCACGAGGTTTTGCAGGTATTCATCGCGGATTTGCGAGCCAGAGAAAGTGACGTGGCCAAAGCGATAGCGTTCGCCGCTGTCGTAATCGATATCCCAGAACGCCTGATGACGGTCGAGGGAGACCCCGAGCTGGCTCTTAAGAAACTCGCTGTCAAAGTAGCCTTTGCGCAGGGCGACGCGGGTCAGCGAGCTCTTGAAGCCGTCATAATCCCCGTGGTTGAGCACCGTCCCGATGGCCGGGCGCGTTTTCAGCAGCGCCAGGTAGTCGCTATCGGTGCGGGCGCCGCCGCGCAGAATCACCTCGGTTCCGCCAATGCGCACCGGTTCTCCCGGGGTCACTTTGGCGATCAGCACCTGACGTCCCCTTTTCGGCGGCGGACGCAAATCAAATTCAATCGTCGGCTCGTAATAACCCAGCGCTTTCAGGCCTTCGCGAATGGCGTCATCGACGCGCGCGCGAAAGCGACGATCCGGCGTGACTTCATCGCTCTGGATGGTGGAAAGCTGGGCGCGAACGTTTTTCTCCAGCTCCCCGGATAATCCCTCAACCTGCAAACGCACATTCGCTGCGCTGGCGACCCCGCTGACCAGCAAAAGGCTGGTGACACATAACTGGCGGATTTTTAGCACATTTTCTCCTGAATATCCCTGTTTCCTCTACAGGAAACACTGGCGCCGCTCCACGGCTTAACAAAACCCTAACAACATAGGGTTGAAAAAGTGGCAATAACCCAAATAATTCTTATGTATTAATCTAGACGTATTACGCGTATTTATTGTGTTAAAAGACACGCTTCGTTACAACCTTAACGACGATTTCTGTATTGAGAGGCCAACCGTGAGTCTATTTGATAAAACGCATCTTGTCGCCCAGGCGGATGCGCTGCCTGGACGCAATACCCCCATGCCAGTGGCGACGCTCCACGCAGTTAACGGCCACTCGATGACCAACGTCCCGGCGGGGATGGAAGTGGCGCTGTTCGCCATGGGCTGCTTCTGGGGAGTTGAGCGCCTGTTCTGGCAATTGCCGGGGGTTTACAGCACCGCCGCAGGTTACACTGGCGGCTATACGCCCAATCCGACCTATCGCGAAGTGTGCAGCGGCCAGACCGGTCACGCGGAAGCGGTACGCGTGGTTTATGATCCGCAGGTGATTAGCTATGAGCAGTTATTGCAGGTGTTCTGGGAAAACCACGATCCGGCGCAGGGTATGCGACAGGGTAACGACCACGGCACCCAGTACCGCTCGGCGATTTACCCGCTGACCCCGGAACAGACGGAGGCGGCAAAGGCCAGCCTCGCGCGCTTCCAGGCGGCGATGAACGACGCGCACGATACCCGTCACATCACCACCGAGATCGCCACCGCCAAACCGTTCTACTATGCCGAGGACGATCACCAGCAGTATCTGTATAAAAATCCGCACGGCTATTGCGGCATCGGCGGCATTGGCGTCTGCCTGCCGCCTCAGGCGTAATTCTGATTTCCGCCTCAACAGCGAGGCGGTCAATGAACGCTCTGGCGGCTTTACATTCCCTTACGCTATACTAGCCAGTGTGACAGCCGGTCCAGCGCCTTCGGACCGGTTTTTTATGTATTCCACATTTGAGTTATCAACTTCCCTTCCGAGGATCTGGCCTCAACGGTCAGAAAAGATATGTTAAACAGTATTTTAGTAATACTCTGTCTGATAGCCGTCAGTGCGTTTTTTTCGATATCGGAAATTTCACTGGCCGCCTCACGTAAAATCAAACTGAAACTGCTGGCCGATGAAGGCAACGTCAACGCACAGCGGGTGCTGAAGATGCAGGAGAACCCGGGCACCTTCTTTACCGTCGTGCAGATTGGCCTCAACGCCGTCGCCATTCTTGGCGGTATTGTGGGCGACGCGGCTTTCTCACCGGCGTTTCATAGCCTGCTCAGCGGGTATTTGTCACCGGAGCTCTCCGAGCAGCTGAGCTTCATCATCTCTTTTACCCTGGTCACCAGCTTGTTCATCCTGTTTGCTGACCTGACTCCGAAACGCATCGGTATGATTGCGCCCGAAACAGTGGCCCTGCGCATCATCAACCCGATGCGCTTCTGCCTGTTAGTCTTCCGCCCGCTGGTGTGGTTGTTTAACGGCATGGCCAACATGATCTTCCGCATCTTCAAACTGCCGATGGTGCGGAAAGACGATATCACTTCCGATGATATCTATGCCGTGGTCGAGGCCGGCGCGCTGGCCGGGGTGCTGCGCAAGCAGGAGCATGAGCTAATTGAGAACGTGTTCGAACTGGAGTCCCGCACCGTTCCTTCCTCCATGACCCCGCGTGAAAGCGTCATTTGGTTTGATTTGCACGAAGACGAGCAGAGCCTGAAGAATAAAGTGGCCGAACATCCGCACTCGAAGTTCCTCGTCTGTAATGAAGATATCGACCACATTATCGGTTACGTCGATTCAAAAGATCTGCTGAACCGCGTGCTGGCGAACCAGAGCCTGGTGCTGACCGGCGGCGTACAGATCCGCAACACGTTGATCGTGCCGGACACCCTGACCCTGTCGGAAGCGCTGGAAAGCTTCAAAACCGCCGGGGAAGACTTCGCGGTGATCATGAATGAATACGCGCTGGTGGTCGGGATCATCACTCTCAACGACGTGATGACCACCCTGATGGGCGACCTCGTCGGCCAGGGGCTGGAAGAGCAGATCGTCGCCCGCGATGAAAACTCGTGGCTGATCGATGGCGGTACGCCGATTGATGACGTGATGCGCGTGCTGGATATCGACGAGTTCCCGCAGTCCGGGAATTACGAGACCATCGGCGGCTTTATGATGTTTATGCTGCGTAAAATCCCCAAACGCACCGACGCGGTGAAGTTCTCCGGCTATAAGTTTGAGGTCGTGGATATCGATAACTACCGTATCGACCAGCTGCTGGTGACCCGCATCGATAACAAGCCAACGGTGCTGGTGCCGAAGCAGGCGGAAACGGCGGAAAGCCAGAACGCCTGAGCGTAATCTTTTCTCTCTCCTAAGGGCGGATGACCATCCGCCCTTTTTTATGGCCCAAATGGTTATCCCACACTCCCACTTAACAAAATTGCTTTATCGGTGGGCTACAGCGATCCGGTCTATTTCACCCGCTTGTTTCGTAAACATAACGGCATCCCACCGGGCGAATATCGCAAACGCTATGCGGAAATGAAGGGCTAAAAACATCAACGGCTCCCATCGGGAGCCGTCTTTTACCTACTACGTACTGCTACGTGCCAGGTTATGCCATCTCAGTTTGCAGACGCAACACCTGACGATTGACTTCGGACATCACTGACAGATGCAGCTTGTCCTTGACCTTCGGGATAAGGATTTTGCCCTTATCAAATTCAAATGCGCCAACGTCCTTGATGTACAACCGTCCACGAAACAGGATCTTCACGTACTTCGCCACTTGCAGCGGATTGTAGCGTTGGAAAATTTTCATTCTTCTCTCCTGCCAGGGTTACGCTCTTGTGGTGCCACAGTTAGCCCACGTCTTGGGAGCGCAAATTTTAATGCCCTAAAACTATAGTCCAGAATCTCAGAGGGACCCAGTATGTATAAGTTTATTTACCCTTTGATGACAATAATTCAGAATTTTCGTTTCAGACATACGATGAAGTAAGTATAAGTCGCCGTTTTACGACTAATTTGTGCGTCAACACGCAAACTGGCATCCTCATTGCGGGTAATCACCGTCAATCGCACTTATGATTAAACGAGACCAAGTGGTCGGATCACCTGCATAAAAATGATTAAGGATTGCGCATGACCCTACGTAGCATACTGGCCGCCTCGTTACTGCTTCTCCCGCTGCTGGCCACAGCGCATAACTTCGTCGACGGCCAGCGCGTGGCGCCCGTTGGCGTCGCGGATCGGGGAGAGCTTATTCTGGATAAGGATAAGTTTAGCTATAAAAACTGGAATAGCGCCCAGCTGGCGGGAAAAGTGCGCGTGGTCCAGCACATCGCCGGACGCTCGTCAGCAAAAGAGAAGAATGCCAATCTGATCGAGGCGATTAAAGCGGCGGGCTTCCCGCACGATCGCTATCAGACCACCACCATTGTAAACACTGACGACGCCATCCCGGGCACCGGGATGTTTGTACGCAACAGCATTGAAAGTAATAAAAAGCTCTTCCCATGGTCGCAATTTATCGTCGACAGCAACGGCCTGGTGCGGAAAGCCTGGCAGCTGGACGAGAAGAGCTCAGCGATCGTGGTGCTGGATAAGAACGGGCGTGTGCAGTGGGCTAAAGACGGCGCCCTCACCCAACAAGAGGTGCAGCAGGTGATCGACCTGCTGCATAAATTGCTTAATAAATAGAGACCCGGAAGCCGGGGTTGAGGAAGGATTCACGCGGCGTGTAGTCGAGGGTTTTCCCCTGCCAGTCGTGAACATGCGCCCCGGCGGCCACCGCGACCGCATGGCCGGCGGCGGTGTCCCAGGTGCTGGTCGGCCCGAAGCGCGGATAGAGCTGGGCCTGACCTTCCGCCACCAGGCAGAATTTCAGCGACGAACCGATTGAGGTGGTCTGGTGTTCGCCAAGTTGCTCAAGATACTCCTGCAGCTCCGGATCGTTGCTATGGGAGCGGCTAATCACCACCAGCGGCGGACGGGCATCGCGGACCTGGATCTGCTTGCGTACGCCGCACTCTTCTTTCCAGGCTTTGCCATTTTGCGCGCTGTACATCACCTTCATCACCGGCGCATAGACAACCCCCAGCGTCGGCTTGCCGTTTTCAATCAGCGCGATATTGACGGTGAATTCGCCGTTACGCTTAATAAACTCTTTGGTGCCGTCCAGCGGGTCGACCAACCAGTAGCGCTGCCAGTGCTGGCGCACTTCCCAGGACGGCGGGTCCTCCTCGGAGAGGATCGGGGTATCCGGATCCAGCGCCTGCAGGCCGCTGACAATGACTTTATGCGCTGCGATATCCGCCGCCGTGACCGGAGAATCATCTTTCTTGCTGGCGACGTTGATCGGCTGGTTTCCATCGTAGACTTCCATGATGGCATCGCCCGCATTCCGTGCAAGCTGACATACTTGTTCTAACATTCTCCACCTCGTCTGGTTACAGTGGCGTTAACTCGTTGTTTTATTTATATCGCATCACCGCGAGTTCCGCTATCTGTGATAACGATGGCGGTTTCTCTGCCCGCTTTTCTGGCAAGATTCACATTTCTGTAAGCAACAGAATATAAATACATTTTCTTCTGTGCTATCGCTCATAAAAAAGGACGCCTCTGATGATTAAGTTTAGCGCAACGCTCCTGGCCACGCTGATCGCCGCCAGCGTCAACGCCGCGACGGTCGACCTGCGGATCATGGAAACCACCGATCTGCACAGCAATATGATGGACTTCGACTATTACAAAGATGCCGCCACGGAGAAATTCGGCCTGGTGCGTACCGCCAGCCTGATCGAACAGGCGCGGGCAGAAGTTAAAAACAGCGTGCTGGTGGATAACGGGGATGTGATCCAGGGGAGCCCGTTAGGCGACTATATGGCGGCAAAAGGGCTCAAAGAGGGCGATGTACATCCGGTATATAAGGCGATGAACACCCTGAATTACGCCGTCGGCAATCTGGGCAACCATGAGTTCAATTACGGTCTCGACTTCCTGCACAAGGCGTTGGCCGGGGCGAAGTTCCCCTACGTGAACGCCAATATCATCGATGCCAAAACCGGCAAACCGATGTTTACGCCGTACCTGATCCAGGATACCCGGGTCGTGGACAGCGACGGTCAAATCCACACCCTGCGCATCGGCTATATCGGCTTTGTGCCGCCGCAGATCATGACCTGGGATAAAGCCAATCTTAACGGCAAGGTGACGGTCAATGACATTACCGAAACCGCGCGCAAATATATCCCGGAGATGCGGGCGAAAGGGGCTGATGTGGTGGTAGTGGTCGCTCACTCCGGCCTCTCCGCCGACCCGTATCAGGCGATGGCCGAGAATTCGGTTTACTACTTAAGCCAGGAGCCCGGCGTGGACGCCATTATGTTCGGCCATGCCCACGCGGTGTTCCCGGGTAAAGACTTCGCCAACATCAAAGGCGCGGATATCGCCAAAGGGACGCTAAACGGCGTACCGGCGGTGATGCCGGGAATGTGGGGCGATCATCTCGGGGTGGTCGATCTGGTGCTAAATAACGACAGCGGTAAATGGCAGGTAACTCAGAGTAAAGCGGAAGCGCGGCCAATCTATGACGCGGTGGCGAAGAAATCACTGGCGGCCGAAGATGCCAAGCTGGTGGCGGTGCTGAAAGCCGATCATGACGCCACTCGCGAATTCGTCAGCAAGCCGATCGGCAAATCCGCCGACAACATGTACAGCTATCTGGCGCTGGTGCAGGACGACCCGACGGTGCAGGTGGTCAACATGGCGCAGAAAGCCTACGTAGAACACTATATTCAGGGCGACCCGGATCTGGCGAAGCTGCCGGTGCTCTCCGCCGCCGCGCCGTTTAAAGTCGGCGGGCGTAAAAACGATCCGGTGAGCTTTGTCGAAGTGGAGAAAGGCCAGCTCACCTTCCGCAATGCCGCCGACCTCTATCTCTACCCCAACACCCTGGTGGTGATGAAGGTCAGCGGGAAAGAGGTTAAGGAATGGCTGGAATGCTCTGCCGGACAGTTTAACCAGATCGATCCCGCCAGCAGCAAGCCGCAGTCGCTGATCAACTGGGACGGCTTCCGCACCTACAACTTCGACGTCATTGACGGGGTGAACTACCAGATCGACGTCACTCAGCCGGCCCGCTACGACGGCGAATGTCAGATGATCCATCCGCAGGCAGAGCGTATTAAGCACCTGACCTTCAATGGAAAACCGGTTGATCCGCAGGCTACTTTCCTGGTCGCGACCAATAACTATCGCGCTTACGGCGGCAAATTCGCCGGCACCGGTGAGAGCCATATCGCCTTCGCCTCACCGGATGAAAACCGTTCGGTGCTGGCGGCGTGGATTGGCGCGCAATCGAAGAAGGAAGGCGCGATCCATCCGGCGGCGGATAACAACTGGCGTCTGGCGCCGATCCACAGCAACACGCCGTTGGATATTCGTTTTGAGACCTCGCCTGGCGACAAAGCCGCGGCGTTTATCAAAGAGAAAGCGCAGTATCCAATGCGCCAGGTGGCCACCGATGATATCGGCTTCGCCATTTATCAGCTGGATTTGAGCAAGTAATGCCTGTTCCCCGGTGGCGCTGCGCTTACCGGGGCTACAGGGAGTGATACATTTTCACTCCCCGTGGTTAGCCAGCACCGAGGACAGATTAACCTCGATCCAGTCCGCCAGGGCGGCCACCTTCTCGCTCACCTGCAGGCCGAGCGGCGTCAGGCTATATTCAACGTGCGGGGGCACCACCGGATAAGAGACGCGGTCGATAAAACCATCCTGCTCCAGCGCCTGCAGCGACTGCGCCAGCATCTTTTCGCTGACCCCGCCCATCTTACGGCGCAGATCGCTGAAACGGTGGGTTCCCTCGCGCAGCGCCACCAGAATCAACACGCCCCAGCGGCTGGTGACATGTTTAAGCACATCGCGCGACGGGCACTGTTCCGCAAACAAATTGCCGGTGCGCAGTTTCTCGCTCAGCGTCGGTTCGGCCATTTCACACTTACCTTTTTGTACGTACTTACTAAAAGTTAGTTAAGGTGGTAGCTTACCACAACTGCCAATAAACACGAAGGAGAAGACCCATGATCGCTCTTACCGGTGCCACCGGCCAGCTTGGTCACTACATTCTGCAAGACCTGCTTAACACCGTCCCTGCCAGCCAGATTGTGGCGATTGTCCGCAACCCGGCCAAAGCCCAGGCGCTCAGCCAGCAGGGCGTGGTTGTCCGCCAGGCCGACTACAGCGACGAAGCGGCGCTGACCGCCGCGCTGCAGGGCGTGGATAAACTGCTGTTAATCTCCTCCAGCGAAGTCGGCCAGCGTGCTGTACAGCACCGCAACGTCATTAACGCCGCCAAAGCCGCCGGAGTGAAATTCATCGCCTATACCAGCCTGCTGCATGCCGACACTTCGCCGCTGGGTCTGGCCGCAGAGCATATCGAAACCGAGCAGATGCTGGCCGACTCTGGTATCGCTTACGCCCTGCTGCGTAACGGCTGGTATACCGAAAACTATCTGGCCAGCGCGCCGCCGGCGCTGGAGCATGGCGTGTTTATCGGCGCCGCCGGCGAGGGTAAAATCGCCTCCGCCACCCGCGCGGATTATGCCACCGCTGCCGCCCGCGTTATCGCCAGTGAGGGTCATGAAGGCAAAATTTACGAACTGGCGGGTGATAACGCCTGGACGCTGAGCGACCTGGCTGCCGAGCTGAGCAAGCAAAGCGGGAAAAACGTGGTCTACCAGAACCTCAGCGAAGCCGATTTCGCCGCCGCGCTGAAAAGCGTCGGCCTGCCGGCCGGGCTTGCCGATATGCTGGCGGATTCCGATGTCGGCGCGTCGAAAGGCGGACTGTTTGACGACAGCCGCACCCTGAGTACGCTGATCGGCCGTCCAACCACCTCCCTTGCCGAGAGTGTAAAAGGCATTCTGTAACCGCCCCTCTCAGCTTTTGCGGTTGCGTCCCGGCGGTTCCTCTCTCATATTGAAGGGATAACCGTCGGGAGGCAGGCATGCAGGGCGTACCACCGCAATTTAGTGATGAAAAAGATCGCGCGCGCTTTCGCCATCTCGAACAGTTGCCCGGGGTGGAGCTTTACCACGCCCATATTTCCCGCTACGCCTTTGAACCCCATACCCACGAAGCCTTCGGCATCGGCGTGATTGAGCAAGGCGCGGAGCGCTTTCGCTACCGCGGCAGTCAGCATATTGCCGCCGCAAACTCCATTGTCACCATGAATCCCGACGAGCTGCACACCGGCGAAGCGGAAACCGCCGACGGCTGGCGCTACCGGATGATTTATCTGGAGCCGGACCGTCTGGAAGCCATCACCGGGGTGCGAGACTGGTGGTTCAGCGAGGTGGTCCGCGAGGATCCTCTACGTTCCCGACAGATTGGCCAGCTGATTTATGGCCTGTGGCATAGCGACGATCCGCTGGCCCAGCAGGGACTGCTGCTCGACCTCATCGACGCCTTCCGCCCTCTGGCCCACCATGCCTCTGCGCAAGGTGAGGCCGGGCATCGCTTTGACCGCGTGCGCGACTACCTGCACGATAACTATATGCGCCCCATCACCCTCGACGAGCTGGCGCAGGTGGCGGCGCTGAGCCCGTACCACTTTCAGCGCCAGTTTAAAGCCCACTATCACGTAACGCCCCATCAGATGCTGATGGCCATCCGTCTGTGGCGCGCCAAAGCGTTCCTCACCCACGGCATGCCCGCCGCCGAAGTGGCGATAGCCGTCGGCCTCACCGACCAGTCCCACCTGACCCGCGCCTTCACCCAGCGTTACGGCATTACGCCGGTGCGCTATCAGAAGCAGGTCGCCAGGCGCTAATGCGCAATCTCATACAATATTCCTGCCCGACCCCCTTCTACACTGCAGACAACGGTAATGACAACGGATGCAATGATGATTAGTGGTGTGTTATACGCCCTGCTGGCGGGGCTGATGTGGGGTTTAATTTTCGTCGGGCCTTTGCTGGTGCCAGAGTATCCGGCGATGCTGCAGTCGATGGGACGCTATCTGGCGCTGGGCCTGATCGCCCTGCCGCTGGCGTGGCTCGGGCGCGCGCGACTGCGCCAGTTGAGCCGGCACGACTGGTGGACCGCGCTGGGCCTGACAATGATGGGGAACCTTATCTATTACGTCTGCCTGGCCAGCGCCATTCAGCGCACCGGAGCGCCGGTCTCCACCATGATTATCGGCACGCTGCCGGTGGTATTGCCGGTGTTCGCCAATCTGCTCTACAGCCAGCGCGACGGGAAGCTGCCGTGGCGGCGCCTGTTTCCGGCGCTGATCTGCATCGCCGTGGGCCTGATCTGCGTTAACGTTGCGGAACTGCGTCAGGGGCTGCCGAATTTTAGCCCATGGCGCTACGGCTCCGGCATTGCGCTGGCGCTGGGATCGGTGGTCTGCTGGGCCTGGTATGCCCTGCGCAACGCCCGCTGGCTGCGGGAAAATCCCCATCAGCCGCCGATGATGTGGGCTACCGCCCAGGCGCTGGTGACGCTTCCTGTTTCGCTGGCCGGTTACCTCGCCGCCTGCGCCTGGCTGCACGGCCAGCAGGCCGGGTTTCCCCTGCCCTTCGGCCCGCGCCCGGCGGTGTTTATTACGCTGATGCTGGCCATCGCGGTGCTCTGTTCATGGGTCGGCGCGCTGTGCTGGAATATTGCCAGCCAGCGGCTGCCGACGGTGATCCTCGGCCCGCTTATCGTCTTCGAAACCCTGGCCGGACTGCTGTATACCTTCCTGCTGCGGCAAAGCTTACCGCCGCTGCTGACCCTGAGCGGCATCCTGCTGCTGGTGCTCGGCGTGGTCTCCACCGTACGCGCCAGACCGGAAAAACCGATGCTGCAGCCGCTGGCGGACGAAAAAAAGTAGCCTCGCCTCCTTAAGGGGTATTCCCTCGCCAAAAAGATGCATTTAAAATACATCTTATATTCCTGATGACGAGGTAACTGCTATGGCTTTCCGTGACCAACCTTTAGGCGAGCTGGCGCTGACCATCCCGCGCGCCTCCGCCCTGTTCCGTCAATACGATATGGATTACTGCTGCGGCGGCAAACAGACCCTGGCGCGCGCCGCATCGCGCAAAGCGCTGGATGTAGCGGTGATTGAAGCCGAGCTGGCGAAACTGGCCGAGCAGCCTCTCTCCCGCGACTGGCGCACGGCGCCCCTCGCGGAGATTATCGACCATATCATCGTTCGCTATCACGACCGGCACCGTGAACAGCTGCCGGAGCTGATCCTGCAGGCCACCAAGGTTGAACGCGTCCATGCCGATAAACCGAACGTGCCGAAAGGACTGACTAAGTACCTGACCATGCTGCATCAGGAGCTTTCCAGCCACATGATGAAAGAGGAGCAGATCCTGTTCCCGATGATCAAACAGGGAATGGGCGCCCAGGCCGGGGGGCCGATCAGCGTGATGGAAAGCGAGCATGATGAAGCGGGTGAACTGCTGGAAGTCATTAAGCACATCACCCACAACGTGACGCCGCCGCCGGAAGCCTGTACCACCTGGAAGGCGATGTATAACGGTATCAACGAGATGATCGACGATCTGATGGAACACATCAGCCTGGAAAATAATGTGCTGTTCCCGCGCGCCCTCGGCGGAAAGTAAAGAAAAAGGCGCCCGCGGGCGCCCTCGACATTGTCCGTCTTATTTGGCCACTCTGGGTGGCCTTTTTTATGACGGGCCGTTGCAAGCAACGTTAAAATTTTCGTTTATTTCGCCAGCCGTTTTTTGCCGGCAAACAGCCAGCCCGCGCCCAGCAGCACAAACCACAGCGGGGTGACCATCAGCGCTTCACGGGTATCGTCTTCCAGGGTCAACAGCACCAGCACAAAGACGAAGAAGGCCATGCACACCCAGCACATCACTTTACCCAACGGCATCTTGTAGCTCGATTTTTCATGCAGCTGAGGGCGGTTTTTACGATACGCCAGGTAAGAGCAAAGGATGATGGTCCAGACGAACATAAACAGGATCGCCGACACCGTGGTGATCATGGTGAAGGCGGCAATCACGCTCGGGTTGACCATCAGCATCACCACCCCGCCCAGCAGGCACATGCAGGAGAAGGTTAAGCCCTTCGCCGGCACCGCACGCTTCGACAGCTTGGCGAACATCTTCGGCGCCTGACCATCCTGCGCCAGACCGAACAGCATACGGCTGGTAGAGAACACGCCGCTGTTGGCCGAGGAGGCCGCGGAGGTCAACACCACAAAGTTAATCAGGCTCGCCGCCGCCGGCAGGCCGACCAGCACGAACAGCTCAACGAACGGGCTCTTGCTCGGCACCACGGAGCTCCACGGCGTCACCGACATAATCACAATCAGCGCGAAGACGTAGAACATAATGATACGCAGCGGGATGGAGTTAATCGCCCGTGGCAGGGATTTTTCCGGGTCTTTGGTTTCAGCGGCAGTGGTCCCCACCAGCTCAATCCCCACGAAGGCAAACACCGCAATCTGGAAGCCGGCAAAGAAGCCGCTCAGCCCTTTCGGGAACCAGCCGCCGTCATTCCACAGATGGGCGAAAGAGGCTTCGACACCGGTCGGCGATTTGAAATGCATCATCACCATCACCAGGCCGACGACGATCAGCGCCACGATAGCGACGATTTTGATCATCGCGAACCAGAACTCCATTTCGCCAAACATTTTGACGGTGGCCAGGTTCAGGCCCAGCAGCAGCAGGATCACCGCCAGCGAGGCGACCCAGTCGGAGAGTCCGGGAAACCAGAACTGCGCGTAGGCGGTGATGGCGACAACGTCCGCCATTCCGGTCACTACCCAGCAGAACCAGTAGGTCCAGCCGGTAAAGTAGCCCGCCCACGGCCCCAGCAGATCGGCCGCGAAGTCACTAAAGGATTTATATTCGAGGTTCGACAGCAGTAATTCGCCCATGGCACGCATCACGAAAAACAGCATAAAACCGATAATCATATAAACAAAAATAATGGATGGTCCGGCAAGGCTGATGGTTTTGCCAGAACCCATAAATAACCCGGTGCCGATCGCTCCGCCAATCGCGATCAGCTGAATATGTCGGTTTGTGAGATTTCGCCGTAGCGATTGTTCAGTCGGCTCCTGCTCGACAGCAGCGACTTTAACCTGATCTACCATGTGATTTCTTCCTGTTGTACCTGTCTGTGTTGTTCAGGCTCTGATGGCCCGTCGTCTGTCATTAACCCCAGCAAGGGCTAGTCGATATTAGGTAAGAATCGGAGGGATGAATACTATGATTTAGATATAATGTTAATTTTATGTTTAAAGTGAGTGTTATATCACTCATCTAACGCGAAATAGCTCACAAAAATACACCCATACGTGATGAATGCAAAACATAATTCCAATTAATTTTTAACTTAAGGATTTTACGCTATTTTCATGGCTTCCCCTGCCGCGGGGGAAGAGGAAGCCGCTGCTGTTTAGATAATGTCCAGCAGTTCAACTTCGAAGATCAGGGTACTGAACGGAGGAATTGATGCGCCAGCGCCGCGCTCACCGTAGGCGAGGTTGTGCGGGATCGTCAGTTCCCATTTGGAACCTACCGGCATCAGAGTCAGCGCTTCAATCCAGCCGCCAATCACGCCGGTTACCGGGAATTCAGCCGGTTCACCGCGAGCGACGGAGCTGTCGAAGACGGTGCCGTCGATCAGTTTGCCAGTGTAGTGCACGCGTACGCGATCGGTACGCGCCGGAATCGGGCCTTCGCCCTGGGTCAGTACGCGGAACTGCAGACCGGACTCGGTGCTGTTCACACCCTCTTTCTCGCGGTTTTCATCAAGGTATTTTTGGCCGTCAGCGGCCATGGCCTGGAAACGCTCGCGACGCACAGCGTCAGCACGCTCGTGGATTTCACGCAGCGCGCGGTGAACGGCTTCCACCGGCACCTGCGGCTGGTTACCTTCCAGCGCATCGGCGATACCCGCCACCAGCGCTTCCGGCAGCAGCCCCTGCAGGCCGGATTCGCTCAGCTGTTGTCCAACCTGCAAGCCGATACCGTAACTTGCCTGCGCTTCGATAGTGTCAAAAGTTGGGGTTGCCATCGTTGTTCCTTTTTGGGTGATAAACATCAAGAGAAAAGCGTGCGAAAGCATAACAGCCATAGCGAAATGGGTAAAACTTTGTCGGCGGATGATGACAAATCTCAGCGAAACAGAAACAATAGGCAGCAGCAGGTTAACTTTACTTTGTTCCGGTCATCAGGACGTTAGCCATCTATACTCATAGGCAGGATAAAAATATGCGGAGCAGGAGGAAAGCCATGCCCGGGCGCGTTGAACTGACATCTATTCTGGCAAAAATCTGGCACGCTCCGGATGATTTTCGCCTCCTGGACCCGCTGCCTCCGATGCACCGCCGGGGTATCATCGCTGGCTTCCTGTTGGTTATTATCGGTATTCTGCTCCCCGCCGACGATAACCAAAGCCCGGCCCCCACCAGCCGTGAAGCGAATCTGAACCTGCAGTCACAGTCCCAGCCGCAAGCTGGCGGCAATCAGGCCGTTCCGCTGCCGCCGATCACTAATACGCCTACCGTGAGCGACGCCGATCAGATGGCCCCGGTCGCTCCGGAGCCAATTCAGGATGAGCAGCCGGATCAGGCGCAGACGCCCGCTGCCTCCCAGCCTTATCAATCCTCATCACAGCAGTCCGCGCCGGGTATTGAGCAGCAATGGCGGACCTATCGCATCGAGTCAGGCAAAACCCTGGCGCAGCTGTTCCGCGATCATGGGCTGCCGGCCACTGACGTCTACGCCATGGCGCAGGTTGAAGGCGCTGGCAAGCCACTAAGTACTTTGCAGAGCGGACAGACCGTGCAGATTCGGCAGAACGCCAACGGCGTGGTCACCGGGCTCACTATCGATACCGGCAACGGCCAGCAGGTGCTGTTTACCCGCCAGTCGAACGGCAGCTTTGTGCGTGCGCGATAGTGGTATTCTCAAATCGCAGTCTTATCAATCAGCAGCCAGCTCAGGATCGTCTCTTTGATGACCTTGCGTCTGGCTTCTAATGCTTGTGGCGATACCATACTGATGTGATAAACCAGTCCAAGCGTGTGTTGATTAATTAAATAATACCCACCAAGCGCAGCAATATTAATATTCACCTGCAACGGGTCGATATCCGGTTTGAAAATATTTAATTTCTTTCCTTCATCCAACAATGAGGCCATCAACTCGAGGTGCGAATGGTTAATTTCAGGTAGACGCTTTGATTTCTGATAGTGGATGCCTTTACTCTGATTTTCATTATGCACGATTTTTAAAAACCACGGATTATCGATATAATAATCCCAGGTAAAATCAATAATTTTCTCAATGGCTTGCGCTGGAGATAATCCTGAAACATCCAGTGACTTTTCTTTCTGACGGATATCGTTCCAGGTATATTCGAGCACTTCAATAAATAAATTCTCTTTATTACCGAAATGGTGATAGACCGTCTGTTTACTGCAATCCGCCGCCTTGACGATATTATCTACCCTGGCGCCTTCATAGCCATATTCTGCGAATTCATTCACCGCGCTGAGAAGGAGTTTTTCCTTCAGACTTTGCGCGTTGCTGGTATCAATATACATGCCACGTCCCCATCGTCCCTTCGCTATGCCTATCATAACCCGATTTAGTCGATGCTTCAGTAAAAAGCAAAAACACCTGTTTTTCATTAAGTTATAAAGTTACCGGTGATCGGCATCACAGATCAACCAACCAGATGGTTGATCTTTAAATGATCTAATCGCATCTTGTTAGCCACCACACAAAAACCATAAACAAGATGAGGTTTACGATGAAATCGAATAATCCAGTTGCCGTTATCACCGGGGCGGCTCGCGGTATTGGCAAAGGTTGCGCGCTTGAGCTGGCCCGCGGCGGGTTCAATCTGCTGATCAACGACCGCCCCGATGCGGAAAGTGTGCAAAAACTCAAGGCGACCCAGCAGGAATGCATTGCCGAAGGCGTAGAAGTGATCTGTTTCCCTGCCGATATCGGCGACCTATCCCTGCATGAAGAGATGCTGGATGCAGCGCAAAATCAGTGGGGACGTCTGGATTGCCTGCTCAATAACGCCGGGATCTCGGTGAAAAAGCGCGGTGATATTCTGGATCTGCAGCCGGACAGTTTTGATGAAAATATTACCATCAACACCCGCGCGCCCTTCTTCCTCGCGCAGTCGTTCAGCAAACGCCTGCTGGCGCAGCCTAAACCGGAACACGAATTACCGCATCGCTCGATTATTTTTGTCAGCTCTATTAACGCCATCATGCTGGCGATGAATCGCGGGGAATACACCATTGCCAAAACCGCGGTGTCCGCGGCCGCCCGCCTGTTCGCTGCCCGTCTGTGCGAAGAGCAGATCGGCGTATATGAAATCCGTCCAGGTCTTATCAAAACAGAAATGACGATCCCGGCCACCGCCTACTATGACGAACTGATCGCCAAAGGGCTGGTGCCGTGGGGACGCTGGGGCTTCCCGGCGGATATTGCCTCTACCGTGCGCGCCATGGCGGAAGGCAAGCTGATCTACACCTGCGGCCAGGCGGTTGCCATCGACGGCGGCCTGAGCATGCCGCGCTTCTGAGGCCCGAAAATGAGAAACCTTCTGCAGCGCCCCGATCTGTTCAGCATCAATACCGCGACGCTTGGCTATAAAACGCCGCTTCCCGCCATCATTGATGCCTGTGCGGCACGCGGTATTGGCGCCATCGCCCCCTGGAGAAGGGAGCTGGACGGCGAAAAGGTATCGGCGATTGCCCGCCAGCTGGCGGCGAATCATATGGCCGTATCGGGATATTGTCGCAGTACCTATTACACCGCCCCCACGCTGACAGAACGCAAGCGCGCAATTGACGATAACCGTCGGGCGCTGGACGATGCCGCGACGCTTAACGCCGCCTGCTATATGCAGGTGGTCGGCGGGCTGCCGCAGGGCAGCAAAGATCTGTATGACGCGCGTGAGCAGGTGAAATATGGTATCCGTCAGCTACTACCGCACTCCCGGGAGGTCGGGGTGCCCATCGCCCTGGAGCCACTGCACCCTATGACCGCCGCCGATCGCTCCTGCCTGTGTACGCTGCGGCAGGCGCTGGACTGGTGCGATGAACTCGACCCGGACGGCGAATATGGCCTCGGCGTCGCGGTGGATGTCTACCACGTCTGGTGGGACCCCGACCTTGCCAGTCAGATCCAGCGGGCGGGTAAACGGATCCTGGCGTTTCACGTTTCCGACTGGCTGGTACCGACCACCGATCTGGTCAATGACCGCGGTATGCCGGGCGATGGCGTGATTAATATCCCTTCGATTCGTCGTCTGGTGGAAAGTGCCGGTTTTCATGGCGCCGTGGAATTAGAAATATTCTCGCCGCACAACTGGTGGCAAAAAGACATTAATAGCACCCTGGATATTAGCGTCGATCGCATCGCGCATTATTGCTAAGGATTAACCATGAATGCATACCCCGTTCTGTTCAGCAGAACGGCGGCTTCCTGCCGCCTGACGCTGAACCGCGAAGATAAATGTCACGCGATTAATGAAGAGATGATCGAATTACTCGATCGTTATTTAAGCGAAATAGAAAATGACACCACATTACGGCTGGTGGAATTAACCGCCACCGGCGACAAATTCTTCTGCGCAGGCGGCGATATTAAATCCTGGTCCGCTTACTCGCCGCTGGATATGGGCAGAAAGTGGATTAAACGCGGTAACGAAGTTTTTTCCCGCCTGCGCAATCTGCCACAGCTGACCGTCGCCAATATTAACGGCCATACCATCGGCGGCGGCATCGAACTGGCGCTGTGCTGCGATATTCGCATCGCGAGCCCGGCGGCCAAGTTCTCCACACCGGAAGTGACGCTCGGCATGATCCCCGGCTGGATGGGCATTGAACGCGTGCTTAACCAGGTGGGCCCCACGGTGGGCCGCCAGATGCTGATGCTCGGCAAACGCCTTACCGCCCAGCAGGCACAGGCGGCAGGCTTAATTAACGAGGTGGTCGAAAAAGCGCAGGTGGAGAGCTGGATGGCAAATCAGCTCACTACCGTGGAGAAATGTGGCCCGGTGGCGCTGGCGCATATTAAACAGCTCATTCTGGCCCTCGAGAATAAACATGCGGATTATCCGCACCAGCTGCTGGCCGGATTGATGTCCGCCACCGAGGACTGCCAGCAGGCAACGCGCGCGTTCGCGGAAAAAGGCAACGTGACCTTCCGCAACCAGTAAGGAATAAACGATGAATAAAATGACAACGGCTGACGCGCTGGCCGCCCAGATTGAGGATGGCGCGACGATCGCTATCAGCGGTAACGGCGGCGGCATGGTGGAGGCCGATTATCTGCTGGCGGCGATCGAAAAACGCTTTCTGGAAACCGGCCATCCCTGCGATCTGACGCTGGTGCATTCCCTGGGTATCGGCGATCGCGACGGCAAAGGCTCGAACCGTTTCGCTCACGCGAAAATGTTGAAACGGGTGATTGCCGGCCATTTTACCTGGTCGCCCAAGATGCAGGCGCTGGTGAAGAACGAAGAGATTGAAGCCTATTGCTTCCCCGGCGGGGTCATCCAGGCGCTGCTGCGCGAGATCGGCGCCGGACGTCCGGGGCTTATCACCCACGTTGGCCTCGGCTCGTTCGTTGACCCGCGTCACGACGGCGGCAAATCCAATGCCATCACCCGCGAAGATCTGGTGGAGCTTATCGAGATCGATGGCGAAACCAAACTGCGCTATCGCCCGTTTGCCGTCGATTACGCCATTGTGCGCGGGACCTATGCCGACGCGCGCGGCAACATCAGCCTCGAAGAAGAAGCCATCAACATGGATAGCTACTCGATGGCGCTGGCAGCGCATAACAGCGGCGGCAAGGTCTTTGTTCAGGTGCGCGACGTGCTGGAAGCGGGCGCAATTGCCCCGCGTAACGTCACCCTGCCGGGGATCCTGGTAGACGGCATTGTGGAATATCGCGAACAGCCGCAGACCTATCTCGGCGGCTACGACCTGACCATCAGCGGCCAGCACCGCCGCCTCTGCTCCAGCGACGCCATTGAGCTGGTCTGCCATCCGGTACGCCGCCTGATCGCCCGCCGCGCGGCCCGCGAACTGGTTGCCGGCGCGTCCACCAACTTCGGCTTTGGTATTCCCGGTGGCATCCCCGGCATCGCGCTGCGCGAAGGCGTACCGTACCAGAGTTTATGGCTCAGCGTGGAGCAAGGCGTCCATAACGGCATGATGCTGGACGATGCGTTATTCGGTTGCGCACGCAACGCCGACGCCATTCTTCCTTCACTGGATCAGTTTGAATTCTACAGCGGCGGTGGGATCGACATCACCTTCCTCGGCATGGGCGAGATGGATCAGTGCGGCAACGTCAATGTCTCCCACATCAACGGCAATCTGATTGGCCCCGGCGGCTTTCTGGAGATCGCTCAGAACGCCCGCAAGGTAGTGTTCTGCGGCACTTTCGACGCCAAAGGCAGCAAAATTGACGTTACTCCAGACGGCCTGCATATCGCGCAGTCCGGGCAAATTCCCAAGCTGGTCGCCAACGTGGAAAAGATCACCTTTAGTGCCGATTACGCCCGTAAGAGCGGACAGGAAGTGCTGTATATCACCGAACGCGCAGTATTCCAGCTAACGGCTGAAGGTGTGGAGCTTACCGAAGTCGCTCCAGGGGTAAACATTGAGCGCGATATTCTGCCGTATATGGCGTTCCGGCCGATTATCAGGCACCCGCGTCTGATGGACAGCAACCTGTTTACGCCAATGGAGGAAGCATGAGCCAGGTGAGTGACGCCATCCTCGATGCGCTGACGCACGTCGCTTTCCCGAAAGGCTTCGTCCAGGCAGAGCCCTCCTCGGTAGTGACCATTGATAACGTGACCTATCCCGTCTGGCGGGCCGATGCGCTGGTCGTCGGCAGCGGCGCGGCCGGGCTGCGCGCGGCGGTGGAGCTTCAGCGTCGCCAGCAAAACGTCCTGCTGGCGACGGCGGGCCTCTATATGGGCACCTCCGCCTGCTCCGGTTCGGATAAGCAGACGCTGTTTACCGCCGCCACTGCGGGCACTGGCGATAACTTCATCGCACTGGCGGAGGCGTTAGCCAGCGGCGGAGCGATGGATCTCGATACTGCCTATGTGGAAGCCGTCGGCTCGTTACATACATTGGGGGGATTACAATATCTCGGTCTGGAGCTGCCGGAAGATCGCTACGGCGCCATTCTGCGTTACCAGACGGACCACGACGAGGCCGGTCGGGCCACCTCCTGCGGGCCGCGTACCTCGCGTCTGATGGTGAAGGTACTGCTCGGTGAGGTGAAACGGCTGGGGATCCCGCTGTTAACCAGCGCAACCATCATTAAGCTGCTGCACCAGCGCGATGCCTCTGGCGTTGACCGTGTGGCTGGCGCAATTCTGGCGACCGGTTCACGGGCCTGGAATACATCCGGCCTGGCGATTGTCACCGCGCCGAATGTCGTCTTGGCTACCGGCGGCCCGGGGGAGCTGTATCGCGACAGCGTTTACCCACATAAATGTTTTGGCTCGCTGGGACTGGCGCTGGAAGAAGGGATCACGCTCGCTAATCTGACGGAAAGCCAGTTCGGCATCGGTACGCCGCGCAGCGCTTTTCCGTGGAATTTATCCGGCACCTATGTGCAAGTGATCCCATATATCTACTCCGTGGATAACGAAGGTAACGAACATAACTTTCTGGCTGACTACTACCGTACCACCCAGGAGCTGGCGTCGAACATCTTTCGCAAGGGATACCAGTGGCCATTCCATGCCACCAGAGTGCTGGACTTTGGCTCCAGTCTGCTGGATATGGCCGTCGCGCACGAGCAGCAATTGGGCCGCAAAATCTATATGGATTTTCTGCGCAACCCGCAGCCGGTACCGGGCGACCTGCCTTTCTCGCTCGACCGGCTCGACAACGACGTTCGCGCCTATCTGGAGAACAACGACGCGCTGGCCGCGCTGCCCATCGAACGCCTGCAGCGGATGAATCCCTTATCCATCAGCCTGTACAGCATGCATGGCCACGATCTCACCCAGGCGCCGCTGCAGTTTGCCATGAATAATCAGCATATGAATGGCGGTATTGAGGTCGATATCTGGGGACAGACTTCGCTGCCCGGCTGCTTTGCGGTCGGCGAAGTGGCCGGTACGCACGGCGTGACCCGCCCCGGCGGGGCCGCGTTGAACGCCGGACAGGTCTTTGCCGTGCGTCTGGCGCGCTATATCGCCGAAGCGGGCTGGCGAGGGGAAAGCGACGCGGTGGAAGCGCTCGCTACCGGCCCCCTCAAGCAGATTAACGCGGTGATCCAACAGGCGTTGGATAACGCCTCAGGGCGCTCGTTATCAAGTCTGAGAGAGGAAATACAGGCGCGGATGTCTGATTACGCCGGATTTATCTGTCATGTGGACACCATCTGCCCGGCCGCGCAGGAGGCCCGGCAGCTGCTGGCAAGCCTCGCCCATGACGCCCTCTCAATTCAGCACCTGGCTGAGATCCCGGGGCTTTTCATGTGGCGTCAACTGACGCTGGCCTCGGCGGCTATCCTGACCATGCTGGAGGAGTATGTCGCCGCAGGCGGCGGAAGCCGGGGCGCGCGAATTATTCTTGACCCGCAAGGTGACTGCCTGCCGTTAACCCGCCACGGCCCCTTGGCGCAATGGCGTTTTCGGCCAGAACAACAGGCCGACAAAAAGACGAAGCTCACCATTCAGTATCGGGAAAATAAATTTATTTTCCAGCAACAATCATTAAGAAAATTACCGGATTTAAAAGGTAATTATTTTGAAAAGAACTGGCCTGATTTTCTCTGTGGAGAAATATACCGCAAGCAGTAACTTATAAAGTATTTAATCTTTCTTGTACCCTACCTGTTAAGGTGACTAATATGAAAATAAAAGGACTCCGATGGTGGATAATCGGTTTGGTCGCGCTGGGCACTGCCATTAACTATCTGGCAAGAAGTTCTCTTAGCGTCGCTGCATCGACATTATTTACTGAGTTACATATTACTGAACAGCAATATTCATGGGTCATAATGTCATTCCAGATGGCCTATACCTTAGCGCAATCGGTCTGCGGATATATTTTAGACTCGATTGGTTTACGTATTGGTTTCTTTATTTTTGCCCTCGCCTGGTCATTCGCTAACATGGCGCATGCGCTGGCGATTAACTGGCAGTCATTGGCGTTCTGCCGCGGTCTGCTTGGCCTGAGTGAATCAGCCGCGATCCCGGCGGGTATCAAAGCCACATCGGAATGGTTTCCTTCGAAAGAGCGCGGCATCGCCGGCGGTTTATTCAATATTGGGACATCCCTCGGCGCGATGCTGGCGCCACCGATTGTGGTATGGGCGATTATCTATATGCACTGGCAGTTCGCCTTTATTTTCACAGGTTCATTCGGACTTATCTTTGCCTTTTTATGGCTGTTTTTATATCGCCCACCAGAAAAACATAAATGGATATCCGAAGAAGAAAAGCAATATATTGCCGCCGGTCAGGAAAAGGAATTACAGTCTGATGGCGATAAACGTCCACCGCTGAGAGCGCTGCTAAAACAGCGTAATTTCTGGGGCATTGCCATGACCCGCTTTCTGTCGGATCCCGTCTGGGGAACGTTGAGTTTCTGGTTGCCGTTATATTTAATCCAGGTCCGCCACCTGCCATTAAAAGAAATCGCGATGTTTGCCTGGCTCCCCTTCCTGGCAGCGGATATCGGCTGCGTGGCGGGAGGCGTGCTTTCTAATCTGCTAATCACAAAATTTAACGTCACGACGGTCAATTCCCGACGGATAGGTTTTACGATTGGCGCGCTACTGATGACCTCGTTGTCCGCCGTCGGCTTTGTGGAAAACGTCTACTTTGCCATCGCATTGATTAGCCTTGGCGGTTTTGCCCATCAGATGCTGTCGACCATGGCGATGACCTTAGCTTCCGATCTGTTTAAAAAGAACCAGGTTGCTACCGTCAGCGGTATGGCAGGCTCTGCCGCCTGGCTGGGACAGCTGCTCTTCACCATGGTGATGGGGCTGCTGGTGCATCAGATTGGCTACACGCCCTTCTTTATTGCGCTCAGTATTCTCGACCTTATTGCGGCGGCTATTATCTGGCTAACGGTTATCGATCCGCAGCGCGCCGTCAGAGAGCCAATACTCACCACCTGACGTAAATCGTTCCGGCGCCATGCCGGGACGAAACACGCCAGAGCCATACATCATCTCCTGATACAGACTTTCATCTGAACAGGGGTTACCACAGCGCTGTCTGCTGCGACTTCTTGCTCTATACGTGTTGAATGATTCCCCGGAACAGGGTAAGAAAAAACAGAATAACAATGAAAGGCGCTAAAAAGCAAAACGCCGGCACAAGGCCGGCGATTTGTTGTTACCAGAACGTCAGAGGCCGATTACTCAGCAACCACGTTGATGATAACTTTAGCGAATACTTCGCTGTGAACCTGGAAGTTCACTTCGTGCTCGCCAACGTTACGCAGAACGCCGTTCGGCAGGCGAACTTCGCTCTTAGCAACTTTAACGCCTGCTGCAGTAACAGCGTCAGCGATGTCGCGAGTACCGATGGAACCGAACAGTTTACCTTCGTCGCCAGCTTTAGACGCGATGGTTACGGATTCCAGGGCGTTGATCTGCTCAGCACGAGCTTCAGCTGCTGCCAGAACGTCAGCCAGTTTGGCTTCCAGTTCAGCGCGACGTGCTTCGAAGAATTCAACGTTTTTCTTGGTAGCAGGAACAGCTTTACCCTGCGGGACCAGGAAGTTACGAGCGTAGCCCGCTTTAACGTTAACCTGATCACCCAGGCTACCCAGGTTTGCTACTTTATCAAGCAGAATAACTTGCATTACCTTATCCTCTCAAAGTCGTATTAATGGACCGTGACCGATTACTGATGACGATCAGTGTACGGCAGCAGGGACAGGTAGCGAGCGCGTTTGATAGCGCGAGCCAGCTGACGCTGGTATTTTGCACGGGTACCGGTGATACGGCTCGGGACAATCTTACCGCTTTCGGTGATGTAGTTTTTCAGCGTAGCGATATCTTTATAGTCGATCTCTTGAACGCCTTCCGCGGTGAAACGGCAGAACTTGCGACGACGGAAATAACGTGCCATATGGCTAGTCTCCAGAATCTATCAATTCAATCTGCTCGGCATGCAGAACCATTTTGCTCAAGCCGTTCTTTGCCTTATGGCAAGAGATGAACCCTCGAACGGTTACTGCGCTACCGACCGTTATACTGTGAGTAATGGCCTGGTTCTCATGACCGCTAATAATAACGGGCATCTGACACCATGCCTGCCGGTGAAAACCGGCTTCCTCCTGCACTGAACGATGCTCAAGCACGAACTGGCAGTGAGGAATTCCTGACGGGCTGACCTTACGAAGTGGAGTCCTGCAAATAATGCCGGACAGCTCCAGACGGTTGGTCATCAGGATTACTCTTCAGAATCCCCAGCTTCAGAATCATCTGCGGTTTCGTTGGCGAAATCTTCGCGACGCTCACGGCGCTCGTCTTTCGCTTTAACCATCGGAGATGCTTCGGTAACAGCGTGCTTAGTACGCATTACCATGCTGCGGATAACGGCGTCGTTGAAGCGGAAGTTAGTTTCCAGCTCATCGATCGCTTCCTGCGGCGCTTCAACGTTCATCAGAACGTAGTGAGCTTTGTGCAGTTTGTTGATCGGATAAGCCAGCTGACGGCGGCCCCAGTCTTCCAGACGGTGGATCGTACCTGCTGCTGCAGTAATTGCACCAGTGTAACGTTCGATCATGCCCGGAACCTGTTCGCTCTGGTCAGGATGGACCATAAAAACGATTTCGTAATGACGCATCGAATTGCTCCTTACGGATTATTCAGCCTCCTGTCTGGGTCAGCCGCGGCCCATGGAGGCAAGGAACGTGTTAAAGGGCGGCTGAAAAATTGACGCGTCATTCTAATGGCGGCCCCTCAGGAACACAAGCGCATTTGCACAAATAATTCGCACTAAGCGCCAAGCTGGGCTAAGTGGGTGATTTAAAATTAACCAATAAAGGAAGCGGCATTTTTTTGAACAACTGCATCAGAAAAGGTCGCCATGCGTTGAACGCGCAGCGATTACACTTCTATCAAAGCCCAACGATCACAGGAGAGCCCCGAGTCAGCGTCAGGACTGTCAGTCAGGAGCGTAGTATATGAAACTGAAAATCATCGCCATGATGGCTGCGCTTTTCTTCAGCGCCAACGCGCTGGCAGCTATCCAAATCACCGAACGTCAGGCCCGCAACATGGACGACGTGCAGAGCCTCGGCGTTATCTATATCAATCACAATATGGCCACTGAGCACGAGGCCGAACAGGCCCTTAGCCAGATGAGCGATGCGCAGGGGGCGAAATACTTTCAGCCTATCCTGATGCACGAACCCGAAACCAACGGCCCGCTTCGCGCCAGCGCGGTGATATACCGCTAACGCCTGCCCGATTCTTCGCCTCTCCTCGCGAGGGGCGAAGCGAGGTCTGCGCCCAAACGCAATTGAGAATTATTTTACAAACCGACTTACCAGCGTCATCGCAACCTGATTTAATCAGCCACTCGCCATTTGATAATCAGGAGTGATTGATGGTTCCGCGTTTCGCCACCTTAGGCCGTATCCCCAAAGGCGTTTGGGTACTCGGCGGCGTCAGCCTGCTGATGGATGTCTCCTCCGAGATGATCCACAGCCTCTTACCGCTGTTTATGGCCACTACCCTCGGCGCCAGCGTGATAATTATCGGTCTTATCGAGGGACTGGCGGAAGCCACCGCCCTGATCCTGAAGGTCTTCTCCGGCGCAATCAGCGACTATGTCGGCAAGCGTAAAGGACTGGCGCTGCTGGGCTACGGCCTGGGCGCGCTCAGTAAGCCGCTGTTTGCCTTCGCCCCTACCGCCGGGGTGGTGTTTAGCGCCCGCATGATTGACCGCGTAGGCAAAGGTATTCGCGGCGCGCCGCGCGATGCGCTGGTCGCCGACGTCACCCCGCCGGAGATCCGCGGCGCCGCCTACGGACTACGCCAGGCGCTGGATACCGTCGGCGCCTTTCTCGGCCCGCTGCTGGCGGTGCTGCTGATGTTTATCTGGGCCAACGATTTTCACGCTATTTTCTGGGTGGCGGTCATTCCCGCCGTGCTCTCCATTCTCCTGCTCGGATTCGGCCTACAGGAGCCAAAATCCGCCATCGCGCACAAACGCAGCAATCCGCTGAAGCGCGAAAACCTGAAAAAGCTCTCCGCCGCCTACTGGTGGGTGGTCGCGATCGGCAGCATTTTCACCCTCGCCCGCTTCAGCGAAGCCTTTCTGGTGCTGCGCGCCCAGCAGATGGAGATCCCGCTCTATACCATCCCGCTGGTGATGGTGGCGATGAACCTGGTCTACAGCCTCACGGCTTACCCGTTCGGTAAACTCTCAGACAGCATGAGCCACAGCAAACTGCTGCAGTGGGGGCTGCTGGTGCTGATCCTCGCCGATATCGTGCTGGCGCTCAGCGGCCACTGGAGCACGCTGCTGATCGGCGTCGCGCTGTGGGGGATTCATATGGGAATGACCCAGGGCCTGCTGGCGGCGATGGTCGCCCATACGGCGCCACCGGAGCTACGCGGCACGGCGTTCGGTATGTTTAATCTGATGAGTGGCCTGGCTCTGCTGCTGGCCAGCACCGGCGCGGGGGTACTGTGGGAAACCTTCGGCGCCGCCTCGACGTTTTACGCTGGGGCGATAATTTGCGTGGTCACGCTCATCGGCATGCGCGTGATGCCGTCGGCCTATCGTCAGGATTAAAAACGGCTCCGGGGCCAGACCAGTTGCTTCACCGTGAGGGGTGAAAGCCCCGGAGCGCGCTATCTACTTTTGCCCATAGTAGGCGTTTGGCCCATGCTTACGCTGAAAATGCTTATTCATCAGCCAGCTATCGATGGGCTGCAACTGCGGATTAATGCCGCGGGCAATCCACGCCATGCGCGCCACCTCTTCCATCACCACCGCGTTGTGTACCGCCTCGTGGGCGTCTTTGCCCCAGGCAAATGGCCCGTGCTGATAGACGACGATCCCCGGCGTATGCAGCGGATTGGCCTCACCCAGCGTTTCGATAATCACCTGCCCGGTGTTCAGCTCGTAGGCCTCGTCCACCTCCTGTGCGCTAAGCGCCCGGGTGCAGGGAATATCGCCGAAGAAGTAGTCCGCATGGGTGGTGCCGAGCGCCGGGATCGCCAGCCCCGCCTGCGCCCAGGCGGTGGCGTGCGTCGAATGGGTATGCACCACCCCACCAAGGTCGGGATAACGGCGATAGAGCGCCAGATGGGTGGCGGTATCAGAGGAGGGACGCCAGCGCCCTTCCACCACGTGCCCCTGCAGATCAACCACCGACATGTCATCGACGGTCATTGACTCGTAGGCGATGCCGCTGGGCTTAATCACCACCAGCCCACGCTGCCGATCAATGGCGCTAACGTTACCCCAGGTAAAGGTCACCAGGCCGTAGCGCGGCAGATCCATATTGGCCTCGAACACCTGCTGTTTCAGCTGTTGCATTATGCCGCCTCCATCAGGCCCGTGCGGGCCATCCGCGCCTTCACCCAGTCACGCGCCTTCGCCACCTCCGCCAGCGGGTCAGCGCTGGTTTCGCTCCACATCTCAATCAGGTACGGTCCGCAGTAGCCGGTCTGCTTGAGCGTTTCGAAGCAGCGTTCAAAATCGACCACCCCTTCGCCGAACGGCACGTTTTTAAAGACGCCGGGCTTCGTGTCTTTGACGTGTACCGCCACGATATGCCCGCTCCCCGCCTTCAGCTCCATCTGGACGTCGTTATCCCACGCCGACAGATTGCCGATATCCGGGTAAAGCTGGAACCACGGATTATTCAGGTAATGGGCATAGCCCAGCGCTTTACTGATCGAGTTCATCAGCGGGTAGTCCATGATCTCCATCGCCAGGGTTACCTGGGCTCGGCTGGCCATCTCGACGCTCTGTTTCAGGCCGTCACGAAAGCGGCGGCGCGTCTCATCGTTCGCCTGCTGGTAATAGACGTCGTAGCCTGCCAGCTGGATCACCCGAATCCCCACATCCTGCGCCAGCTGAATAGCTTTACGCATAATTTCCAGCCCCTGATGCCGCACCGCGTCGTCTTCACTACCCAGCGGAAAACGGCGATGGGCGCTAAGGCACATCGACGGCACCCGGACGCCGGTTTCAGCCACCGCCTTGACCAGCGCCAGACGCTGCTCCGGGCTCCAGTCCAGCCGCGCAAGGCGGGCGTCCGTTTCATCGAGAGACATCTCAACGAAATCAAAGCCCAGCGCTTTTGCAAGCTTTAGCCGCTCCAGCCAGCACTCCCCGGCGGGGAGCGCTTTTTCATAGATGCCGAGCGGAATGGATTTCGCCAACATAGTCGCTCCTTAACCCCACAGCTGGGCGATAGAGCGTTTAAACTGGCGCGCCGCTTCCACCGGCGAGGCAGCATCGCGGATGCTGCGTCCGGCAATAAAGACGTGAACAGGGATCCCGGCAAACAGCGGCAGGTCTTCCAGCGCCAGTCCGCCGGTGACGGTCACTTTGAAGCCCATATCAGACAGACGCTTAATCGCGCTGATATCCGCCTCACTCCACGCCACGCCTGCCGCCTGCGCGTCGCGGCTGCGGTGATAGACCACCTGCTGAATACCCGCCTCGCGCCACGCCTGCGCCTGCTCCCAGGTCCAGAAGCCGGTCAGCTCAATTTGCACATCGCCGTTGAACTCTTTGGCGACATCCAGCGCCCCTTTGGCGGTGTTGATATCGGCGCAGCAGATCACCGTGACCCAGTCGGCGTTGGCTTCGAAGCACATCCGCGACAGGATCTTGCCGGCATCGGCAATTTTGGCGTCCGCCAGCACGATTTTATGCGGATACAGCGCTTTCAGATCGCGCACCGCGCGTACACCTTCACCGACGCAGAGGATAGTGCCGACTTCAATGATATCTACCTCTTCGGCGATCAGACGGGTTGTTTCATAAGCGCTGGCCAGCGTTTGGTTGTCGAGGGCGACCTGTAACATAGGTAATGACATGATAGTGTTCCTTTTAAACAGCCGCCGCGGTGGCGTTTTTGATTAAATCCAGCACTTCCTGCTCACTGCGGCAGGCGCGTAAACGGTCGAAATTGGCTTCGTCATCAAACAGGTTAACGATCTGCATGATGCCAACTTCCTGGTGGGTGGTGGCGTCAACCGCCGCCATGGTGATCAGGATGTCGACCGGGTCGTTATCTTCGTGGTTGAAAATCAGCGGTTTCTTTAGCGTGACCAGCGCAAAGCCGGTTTTTTTGACGCCCTCTTCCGGCCGCCCGTGCGGCATGGCTAATCCCGGAGCGATCACAAAATAGGGGCCGTGCTGCGCGACGCCGTCGAGGATTGCCTGGTAGTAGCGCGGTTCCACCACGTCGGCGGCCACCAGCAGATCGACGCCGATTTTCACCGCCTCCTGCCAGGTTTCCGCTTCCGCCTGCAGGCGAATGGAGTGATTCTGCGCCAGTGATTCATGGAGTTTCATAGCCGCTCCTTATTTCACGTCCTGCGGGAAATGAGCTTTAATCACCTCCAGCAGCTTTGGCCCGAAATCCGCGGGGGAAAGCATATTACGCACCCCCACCACGTGTTTATTGCCGGAGACGGTAATCTCCCCCGCGATATGGGTTGAAGCGATGATGATATCCGCGCCGTTTAGTTCGCTTTTGTATTCACCCACCGCGCAGCTGTTCACCGTGTGGTCGATATTGGATTGCGTCAGGAACTGATCCACTTTCATTTTCATGATCATGGAACTGCCTTGCCCGTTACCACACACAGCCAGAATACGTACGGTCATAATCAGAACTCCTTATTGGGCAGAGGCCTCTGCCAGTTGTTTTTCCGCGTCTTCTTCGGCGCGCAGCGCGCGGCCAGCGAAGAACATATAAGCGAGAGCAATCAGGATGATGACGGCCATAAACGCCAGCCCGATGGAGGCGAAGCCCTGCATCATCGGCGGCGCCAGAATCGACCAGTCCGCCATTCCCATCCAGGCGCTCATACCGGTGAGCTTCACCGCCCACACGCAACCGAAAATTTCAACCATGCCCATCACCAGGCAGATTTTGAGCGCCGCGCGCCAGCCGCCGAAGTGGTTGGCAAAGACGCCAATCGTCGCGTTGGAGAAGAACATCGGGATAAAGCCCGGAATAATCAGAATTGAAGAGCCAATGCCAACCAGAATGCCGACGGCAATCAGCTGGCCGATGGTGCCCCACATAAAGCCCCACACCACCGCATTCGGCGCAAAGCTATAGATCGCGGCGCAGTCAATCGCCAGCACCGCGCCGGGGATCAGGCGTTGCGAGATACCGTTGAAGGCTTCGGACAGTTCGGCGACGAACATCCGCACGCCCTGGGTAATGATGAAAATGGCCACCGCGAAGGAGAAACCGGTCTGCAGGATATAGACCGTCCAGTGGGTTTTCCCCGCCATCGCCTGCACGACGTCAATACCAAAGGAAAGCAGGATCGCGCCAAAGAAAATGGTCATGACAATCGCGGTGGAAACGATGTTGTCGTGGAAGATATTGAGCCAGCCTGGCAGCTTGAGGTCTTCCACACTCTCCTCTTTTTTCCCAGATACGGCGCCACTTTGTAGGCAATCCATGAGGCAAACTGCTGCTGGTGACCGATGGAGAAGCCGCAGCCGTCGGTGACCAGCTGAGTCGGCTTGAACATCATGTTGGAGGTGATACCCCAGTACAGGGAGACCAGCACGGCGGTACAGATGATGGTCGTCCACATTCCGCAACCAAAGATAAAGAACGAGACGGCGATCAGCCCCGCCTGCTGAAACATGATATGGCCAGTCAGCATGATGGTGCGGATGCCGGTTAGACGGCGCAGCAGGACGTAACAGATGTTGAGCGCCAGCGCCAGCAGCACCGCGTAGCCCACCCAGCTATAGGCCTCGCCCATCCGGTCGATGGTCGCCATCATCGAGGCATAGGTGTCAGAGATCGCGCCGTTGATGCCGTACACCTCTGACATTTTCGCCACCACCGGTTTAAAAGTGCTGGTGAGGATGCCGGAGCCGGCCTGTAACAGCATGAAGCCGATAATGGTTTTGATCGTGCCTTTAATAATCACGCTGACGCTTTTGCGCAGCAGGATATAGCCCAGACAGGTGACGATACCCAGCAGCAGCGGGGCATTGGTCATCACCTGATTAAAGAAAACGGTAAAGATGTTGTAGAGGATTGCCATAACACACTCCCGATGGTGAAGGCGCTGAACGCGCCTTACGCTCAGCATTTCTCGCTGCCTACTCTAATAATCAAAAATAATCACAACAAGATTGAATTTGATTAAATGTGACGCGCGCCGCAATAATCCTCTATTTCATTGTGGCTATTGCCGAGCAGTAGCGCCGAAACATAATTAAATATTTTCAAATCATATAGATAAAACAAATCACAACCTTTATGGATGCTGGAACCCCTGAGAGGTGATGCGCATCTCTTCGTAAAATTGATGGAAAACAAGATTGCAATCTTGAAAATCCAGTGACAACATAAATCAAAACCAATCAAAATTTGATTACTATTGAAAATACGAGGAAGAGCACGATGAGTAAAGTACAGACCATCACCCGTGAATCATGGATCCTGAACACCTTTCCGGAATGGGGCAGCTGGCTGAATGAAGAGATTGAGCAGGAGCAGGTTGCGCCCGGCACCTTCGCCATGTGGTGGCTCGGCTGTACCGGTATCTGGTTAAAATCCGAAGGCGGGGCTAACGTCTGCGTCGATTTCTGGTGCGGCACTGGCAAACAGAGCCACGGCAATCCGCTGATGAAAACCGGCCACCAGATGCAGCGGATGGCAGGTGTGAAAAAATTACAGCCGAACCTGCGCACCACGCCGTTCGTGCTGGATCCGTTCGCCATTCGCCAGATTGACGCGGTCCTCGCGACCCACGATCACAACGATCATATTGACGTCAACGTCGCCGCCGCCGTCATGCAGAACTGCCCGGCCGATGTGCCCTTTATCGGCCCGAAAACCTGCGTCGACCTGTGGATCGGTTGGGGCGTGCCGAAAGCGCGCTGTATCGTCATGAAACCTGGCGATGTCGTGAAGATCAAAGACATTGAGATCCATGCGCTCGATGCGTTCGATCGCACCGCGCTGATCACCCTCCCGGCGGACCAAAAAGCCGCTGGCGTACTGCCGGACGGCATGGACCAGCGCGCGGTCAACTACCTGTTTAAAACACCGGGCGGCAACCTGTACCACAGCGGCGATTCCCACTACTCCAACTACTACGCGAAGCATGGCAACGAGCATCGGATTGACGTCGCCCTCGGCTCGTATGGCGAGAACCCGCGCGGGATCACCGACAAAATGACCAGCGCCGATATCCTGCGCATGGCAGAGTCGCTCAACGCCAAAGTTGTGATCCCGTTCCACCATGATATCTGGTCAAACTTTCAGGCCGATCCGCAGGAGATCCGCGTTCTGTGGGAGATGAAAAAGGATCGTCTGAAGTACGGCTTCAAGCCGTTTATCTGGCAGGTCGGCGGCAAATTTACCTGGCCGCTGGATAAAGACAATTTCGAATATCACTACCCGCGCGGTTTCGACGACTGCTTTACCATTGAGCCGGATCTGCCTTTCAAATCCTTCCTGTAAGTCGCCGCCGGCAGGCCCTGCCTGCCGGAAATACCCCGCCGCAGGGTTAGTATTTTCACATGATTTCAAATATCATCTTTGCCGTTCACTTTTAATCGGATTCGCTCATGACGGAAGCGCAAAGGCACCAAATTCTGCTGGATCTGCTCGCCCAAACGGGGTTTGTTACCGTGGAGCAGGTGATGTCGCGGCTCGGGATCTCACCCGCTACCGCCCGACGTGATATCAACAAGCTGGATGAAAGCGGCAAACTGAAAAAGGTTCGTAATGGCGCGGAAGCCATTAGCGAACAGCGCCCCCGCTGGACGCCGATGAACATCCACCAGGCGCAAAATCTGGATGAAAAAGTGCGTATTGCACGCGCCGCTTCGCAACTGATCGCGCCGGGTGAGAGCATCGTCATTAACTGCGGCTCCACCGCCTTTCTGTTGGGTCGGGAACTGTGCGGCAAACCGGTGCAGATCATCACCAACTATCTGCCGCTGGCTAACTACCTGATCGACCAGGAGCATGACAGCGTGATTATCATGGGCGGCCAGTACAACCGCAGCCACGCCATCACCCTCAGCCCCCACGGTAGCGAGAACAGCCTCTATGCCGGACACTGGATGTTTACCAGCGGCAAAGGGCTCACCGCCGAAGGCCTCTACAAAACGGATATGTTGACCGCCATGGCCGAGCAAAAAATGCTTAACGTGGTCGGCAAACTGGCGGTGCTGGTCGACAGCAGCAAGATCGGCGAGCGCGCCGGGATGCTATTCAGCCAGGCCGGGCAAATTGACGTGGTGATCACCGGCAAACAGGCCGATGCCGCGATCCTCAAACAGCTTGAGGATCAGGGCGTCAGCGTAATCCGCGTTTAAAGGTGCTGCTGAAAAAAGGCGACCGTGGTAGCCAGCGCCTCTGGCGTAATGCGATGGCGGACGCCTTTCTGCCAGACGCAGGTCAGCCTGGCGGCAAGATCCGCCTGCCGGAGCGCCTGCTCTAGTCGAAAGGTTTCTTCCGGCGGCACCACGTCATCGGCATCGCCATGCCAGAGCAATAGCGGCCGCCGAGCAAGGGACGCCAGCTGATGGCTGACATCCCATTCGTTGAGGCTATCGACATCAAAATCAGGCGAGGGGAACAGGGTTTGCGACAGGGAACGAAAATAGCCCGACCCCATCAGACAGGCGACGCTGTTCAGCTCGGGGTGATGCGTCATGATGCCCAACGCCGTCATTCCCCCCATCGAAGCGCCCGCCACCGCCAGCCGCTCCCCTTCCAGCCATCCTTCAGCGATTATCGCCTCGCGCAGCGCAGGAAACTCCCTGAAATTCTGCTGCAGAATCGGCCAGAAGCGCTGCATCCGCCCGGCCTCATCGCCCTGATAGCGCGCCCCATGCTCCGGCGCGTCCGGCATGATCACCCGGAATCCGGCCTCGGCCAGCGCCACCGCAAAGTAGCTGTAGACCAGCTTCGACGAGGTAAAGCCATGATAAAAGACGATACAGGGCAAGGGCTTATCCAAACTCTCCTGCGGACAGGCATGTAAAATTTCACCACCGCCGAGGTTGCGCATTTCTAGTGCAATCATTTATCGTCTTCCTTCTCTATCGTGGTTAGGCGTCATGGGAAAATTCATTCACCAGGCAACCCAGTTTGCTACGATTCATAATGTTGAGAACCCGGTTACGCTTTCACAACATTTTCATTCGAAAATCGCGTCAGAGATAACAGTTCGGGAACATTCCCCGGCAATCCTGTTAAGGCTACCACTACACTATCACTATCAGGAAACGAGATATGGTTATGCGCAGGTTTTCACCGTGGTTACTGGCTATCGTCCTCAGCGGGTGTAGCGCCCTGCAGGGAACGCCGGAAGCCCCGCCGCCCGCCACCGACCATCCGCAGGAGATCCAGCGCTACCAGACGGCTGGCCTGCAGAAAATGGCCACGGTGAGCGTACTGATGTACGGTTCGCCGATGGATGTCGAAGCGGCGCTGAAGGCCAAAGCAGAAGCGGCTAAAGCCGATTACTACGTCATCATCATGATCGATGACACCATGGTACCCGGCCAGTGGTATTCGCAGGCGATCCTCTATCGTCGATAACGAGGCGGCGTCTTTAAATCTGCTTTACACAGCTTTGCGTCCATTCACGTTCTCCTGTGCATAATAACGTTCGGCCAGCCACCTGGCAGGACGTTAGCAACGGACTGCCCTTGGGACTACGTGAAATGGAGCTGACGATGAAACGATCTTTTACCCTATCCAGCCTGCTGTTAACCGCTGCGACGGCCAATACGTCCGCGCAGTCAGCCGAATTCGCCAGCGCGGATTGCGTCACTGGCCTGAATGAAATCGGTCTGATCTCCGTCACTAATCTTTCCGGCAGCCAACAGGATGTAGAGCACGCCATTGCCCGCAAAGCAGACGAGCAAGGCGCCTCCTGGTATCGCATTATTCAGATGTACGAGGAACAACAGCCGGACAGCTGGCGCGTGCAGGCCATTCTCTACGCCTGAGGCGCCTGGCGCCCGCGCCCCATAGCCCGCAGCAGCAGGTCGTCGAGGGTCGGCGCGTCAAGACGTATGCCGCCGCGGGTGTCGAGCATCATCCGGCACCAGGCTTCGGCCAGCGGCGGCGAAGCATGGCGCAGCATCTGCGCCCCCGCGCCAAGACGATAGACCAGCCGGGCAATCTCTCTCCCCTGCTCTTCGGCGGGTCGTTTCAGCAGTTGCTGCAGCTGACGCCATGCGCGGTCGAGATGGCGGTTCTGTCCTTTCACCTCCGCACACTCCGCGGCCAGCAGCTCCATCGCCGCCGGCTGCTTGCTCAGCACCCGCATCACATCGAGGCACATAATATTGCCGGAGCCTTCCCAGATGCTGTTGACCGGCATCTCGCGATACAACCGCGGTAGTTCGCTCTCCTCGCAATAGCCGATGCCGCCCAGCACTTCCATCGCCTCGGCGACAAACGGGATACCGGCCTTACAGATGGCAAACTTGGCCGCAGGCGTAAACAGGCGCGCCCAGGCGCTTTCCCGGGCATCATCCCGACGGTCCCAGGCCCGCGCCAGGCGAAACAGAAACGCGGTCTGCCCCTCCAGACGGAGCGCCATTTGCCCCAGCAGCTGGCGCATCATCGGCTGTTCGACCAGGTTTTTGCCAAACGCCTGACGCTGTAGCGCGTGATACAGCGCCACCGAGAAGGCGCGACGCATCAGGGCATGGCTGCCCAGCGCGCAGTCAAAGCGGGTCAGGCCGCCCATCCTGAGGATCTGCCGCACGCCGTCGCCTTCGTCGCCCACCAGCCAGCCGCAGGCATCATAAAACTCCACTTCGCTACTGGCGTTGGAGCGGTTGCCGAGCTTCTCTTTTAAGCGTTCAAGACGCACGCCGTTACGCTGCCCGTCGGGCAGCAGACGCGGCACAAAGAAGCATGAGAGCCCCGCCGGAGCCTGAGCCAGCACCAGGTGAGCATCGCTCTGCGGCACCGAGAAGAACCACTTGTGTCCCACCAGTCGGTAAAACCCTTCCGCCGTTTTCTCCGCGCGACTGGTATTGCTCAGCACATCAGACCCCCCTTGCTTCTCGGTCATCCCCATGCCGATCAGCAGGCCGCGCTTCTGGCCGCCAGGCGCAAGGTGCGGATCGTAACGGTCGCTCAGCAGCGGCGACAGCCAGTCGCGAAAGGGCGCGGGCAGGGCGTGCTGCAGCAGGGGCGTCGCGGCGAAGGTCATGGTAATCGGGCACAACGTCCCGGCCTCCACCTGGGCATGGAGCAGAAAGCGGGCGGCGCGGGCGACAAACGCGCCTTCGCGGGCATCCTCCTGCCAGGCGAGGTTATGTACCCGGTTCGCGCACAGCCCCTGCATCAGCAGGTGCCAGGCGGGATGGAAGCGCACGTCGTCCAGCCGGGCGCCGGTGGCGTCATAGCGCAGCAGCTCCGGCGGATTGCTGTTGGCCAGGCGTCCCAGCTCCAGCGATTCGGCTGTCCCCAGCTGCTGGCCAATGCTGGCGAGCAGATCGCCATCCCAGCCGGCGCCTTCGCGGACCACTGCTTCACGCAGAGCGGTATCGGACAGAAACAGATTGCTGTTATTCAGCGGGGTGGGTTGATTAAAAACGGTGTGCGTTTGCCAGTGCATCGTGTCTCCCTCCATCAATGGCGATAGCCATAAGTATGGTTATCCGGAGGGATACTCGCCCGCGAGAGCGGTCACAAAAAAGCCATCCCGGAGGATGGCTTTTTTTGATTCGTCGATGGTTCAGCTTAGCTGCGCTGACGTACTGCTTCAAACAGACAGATGCCGGTAGCCACCGAGACGTTCAGCGAGGAGACGCTGCCCGCCATCGGGATGCTGATCAATTCATCACAGTGTTCGCGGGTCAGACGACGCATGCCTTCGCCTTCCGCGCCCATCACCAGCGCCATCGGGCCGGTCATTTTGCTCTGGAACAGCGTATGGTCGGCTTCCCCTGCAGTTCCGACGATCCAGACGTTTTCTTCCTGCAGCAGACGCATGGTGCGCGCCAGGTTGGTGACGCGGATCAGCGGGACGTTCTCCGCCGCGCCGCAGGCCACTTTCTTCGCCGTCGCATTCAACTGAGCGGAACGATCTTTTGGCACGATCACCGCATGCACGCCGGCGGCGTCAGCGCTACGCAGGCAGGCGCCGAGGTTGTGCGGATCGGTTACGCCGTCGAGGATCAGCAGGAACGGTTGATCGAGCTGCGCCAGCAGATCCGGCAGATCGTTCTCCTGATACTGACGCCCCGGCTTCACGCGGGCAATGATCCCCTGGTGCACAGCGCCTTCGCTCTTCTCATCAAGAAACTGACGGTTGGCCAGCTGAATCACCACGCCCTGCGCTTCCAGGGCATGGATCAGCGGCAGCAAGCGCTTATCCTCACGGCCTTTCAGAATATAAACTTCCTGAAAACGCTCAGGTGCGCGCTCCAGCAGTGCCTGCACCGCATGGATGCCGTAAATCATTTCACTCATTGATGTACTCGTTTTAGGTTCTGTTATCTGCCCCCTTCACCCCATCCTGCGTCAGCAGACTTCAGGGTGAAGGGAGGTCAATCACTCGGCGATCTTCTTCTTTGCCGCGCGCTTGGCTTTCGTCGCGGCGGCGATTTTCTGTGTTTTCGCCGACGGTTTTTTCGCTTTTTTCTCTTTCTTCGGTCGGGCGGTCTCTTTCTCTTTACGGAAAGCGCTGTCCGGCTCGAAGTTTACCTGCTTACCCACCTGGCGGCGACGGCCGCCCGGCTTGCCAGAGGTACTCTTTTTCGCTTTCTCACGGGCGGTCTTGCCGACATTACGCGGCGCACGCTCGCTGGAGATCAGGGTAAAGTCGATTTTCCGCTCGTCCATGTTGACCGCTTCCACACGGACTTCCACGCGGTCGCCCAGGCGATAGGTCTGGCCGCCGGACTCACCAATGAGACGCTGCCCCACCTGGTCGAAACGATAATAGTCGTTATCCAGGCTGGAAACATGCACCAGACCGTCGATAAACAGATCGTTCAGGCGGACGAAGAAGCCAAAGCCGGTCACGCTGGCGATCACGCCGGAGAAGATGTTGCCCACCTGATCCTGCATGAAGTCGCACTTCAGCCAGTCAGACACTTCGCGCGTCGCTTCGTCGGCGCGGCGCTCGGTCATCGAACAGTGCTGACCCAGCTGGAGCATCTCTTCCATACTGTAGTGCCAGCCGCCGGTCTCGGTGCTGTTGCCTTTATGTCCCTGCTCTTTGGCCAGCAGATACTTGATAGCGCGGTGCAGCGACAGGTCCGGGTAACGACGAATCGGCGAGGTGAAGTGGGCGTATGACTGCAGCGCCAGGCCAAAGTGACCGCGGTTTTCCGGATCGTAGACCGCCTGCTTCATGGAGCGCAGGAGCATCGTCTGCAGCATTTCGGCATCCGGGCGATCGGCGATGGAGGTTAGCAGTTCGGCGTAATCACGCGGCTCCGGCTTGTTGCCGCCAGGCAGCTCCAGTCCCAGCTCAGCCAGCACGGTACGGAAGGAGGTAATCGCTTCGGTGGTTGGCTTATCATGGATACGGAACAGCGCCGGCTCCTGCGCCTTCTCAACGAAGCGCGCGGCGGAGATGTTCGCCAGGATCATGCACTCTTCAATCAGCTTATGCGCATCGTTACGCTGAGTCTGTTCGATACGCTCAATACGGCGTTCGGCATTGAAGATGAATTTAGCTTCTTCACTTTCAAATGAGATACCACCGCGCTCTTCGCGGGCGCTCTCCAGCACTTTGTAGAGGTTATGCAGCTCTTCAATGTGCTTCACCAGCGGCGCGTAGTGTTCGCGCAGTTCCTGGTCACCCTGCAGCATATGCCACACTTTGGTGTAGGTCAGGCGAGCATGTGAACTCATCACCGCTTCATAGAATTTATAACCGGTCAGACGGCCTTTTGACGAAATCGTCATCTCGCACACCATACACAGGCGATCGACCTGCGGGTTCAGCGAGCATAGACCGTTAGACAGCACTTCCGGCAGCATCGGCACTACCTGCGACGGGAAGTAGACCGAGGTGCCACGACTGCGCGCTTCCGCATCCAGCGGCGTCCCCGGGCGCACGTAGTAGCTGACGTCGGCAATGGCGACCCACAGGCGCCAGCCGCCGCCGCGTTTCTTCTCGCAGTACACCGCGTCATCGAAGTCGCGGGCATCTTCGCCGTCAATGGTAACCAGCGGCAGCGAGCGTAAATCGACGCGTCCGACCTTCGCCTCTTCCGGCACCTGTTCTTTGAGACCGGAAACCTGTTTTTCCACCGCCGGCGGCCAGACATACGGAATTTCATGGGTACGCAGCGCCATATCGACGGCCATGCCGGTGCCCATGTTGTCGCCCAGCACTTCGACGATCTTACCCACCGCTTTGGTGCGGCGGGTTGGTCGCTGGGTCAGCTCGACCACGACCACGTAGCCCATCCGCGCGCCCATTATCTCTTCCGGCGGGATCAGGATATCAAAGCTCAGGCGGCTGTCGTCCGGGACGACAAAGCCGACGCCAGCGTCGGTGAAGTAACGGCCAACTATCTGGCTGGTTTTCGGCACGAGGACGCGGACGATGCGCGCTTCGCGGCGGCCCTTACGGTCCGCGCCCAGCGGCTGAGCCAGCACCTGGTCGCCGTGAATACAGGTTTTCATCTGTTCTGACGACAGGTACAGATCGTCTTTGCGCCCTTCAACGCGCAGGAAACCATAGCCATCGCGGTGGCCAATAACGGTTCCTTTGAGGAGATCGAGGCGTTCCGGCAGGGCATAGCACTGGCGGCGGGTGAAGACCAGCTGACCGTCGCGCTCCATCGCGCGCAGGCGGCGGCGCAGCGCTTCGGTTTGCTCTTCGCCCTCGATATTTAACTCGATGGCCAGCTCATCGCGGCTGGCAGGCTTTTCCCGTTTAGTTAAATGTTCGAGGATAAATTCCCGGCTCGGGATAGGGTTCGCGTACTTCTCAGCTTCGCGTTCCTGGAATGGATCTTGTGACATATCGGTTCCTCCGTTGTCATCTCCGGCAGAGTGGCGTCACTCCACCAGCAATAATTTATAAAGCGGTTGATTCTTCTCAACCAAATCAGCCAGCGTATAGTTATCCAGTTCCTTGAGAAAACTCTGCGCGGCTTCAGCTAGTGCCTGTTTCAGACGACAGGCTGGTGTAATGTGGCAAAACTCGCTGCTGCAGTTGACCAGCGATAAGGGTTCAAGGTCACGCACCACGTCACCGACGCGGATCTGTCCTGCTGGTTTGCCGAGGCGAATGCCCCCGTTCTTCCCCCGCACGGCAGTCACGTAGCCCATGCGACTTAACTGATTGATTATTTTAACCATATGATTACGGGAGACGCCATAGACCTCGGTCACTTCCGAGATACTGGTCATTCGTCCTTCCGGCAGCGACGCCATATAAATCAGCGCGCGTAGTCCGTAATCGGTGAAACTCGTTAACTGCACATAAACCTCAGGGAAAAGAAAACAGGGTATGTCGAGCGACATCATTATTATTGATGATAAACCAGCCAGCGCTCAGGCCGCTAATTTATTTGAAATGGGGCGGGCGAACAGCAAAAACAAGGGCGCCCGAACGGCGCCCCTTGAGAGTGATTACGCGTCGAACGGATCGCGCAGAATCATAGTCTCGGTACGGTCTGGACCGGTAGAGATGATATCCACCGGCACGCCGGTCAGCTCTTCAATACGCTGGATGTAGTTCAGGGCTGCCTGCGGCAGGCCGCTGCGCTCTTTCACGCCGAAGGTGGTTTCGGACCAGCCCGGCATGGTTTCGTAGATAGGCTCGATACCTTCCCAGTTATCGGCAGCCAGCGGAGTGGTGGTCACTTCACGGCCATCCGGCATACGGTAGCCAACGCAGATTTTCACTTCTTTCAGGCCGTCGAGGACGTCCAGTTTAGTCAGGCAGAAGCCGGACAGGGAGTTAATCTGCACCGCGCGACGGACTGCGACCGCGTCCAGCCAGCCGGTACGACGACGACGGCCGGTGGTGGCGCCGAATTCGTTACCCTGCTTGCAGAGGAACTCGCCAGTTTCATCAAACAGCTCGGTCGGGAACGGACCTGCACCGACGCGAGTTGAGTACGCTTTAATGATACCGAGAACGTAATCCACATAACGCGGGCCCAGGCCGGAGCCGGTCGCCACGCCACCTGCGGTGGTGTTAGAGGACGTAACGTACGGGTAGGTACCGTGGTCGATATCCAGCAGCGTACCCTGCGCGCCTTCGAACATCACGAAGTCGCCGCGCTGACGCGCCTGATCCAGCAGGTCGGATACGTCCACCACCATGCTGGTCAGGATGTCGGCAATCGCCATCACATCGTCCAGCACTTTCTGGTAGTCAACCGCTTCTGCTTTGTAGAAGTTCACCAGCTGGAAGTTGTGATATTCCATCACTTCTTTCAGTTTATCGGCGAAGGTTGCTTTATCGAACAGATCGCCAACGCGCAGACCGCGACGAGCGACTTTATCTTCGTAAGCCGGGCCAATGCCGCGACCGGTAGTGCCGATCGCTTTCGCGCCACGCGCTTTTTCACGCGCCACGTCCAGCGCCACGTGATAGTCAAGGATAAGCGGGCAGGCTTCAGAGAGCAGCAGACGCTCGCGAACCGGGATACCACGGTCTTCCAGGCCCTTCATCTCTTTCATCAGCGCGGCCGGAGACAGCACGACGCCGTTACCGATGATGCTGGTGACGTTTTCACGCAGAATGCCTGATGGAATAAGATGGAGAACGGTTTTTTCACCGTTGATTACGAGAGTATGGCCGGCGTTGTGACCACCCTGGTAGCGCACAACATATTTAGCCCGTTCAGTCAGGAGATCGACGATCTTCCCTTTACCTTCGTCACCCCATTGGGTGCCCAGTACGACGACGTTGTTACCCATTTTTCAAAATCACCGTTTGCTTAAAAATGGATTCTACCATCGCTTTTTCAGAGTTACAGCACTTTTTGCATCCAAAATAAGGCAAATCCGACCACTTTTTGATCAGCCAATCGATTTCCTCAACATGTAGTAGATCACAATCCCGGCAACCACAAGTCCGCCGCCAAAACGACGCAATAAATTATCCGGTAGCTGGCTCAGGCTGGCGACCATCTTGCGCCAGGCGCGCGGATAAAGCAGCGGGCCAAGCCCTTCAAGTACTAAAACCAGCGCCAGCGCCAGCCAAATGGTGGAGTTCATCGTCAACCCTAATTGAAAAGTATCATTGCCGCCCTCGCGGGCGTCTCGGCCAGCATGGTGAATTCATTCCCTCATTTCACATTGTCCCGTATTTCAGCTTCATTATGAACCGGAAAGGTGAAACAAAATTCACAACTAATTGTATTGCTGGATATTTTTTAAATTGTAACTATGCCATCGCGTACTACAACCCGGTACGTCTACTTAATCAGGAAGATTATGATGAGAGAATTAACCGCATTTGAAATCGAAAATGTGAGCGGCGCAGGCTGGTTACAGGATGGTCTGGCGGCCTTAGGCAGCAAGGTCGGCGCAGCCGCATGGACGATGGGCACCGATGCCCTGAGCATTAACCTGCCACTGCTTGGCACCCTCAATCTGGCCGACCTGGCGCCGGACCTGGGCAAAACCCTGGGCGAAAGCGTTGGGTCGACTATCGGCGGCACCATCGAAAGTGCGCTGGCAGGCCTGCCGGTGATCGGCGGCCTGCTGAACAAGCTACTCGGCAACTAATTCCCGCCCTCGCAGCATGAAAAAAGGCGCCTGTTTCAGGCGCCTTTTCGCATTATTACTTCAGGTTTACACCTTCTCCGGCTTATTTACGCGCCGAATCCGGTGAACGCATATAGCGGAAGAAATCGCTGTCCGGACTCAGGACCATCACATCCTGATTGCTCTGGAAGCTCTTCTCATAGGCACGCAGGCTACGGATAAAGGAGTAGAAGCCTGGATCCTGGCTGAACGCGTCGGCAAACAGTTTCGCTGATTCCGCATCACCTTCACCACGCAGGATACGGCCCTGGCGCTCGGCTTCCGCCAGCGTCTTGGTGACTTCATAGTCCGCAGTCGCGCGCAGTTTTTCCGCCTCTTCCTGACCCTGTGAACGATGGCGACGAGCAACCGCTTCACGCTCCGCGCGCATACGGTTATAAATCGCTTCCGACACTTCTGCCGGCAGGTTGATCTGTTTGATACGTACGTCGACAACTTCGATACCCAGCGCCGCCATACTGTTCGGGTTGATCACCTGCACTTTACCGTTGGTTTCGGCTTCCACACGCTCTGCCGCTTTAGCAATCGCGTCGTCAGCCGCCGGGGTGCTAACCTCATCTTCCGTACCGGCCGAACCCGAGTTCAGCGCATCGCGCACTTCCAGGGTCAGGCGACCACGGGAGTCGGTGACGATATCTTTCACATCCAGACGACCAATTTCAGAACGCAGACGGTCAGAGAATTTACGCTTCAGCAGCACCTCGGCCTGGGAGACGTCGCCGCCGCCGGTTGCCAGGTAGTAACGGCTGAAGTCGCTGATGCGCCACTTGATATAGGAGTCGACGATCAGGTCTTTCTTCTCTTTAGTAACGAAACGGTCAGCCTGGTTGTCCATGGTCTGAATACGCGCATCCAGCATCTTCACCGATTCGATAAACGGGATCTTGAAGTGCAGGCCTGGCGCATACACCAGCGGCTTGTTTTCGTCGTCGCGCAGAACTTTACCGAAACGCAGCGTGATACCGCGCTCGCCTTCTTTTACGACAAAGACAGACATGTAGAGCACTACCAGCACGATGACAATGATCGCGATAACAGATTTACGCATCGTTATTCCCCCTGACGCTGGTAGTCGTTACGCTGCGCGTTAGCGCGGCGTTGGTCCATAATGCTACCCCCGGTTGAGCTCGAGGTTGATGAGGTGCTGGCGCTGCTTGAGCTGGATGCTGGCGGCAGGCGCAGCAGATCGCTGGCGTCACTGCTATCGCTCTTTGCTGCCGGCGCAGCGGCGCCTTTCAGCATCTGATCCAGCGGCAGAACCATCAGATTGCCGTTTTTGCTGTCATTGACCAGCACTTTACGGGTGTGGCTCAGCACTTTTTCCATGGTTTCGATATACAGACGCTCGCGGGTAATTTCCGGCGCGGCTTTGTATTCCGGCAGGATCTTCGCAAAGCGAGCCACTTCACCCTGGGCTTCCAGAACGGTCTGGGTCTTATAGGCGCGTGCCTCTTCGAGGATACGCTGCGCCTGACCATTCGCCCGCGGCTGGACTTCGTTGGTATACGCTTCCGCTTCACGAATGTACTGCTGCTCGTTCTCACGCGCGGCAATGGCATCGTCAAACGCGGCCTTCACCTCTTCCGGCGGACGCGCCGTCTGGAAGTTGACGTCCAGCAGAGTGATACCCATGTTGTACGGGCGAATCGTCTCTTCCAGCTCACGCTGGGTATCGCTACGGATCACGGTACGACCTTCGGTCAGAATGCGATCCATGGTATATTTGCCGATCACGCCGCGCAGCGCGCTGTCGGTGGCCTGACGCAGACTGTCGTCCGCGCTGGTCACGCTAAACAGATAGCGCTCCGGATCGGTGACGCGGTACTGCACGTTCATCTCAACGCGCACCACGTTTTCGTCAGAGGTCAGCATGACGCCGGAAGCCGCAAGTTCGCGCACCGACTCCACGTTCACCGCCTGAACGTTATCGATAAAGGTCGGTTTCCAGTTCAGGCCAGGCTCAACCAGATGGCTGAACTTGCCAAAACGGGTGACCACGCCGCGCTCGGCCTCTTTAATGGTATAGAAACCGCTGGCCGCCCAGATAATCACTGCCGCCGCGGCAACGATGCCGACAATACGCCCGCCCATCGGTCCGCGAGGCCCCTGCGCGCTATTGCCGCCGCCCAGTCCGCCCTTGCCGCCGCCGAGCCCGCCAAGTTTTTTACTTAACTTGCGGAAGATATCATCCAGATCCGGCGGCCCCTGCTCGCGACCGCCTTTATTGCCATTTCCCTCAGAGTTGCCGCCAGGTTTGCTGCTCCCCCACGGGTCGCGGTCCTGTCCGTTATTACCGGGCTGATTCCACGCCATGTATATGCTCCATATTTGTTTTTGATATCCCCACAGGGGTCAATATCTTCAGGCAAGCTGCAAGGTTAAACCACATAGTCAACAAGCGTTGGCTCTTGCTTACAGAGGCGCCGCCAGTCAACGATCGGCATGCGCACCTGCAGACTCACGCTGCCGTCATCCTCCATCCACTCTTTTTCTATCGCCTGAAGCTGATAGAAACGGCTTCTCAGTCGCCCTTCTTTCGGCGGTAAGCGCAGCGTATGCTGGGCCACTTCACCGGAAAGACGCTCCGTTAATGCCTGAAAAAGCAGTGGTACGCCAACCCCGGTCTGGGCTGAAAGCCAGACCCGAATCGGTTTATTTTCATCGTCGCGATCGATGCGCGGTTCAAAATCGTCAAGCATGTCGATTTTGTTCATCACCAGCAGCGCCGGGATCTCATCGGCCTCAATTTCAGCGAGAACCGTATTTACCGCATCAATGTTTTCCTGCACGCGGACATCCGCCGCGTCAATCACATGCAGCAGCAGCGTCGCCTGACGCGTCTCCTGCAACGTCGCTTTAAACGCGGCTACCAGATCGTGCGGCAGGTGGCGAATAAAGCCGACGGTATCGGCCAGCACCGTTTCGCCGACGTCAGGGACGTCAATGCGGCGCAGCGTCGGGTCCAGGGTGGCGAACAGCTGGTTCGCGGCATAGACCTCGGCGGCAGTGATCTGGTTAAAGAGCGTTGATTTTCCGGCGTTGGTATAGCCCACCAGCGACACGGTAGGAATATCGGCTTTCGCACGCGACCGCCGCCCCTGCTCGCGCTGTTTCTCGACTTTTTCCAGCCGCGACAGGATCTGCATGATACGGTTACGCAATAAACGGCGGTCGGTTTCGAGCTGGGTTTCACCCGGGCCACGCAAACCAATCCCGCCCTTCTGTCTTTCAAGGTGGGTCCAACCGCGGACAAGGCGAGTCGCCATATGGCGCAGCTGCGCCAGCTCGACCTGCAATTTCCCTTCATGGGTGCGCGCGCGCTGGGCGAAAATATCTAAAATAAGACCGGTGCGATCGATAACCCGGCATTCGCACAGGCGTTCCAGGTTACGTTCTTGCGCCGGACTCAGGGCATGATCGAAGAGCACGACCGAAGCGCCGGTCGCTTTAACGGCTTCCGCAATTTCGACTGCCTTACCTTCACCAACAAAATACTTCGGGTGCGGTGCTTTACGGCTACCGGTAATCACCTGCATTGCTTCGACACCGGCGGAAGAGGCCAGAGTTTCAAACTCCTGGAGATCTTCCATATCTTTGTCTTGCGAAAAATAGATGTGTACCAGTACCGCCTGCTCACCGGCGTCATAACGGTCAAACAAGCGTAAACCCCTTATAAAATACCAGCGGGGAACGCAGAAAACCTGGCTCCCCGGCGTGGAAAAACAGCACTGGCCTTATTCGGCGTCGTCGCTGTCTTGTTGCGGCGCAGAAGAACCCTGCGCGCTACCACCGTGGTGATAGTTACTGGAACCGCCGCCAGCATTGTTGCTGTGGTGAGACACCGGGCGAGACGGGACAACAGTAGAAATTGCGTGCTTATAGACCATCTGGCTGACCGTGTTCTTCAACAGGATCACGAACTGATCGAAAGACTCAATTTGCCCTTGCAGCTTGATACCATTCACCAAATAAATAGAAACCGGAACGCGTTCCCGACGCAAAGCGTTCAGGAACGGATCTTGTAAAGATTGCCCCTTAGCCATTCTCTCTTTTCCTTATATGTATGCTTGTTTTGTACTCAGAACCTTACGATTCTCAAAAAAAATTACGCACGATACCGTTTAATTGTACACGTTCAGTTCTGGCTCGCACCAACAACCTGTAATACTTTGTTGAGCGCTTGTTCAGGTTGTTCACTGTCTAACCAGTGCACACCTTCCCAACCGCGCAGCCAGGTGACCTGACGTTTGGCTAACTGTCTCGTGGCGCAAACACCTCGATAAACCATCTCATCATACGGGATCTCGCCATTGAGATATGACCACATCTGGCGGTATCCGACACAACGGATGGAAGGCATGTCCGTATGCAAATCTCCGCGGGCAAAAAGCGCCCGTACTTCTGCTTCAAAACCTGAAGCTAACATCTGATGAAAACGCTGTTCTATGCGTTGATGGAGCAGTTCACGGCTCGCCGGGGCGATGGCGAACTGATGCACCTGATATGGCAGAGCGTCTCCTGACGTTTGCGTCAGTTCCGTTAAAGTTTTACCCGAAATGAAAAAAACTTCCAGTGCCCGGGAAAGCCTTTGCGGATCATTTGGATGAATACGCGCAGCAGCCACGGGATCGATCTCCTGTAATTGCTGATGTAACGCATTCCACCCCTGCTCTGCGGCCTGCTGCTCAATCCGCGCTCTGACCTCTGGGTCAGCCGACGGTAAGGGCGACAATCCTTCCAGCAACGCTTTGAAATACAACATCGTTCCGCCGACTAACAGCGGAATTCGCCCGGCGGCGACTATATCCGCCATCGCCGCCAGCGCATCGCGGCGAAAATCCGCCGCGGAATAGGCCTCCGCAGGATCCAAAATATCCAGCAGCCGATGCGGCGCAGCGCTAAGCTCCGCAGCATCCGGTTTGGCGGTGCCAATATCCATTCCCCGATAAATGAGGGCGGAATCAACGCTAATCAACTCTACTGGCAAAACTTTACGTAAGGCTATCGCCAGCGCGGTTTTGCCGGAGGCCGTCGGGCCCATTAAAAAAATTGCCTTGGGCAGGCTCGCCTCGGTTACATCATTCATCTTTCAGGGCATTCATCGCCGAATGGAGATCTACAGGTTGTAACAGGCCACCCGGCGGCGTTCTCACCAGCTGCGGGCAAAGACGCTCAACGTCCGCCAGCAGCGCAATCGCCTGCGCCATATTCCATGACGTCTGTTCGCTCGTCAGATTACGCGCCATCCATTGGGCGATATTGCCGACGTCGAATGCGTTTTGCTGCGCCAGGTAGCCTATCAGTTCAGGAATCAAGATTTGTAAATTTTGTTGTCTTAAGGGTAAAGGGACCGCGCGCACCGTCACGTGCAGGGCATCGGTATGCACATCGATCCCTAGCTGCGCCAGCGCCGGCTGAGCGGCGGCCAGCGCCTGTTTTTCCCCTTCCGTAACTTTTAACCGCAGCGGGATCAGCAGCGGCTGAGCACATACCGCCTCCGCTCCCGGGGCCAACTGCGCCTGGCGCAGCCAGCGCTCGGCAACGGTCAACGACAGCAGCGCCAGACCGCCCTCGCGCTCCAGCAGCGCGCAGTCGCCGCCAACAATCGTCAACACTCTGCCAAAGCTCTGACTGTGACCGGCCAACTCTGCCGCCGCCGGAGGCTGCAACGCTGGCTTTGGCGCCGTTGGCGTGTCGAGCAGTTGACGATAAAGCGCTCCCTGCTGCTTCTGGTAACCCGGCTGCGCATGCGGCCAGCTCGCGCCGCCCGGTTTGCCGCTGGAGGCCGCAGGCTCACGCGATGGCGTGATGCTGAAGCGGGTCGCAGGCTCCCGCGCTTCCACTGGCCGCGCAAACTGGTTGCCTCCCGCGGCGATGCGGTTCTCCGGCATCGGGCGCGGCGCCGGCGGGTCGTCTTTTTCCGCCAGCGGCGCGTCAAGCTGCTGCTGCAGTACGCTCAGTACGCCCTGGTAGATAAAGTCGTGCACCAGGCGCGACTGATGGAAACGCACCTCATGCTTGGCCGGGTGGACGTTTACATCCACCTGATGGGGATCGATCTCCAGATACAGCACAAACGCCGGTTGCTGATCGGCCCCTAGCTTGTCTTCACAGGCCTGGCGGATAGCATGGTTGATCAGCCGATCGCGCATCATCCGCCCGTTAACGTAGCAATACTGAATTTCCGCCAGCGCCGGGGTGGTATGCAGCGGATCGGCGACCCAGCCGCGCAGGGTCAGATCGCCATGCTGCCACTCGATCGCCAGCGCATGTTCGAGAAAAGCGGCGCCGCAAATTGTCCCCAGCCGGCGCTCGCGCTGGCCATCCTGAGCGACGGCCCGATACTGGCGCATCACCTTGCCGTTATGGCTGAGGTTGATAGTGACGTCGAAACGCGCCAGCGCAATGCGGCGCACCACCTCGTCAATGTGGCCGAACTCGGTCTTTTCGGTGCGCATAAATTTGCGCCGCGCCGGGGTGTTATAGAACAGATCGAGGACTTCCAGAGTGGTACCGACCGGGTGCGCCGCCGGCTTCACCGTCACCGCCTGATCGCGGCCTTCAGCATACGCCTGCCAGGCTTCCTGCTGCTCCGCCGTGCGCGAAGTCAGCGTTAAGCGCGCCACCGAACTGATACTGGCCAGCGCTTCGCCACGAAAGCCGAGGCTGATAATGGCCTCCAGATCGTCAAGCGAGGCGATCTTGCTGGTCGCATGACGAGCCAGGGCCAGCGCCAGCTCGTCTTTTTTGATGCCGCTGCCGTTATCGCGGATGCGAATAAGCTTCGCGCCGCCGCGTTCGATATCAATGTCAATCCGCGTGGCGCCCGCATCAAGACTGTTCTCAACCAGCTCTTTCACCACCGACGCGGGCCGCTCCACCACCTCGCCGGCGGCAATCTGGTTGGCGAGCTGCGGCGGCAGAACCTGAATCGGCATCCCCTGCTCCTTAGTTAATCAACATCCCGCCCGGCGCCGCGGCGCTGGCGGTCTGCGCCGCCTCGCCGCGAGGCGCCGACTGCAGCGGATGCTGCATAAAGTAGTTGCGTAAGCCGTTATAAATCGCCTCCGCAATCTGCTCCTGGTAATCATCGCTACCCAGCAGCCGCTCTTCGCCGTTGTTACTGATAAAGCCCGTTTCCACGAGGATCGACGGGATGTCCGGCGAGCGCAGCACTCCAAGGCTAGCATGCTCCGGGCGGCGTTTGTGCAGGTTGCCAATACGCTGCAGCTGGCTCAGCACGTTGGTCGCCACATCGTAGCCGACGCGCTGGGAATGACCAAACTGCAGATCCAGCACCGCCTGGCTCAGGTAGGGGTCGGCCTGGCTGTTTGCCAGCACATCGCCCGCACCGCCGAGCAGTTCAGACTGCTTCTCATGCTGCTCGAGCCAACCGGCCATTTCGCTGTTGGCGCGACGGTTCGAGAGCACCCACACCGAGGCGCCAGTGGCATCGCGGTTTGGCGCGGCGTCAGCATGGATAGAGACGAGGAAATTGGCGTTTTGCTTACGCGCCACGTCAGAGCGGCCCATCACCGAAATAAAGTAATCCCCGTCGCGGGTCAGCACCGGCTTAAACTGCGGATCGGCGTTCAGTAACGCCCGCAGCTTGCGCGCGATAGCGATAGTCACGTTTTTCTCTTTGGTGCCGTTCGGGCCAATCGCGCCAGGATCCTGGCCGCCGTGCCCGGCATCAATGGCGATAATGACTTTATCATCCGCCGACACCGTGCGGGCCGCCGGGCGAGTCACGGTCTGATTGTTGGTCATCGCCGGCTGAGAGGAGGTCATCACCGTCTGCCGTTCATGACCCGACGAGCTGAACGGGTTACGCCCTGACGTCGTCGTCCGGGAAGGCATCACCGGCGGCGGGTCGGCCCGTTTCACCACCACGGGCGGCGGAGGCGGCGGCGACGGCGCGTCGGCGTTGATGGTAAAGACCACCGTGTAATTCGCCCCGTTCTGTTGCTTCACCGCCCGGGTTTTGCCATCTTCCGTCAGATCCACCAGCAGACGCAGCGTCTGCGTATCCTGCGGCGTGCCGGCGCGAATACTCTTCACCAGGTTGCTGCCGCTAAACTGCAGCGGTAGTCCCTGCAATACGCCGGTCTGCTTGATATCCAGCGCCACCAGACGTTTACCCTGTGGGGTAAAGGAGTACTCCGGCTCACCGACAAAGCTTAGGGTAATACGGGCCTGCTGGTCTCCGTTAGAGACCTGGATATCGGATAAACTCGCCGCAGTGGCGTGAAGACTCGACAGCATCAGCGCAGCGGCAAGCCAGGTGGTTATGCGATACTTCATCCCGTCATCCTTCAGGCTAAAAGGCTAAACGCGCCAGTAAAGATTCACCCCGTGAGGAGATCGCGGTAATACGCGCCTCACGCCCTTGTGCCTGGTAATCAAGGTGAATTTCAACATCCGGGTCAGGCAGGACACCTGCGCCTTGCTGCGGCCATTCCACCAGGCAGATGGCATCGTCGGCAAAATAATCACGGATCCCCATAAATTCGAGTTCCTCAGGATCCGCCAGACGGTAGAGATCGAAGTGATACACCATCAGGTTCTCGAGGGTATAGGGCTCCACCAGGGTATAAGTTGGGCTTTTGACATTGCCGCGGTGACCGAGCGCCTGCAAAAAGCCGCGGCTGAAGGTCGTTTTCCCCGCGCCTAAATCACCATACAGATAAATCACGGTGGCGCCGGTACAGGCCTGCGCGATGCGGTCGCCAAGGGCCAGCGTGGCCTGCTCATCGGGTAAAGGAATCACTCGGTTAATCATGGTCTACGTCAATCACATCCGGGTTAACAACACGCCTGAGCGTGGAAAAGAGATCGGTCGCCAGCATGCCGCGGGTGCCCTCGCGGGCGGCCAGTCGGTCGGCGGCATCGCCATGAGCGACGCACCCGGCACAGGCAGCATCATACGGCGTCAGGTGCTGTCCTAACAACGCGGCGATGATGCCGGTGAGCACATCGCCCATCCCGCCGCTGGCCATCCCGGCATTGCCGGCATCGATAATGCCCATCGCCCCGCTTTCACTGGCCACCACCGTGCCCGCGCCTTTCAGCACAACCACGCCGCCATACCGTTTTACCAGACGCTGCGCAGAAAGTAAGCGATCGCTTTCAATTTCTGCCACGCTGACGTTCAGCAGACGGGCCGCTTCGCCGGGGTGCGGCGTTAGCACGCGATTGTGACGTTTATCGGGATTGAATGCCAGCAGGTTCAGCGCGTCGGCGTCCCAGACCATCGGTTTGTTAAAACTTTCCACCGTGCGCAGGGCGCTGCGCCCCCATTCGCGCTGCCCCAGGCCAGGGCCAATCGCCACCACATCAGCCCACTCCAGCGCGGCTTTCAGAGTCTGCGGCGTCAGCTCATCTACCATTAATTCCGGCCGCACGGTGACAATGGGCGCCACGTTCTCCGGGTGAGTAAGTACTCGCACCAGTCCCGCGCCGCTGCGTAGGGCCGCTTCACCGCACATACGGATAGCGCCTGCCGTGCCGCGATCGCCGCCGACAATCACCAGTTTACCGTGATCGCCTTTATGGGAGGTGGCCCGCCGCGGCGGCAGCCAGTCGGCGAGGTGGGCGGCGCAAAACCGCGTCAGAGGAGTGCTTTGTCCGGCGAGCCAGCGTTCGAGCCCCAGCGCATGATGGTGGAGTTGCCCGACGACATCCCGCGCCTTGCCGGTCAGCAGCCCCGGCTTGAGGGCGATAAAGGTCAGCGTATGGTCGGCCTGTACCACTGCACCTGGCGTCGCGCCCGTCTGCGCATTCAGGCCGGAAGGGATATCCAGCGCCACCACCGGCGCCGGGTGGTGGTTCGCCTGGTGGATGAGCGCCGCAACGGGATCGCGCGGCGCACTGCGCAGACCGGTGCCGAGCAGGCCATCAATAATCAGTGAGATATCGTCGGGCCATGGGATGGTCGCCGCATGGATCACGCCGCCGGCGTTAAGCCACGCCTCCCGCGCCGCCTGCGCCTCTTCCGGCAGCGGGCTGTCACTCTCCACCGCCAGCAGCGTCACCCGCCGCCCCGCGGCCTGTGCCAGACGCGCAACGACATATCCGTCGCCGCCGTTGTTGCCATGTCCGCAGAGGATCAGCCAGTGCGCGCTGGCAGGATAAGCGCCGCTGGCCAGCTGGAACGCCGCCTCGCCCGCGCGCTGCATGAGTTCGAACAGCGTCAGCCCCAGGCTGTCCGCCGCCTCTCGTTCGGCCAGGCGCAGCGCCTCCGCAGGCCAAATGTTGTATGGTATACTGTCAGGGTTTTTCGTCATTGTATGGTCCATCATGTCACAGCCCCTCGATCTCGTTCAGTTAGCGCAACAAATCAAACAATGGGGCGCAGAGCTTGGGTTCCAGCAGGTGGGGATCGCCGATACCGACCTCAGCGCCAGTGAACCCAAACTGCAGGCATGGCTGGATAAACAATACCACGGCGAAATGGAATGGATGGCCCGTCACGGTATGATGCGCGCCCGTCCCCACGAACTGCTGCCCGGTACGTTACGCGTCATCAGCGTGCGGATGAACTATCTGCCCGCTAACGCCGCCTTTGCCCGCACCCTGAAAGATCCCGCGCTGGGTTACGTCAGCCGTTATGCCCTCGGGCGTGATTATCATAAGCTGCTACGTAATCGCCTGAAAAAGCTGGGGGAGAAGATTCAGGAACAGTGTGCTTCGCTCAATTTTAGACCTTTTGTCGATTCCGCGCCTATCCTGGAACGGCCAATCGCAGAAAAAGCGGGCCTTGGCTGGACAGGTAAGCACTCACTAATCTTAAGCCGCGACGCCGGATCGTTCTTTTTCCTCGGCGAACTGCTGATTGATCTGCCCCTGCCGGTCGACAGCCCGGTTGCGGAGGAGTGTGGGCGCTGCGTCGCCTGCATGACCATCTGTCCCACCGGGGCCATCGTTGAGCCCTATACCGTCGACGCCCGGCGCTGCATCTCCTATCTCACCATTGAACTGGAAGGTGCAATCCCCGAGGAGTTCCGTCCACTTATCGGCAACCGTATTTACGGTTGTGATGATTGTCAGCTGATCTGCCCGTGGAACCGTTTCTCACAGCTCACCGATGAAGAGGATTTCAGCCCACGCAAAGCGCTGCATGCCCCGCCGCTGGTGGAGCTGTTCGCCTGGAGCGAAGCGTGGTTTCTGAAGGTGACCGAAGGGTCGGCGATTCGTCGCATTGGCCACCTGCGCTGGCTGCGCAATATCGCCGTCGCGTTGGGCAATGCGCCCTGGGATGAAGCCCATCTTCGCGCCCTGGAGAGCCGCCGGGGCGAGCACCCGCTTCTCGACGAACACATTGAGTGGGCGATTGCCCAGCAACTGAAAAAGCGGAACGCCGACGCCGTTGAAGTACAGCTGCCGAAAAAATTACGTCTGGTCAGAGTGGTAGAGAAAGGCTTGCCGCGCGACGCCTGATTCATTCACAGGCTGTGAATAAAATCTAAAACACATTGCGTTTCAAGGCGCAGACCAAGGTCAAGTGATCGGATTAACATTTTGAAATGAAATTTATTTGTTAAATTTCAATCGCATACAAAGATACTATTTACAAAGCGAAGCATTTGCGCCGCCAGTGACGGAACGACAACCTGTGGATAACTCTGTTCACAGTATTTCTGCGGACCAAACGAAAATCATCCCCGGCGCTGGATTGCACTGTGGATAAATAAGAGATGGAAGAAAATTTGGAGCGGGAAACGAGACTCGAACTCGCGACCCCGACCTTGGCAAGGTCGTGCTCTACCAACTGAGCTATTCCCGCTTAATCTTCGGCTTTCGCCCCGCATCTGCGAGATGAAATCCTTTGATCAGGATGGTGCTTTCAAATTTTGGAGCGGGAAACGAGACTCGAACTCGCGACCCCGACCTTGGCAAGGTCGTGCTCTACCAACTGAGCTATTCCCGCGTTACTGCATTTTTTGCCATATTTCGATGGCGTCGTAATTTGCATTTCTGCGTCGTTACGGGAGGCGCATTATACGAGAATTCGATGCCCCTGCAACCCCCTGACGATCACTTTTTTGCGTTTTTTGTTTAAATGGACATTTTCTCGCCATCTACGCCGCTGAATTGTATAAATAAGCGTCATAACGGGCAAAATCGCTTTTTCCGCCCGGCTGAATGACGCAAAATCGCTCGCATCATACAGCGGTGGCGCGACGTATAACGAGGCCACCCCGACGCCAAACAGGGAATTAGCATGAGAAAAGTCCTCACCGTCCTGCTGCTGAGCACGCTGGCCATCGGAACCGCGTCAGCCGAGACGCTCCATTTTGGCACCACCACGGCCAATCCACCGTTTGTCACCGCCAACGGCAAAAATCAGCCCGTTGGCTTCGATATCGATCTCGCGCACGCCCTGTGCCAGCAGATGCAGGCGCAGTGCCAGTTCACGGCGCAGCGTTTCGATACCCTGATCCCGGCTTTACGCTTTAAGAAATTTGACGCGGTGATTGCCGGCATGGAAGTGATCCCGATGCGTGAGAAGCAGGTCGCCTTCAGCCGACCCTATCGCCAGGCGCTCTCCGGGGTAGTGATCGTCAACAAAGATGTCGCCCATACCTTTGCCGATCTGAAGGCTAAAAAAGTCGGCGTGGTGAAAGGCACGCTGCATCAGCGCTACCTGCGTGATAAACAGAAAGCCGTACAGGCTGTCCCTTACGACGATGTCGCCAGCGCCCTGGCCGCGCTGAAAGCCGGGCAAATAACCGGCGTCATGGGCGACTTCGCCACCCTCGACGCCTGGCAGCGGGAGAACCCTGACTACGCCATCATGGATGAACGGGCCACCGACCCGGCTTATTACGGTAAGCAGTATGCGATTGCGGTGCGCAAAGACGATCCGGAGCTGCTGAACGCCATCAACGATGCCCTGGCCGCGGTCATGGCGACACCTGACTTCCAGCAGATGCAGCAGAAGTGGTTTAAATAACGCAGAAAAGTGTACCGGGCCGCGCACAGGGCCCGGTCGCGGTTTACAGCTTAATGAAGTGTTCGCGGTAGTAAGCCAGCTCGGCGACCGACTCGCGGATATCGTCCATCGCCTGATGAGTGCCCTGCTTTTTAAAGCCGTCGAGAATTTCCGGCTTCCAGCGGCGCGCCAGCTCTTTCAGCGTGCTAACGTCCAGATAGCGATAGTGGAAATAGGCTTCCAGTTGCGGCATGTACTTAAACAGGAAGCGACGATCCTGGCCGATACTGTTGCCGCAGATCGGCGACTTGCCCGCCGGCACCCACTGCTTAAGAAACTCAATGGTCGCCAGTTCGGCATCGTGCTCGCTGACGGTGCTGGCCTTTACGCGATCCACCAGACCGCTGCCGGTATGCGTCCGCACATTCCACTCGTCCATTAATGCCAGCTGAGCGTCCGACTGATGCACCGCGATGGTCGGGCCCTCAGCCAGAATGTTCAGGTTGGCATCGGTCACCAGGGTGGCGATTTCGATAATGCGATCGCGCTCCGGATCCAGCCCTGTCATCTCAAGATCGATCCAAATGAGGTTGTTTTCATTTGCACTCATGCTATTTTCCACCCTTCTCGCGTGACTATATTCATCTAAAATAGCGTGTATCATAGAGGTTTTGCCCCATCAGGGCGACCAGGAGCCAGTTCGATTGAGTAAAAATAAACTCTCCAAAGGCCAGCAGCGCCGCGTCAAAGCCAACCACCAGCGCCGTCTGAAAACCACTGCGGAGAAGGCCGACTACGATGACAACCTGTTTGGCGAAACGTCGGAAGGCATTGTCATCAGTCGCTTTGGTATGCATGCCGACGTCGAATCCGCTGACGGCAGCGTGCATCGCTGCAATATCCGCCGGACGATCCGCTCGCTGGTCACCGGCGACCGCGTGGTCTGGCGGCCGGGTAAAGACGCCGCCGACGGCGTAAGCGTCAAAGGGATCGTCGAGGCGGTGCACGATCGCGCCTCCGTCCTGACGCGTCCGGATTTTTACGACGGCGTGAAGCCTATCGCCGCCAATATCGACCAGATCGTGGTGGTTTCCGCGATCCTGCCTGAGCTGTCGCTGAATATTATCGATCGCTATCTGGTGGCCTGCGAAGCGCAGGATATCGAGCCGCTCATTGTGCTGAATAAAATCGATCTGCTGGATGATGATGGTCTGCGCTTCGTCAATGAGCAAATGGATATCTACCGCAACATCGGTTACCGCGTGCTGCTGGTTTCCAGTCGGACTCAGGACGGCCTTAAGCCGCTGGAAGCGGCACTGACCGACCGCATCAGTATCTTCGCCGGGCAGTCCGGGGTCGGTAAATCGAGCCTGCTGAACGCCCTGCTCGGGTTGAGCGAGGATCAGATCCTCACCAATGATGTCTCGGACGTTTCCGGCTTAGGTCAACACACCACCACCGCGGCACGCCTCTACCACTTCCCGCACGGCGGCGATGTGATTGATTCACCGGGGGTACGTGAGTTCGGCCTGTGGCATCTGGAAGCGGAACAAATCACCAACGGCTTTGTCGAATTCCATGATTATTTAGGCCGTTGCAAATATCGCGACTGTAAACACGATACCGATCCTGGCTGTGCGCTTCGCGAAGCGGTAGAGAACGGCAAGATCGCCGAAAGCCGTTTTGAGAACTACCACCGCATCCTGGAAAGCATGGCGCAGGTACAGGTAAAAACGCGTAAAAACTTTTCCTCGTCCGATGACTGATCATTAAGCTGAGCATCACATCAGGCGCTGCCGGGCAGCGGTGATGACGCAGCTTACGCGGATGCCATTTGGCGAGTTTTACGTATAGAATCGTCCCCTTTTTTCAGGTCCCCGCCCGCAGGCGGGGTCAGGAACGACATATCATGGCCTGGAGGCTACTTTGTTAAACGATCTTAAACTTTCACTGCAATACATTCTGCCTAAACTGTGGCTCACCCGCCTCGCAGGCTGGGGTGCGAGCAAACGCGCAGGTTGGCTGACGAAGCTGGTCATCGATCTGTTCGTGAAATACTACAAGGTCGATATGAAAGAGGCGCAGAAGCCGGATACCGCGGCTTATCGCACCTTCAACGATTTCTTCGTGCGCCCGCTGCGCGACGACGTTCGCCCGCTGAATACCGATCCAAACGTGCTGGTGATGCCGGCCGATGGCGTGATCAGCCAGCTTGGCGCCATTGAGAACGATAAAATCCTGCAGGCTAAAGGTCATGACTACAGTCTGGAAGCCCTGCTGGCCGGCAACTATCAGATGGCCGACCTGTTCCGTAACGGCAGCTTCGCCACCACCTACCTGTCGCCGCGCGACTATCACCGCGTACACATGCCGTGCAACGGCATCCTGCGCGAAATGATCTACGTTCCTGGCGACCTGTTCTCTGTTAACCACTTGACGGCGCAGAACGTGCCGAACCTGTTCGCCCGTAACGAGCGCGTCATCTGCCTGTTTGATACTGAGTTTGGCCCGATGGCGCAAATTCTGGTGGGCGCAACTATCGTCGGCAGCATCGAGACCGTGTGGTCCGGCACCGTGACCCCGCCGCGCGAAGGCATTATTAAACGCTGGACCTGGCCCGCTGGCGACAACGAAGGCTCCATCGCCTTGCTGAAAGGCCAGGAGATGGGCCGCTTCAAACTGGGTTCCACCGTGATCAACCTGTTTGCCCCGGGCCAGGTGAAGCTGGTCGACACGCTGCAAAGCCTGTCCGTGACCAAGATCGGCCAACCGCTGGCGACAGCAGTGGAAGCGACCGCCGCCGCTGAACCCGCGCCGTTACCGGAAGAAGAGATCCGCGCCGAACACCGCGCCAGCCCGCTGGTTGATGATAAACAAGACCAAGGTTAATTCTTCAGCAAAAGGGTTAAGCCGTGCGCCTGATATACACTTTCCTGTTGGCCTTGAGCCTCAGTTTCGGGGCGTACGCTGCGACAGCCCCGGATGCTAAACAGATAACCCAGGAACTGGAACAGGCGAAGGCGGCAAAGCCCGCCCAGCCTGAAACCGTTGAAGTTCTGCAGTCCGCGCTGAACGCGCTTGAGGAGCGAAAATCATCCCTCGAGCGCGCCCGTCAGTATCAGGACGTTATCGACAATTTCCCCAAACTGTTTCAAAGCCTGCGTGCCCAGCTCAATAATCTGAGCGAAGAGCCGCGCCAGGTGCCAACCGGCCTGACCGCCGATGCGCTGAACCAGGAGATCCTGCAGGTCAGCAGCCAACTGCTGGAATCGAGCCGCCAGGCGCAGCAGGAGCAGGATCGCGCGCGTGAAATCGCCGACTCCCTGAACCAGCTGCCGCAGCAGCAAACCGATGCCCGTCGTCAGCTCAATGAGGTTGAGCGCCGCATCGGCACGCAAACCGGCAACAATGCTCTCGCCCAGGCGCAAAATCTTGCCCTGCAGGCGGAATCAGCGCGTCTGAAGGCGCTGGTGGATGAACTCGACCTCGCCCAGCTCTCCGCCAACAACCGCCAGGAGCTGTCGCGCGCCCGTTCCGAGCTGGCGCAAAAACAGAGCGAGCAGCTGGATGCCTATCTGCAGGCGCTGCGCAATCTGCAAAACAGCCAGCGCCAGCGGGAGGCGGAAAAGGCGCTGGAGAGTACCGAACTGCTGGCGGAGAACAGTGAAAACCTGCCGCCGGACATCACCGCCCAGTTTAAGGTCAACCGTGAGCTCTCCCAGGCGCTGAACCAGCAGGCGCAGCGCATGGATCTGGTGGCGTCCCAGCAGCGGCAGGCGACGAATCAAACGCTGCAGGTGCGCCAGGCGTTAAACACCCTGCGCGAGCAGTCGCAGTGGCTGGGCTCCTCCAATCTGCTGGGCGAAGCCCTGCGCGCCCAGGTGGCGCGGCTGCCGGAGCGCCCTCGCCCGCAGCAGCTGGATACGGAAATGGCGCAGCTGCGCGTGCAGCGTCTGCGCTTTGAGGATTTACTCAGTAAGCAGCCGCAGCTGCGGCAAATCCGTCAGGCCGACGGCGAACCGCTGACCAGCGAGCAGAACAAGATCCTGCAGGCGCAGCTGCGCACGCAGAACGAGCTGCTGAACTCGCTACTGCGCGGCGGCGATACCCTGATGCTGGAGCTCACCAAGCTGAAGGTCGCCAACGGCCAGCTGGAAGACGCGCTGAAGGAGATCAACGAAGCCACCCACCGCTATCTGTTCTGGACTTCGGACGTCAGCCCCATCGGCTTCTCCTGGCCGCTGGAGATCGTCCAGGATCTGCGGCGCCTGATCTCCCTGGATACCATCAGCGAACTGGGTAAAGCCAGCGCGATGATGCTTACCAGCAAAGAGACCCTGCTGCCGCTGTTTGCCGCCCTGCTGCTGGTTGGCTTTAGCATCAGCTCGCGGCGCCATTTCACCCGCTTTCTCGAGCGCTCCAGCGCCCGGGTGGGGAAAGTCACCCAGGATCACTTCTGGCTGACGCTGCGCACGGTCTTCTGGTCGATACTGGTGGCCTCGCCGCTGCCGGTGCTGTGGATGACGCTCGGCTATGGTCTGCAGTCCGCCTGGCCGTTCCCGCTGGCGGTGGCGATTGGCGATGGAGTCACCGCGACGGTGCCTTTGCTGTGGGTGGTGATGATCTGCGCCACCTTCGCCCGGCCAAACGGGCTGTTTATCGCCCACTTCGGCTGGCCGCGTAGCCGCGTGGCGAAGGCGATGCGCTACTACCTGATGAGCATCGGGCTGATTGTGCCGCTGATTATGGCGCTGATCATGTTCGATAATCTTAACGACCGCGAATTCTCCGCTTCGCTGGGCCGCCTGTGCTTCCTGCTGATCTGCGGCGCGCTGGCGGTGGTCACCCTGAGCCTTAAGCACGCCGGTATTCCGCTCTATCTGGATAAAGAGGGGAATGGCGACAATATGGTGAACCGCCTGCTGTGGAACCTGATGCTTGGCGCCCCGCTGGTGGCCATGCTGGCGGCCGCCGTCGGCTACCTCGCCACCGCCCAGGCGCTGCTTGCGCGTCTGGAAACCTCGGTCGCCATCTGGTTCCTGCTGCTGGTGGTCTATCACATCATCCGCCGCTGGATGCTGATCCAGCGCCGCCGGCTGGCCTTCGACCGGGCCCGCCATCGTCGCGCGGAAATTCTCGCTCAGCGCGCCCGCGGCGAAGATGAGCCCGTTCACGTCAGCAGCCCGGAAGGGTCGGTGGAGACGGAGGTCAGCGAGGTCGACCTCGATGCCATCAGTACCCAGTCGCTGCGGCTTGTGCGCTCCCTGCTGATGCTGATCGCGCTGCTATCGGTCATCGTGCTGTGGTCGGAAATTCACTCGGCGTTTGGCTTCCTTGAGAATATCTCGCTGTGGGACGTGACCTCGACGGTACAAGGGGTGGAAAGCCTTGAGCCTATTACGCTTGGCGCGGTGTTGATTGCCATTCTGGTGCTGATCATCACCACTCAGCTGGTACGCAACCTGCCCGCGCTGCTGGAGCTGGCGATCCTCCAGCATCTCGATTTAACGCCCGGCACCGGCTACGCCATCACCACCATCACTAAGTATCTGCTGATGCTGGTCGGCGGGCTGGTGGGCTTCTCGATGATCGGTATTGAGTGGTCGAAGCTGCAGTGGCTGGTCGCCGCGCTGGGTGTGGGTCTCGGGTTTGGCCTGCAGGAGATCTTCGCCAACTTTATCTCCGGCCTGATTATCCTGTTTGAGAAGCCGATCCGCATCGGCGATACGGTCACCATTCGCGACCTGACGGGCAGCGTCACCCGCATTAATACCCGTGCGACCACCATCAGCGACTGGGACCGGAAAGAGATTATCGTGCCGAACAAGGCGTTCATTACCGAACAGTTTATCAACTGGTCGCTGTCGGACTCGGTTACCCGCGTGGTGCTGACGGTGCCGGCGCCTGTGGACGCCGATACCGAAGAGGTGACGAAAATTCTCATCGCCGCGGCGCATCGCTGCTCGCTGGTCATCGATACCCCGGCGCCGGAGGCGTTTCTCGTCGACCTGCAGCAGGGGATCCAGATTTTCGAGCTACGTATTTTTGCCGCGGAGATGGGGCACCGCATGCCGCTGCGCCATGAGATGCATCAGCTGATCCTGGCGGGCTTCCGCGAGCATGGCATTGATATGCCGTTCCCTCCGTTCCAGATGCGTCTGGAAAGTATTGACGGCAGGCAAAGCAGTAAAACCATGACCTCGGCCGGAAAAACCAGCCGCCGTACGGCTGGTAGCCTGTAAACCATCCCCTGCCCGGCTGCACCGCCGGGCAGGTTCTTTAACTCTCCATCACCAGCGCGCCGGACGCCATGCGCCGACGGTAGCTTTCGTAGATCCCCAGCGCCAGCAGTGAGAAGAAGATCGGTCCACCCACCATCCACAGGGTGCTGTTCCAGTCCCCGCTGTCGATGACGGGTTGGATAATGGTGAAGATATTGGCGAAGGTCACCACCAGCAGCACCACGCCGGTCGCCAGCAGCGTCGACGGACGGTTTTTGAAGATCACGAACGGCCGGTCAAGATGGGTTTTCGCCTTGAAGAACGGGAAGGCGATGGTCAGGAACAGATAAGGCAAGGTCATAGAGACATTGGCCATCAGCGTCAGCTTGTTATAAAACGCGGAAGCGCTATCCCCACCGAACGATACCAGTACGATAAACACCCCGACCAGCAGACACTGCAGCCACATCGCCGCGGCGGGCATTCCGTTGACGTTAAGGCGGGTCATCACCGACGGCCAGAGCGCTTTTGGCGTGCCCTGGATAATCGCTTTCAGGGGAGAATAGCTGAGGGTGAAGAACGCGCCGGTGTAGGCGAGAAACATCGACAGGCCGGTAATACGGGCGAACCAGACCCCGGTCAGGGCTGACGCCGCAGGGGTCAGGTGCAGGGCCTGGCCCAGCGTCGCCCCGAGACTGGTCATCAGCACATAGGTGATGTTGCCGAGGTTGGTCGAACGCGCGCCAAGCACCTGCTGCCAGTTGGCGCTCACGCCCCACAGCACAATCGCCAGCGAGTAACCGATCGAGATAACGATCGCCGCGATGATAATACCTTTGGCAAAGTTCTTTTCCGGCTTATCGGTCTTATCCACTAAGCCGCCGACCGCCTCAATTCCGCCATAGGCAAAGATGGCAAATACCACAAACGACAGCATCGCCATGCCCGACTGATACCCGGGATTAGGCGAAAGGGTGAAGTTTAACGGCTGGGCGAAATGACCGCCGTTAAGCAGAAGGATCGCCCCGCTCACCAGTAGCAGCACCAGGTTAAGCCCCATCACCGCGATACCGCCGACGGCGGTAATTTTAGCGATTTTATTGATCCCTTTGACGGCAATAAAGGTCACCACGACCATCCAGCAGGCCGCCAGAATACCGACCGTCTGCGTCGGCGTCAGGCTACCCAGCGCCCAGGTCTGGGTTTTGTCCGCGCCAAACAAAAAAGTAGAGAGCGGGACCCAGATCTTAGCGGCGGTACTCACCATCCACACTACGTACGAGGCAAACCACATAAAGGTACCAATGAAGGCAAAGCGCGGCCCGACGCTGTGGTTCATCCAGGAATAGATCCCGCCCTCTTCGCGACGATAAGCTGAGCCCATCTCCGCCATCATCAGCGCGAACGGGATAAAGAAAAAGAGGGCGGAAAAAAGGTAAAACGGCATCGCGCTATAGCCCATCAGATAAAACGCCGATGGGCTGTTGGCAAAGCCAAACACCGAGGTGAAGATCATCAGAATCAGCCCGATCAGGCTCATCTTCTTGAGTTGTTGATGCATAAATCTATCCAAACGTGGGCATCGCCCGACGAGCGACGCCTGGCCTCATAAAAAGAGCGCGGATAGTAGCAAAATCACGGATGGAAATTGTGGGTATTCGGGCTAAAGCCGGGGCGAGGGTGTCAGGTCCAGAGTCGTCTTTCACCTCCCCCACCCGGCGGCGGAGGGAGGTGAAAAAGCGATCAGGCGCGGTCTACCGTAAAGGCAATCACTTCGCCGATGCTTTCAGCGCCCAGCGCCAGCATGACCACGCGGTCAACGCCCAGCGCCACGCCGGAGCAGTCCGGCAAACCCGCCTCCAGCGCCGCCAGCAGGTTGTTATCGATGGGCTGCTGCGGAAGGCCGCGCGCGGCGCGTTTGCGGTTATCCTGCTCAAACCGCAGGCGCTGTTCATGGGCGTCGGTCAGCTCGTGGAAACCGTTCGCCAGCTCAATACCTTTGTAATAGACCTCAAAGCGCTCAGCGACCCGATGATCTTCCGGGCTGATCTGCGCTAAAGAGGCCTGAGTCGCCGGGAAATGATAAATGAACGTTGGTCGATCTTTGCCGATGTGCGGCTCCACGCCCATGGTGAACAGCAGCTGCAGCAGGGTATCGCGATCTTCTTCAGTATCGGCGATATTGCTCAGATCCAGCTTCGCTGCGACTTCACGCAGCTGAGCTTTATCGGCAGAGAGCGGGTCAATTTCCAGATGGCGCTGAAACGCCTGCTGATAGGAGAGACTTTCCGCCGGTTGGCACTCCAGCACCTGCTGCAGCAGATCGTCCACCTCATTGATCAGGCGATACATGTCATAGCATGGACGATACCACTCCAGCATGGTGAATTCCGGATTGTGATGACGCCCCATCTCTTCATTACGGAAGCTGCGGCACAGCTGGAAGACCGGGCCGCAACCTGCCGCCAGCAGGCGCTTCATGTGGTATTCCGGACTGGTCATCAGGTACAGGTTAAGCCCCTGAGAATGGCCCGGGCCGACGAAACGGGTTTCGAACGGGAACAAATGAATATCCGTTACCGTCGCCTGACTCATGCAAGGCGTCTCCACCTCCAGCACGCCGCGATCGGTAAAGAAACGGCGGATTTCCGCCATCACCGCCGCGCGCTTCAACAGATTGGGAATGGGTGCGCTCGGCTGCCAGGTTGCCGTCTCGCTCATGGTACTTTCTCCGATTGCAAATTAAGGGCACGAAGTCTACTCGCAACCGGCGAGTGAAACAAATTTTGTGCAATCTCCGGCAGACTACATGCCATTAATCTATCGTTAACCCTGACGCATAAATACCACTGATAAATAACCGCACATATCGATAAAAAAATCGAACACGTCAATTTTCCATACTGACCCTAAGGCTATACTCCTGTACCTATAAAGGAGCAGTGATACTTTTTCGCCAGCCCGGCGGCGAAATACACTAAAACTGGAGGAATGTCGTGCAAACTTTTCAAGCCGATCTCGCCGTAATTGGCGCCGGCGGGGCAGGCCTTCGTGCCGCTATCGCCGCCGCTCAGGCCAACCCCAACGCTAAAATCGCCCTGATTTCTAAAGTCTATCCGATGCGCAGCCATACGGTCGCTGCAGAAGGGGGATCCGCAGCCGTTGCCCAAGATCACGATAGCTTTGAGTACCATTTTCACGACACCGTCGCGGGAGGCGACTGGCTGTGCGAGCAGGATGTCGTCGACTATTTTGTTCATCACTGCCCGACGGAAATGACCCAGCTGGAGCAGTGGGGATGCCCATGGAGCCGCCGCCCCGACGGCAGCGTCAACGTCCGGCGCTTCGGTGGCATGAAAATCGAACGCACCTGGTTTGCCGCCGACAAAACCGGCTTCCACATGCTGCATACCCTCTTCCAGACCTCCCTTCAGTTTCCCCAAATTCAGCGCTTTGACGAACATTTCGTCCTTGACCTGCTGGTCGATGACGGGCAGGCCCGCGGCCTGGTGGCGATGAATATGATGGAAGGCACCCTGGTGCAAATCCGCGCTAACGCCGTGGTGCTGGCTACCGGCGGCGCCGGGCGCGTCTACCGCTACAACACCAACGGCGGCATCGTCACCGGTGACGGGATGGGGATGGCCCTGGGACACGGCGTGCCGCTGCGCGACATGGAATTCGTTCAGTATCACCCGACCGGCCTGCCGGGCTCCGGGATACTGATGACCGAAGGCTGCCGCGGCGAAGGCGGGATTCTGGTCAACAAAAACGGCTACCGCTATCTGCAGGATTACGGCATGGGCCCGGAAACCCCGCTCGGCGAACCGAAGAATAAATATATGGAGCTAGGCCCACGCGACAAAGTGTCCCAGGCCTTCTGGCACGAGTGGCGGAAAGGGAACACCATCCCGACGCCGCGCGGCGACGTGGTCTACCTCGATCTCCGCCACCTCGGCGAGAAAAAACTGCTGGAGCGTCTGCCGTTTATCTGTGAACTGGCGAAAGCCTACGTCGGCGTCGATCCGGTGAAAGAGCCGATCCCGGTGCGCCCGACCGCGCACTACACCATGGGCGGTATTGAAACCGATCAGCAGTGCGAAACCCGAATCAAAGGGCTGTTTGCCGTGGGCGAATGCTCGTCCGTTGGCTTACATGGCGCCAACCGTCTGGGCTCCAACTCGCTGGCCGAGCTGGTGGTCTTCGGCCGCCTGGCCGGGGAGCAGGCCATGCAGCGCGCCGCTCAGGCGGGCGAGGCAAACGGCGCCGCCCTCGATGCGCAGGCTGCCGATGTGGAGCAGCGCCTGAAAGATCTCGTCAACCAGGAAGGTAACGAAAACTGGGCGAAAATTCGCGATGAAATGGGGCTGTCGATGGAGGAAGGCTGCGGCATCTACCGCACGCCGGAGCTGATGCAGAAAACGATCGACAAGCTGGCTGAACTGCAGGAGCGCTTTAAGCGCGTGCGCATTACCGATAACTCCAGCGTGTTCAATACCGATCTGCTTTACACCATTGAGCTGGGGCACGGTTTAAACGTTGCCGAATGTATGGCGCACTCGGCCATCGCCCGTAAAGAATCGCGCGGGGCGCACCAGCGTCTGGATGAAGGCTGTACCGAACGCGACGACGTCAACTTCCTCAAGCACACTCTCGCCTTCCGCGAGGCCGATGGCACTACCCGTCTGGAATATGGCGATGTGAAGATCACCACGCTGCCGCCGGCAAAACGTGTCTATGGCGCAGAAGCGGACGCGGCTGAGAAGAAGGAGACCACCCATGGCTGAGATGAAAAACCTGAAAGTCGAAGTGGTGCGCTACAATCCGGAGGTCGACACCGCACCGCACAGCGCATTCTATGACGTGCCTTATGATGAACAGACCTCGCTGCTGGACGCGCTGGGCTACATCAAAGACAACCTGGCGCCAGACCTGAGCTACCGCTGGTCCTGCCGAATGGCAATCTGCGGTTCCTGCGGCATGATGGTCAACAAGGTGCCGAAGCTGGCCTGCAAAACCTTCCTGCGCGATTACACCAAAGGCATCAAGGTGGAGGCATTGGCCAACTTCCCGATCGAGCGCGATCTGGTGGTGGACATGACCCACTTTATCGAAAGCCTGGAAGCCATTAAGCCGTATATCATCGGCAATAACCGCACGCCTGACCAGGGGCCAAACAAGCAGACCCCAGCCCAGATGGCGAAATACCATCAGTTTTCCGGCTGCATCAACTGCGGGCTGTGCTATGCCGCCTGTCCACAGTTCGGCCTGAACCCGGAATTTATCGGCCCGGCGGCGATCACCCTCGCCCACCGCTATAACGAAGACAGCCGCGACCACGGTAAAAAGGAACGCATGGCGCAGCTTAACGGCCAGAATGGCGTCTGGACCTGTACTTTCGTGGGCTACTGCTCGGAAGTGTGCCCGAAGCACGTCGACCCGGCGGCCGCGATCCAGCAGGGCAAGGTGGAAAGCTCGAAAGACTTTCTTATCGCCACCCTGAAACCACGCTAAGGAGTGCATTATGACGACGAAACGCAAACCCTACGTGCGACCAATGACCTCCACCTGGTGGAAAAAGCTGCCGTTTTATCGCTTCTACATGGTACGGGAAGGCACGGCGGTACCGACGGTATGGTTTAGCATTGTGCTGATTTATGGGCTGTTTGCCCTCAAGCACGGCGCCGAGAGCTGGGCGGGATATATCGGATTCCTGCAAAACCCGGTGGTGGTGATCCTCAACCTGATTACTCTGGCGGCGGCGCTGCTGCACACCAAAACCTGGTTTGAGCTGGCGCCGAAAGCCGCCAACGTCATCATCAAAGGCGAAAAAATGGGGCCAGAGCCGGTCATTAAAGGGCTCTGGGTGGTGACGGGGGTGGTCACCGTGGTGATCCTGTTTGTCGCCCTGTTCTGGTAAGGAGGCTGAGATGATTAATCCCAATCCGAAACGTTCCGATGAACCCGTATTCTGGGGGCTGTTTGGCGCAGGTGGCATGTGGGGCGCGATCGTCGCGCCGGTGATGGTGCTGCTGGTCGGCATCCTGCTGCCGCTGGGGCTCGCCCCGGCCGACGCCTTTAGCTATGAGCGTGTGCTGGCCTTTGCCCAAAGCTTTATCGGCCGCGCATTCATCTTTCTGATGATTGTCCTGCCGCTGTGGTGTGGGTTGCATCGTATTCACCACGCCATGCACGATCTGAAAATCCATGTGCCAAACGGTAAATGGGTCTTCTACGGCCTGGCGGCAATCCTCAGCGTCATCACCCTCGTTGGCGTACTGTTTATCTGATCCTGCAAGAGCCCGGTCGCATTTCTGCTACCGGGCTCGCTTCATAGAAAAATCTTGCCGCCTTTTCCCTGCTGGACTCTACACTTAGCTTAAAAGCCAGCAAGGAGCATGCCATGCGTATCCTGCCGATAATCACCGCGATTGCCGTCTCGTTCCTGTCTGTCGCCTGCAGCACGCCCACCCCGCCGCCGGGCGTCACCGTGGTCAGTCCCTTCGACGTTCAGCGCTATCTGGGTACCTGGTATGAAATCGCCCGCTTTGACCACCCTTTTGAAAGCGGGCTGGAAAAAGTCACGATCGCCTGGCACCCACGTGATGACGGCGGTCTGGATGTGGTGAATAAAGGTTATAACCCCGACCGCGGCATGTGGCAGAAAACGGACGGGGTAGCGTACTTTACCGGGGAGCCCAGCCGCGCCGCGCTGAAGATTTCCTTCTTCGGCCCTTTCTACGGCAGCTATAACGTCATTGCTCTGGATAAGGAGTATCGTTACGCGCTGGTCTGCGGCCCCGATCGCGACTATCTCTGGCTGCTGGCCCGGGCGCCGACCATCGCCCCGGAGGTCAGGCAGCAGATGCTGGACATTGCCACCCGACAGGGCTTTGATGTCGGCAAACTGGTCTGGGTCAATCAGCGCTATGATTAGTGCGCGCTGATCTTCAGGCCAATGATGCCAATCACGATACAGACAAGGCTGGCGATACGCATGGCGCTGGCGGATTCCCCTAACAGCACAATACCGGTCACGGCGGCGCCCACGGCGCCGATCCCGGTCCAGACGGCGTAGGCGGTACCTACCGGTAGGGTTTTCATCGCCCATGAGAGCAGCGCCATGCTGGCCACCATCGCCACGATGGTGATAACGCTGGGAACCAGGCGGCTAAAGCCATGGGTATATTTCAGGCCGACGGCCCACACCACTTCCAGCAGGCCAGCGATAAACAATACTATCCAGGACATAAGGCTCCTTTGCTGGGGCCGTCCCCGGATGAGAAACGCTTACGGGTCGTCCCGTAAGGTGGATGAAAAGTCGTGGTGAGTATATCCAACGGAATAAGAGAAGTGAAGAACGGTACGGCGCTAAACCGTACCGTTGACGGCGTTTATTGCTGAGCTTTGGTTGCCGCGCCAGAGATTGCGTTACCGCCGTCTGAAATATCCTCACCGACACCGCGCGTGGTGTTACAAGCGGTCAGTGCTGAAGAGAGGACCAAAACCGTAAAGAACGCTGCAATCGTTTTTTTCACCATAATGTCATCCTTAGTGTCAGTTTTGTTTTCATGCCCTATAAGCATAGACAAACCGTCCAAAGATGAAGGGATCTTTGCGATTTTTAAGAGAAAAGGAGTATGCGTGGAGGAGGCTGACATACCGGGAGGCAAGCGCCATTAACGAAACGGCAGGGAAATTCAGCTCACAGCGTGAGAGATAGCGTGGCCCAGGCCCTGAATATCTTCACCCACACCGCGGGCGGTATTGCAGCCAGCCAACAACGCGCTGCTCAGAAAGAGTAACACCAGGAGTTTAACGCTGCGCTTCATGTCTCGTGTTCGTCGTACCTGTGCGTAAAGAGCGGCGCAGCACGGAGGCTGCGCCAGTCAACATGGCGCGAAATTATTTCACGCGGGATACGTATTCGCCAGAGCGAGTATCCACTTTGATCACTTCGCCAATCTGGACGAACAGCGGAACTTTAACCACAGCGCCAGTAGACAGGGTCGCTGGTTTACCGCCGGTACCCGCGGTGTCGCCTTTCAGGCCTGGATCGGTTTCAATGATTTCCAGCTCAACGAAGTTCGGCGGGGTGACCGCGATCGGCTGGCCGTTCCACAGGGTCACGATGCACTCAGCCTGATCCAGCAGCCATTTAGCGTTGTCACCGATCGCTTTCGCGTCAGCAGACAGCTGCTCGAAGGTTTCGTTGTTCATGAAGTGCCAGAACTCACCGTCGTTGTACAGGTAAGTCAGGTTCATATCGACAACGTCCGCGCCTTCTGCGGAATCGGTAGATTTGAAGGTTTTCTCAACGCGGGTACCGGTCAGCAGACGGCGCAGCTTAACGCGCGCAAACGCCTGGCCTTTACCTGGTTTAACGAATTCGCTGGCTTCTACCGCATAAGGTTCGCCATCTAACATGATTTTAAGACCAGCACGAAAATCGTTGCTATAGTAAGTCGCCATAAGGCCCTCTGAAATTGTTTAACTGGTAGCTAAGCCACAAAATGGCGCATATTGTAACCCTAAATACCCCATCCAGAGAAGATTGGATAACGCAACTTGCCAATGTTGTGACCAGTCCTGATGAACTGCTGCGTCTTTTAAATGTAGACGCTGATGAAAAACTGCTGGCCGGACGCGAGGCCAGACGCCTGTTCCCGCTGCGCGTCCCGCGCGCGTTTATCGCCCGCATGGAGAAAGGCAACCCTAACGATCCACTGCTTCGTCAGGTACTTACCGCTGAGGAAGAATTTATCGTCGCCCCCGGCTACTCCACCGATCCGCTGGAAGAACAGCACAGCGTGGTGCCCGGTCTGTTGCACAAATATCGCAACCGGGCCCTGCTGCTGGTGAAAGGCGGTTGTGCAGTCAATTGCCGTTATTGTTTCCGCCGCCACTTCCCTTATGCCGAAAATCAGGGCACCAGGCGCAACTGGCAGACAGCGATGGACTACATCGCGGCGCATCCGCAGCTTGATGAAATCATCTTCTCCGGCGGCGACCCGCTGATGGCAAAGGACCATGAGCTTGACTGGCTAATGACCCAGCTGGAAGCTATTCCGCACGTTAAGCGCCTGCGTATTCACAGCCGCCTGCCGATTGTGATCCCGGCGCGCATCACCGAGACGCTGGCCAGTCGCTTCCAGCGTTCGTCGCTGCAGGTAATCCTGGTTAACCACGTCAATCACGCGAATGAAATTGACGGTGAGTTTCGCGCGGCGATGGCCATGCTGCGTCAGGCGGGCGTCACGTTGCTCAACCAGAGCGTGCTGCTGCGCGGGGTGAACGACAACGCGCAAACCCTGGCCGACCTCAGCAATGCGCTGTTTGACGCCGGGGTAATGCCCTACTACCTGCACGTGCTGGATCGGGTGCAGGGAGCGGCGCACTTCATGGTCAGCGATGATGAAGCCCGTGAAATCATGCGCGAACTATTGACCCTCATCTCCGGCTATATGGTGCCGAAGCTGGCGCGCGAGATTGGCGGGGAACCCAGCAAGACGCCGCTGGATTTAGGGCTGAGGCAACGTTAGTGCTTCCGAATAAGGATAAAGCAGTAACTCTGTTTTAAAGAAGAACAATATACCCAGTCTCCAGGCGTACTGGAGGCTGGGTAATAAGAAGATTTAAATGATGATAAATGATAATGAGTATTCATTTATCCAACTTAATCCAGCTATACTTCAATAGAAATCAAAAATATTTGAAGCATAAAAAAATTATATTGATTATGGCCATTATGGCTACAATAATAAAGGTCCACCATGATAGTTGTCGTGAAGTTAACCCATTGATCCTGAAAGTTTTCCTCACGCTATTTTGCACTTCTGCATCATCAATTCTGGCTATATATTTATCATTTATTATTCGCATGCTTGCGTCGGTACTTAACGGTTGAGCACTATTGAACTCGTTCTGCAGTGTAACTTGTCGAATTACGGTTCCGGTAGCAATGACGAAGCCACGTTGTCTAACCGTAACAACAACATCCTGAGTCAGTCCCGCTCTGAGCAACGATTTCCTTAGCAGGGAGATATTTTGATAAAAAGTATTTTGCGAAACAACGACACCACGCTCTTTCCACACAGCGGATAAAAATTCATCTCGGGAAATAATGTTTCCATTACTTTCTAAAAGTAGTTGTAAACATCGGGCTGTGGGGGTATTTAACGTAATGGCTTCATGGTCTTTCCCCGCTACTGGTTGAAGCTCATTCACGTCCATATTAAAAATAACCTCATCATTAATGATGTATGAATTAAATGTCATAAAGCATTTCCATATTCTTTATTTATCGGAGAAACCAATTATTCTCGTATAATTCACAGAAAAAAACAGATGCGCCAATCCATATAAAAAACTAATCTTCTTCAGAATCCCAATGTTACCCATTAAAAATATAAATCTGAAAAATATATACGCCCATGATAAGAGCTTCGCAAGCTCACGTCATTTTACGATCTAATCTCATTCAATACAAAAGAAATGTAAATTTATGCATAATTCATATGCACTTCATAGTTAAAAACAGTAAATTAATACAACGTCCGCCAAGATGTAAAGTCCGGCGGGCATGTTACAAACATCATATAATTTTCCATTACTGTCAGAAAATTATCTTCGAATCAATAACAAAAGTGGAAACTCATGGCACGAAAGCTCTATCGCAAGGAAGCGATTGAATATAAGAAATTGCACTGGAAAGGAAAAGCATTATTACTGGCAGGTATGCCAGCATGGCTTATCGTTACTCTGTCAAGTTGTTTTCTCATCGCACTCATCTCGACTCTTATCCTATGTACATTCACCCAACGTATAGATGTACGGGGGGAAGTCATCACATTACCGCATTCCGTTAACGTCTTTGCACCGCAGCAAGGCTTTGTGTTAAATCAATATGTTAAGGTCGGAGATATACTCAAAAAAGGTCAAAAATTATATGAAATAGATATTTCTCGTAATACCACTAACGGTAATGTGAGTCTTGCTCAAACTGCCGTCATAAATGAAAAGATCATTAATGCTGAGAGCATTATTACAAAACTAATTCGCAACAAAGATGAAACATTGAATGCATTAGACACACAACTAAATACGATTAAAAAATCTCTTAGCGAAACAACCTCAATGCTTGCCAACACGCAGACAGGGTTAAATAAAATGCATCAGAATCTTTCAAGTTACGATAAGTATCTGAAAGAAGGCCTCATTACAAAAGATCAGTACAACTATCAGCACTCACTTTATTTTCAACAGCAAAGTGCGTATCAATCTCTGGTAAGCCAAAAGATGCAACTGGAATCTCAGATAACCCAGTTCACAAGTGATAAAGTCACCAAAGCGGCAGATTTTGATAATCAAATATCAAACCAACAAAATCAAATTAATGATTATAAAAATCAACTAGTTGAGTCCGATGCAAAAGGCAATGTCATCATCAAGGCGACAACGGATGGAAGAATCGAATCGCTAGCCGTAACCAAAGGGCAAATGGTAGATAATGGGAGTAGTTTGGCACAAATAAAGCCCACCGGTAATGTTGAATACTATCTTATTTTATGGTTACCCAATAATAGTATTCCTTACGTAAAACCGGGGGATACAATTAACATCCGATACGATGCCTTTCCGGCAGATAAATTTGGTCAATTTCCAGGAGAGGTAATATCGATATCATCTATGCCTGCTTCACGACAGGAAATGTCAGAATATACTAACGTTAATAATGGCACGAATCAGCAAGAGCTTGCACTATATAAAACGATTGTAAAAATCAAGCAAAAATCCTTTAGTTACAATGGAAAAACATTGTACTTATCTAATGGCTTAAAAGCCGAAGCTGTTGTTTTTCTTGAAGAGCGTCCGTTATATATGTGGATGTTTACTCCGTTTTATAAAATTTCTCAAAGTGTGAGCGGCCCAATTAATGAATAACAAACTCTTTGAAACGATTATTGCAAAGTTAAATTTTTCGCTAATTAAGAAAACACCGGTAATTTTACAATCAGAATCAGCGGAATGTGGTATCGCCAGCCTGGCAATGATCTGCGGACACTATGGATTAGATATAGACTTATTCAATTTCCGCCAACGCTTCGGCAGCCCATCGCAAGGCGCTTCACTGCTGCATTTGAGCAAAACCGCCGAGCGTGCTGGCCTTAAAAATCGCGCGCTTTCATTAGATTTAGATGAAATAAAACAGCTTAAGCTCCCTTGTATTCTCCACTGGGGAATGAATCATTATGTCGTTCTAACGAAAGTACGAAAATCTAGCTATGTTGTGCATGATCCTGCTTTGGGTAAACGTATAATTGGTTTGCAGGAGATGTCTAATAATTTCACCGGCGTGGCTCTGGAACTTTGGCCCGATCAGAACTTTCAGCAAGAAAAGGCAAAAGCACGCTTACGTTTATTAGACCTGATGCGAAACATTGTCGGATTAAAGTCTGCATTAATTAAAATCTTCGCATTCTCTGTCGTAATCGAAGCCATTGGCCTTTTACTCCCCATTGGTACCCAACTGGTCACAGACCATGTCATCATGGCCCATGACCAGAGTCTGTTATCCGTCATTTGTATAGGACTGGTCTTTTTCACTCTCTTCCGTACCTTTGTCAGTATGCTAAGGGCATGGACCTCACTGACTCTCAATACTCTGACTAATATTCAATGGAAAACGACATTGTTTGATCACTTGACAAGCTTGCCGTTATCCTTTTTTGAAAAACGGCATCTTGGTGATATCCAGTCACGTTTTACTTCATTAGATACTATCCGCTCAACGTTCACTAACAGTATTGTCAGTGGCATCATTGACTCGATCATGACAATTGGTCTGTTAATTATGTTAACCCTTTACGGCGGCTGGCTAGTATGGGTGGTCGTAGGATTTACGCTTTGCTACGCCATTATGCGCCTGGCGACATACCGTTTTTACCGTCGGGTAGCAGAAGAGCAAGTCATTAAAGGAGCCCGCTCGAGCTCTCATTTCATGGAGTCACTTTATGGAATATCAACGATTAAAGCTCTTAATTTAAAAGAGCGCCGTTCGCAGCATTGGCTTAATATTAACATTGATGCATGTAATGCAGGAATTAAACAAACTCGCTTTGATATGATGTTCAGTGGCATAAACACCTTCATATCATCTATAGATCAAGTTGCTATCCTATGGTTAGGCGCCATTATGGTGATTGATAACAACATGACGTTAGGTATGTTTATGGCGTTTAACTCTTATCGTGGCCAGTTTTCTCAAAGAGCATCTAATTTGATCGATCTCTTTATGCAACTGCGGATGTTATCATTACATAACGAGAGACTATCTGAGATTGTTTTCAGCGAACCCGAGAAAGAGCTCCCAGCACGTCGAGTTTTCGATGAGAATAGTGGAGTGAAGCTGGAGATTAAAAATCTCAGTTATCAATATGACCCGTTCTCGCAACCTATTTTTTCTAACTTTAACCTGCAGGTTGAGCCAGGAGAATCTATTGCGCTTGTTGGACCTTCAGGGGTCGGTAAAACGACTTTACTGAAAGTGATGTGTGGTTTGTTATCTCCAACGTCAGGTGAGGTAATTGCCGATAATCTTGACATTTATAAAATATGGCTTAATAACTACCGACTGGGGACAGCATGTGTCCTGCAAGAAGATCGTCTTTTTTCAGGGTCAATTAGCGATAATATCAGCGGATTTGAAGATAATGCGGATGAAGAATTAATTGTTGAGTGTGCTCGACGCAGTAATATTCATGATGAAATTATGAAAATGCCAATGGGTTATGAAACAATGATAGGTGAGTTAGGGCTGGGTATTTCAGGTGGGCAAAAACAAAGACTCTTAATTGCCAGAGCGCTTTACCGCAAGCCGAGCATTTTGTTTATGGATGAAGCAACAAGTCATCTTGATTTGAAGAATGAGTCTGCCATAAACCAATCTATTGCCAGTTTAAGTATAACTCGAATCATTGTCGCGCATCGTCCTTCAACGATAGCGTCTGCAGACCAGATAATTGATCTTTCTCAATATGGAAAGCAAGCATCATAAACTGAATAATGGAAAAGGATAACCATATGATAAGTACCGTGTTAGGTTTTAACACCGCAATCATAAAGCAAAATGATAATTTTCTTGCTCTGGCGCTGAAAATTAAAAGAGGAGACAACACATGTCAGACATACTACTTACAGTATGCAACCTTAAATGATTTATTAATAATTCTAAACAACCAAATGCAGCGTGTGGCTCATCGATTAATAGAGCAGGGAGAAAGCTATAGAGAACAATTCCGCGAACAAGTTGAGAGCTATATTAAAACCACTCCGCAAATCGAGGCAGCCGAAGTGCAATCACCGGAACCCGGGCGGAGGATTATATCGCTAACCCTCAAAACAGGGAAAACGGAATCCACTTTAATAGCCATGCTTCAATCTGAACAAATTGATATTATCAAAATTGATGATATGCAGGCAGAGTTAATGCTATTGGCAATACGTCAGGCCTTTTTACATGCTGGAACTGAGGAATTTATATCCGTTTTAGAGTCTACAACTGATTTTTTAATGCTATATGCCGTAGAAATCATAGAAAATTCACGTTTCAGCTACGAGCAGTTTGATCATGAAAGCTGGAAGAGAGGTTTATTTTCTCATCATCTGGCTATTCTTTATTGCTATGAAACAGAGAAAGGGAAACAAATTCTCTCCGGAGCCGTTATTAAAACAAATGCACCCCATCCCTCTGAATTAGAAAATGGCATTGCTATTCGCATCAACGAAAGATTTCCTAAATTAAAATCAACGCAGGAAAAATATCCATTATGTCAGATATTCAGTAAAGTTATACCATCATCAGATAACATGGACACTTTAGATGCCTGCTTGCAACCTTTAAAGGCTTTTTTTCTTGAAGAACAAGCAAAACTAGATTTTTAAGGATAAGGCTCTCCTTCTAAGAAGGAGAGCCTTATCAAAACGATCAGTTCGGACACTTATAAACCTGACCATTCATCTCACTGTCTGTCGGTACAAAACTGGAAAGTAGCCCTTGTGTTGGACTACTCACTCCATAAATCACGTTCCCCCCCATCTCGGCAGCGTGATTTCGCAGCGCATTTGCAGCCCTCCGCATTGAGCCCCCCTCATCACCATTTTGCCCTGAGAGCCAGTTGCTTTGTTTACCCGTCGCGGTGCCTAACAACTGGCATTCAGCTCCTGGTTTATCCTGCACGAAACGTACCGCCTCCCCCCCAGCGGTCAAATCACTGCTCGAACTGCACCCTGCCAGCAGTAGCGAAGCCCCAATTATCACTGCAAAATATTTCACCTGCATGTTGCTCCCCATAATCATTTAGTTGGGCACACTAGCCTCACATCTACAACTTATACTAAAAAGATGATCAAATTGAAATTATTAATCCATCGAAAAGTGTGGTGTGTGCCTTCCGGACACCTGTCGCGGTGTATGGCAGCCCCCTGCGCGTAAAGTTAGGCGATATCGCTTGATATCTGGCATACTTTTCGTGCTATAACCCACTGTAAAACATATTGTTTTTTCTAAAACTTGGCATTTTGAATTTTTCCAAAACACCAAATATTGAGAACTCACATAATCTTTGTTATTTAATGTTCATGACTATAATATTTTATGCTTTCTTAAGCGAATAAAGATACATCATTAAAATGATGCAAACAAATTAAAATCACCTCATCAATAATAAATCAAAGCATTGTGTTCTATGAACAAATAGATTCGATAAATTTCACACTCTCACATAGTAAAAGTCACATCAAATTCATTACGTGACTTAGCCCATTGTGCATTATTTTCGTTGCGCTGTGGAACTCTTACCAACGCGAAGGTCCACTGCAGGCAAAGGGAAAATAAGTGTGTTGTGTAAGTATGCTTAAAACTCCTGCGCTTTAGAAGTTAACTGGTTTTTAAAACTATTATCTAGAAATGAAACAAGGAATTTTCAAATGAATAAACGTATTATCGCAGCACTGATCGCCGCAAGCGGCCTGGTAGCATTCAATGCTAGCGCTAACGATGGCACCGTTAATTTTATTGGTGACATTACTGATGGCGCATGTACTGTCGATGTACAAAATACTGGTTCTTCTACCGGTCAGGTTACTCTCGGCTCTGTACCAAAATCAGCATTTTCTGGCGTCGGTTCGACTGCCGGTAACGGTTCTGGTCTGGCAGCAATCACTATTTCCCTGTCAGGTTGCCCTACCACTAAAACCGACGCTTATGTGACTTTCGACGGTGACTATTACAATGGTCTGAATGACTATCTGAAACTGACTGGTTACGGTAACACTGGTGTTGCGAAAGGTGTTGCAATCAAGCTGATGGATTCCAACAACAATCATCTGAAGCTGGGTGAGAAATCTGCAGCAATTCCGCTGACAGCTGGCGCAGCAGATGTTGCATTTAAAGCAACTTATGCGCAGGTTGAAGGCACTGTTGACGCTGGTACTGCAAATGGCGTCGCAACTCTGCTGGTAACTTACTAATTATCAATGCCTCTCATCTCGATGAGAGGCATTTTTATTGACGGTGCTTTATGCGAATCTTAAATTCATTGCTATCTATTATACTTCTCCTTTCTGCCTCTTTTGCATGCTACGCGGGAGTACAGGTCGGAACGACTCGCATAATTTATGCTGAAGGCAAAAAGGAAGTAAGTGTTTCTCTTGATAACCAGGATATAACGCCTTATTTGATAAAGTCATGGATCGAGAATGATAAAAATGTCGGCACTCATTTTTTGCTTACCCCGCCACTTTTTCGCCTAGAGGGTAAGCAAAAAAACGTAGTCAGAATTTTTAAGCTTGACGGTCAGTTACCAACCGACCGAGAGTCACTTTTCTTTTTTAATACAACCTCAATTCCTGCTAGTTCAACAGAGGCCGATCGTAATACATTACAAATTGCGGTTCGTACCAAACTTAAACTCATTTTTCGTCCGAAAAGCTTGAGCGACGACGTGCCCGTAAACCATGCTAAAGAACTGTCCTGGTCACGAAGCGGTAACCAAGTCATCGTCAAAAACCCTTCTCCTTTCTACATCAACTTTATGTTTATTAAGGTGAACGGTCAGTCGCTAATAATGAAAGATAAAAACTTTGTAGCACCGTTTTCCTCTGCTAGTTACGCGTTACCGTCAACCAATGGTGGAAAAGTAGAATGGAAAATCATCAACGATATGGGCGGCCAAAGCGACCTTTATCAAAGCAGTTTATAGTTGAGCTTGATGCATAAAATATAATTATACAAAACCCAAGGACGAGGTAATGATTACAAAATTCAAATTATCTCCATGCTGTTTAGCTCTTATAAGTATCGGTGTGTTAACCATATCTTCCGAGCTATATGCAAGAGAATTTTTTAACCCAGCATTTCTTACCGATCTAAACGGTTCAGACGTGAGTCCGGACCTTTCGGCTTTTGAGGTAGCAAATTCTCAGGCCCCTGGGAAATATCGGGTTGACATCATCATCAATGGTACCGTTGTCGATACCAAAGACGTCGATTTTTTTTCTACGGCAGAACAAAAAGCAAGCTATCTTAACGAGGCGGGAGAAGAGCTTAAACTATACCCATGCTTATCAACAGAGGAATTAAGTGGTTATGGTATTAAGGTAAAAGCAATCTCTTCATTAAAAACAAACGCTAATGGTTGCGTCATTATCAGTTCCATTCCAGAAGCCTCTGTTGATTTTAACTTTAACTTACAGAAACTTGAGTTGAGTGTTCCGCAGGCCGCAGTATCCTCGACGGTTCGTGGGTATGTTTCACCTGATGAATTTGACAATGGTATTAACGCGTTCTATTTAAATTATAGATATAATGGAACCAGTAGCTACGCACGAGATAACGGATTATCAGATCAAGAGAACCATAGTGTCAATTTACTACCAGGCTTAAATATCGGGCCATGGCGTATTAAAAACTACACTACGTGGAATAAAGATAGTTATGATAATGATAGCAATGGTAAATGGGATACTATCTATACCTATGCTGAACGAAATATTATTTCACTGAAAAGCATGTTGACATTGGGTGAAAGCACTTCGGATGCTGATATTTTTGATAGTGTGCCATATCGTGGTGCGCAATTAAACTCAGACGATTACATGGATGCGAAAAGTATCCAGGGATATGCACCTGTAGTTCGAGGAATTGCGAAAAGTAACGCAAAAGTTATTATTAAACAAAGTGGATATGTTATTTATCAATCTTTCGTTCCTCCAGGGGCCTTTGAGATCACTGATCTGTATTCGACAGGTGGCAATGGGGACCTCAATGTCACGATCGAAGAAGCTGACGGCACTCAACAAAATTTTGTTGTAGCTTATGCTTCACTTCCAGTATTACGTCGTGAAGGTAGCCTAAAATACAGCATTACATCCGGCCAATACCGCTCCTCCGACGGTAGCGTTGATTATACTCCGTTTTCACAAGCAACGGCCAGCTATGGTTTACCATACAACACCACCCTATACGGGGGATTCCAGGCTGCTTCGAAATATCAATCAGTGGCCATTGGCGTCGGTAACAACCTGGGCGTACTTGGCGCTGTTTCTTTAGACGTAACACAGGCCTGGTCGACGAAGCAAGATCAAGATAAGATATCGGGTCAATCCGTGCGTATACGCTACAGCAAAAACCTGAACGATATAGGCACAAATATAGCTATTGCAGGCTATCGTTACTCAACGAGCGGCTTTAACACCCTTTCAGATGTTCTTGAAACATATCGTGATGACTATAAATACTACTACAACGATCGCGTTAAAAATAGAACTGAAATTACCGTAAGTCAAAGCCTCGGTGATAAGTTAGGCTATTTTAACATCGGCGGTGTAATGGAGGATTACTGGAATCAGCGTCGCAGGAATAACTCACTTAACGTAGGTTACAGCAATAGCTGGAGCGGTATTACATATAATTTAAACTATTCCCACTCCCGCTCCTCAACTGACTATGAGGGTTACGGTAGAAACTATTCTACTGATAATATCTTTTCGTTCAATATCAATGTGCCATTGAATTTCTGGATGCCTAACACCTGGGCTACTTATGGTTTAAATACCAGCGATCCTGGTTCGACAAGCAACAGTGTTGGGCTTTCAGGTCTTGCATTGGCCGATAATAATTTAAGCTGGAACCTTCAGCAACAATACGATAATCGCGATTATAGTAGCGGAACCGCTGGTGTTGATTATAAAGGCACCTATGGAGAGATTTTTGGTAGTTATAATTATGATCATAACTGGCAGCGCCTTAATTATGGTATAAACGGTGGAATTGTCGCTCATCGTGATGGTATCACCGCAGGGCAATCATTCAGCGATACCAGTGCTCTCGTTAAAGCCCCTGGTGTTAATGGTACTCGAGTAGTGGGTAACACCGGCGTAAAAACTGACTATCGTGGCTACGCTATCGTACCTAATATTACAATGTATCGTAGAAATGATGTGGTATTAGATACTGAAACGATGCCTAATGATGTTGACCTTGACACTACGGTAGCCACCGTTGTCCCAACCCGAGGTGCGATCGTACGAGCAGAATATTCAGGGAAAAAAGGGATACGCGCGCTGCTGCAGCTAGTGGATACACATAATAAGTTTATACCTTTTGGTGCAATGGTAAATCTTGCTTCCGAAAATTCGACGAATAATAACAGCGGGATCGTTAGCGACAATGGTCAAGTTTATCTGGCTGGGTTACCGACAACGGGAGTACTGCTTGTCAAATGGGGAAATAGTATATCTAAACAGTGTACGGTAAATTATCAGTTCCCTGGGTCTGAAAAGGTCAATGGTATCAAACAGGGCCAGTTTATCTGCCGCTAATTAAAGCAAAAGGACTTCATTTATGCGTAATTACTTCCTGGCCATTAGTACTGCTTTTGCTGCAATTTATAGCCCAAGCATTTTCGCCGCCAGCGGGTGTGTGGTTATTGATGGAAAAACTTATGAGTTGAATCTAGCATCTATGCCTATTGATCCTGATGTGGATGTTGGAACTGTTTTGTATACGGCGAGGGTTGATCCTTCAGGTCCTAAACTGACTTGTCCATTAAATACAGCAAGGGGAAAATATTCCTCTCAAATGCTTGGTTCTTTTCAAACATTAGTGGGTACTAACGCTTATGGCAATATCTATGCCTCCGGCATAGACGGCATCGGCATCCAAATAAGAGATCTGGAACAATCTGCAAAAGCTGTTCCCTATGAAACCAGTATGGATTCTGGTGCACTCTACTACTGGAGCACAGATAAAAAGACACAAATCCAGTTTATCAAAACAGGAAAAATTGGAACTGGCACAAGTTACACTGGCTTAGCAGCTCAGTTCAAGTTAGATTCCTGGGTTGTTGCCAAGATATCTATAAAGACCAAGGTGGCCTGGATAACCAAAAGTTGCGTAGCTGAACCGAACTCCAGGATACAGAATATTCAACTGGGGAAACCACTGGCATCATCTTTTACCTCTATCGGCAGTACATCACCTGATGTGAACTTTTCAGTTAAATTAAAATGCCAAGAAGATAACATTCCCGTTTATGTCTCATTTGAACCTTCTACCGGCAGCACCGGTAATGGAATGTTAAATTTAGATACTAGTAATGCTGATGCTGCATCAGGTATCGCCATTGAGATTTTAAATGCTGCCGATCGTTCGAAACTCGTTTTTTCCAGTGAAAAGAAATATCATACGGCAAGTGAATCATCAATTGAGATTCCATTAATTGCGCACTACAAGCGTACAGGGACTGTAAAAGCAGGCACTGCTAATGCAGCAATGACGTTTGTAATCAACCAGTACTAATTACTACCTGGTTATCTATCATTGAATATAAACTGATGAATTGATGAATTGATGAATTATTTCTAAAACAGTAAAATAGCTATTGAAAAAGAAAAAGTAATGAATAAGATGTAACTGCTTCCACTAATTGGTACGAAAGTGTGTATTCGATTATTCGAATATAATATCTAATATGCGGTATCAATTTATTTTCTAATTTTTTAGAATAATAGCTGGAATCAATAAAATAATGAATGTAATACACTAACTACTCAAGGAAATAAAATGAAAGAGTTAACTATCAACGAAATGGAATCTATCGCAGGCGCTTACAGCTGGGATTTTTCCTCTTTTAGTTCAGCTTTAACCAGTATCTTATCTAACTCAGCAGAGGCCGTTGCATCGGCCCTCCTGCTTGGTTCTGCAGCTGCAGCACTGGGAAGTACTATTGGTGGAACGCATGGTAGTGATAACGGCGGCCTGTTTGGTGTGGGTACGCTGGGTATGGCAATTGGTGGGCTTTATGGTCTTATTGCTGGAGCCATTACCGGTGCAATTTCTGGTTTGATGTATGGCTGGGATGCAGCAAGTGCTGAAGCTACTAAGATGTGGGATTCTTTCTCTTCTGGTTCGCATGGCATTTATTAATTCGAATTTGTAAAACAGGCCGCCTCCTGTGGGGGTGGCCTTTTTAAATAATCACATAAAAATAAAGTGAATTTTGATATTTTTCCTCGCTATTAATTGAAATAATAATTTTCCCCTTACAACATCAACATACTATCGATATATTTGTTTTCGATGAACTAATAGTCAACATAGTTTTCTAAAGCTAAATTTAGAATTTTATCCAACAGATTTACTACAAACCATTTAATCCCGAGGGGATTTTATTCAAACGTTAGCGGCAATGATGTCTCTTAGATTCCATTGGAAGCTGGCTCTGACGACTATAAGTCATCTGAAAATTAATATGTCGTATCACCTCGTGGGCCTTTTAGGCTACGGGTTTATAATCTATAACCTTTTTGTCATGCAACTGATACCTGTAGGTGCGTTCGTAACACTGGTCTGGCAGTTAATCGCTAATATTTATTTTTTTAGGTACTTCTGCTTTTAGTGTATCGATACGGCTTTTCGTTGCAGTCAGGACCGACCATAACCACGTATCATGTTATGCTCTGGTAATAAAATGCAAACAGCACACTAAGAGGATGGTGATTCCACGACTTCCAGGTCATCACCCGGATATTCTACGCATGAGTTAGTTAATAAATGTTTTATTAATGAACTACGCGACTAATATCAGGTGGACCTAACCTACATGAATGTTTTCATGAAGAGGTCTTTACTCATAATTAGCATCTGCTACAGATTGTATGAAGAAAGTTGACTGCAGTTGCATTATCTTTTATGGGATATATGTATGGTCTGTTTTCACACAATACTTCACACATCATCTGTATGATTCCCTATCTGCAACTTGACAAAGTATTCTCTCAACCAAAAATAGTTTACACCATTGCCTCCTTCTGAAAGTCGAAGATTGTCATAGTGCCTGACAGTATTACAATCTTTTGAAGGGGATGAGATCTATATAAAAAACCCCCAGCCATTGCTGGCCAGGGGTTTCTGCTTTTTTATGCCGTAGAGCGCACGATTACATCATGCCGCCCATACCGCCCATGCCGCCCATGCCGCCAGCAGCACCTAAGTCAGGCGCGTCGCCTTTCGGCAGGTCGGTCACCATGCACTCGGTGGTGATCATCAGGCCAGCCACGGAAGCCGCGTACTGCAGTGCAGAACGGGTGACTTTGGTTGGGTCCAGGATACCGAAGTCGATCATGTTGCCGTATTCTTCAGTTGCTGCGTTGTAACCGTAGTTACCGTCGCCTGCTTTCACGTTGTTTGCCACAACAGACGGCTCTTCACCGGCGTTGGAAACGATCTGACGCAGCGGTGCTTCCATTGCGCGCAGCGCAACTTTGATACCGACGTTTTGATCTTCGTTCTGACCGGTCAGGCCAGCGAGTTTCGCCGCAACGCGAACCAGCGCTACGCCGCCGCCAGCCACCACGCCTTCTTCAACCGCAGCACGGGTTGCGTGTAGGGCGTCGTCGACGCGTGCTTTTTTCTCTTTCATTTCAACTTCGGTAGCCGCACCGACTTTGATTACTGCTACGCCGCCAGCCAGTTTAGCGACACGTTCCTGCAGTTTTTCACGATCGTAGTCGGAGGTCGCTTCTTCGATCTGCTTACGGATCTGAGCTACGCGGCCCTGGATTGCGGATTCTTCGCCAACGCCATCGATGATGGTGGTGGTGTCTTTGTTGATAACCACGCGTTTCGCCTGGCCCAGGTCTTCCAGAGTCGCTTTTTCCAGCTCCATACCGATCTCTTCAGAGATAACGGTACCGCCAGTCAGAGTAGCGATGTCCTGCAGCATAGCTTTACGACGGTCGCCGAAGCCCGGTGCTTTCACCGCAGCCACTTTAACGATGCCGCGCATGGTGTTAACCACCAGGGTCGCCAGCGCTTCGCCTTCAACGTCTTCAGCGATGATGAGCAGCGGTTTGCCAGCTTTCGCTACGGCTTCCAGAACCGGCAGCATTTCGCGGATGTTGGAGATTTTTTTGTCAGCCAGCAGGATGAACGGGCTTTCCAGCTCAACGGCACCGGTGTCCGGCTTGTTGATGAAGTACGGAGACAGGTAGCCGCGGTCGAACTGCATACCTTCAACTACGTCCAGTTCGTCTTCCAGACCGGTACCGTCTTCAACGGTGATCACGCCTTCTTTACCAACTTTATCCATCGCTTCCGCGATCAGTTTACCGACGGTTTCGTCGGAGTTAGCGGAGATGGTACCTACCTGAGCGATAGCTTTGGAGTCAGAGCACGGAACGGACAGCGCTTTCAGCTCTTCTACTGCCGCCAGTACCGCTTTGTCGATACCGCGTTTCAGATCCATCGGGTTCATGCCTGCAGCAACAGCTTTCAGGCCTTCGTTCACGATAGCCTGAGCCAGTACGGTTGCGGTGGTGGTACCGTCGCCTGCCGCGTCGTTCGCTTTAGAGGCAACTTCTTTCACCATCTGCGCACCCATGTTTTCGAACTTGTCTTCCAGTTCGATTTCACGTGCAACGGAAACACCATCTTTGGTGATGGTCGGCGCACCGAAGGATTTGTCCAGAACCACGTTACGGCCTTTCGGGCCCAGGGTCACTTTAACTGCATCTGCCAGTACGTTTACGCCGCGCAGCATTTTTACACGAGCGTCGTTACCGAATTTTACGTCTTTTGCTGCCATTTCTTTTATTCCTCAAATTCGTTCAGGGTCGTGCGAATTAAGCTTCAACAATTGCCAGGATGTCGCTTTCGGACATGATCAGTACTTCTTCGTTGTCGATCTTTTCAGTCTTCACGCCGTAGCCATCGTTGAAAATCACGATGTCACCAACTTTAACGTCCAGCGGCTGCACGGTCCCGTTTTCCAGGATGCGGCCTTTACCGACAGCGATGATTTCGCCACGAGTTGACTTAGATGCTGCAGAACCGGTCAGAACGATGCCGCCCGCAGATTTGGTTTCAACTTCTTTACGTTTGACGATCACACGATCATGTAACGGACGAATACTCATTGATAGCTCTCCTTCGAGAAAGTCATTATCAGTTATGGGTGACGCCGGGCCGAACGCGGTTTACCGGCTAGTGCAGAGAGAGATGGGGATGGCCATTTCCGGCTTCAAGGGCAAAATTAAAAAAAATTTTTACCTTTGCGCTGGCGCACAAAAAGCGGCCATGTCAGGCAATCGGTCATAAGGAAAAGCGATTGTGATACTCTCTTTTTTTTCACTGGCGCAGGATTGAATCATGAGTGGTTTAAAACAGGAGTTAGGGCTGGGACAGGGAGTTGGGTTGCTTTCCACCTCATTGCTGGGTACCGGCGTCTTCGCCGTCCCGGCGCTGGCGGCGCTGGTCGCTGGCGATAACAGCCTGTGGGCATGGCCGCTGCTCATTCTCCTTGTTTTCCCGATTGCCATCGTCTTCGCCCTGCTCGGCCGCCATTTTCCCAGCGCGGGCGGCGTGGCCCATTTTGTCGATATGGCCTTTGGGCCACGTCTGGCCAGCGTCACCGGCTGGCTGTTTTTATCGGTTATCCCGGTCGGACTCCCCGCCGCCCTGCACATCGCCACCGGTTTTGGCCAGGCGCTGTTCGGCTGGCATGATGCGCAGCTGCTGCTGGCGGAGCTGGGCACCCTGGCCATTGTCTGGTGGGTCGGTTCGCATGGCGCCAGCTCCAGCGCCAACCTGCAGACGTTGGTTGCCGTACTGATTGTGGCGCTGATCGTCGTAGTCTGGTGGCGCGGCGGGATAAGCCCGGCGCAGATCCCCTTCCCGGCCCCGGCGGAGATTGACCGCGGGCAGCTCTTTTCGGCGCTGTCGGTGATGTTCTGGTGCTTTGTCGGTCTGGAAGCCTTCGCGCATCTCGCCTCGGAGTTTAAACATCCCGAGCGTGATTTCCCCAGGGCGCTGATGATAGGCCTGCTGCTTGCCGGCTCGGTCTACTGGGCCTGCACCGTGCTGGTGCTGCACTTCCACGCCTTTGGCGAGGAGATGGCGGCGGCGGCGTCATTACCGAATATCGTGGTCCGTCTGTTCGGCGTCGAAGCGCTGTGGGTAGCCTGCGTCATCGGCTATCTCGCCTGTTTCGCCAGCCTCAACATCTATATTCAAAGCTTTGCCCGCCTGGTCTGGTCGCAAGCGCAGCATAAGCCACACAGCTACCTCGCAAGGCTGTCGCCACGGCAGATCCCGCGCAACGCCCTCAACGCCGTGCTGGGATCCTGCGTAGTTAGCACCCTTGGCATCTATCTGCTCGATATCAATCTGGACGCGCTGATCGTTTACGCCAATGGCATTTTCATCATGATCTATCTGCTGTGCATGCTGGCGGGTTGTCGTTTGCTGCGCGGTCGCTATCGGCTATTGGCGGTGGTGGGCAGCATTCTCTGTCTGCTGCTGCTGGCGATGGTCGGCTGGAAAAGCCTGTACGCGCTGGTGATGCTGGCGGGGCTGTGGCTGTTTTTACCCAGGCGCAAGCTGGCGACGGGAAGCGTGTAGGCCTGCAAAGAAAGCGGCCCGGTCGCATATGCTGACCGGGCCGGGGGATGTTAATCGCGGCGATCGTCCTTATGGTCCAGACGGTCGCGCTGCTCATCTTTGCGCTGGAATTCCCCTTCGAAGGTCTCTCCGCCGCCAGTACCGGCGCTAAAGCCGCCGCCCGGCATCCGGCTGAAGCGCAGGTGCGGCATCAGCTTCATCGTCAGATGCTTTTGCACCGGCGGCAGCAATAGCAGCAGGCCGAGGAAGTCGGTAAAGAACCCCGGGAGCAACAGCAGCAGACCAGCGATAATCAGCGATACGCTCTTGATCATCTCCGCCGCCGGGCTCTCGCCCGCGGCCATCTTCTGCTGCATCAGCAGGAAGTTTTTGAAGCCCTGGTTACGCACCAGCGACATCCCTACCACCGAGCTAAAGATCACCAGGATCAGGGTCATAAAGACGCCCAGCACGTGCGCAACCTGGATAAAGATCGATATCTCAATGTAAACGTAAAGAAAAAAGGCAATAAACGGAATCCAACGCACCGGCGTCTCCTTCATCAACGGGCGCTGCGTTCAGCGCCCGTAATCATCAATTTGCTGATCGCATCCCACTAACATGGGGATGCTGAGCGGCTTTTCAATCAGCGGAAAGGCTTATTTTTCTCAGGAATAATAAAGCGGTGACCCATTTCACAGATTAATAAATCTTCTCATACCCGCAATGTAATAAGTGATCAAGCTTACTGATATTCGCTATCATCAGCATATGATCTTGGGCACCGGGCCGGTTAAGGAAATAATCGTCGGCCAGAAAATATACTGAATACTGGATATTCTGTGTGTTTGGTGAATTCATTGGCAGCTTGAAAAGAAGGTTCACATGTTAAACAACATTCGTATCGAAGAAGATCTGTTGGGCACCAGGGAAGTTCCCGCGGACGCTTACTACGGCGTTCATACTCTGCGAGCGATTGAAAACTTCTACATTAGCAACAGCAAAATCAGCGACATACCAGAATTCGTGCGCGGCATGGTCATGGTGAAGAAAGCCGCCGCGCTGGCGAACAAGGAGCTGCAGACCATTCCCAAAAGCGCGGCAAATGCGATTATCGCCGCCTGTGACGAAGTCCTGAATAACGGCAAATGCATGGACCAGTTCCCGGTCGATGTCTTCCAGGGCGGGGCCGGTACCTCCGTAAACATGAACACCAACGAAGTCCTGGCGAACATTGGCCTTGAGCTGATGGGCCACCAGAAAGGCGAATACCAGTACCTGAACCCAAACGATCACGTCAACAAATGCCAGTCCACCAACGATGCTTACCCCACCGGGTTCCGCATTGCGGTGTATGCCTCCATCCTTAAGTTAATCGATGCGATTAAACAGCTGGGCGAAGGCTTCCAGGCGAAAGCCGTGGAGTTCCAGGACATCCTCAAAATGGGCCGCACCCAGCTGCAGGACGCGGTGCCGATGACCCTCGGCCAGGAGTTCCATGCCTTCAATGTGCTGCTTAATGAAGAGACCAAAAGCATTCTGCGCACTGCGGAGCTGCTGCTGGAGGTGAACCTCGGCGCCACCGCCATTGGTACTCGCCTCAACACCCCGGACGGCTATCAACAGCTGGCGGTGCAGAAGCTGGCTGAAGTAAGCAACTTACCGGTCGTCCCGGCGGAAGATCTGATTGAAGCCACCTCGGACTGCGGGGCGTACGTTATGGTTCACAGCTCGCTGAAACGCCTGGCGGTGAAACTGTCCAAGATCTGTAACGACCTGCGCCTGCTCTCTTCCGGTCCGCGCGCGGGCCTCAACGAAATCAACCTGCCTGAGCTGCAGGCTGGCTCTTCAATCATGCCGGCGAAGGTTAACCCGGTGGTGCCGGAGGTGGTCAACCAGGTCTGCTTCAAAGTTATCGGCAACGATACCACTGTGACCATGGCCTCCGAAGCCGGTCAGCTGCAGTTGAACGTGATGGAGCCGGTGATCGGCCAGGCGATGTTCGAGTCGATTCATATCCTGACCAACGCCTGCTACAACCTGCTGGAGAAATGCGTTAACGGCATCACCGCCAATAAAGCGGTATGTGAAGGCTACGTGTATAACTCCATCGGCATCGTCACCTACCTCAACCCGTTTATCGGCCACCACAATGGCGATATCGTCGGCAAGATCTGTGCCGAAACCGGCAAGAGCGTACGAGAAGTGGTGCTGGAGCGCGGACTGCTGACGGCGGCGGAGTTGGATGATATTTTCTCTGCGCAAAACCTGATGCATCCCGCTTATAAAGCAAAGCGTTATACCGATGAAAGCGAACAGTAATCTTTCAGGTTAGTCATTCAAAGGCATGTCAGCGATGACATGCCTTTTTTGCTTTTTGGTTTTACTAAAATACAACAATTCAATATCAACTTGTTAAAAAACAAGGAAGGCATATATGTTTGGTGCAGAACTGGTTATTGTCCTGCTGGCGATTTATCTCGGCGCCCGGCTCGGCGGCATCGGTATCGGCTTTGCCGGTGGCCTTGGCGTCCTTGTCCTGACGCTTATTTTTCAAATTAAACCGGGTGCGATCCCCTTCGACGTTATTGAAATCATTATGGCGGTGATTGCCGCTATCGCCGCCATGCAGGTCGCCGGCGGGATGGATTACCTGGTCAGCCTCGCCGAACGGATGCTGCGCCGCCACCCGAAGTACATTACCTTCCTTGCCCCGCTGGTGACCTGGTTTATGACCGTGCTCGCTGGCACCGGCCATACCGCCTTCTCCACGCTGCCGGTGATCACCGAAGTTGCCAAAGAGCAAGGCATTCGTCCGTCTCGTCCACTGTCGATTGCGGTGGTGGCCTCCCAGATAGCGATCACCGCCTCGCCCATTTCCGCCGCAGTGGTCTTTTTCGCAGGTATCCTTGAACCGCTGGGCGTTAGCTATTTGACGCTGCTGGCCATCTGTATTCCAGTCACGCTGCTGGCAGTGATGCTCACCGCTATCGTCTGCAACTTCCTCGGCTGCGAACTGAAAGACGATCCGGTTTACCAGGAGCGGCTGGCCAAGGGGGAAGTCAGACTGCGCGGCAGCCAGGTATTTGAGCTGCAGCCGCACGCCAAACGTTCCGTTCTGCTGTTTTTGATCGGCATCGTGGCGGTGATGTTCTACGCCACGGCCATCAGCGATACCGTCGGCCTGATTAAGAACCCGGTGCTGCCGCGTAACGAGGCGATCGTGGTATTTATGCTGACCATCGCCACCCTGATTAGCATCACCTGTAAAATCGACACCGGCGAAGTGCTCAACGCCAGCACCTTTAAGTCCGGGATGAGCGCCTGCGTCTGCGTCCTCGGCGTCGCCTGGCTGGGAGATACCTTCGTTAAAGCGCATATCAGCGACATCCAGGCCGTGGCCGGCGATCTGCTGCACAATTACCCATGGCTGCTGGCGGTGGTACTGTTTTTCGCCGCCACGCTGCTCTACTCGCAGGCAGCCACTACCAAGGCGTTGATGCCTGCCGCGCTGCTGCTGGGCGTCAGCCCGCTGACGGCTATCGCCTCGTTTGCCGCGGTCTCGGCGCTGTTCGTTCTACCGACCTACCCAACCCTGCTGGCGGCGGTAGAGATGGACGACACCGGCTCAACCCGCATTGGTAAATATGTCTTTAACCACGCTTTCCTGATCCCCGGCGTTATCGCTATCACGCTGTGCGTGATCCTCGGCTTTATCTTTGGCGGGATTATGCTGTAAATACCGCTGGCGGCGGGCCCACTACGGGCCCGCCTTCCGTTGCCCTCACTTTCCCCGCTCGTTACGCTAATATCCCCGCATCTTGCGTGTTATAGTGCCTCTTTTCGCTGATACGAGGTTCATGATGACTACGCCTGATGCTGTTGTTGTGCTCTGTACCGCGCCGGACGAAGCGACCGCCCAGGATCTGGCGGCAAAAGCGCTGGCGGAAAAGGTGGCAGCCTGCGCTACGCTGCTGCCGGGAGCCACCTCTCTGTATTACTGGGAAGGGAAACTCGAGCAGGAGTATGAAGTGCAGATGCTACTCAAAACTGACCTTGCCCATCAGCAGGCGCTGCTGGACTGCCTGAAGTCACACCACCCGTATCAAACCCCAGAACTGCTGGTTCTACCCGTCACGCATGGAGACAACGATTACCTCTCATGGCTTACCGCATCATTACGCTGATCCTGCTGCTGTGCAGCACATCAGCCACCGCCGGGTTATTCGACGCGCCGGGGCGCTCGAACTTCGTGCCTGCTGATCAAGCTTTCGCCTTTGACTTTCAGCAGCAACAGCATGACGTCAACCTGAGCTGGCAAATCAAGGATGGTTATTATCTTTATCGTCAACAGTTTACCTTCAGCGCCGCCGGGGCGACGATCGACGAACCGGCGCTGCCGGCGGGAGAGTGGCATGAAGATGAGTTTTACGGCAAAAGCGAGATCTTTCGCCAACGCCTGACCGTGCCGGTGACGGTGAAGGAGGCGGACAAAGAGGCTACTCTCACCGTCACCTGGCAGGGCTGCGCCGATGCCGGATTCTGTTATCCGCCGGAGACTAAAGTGATCCCGCTGAGCGCCGTGCGGGCGGCCTCAAACGACGCTCAGCCAACCGCCGCCGCGCCCGTGTCGTCGCTGAACCATCGCCCGGCCTTCAATCCGCCGCTGCCGGTTGAACCGCGCCCGATGGAGGAGAACGCCGTGCCGCAGGCGCCTGCCATGGCGCCGCCAGCAGACGTCCCCGCTCGTCTGCCCTTCACCGCCCTGTGGGCGCTGCTGATTGGCATTGGTATCGCCTTCACCCCCTGCGTGCTGCCGATGTACCCGCTGATTTCGGGCATCGTGCTGGGCGGAAAACAGCGGCTTTCCACCGCGCGCGCCCTGCTGCTGGCCTTTATTTACGTCCAGGGGATGGCCCTGACCTATACCGCGCTGGGGCTGGTGGTAGCCGCCGCCGGGCTGCAGTTCCAGGCGGCCCTGCAGCACCCATATGTCCTGGTCGGCCTGTCGGCGGTGTTTATACTGCTGGCGCTCTCCATGTTCGGCCTGTTCACGCTGCAGCTGCCGTCGTCGCTGCAGACCCGGCTGACGCTGCTCAGCAATAAGCGCCAGGGCGGCTCGCCCGGCGGGGTCTTTGCGATGGGCGCTATTGCCGGGCTGATCTGCTCCCCCTGCACTACCGCGCCGCTAAGCGCCATTCTGTTGTATATCGCCCAGAGCGGTAATCTGTGGCTGGGCGGCGGCACGCTGTACCTTTACGCGCTGGGCATGGGTCTGCCGTTGATCCTTGTGACCGTGTTTGGCAATCGCCTGCTGCCGAAAAGCGGCCCGTGGATGAGCCATGTGAAAACCGCCTTCGGGTTTGTGATCCTTGCCCTGCCCGTCTTCCTGCTGGAACGCATACTCGGCGACCAGTGGGGGTTACGGCTGTGGTCAATGCTCGGTGTCGCCTTCTTCAGCTGGGCGTTTATCACCTCGCTGGGCGCTACCCGGCCGTGGATGCGGCTGGTACAGATCATTCTGCTTGCCGCCGCGCTGGTCAGCGCGCGGCCTCTGCAGGACTGGGCGTTTGGCGCCCCGGCGGCCGAGCAGCAGGCGCACCTGGCTTTCACCCGCGTCAGCTCGGTGGCCGAGCTTGACCAGGCGCTGGCGCAGGCGAAAGGTCAACCGGTGATGCTCGATCTTTACGCCGACTGGTGCGTGGCCTGCAAAGAGTTTGAAAAATACACCTTTAGTTCACCTGACGTGCAGCAGGCGCTGAAAGGCTCCGTGTTATTACAGGTTGATGTGACGAAGAACAGCCCGCAAGACGTCGCGCTGCTGAAACACCTGCAGGTGCTGGGTCTGCCAACGATCCTGTTCTTCAACGCTGAGGGTCAGGAACAGCCTGAGCGGCGAGTCACCGGCTTTATGGATGCCGCGGTATTCAGCGCCCATTTGCGCGATTGGCAAGCGTGAGCGACACTTTAGGAGGAAAGATGGAGGAGAACACCGTGCTACGTGAAGACGTCCTGGCAGAAGCCATTAAGATTCTTGAAATTGAAGGTATCGCCAACACGTCGCTGGAGATGGTCGCTGAGCGCGTGTCCTGCCCGACGAGCGACCTGAAACGCTTCTGGCCTGACCGCGAAGCGCTGCTGTACGACGCGCTTCGCTATCTGAGCCAGCAGGTGGATGCCTGGCGTCGTCAGCTCCTGCTGGACGAGACCTTAAGCGCAGAGCAAAAGCTGCTGGCACGCTATGCCGCACTCACCACCTGCGTAAGCAACCAGCGGTACCCGGGCTGCCTGTTTATCGCCGCCTGCACCTTCTACCCGGATCCTCAGCACCCCATTCACCAGCTGGCGGAACAGCAGAAGCAGGCTTCGCTGGCCTACACTCACGAGCTGCTGACTCAGCTGGAGGTGGATGACCCGGAAATGGTCGCCAAGCAGATGGAGCTGATTGTCGAGGGCTGTCTGAGCCGTCTGCTGGTCAAACGTAGCCAGACGGATGTGGATACCGCCCGGCGGCTGGCTGAAGATATTCTACGCTTTGCCCAGTGCCGTATGGGCGGCGCCTTGACCTGATTCTGATATCCTAACCGCCACGTCGCGCCTATAATTTCCCCCTCACTGATTGCTGACAGGGATTGATATGCGCGCGTTCTTCTGGGCTGCCTGGCTGGGCCTCTGCTCTACGCCCCTGCTGGCGGCTCCCCTGCAAGGTTTTTCCTTTGCACAAAAAGACTGGGAGCTCGCCTGCGATAATACCGGCGCCTGCCGGGCGGCGGGTTACGGCGTCCGCATGGGTGAGGTCAGCGTGCTGTTGACCCGCAACGCGGGCAGCGAACAGCACCTCACCGCCACGGTAACCTTTGCGCAAATCGAGCACGATATCCCCGCCGACTCCACCGCCAGCCTGCTGATCGACGACCGGGATTTTGGCGCGCTGGACGCTCTCGACGACAGCCACTTTCGCCTCGACAGCGATCAGACCACCGCCCTGCTACAGGCGTTAACGAATCAGCGCAAAATCGAATTCACCCTTAACGGCCAGCACCTGCCGCTTTCCAGCGCCGGCAGCCGCGAGGTGCTGGGAAAAATGGATGCGTTTCAGCGACGCACCGGCACCGCCGATGCGCTGCTGGATAAAGGCGATGCCGGCGACGATGCCATTTTGCTAGCCACTCCCGCCCCGGAAATTATCGCCGCCCCGGTTCTCCATAACGCGCAGCCAGTGCCGTTGAGTATGCTTCAGCGCCAGAAACTGCTGCCCATCCTGACGCCGCTGCTGAACCAGCGCTGCGACGACTGGCAGAATCAGGCCATTCCGGCGGCAGATCGCCAGATCACGCTGACCGCGCTGGATAAAACCCATTCTCTGGCGCAGGCGCTCTGCTGGCGAGCGCCCTATAACGACGGTTATGCCCTGTGGCTGGTCGATAACGCCCAGTTGAGCAAACCGCGACTGCTCACTACCGAGGCCTCCAGCTACGCCGACGGCGCTATCGTCTTTTTGCACAAAGAACGGGGCATGGCCGACTGCGTCACCGGCGAGACGCGCGTTTGGGATGGTAAAACCTTTACCCCCAGCCTGAAGTACAGCACCGGTATGTGTCGGGAAATCACCCCGGGTGGCACCTGGATGCTGCCGACCTTTGTCAGCCAGGTGATCCCCAGGCAGCAGAAAGAGGCGGATAACCTGGCTCTGCGCACGTTGTATAACGCAGTGTTGAAAGCGCAAAAAAGCGATCCAGAATTGTCGCTGAATAAGGTCGCCGAGCAGTTTCCGTTAACCGGCCATATTACCGACTTCACGCTCACTTACGCCGACGATACGCTGATCACGACCAGTAAACCGTCCCCGGATATCAGCGATGATGAGTGGCAGGCGTTTCTGCGCTCCTCGATTAGCGCGGATTCAGAAAACGGCAAAGTCAGCTTTACCCTTATCGACCTCGACGGCGACGGCAAACGCGACCTGATCATCGACAGCTACGTGGGCGGCACCGGGCTCTTCAGCTACACCGGGGTGCTCAAGCGAGGTGATGATGATTTTGCCGCCGTCAACGGCAGCGACAGTGATAATGGTGATGATTTCGATGCCGGGGTGCCCGGCGCCCTCTTTTCCATTAATGGCCGCGGGGCTAACCAGTGGAACCACTGGGTCAAAATCAACGGCCAGGTGTATGCCCTGTGGTACAACGGCCAGTTTGGCGAAGATAACCTCTACCTGCTACGCCCGTTCAGCACCACCAGCCAGACGCCCGCGGTGACGGTTCGCTATCGCTATACGCTGAACAGCATCCGCTCCCCGGAGAAAGACCAGCCGCTGACCCCCAGCCTGAGCGACGGCGATAAAGCGGACCTGCTGCGCTCGCTGGAGGTAATGCAGGGCAGCCTGCTGAAAGACAGACCCGCCAGCGACAACGACGCGCCGATCTGCCCCATCCCGCCGGGCACCTCCGCTGACGAGGCGGATAACTACTACAGCGGCGTCGCCGTTAACTATATCTATGAGACGGTGGCCTATATTCCGGTCTGGCTGAACGGGAAGTGTTATATCGGCACCATTTTCAGCCATCATGGCGCCTATCGCCACGGCGTGGATGCGGAAATTACCCTGAGCTCGCCGCGTGAGGACGAGGAGGTCATTGGCGATTATCTCATCTCCGGACTACGCCACGTTATCGCCATTACCAGCGGCTGGAAAACCCGCGAGGGCGATAACGGCATGCAGTGAAGTTAAGCCAAAACGCGCCTTTGAACGCAGAATTGCCGCAAAGATAAGCAATCGATAAGTAATTTAAGAAATTTGGTTGACGGGGTGGGCGGATTACGGTTTAATGCGCCCCGTTGCCCGGATAGCTCAGTCGGTAGAGCAGGGGATTGAAAATCCCCGTGTCCTTGGTTCGATTCCGAGTCCGGGCACCACTATTTAAAGAACCCGCCCAAAAGGCGGGTTTTTGCTTTTCTGCATCCGGACTCTTCATCGAACTCCGTTCGATTATTCGCCGCACAGCGGCTCACCCCTTCGGGGCCAGCGCGGCAAGCGCGCTGTTCAACGCCTGCGGCGTTAGTCCGAGTCCGGGCACCACTATTTAAAGAACCCGCCCAAAAGGCGGGTTTTTGCTTTTCTGCATCCGGACTCTTCATCGAACTCCGTTCTATCACCCCCTGCCTGGCGGCGCTGCGCTTGCGCGGGCCTACGCTGTTTGAGCCTGCGAAAGGACTCGTAGGCCGGATAAGGCATTTATGCCGCCATCCGGCACAACCGCGGGTACGGCGTCTGATGTGTATCGCCCGGCGGCGCTGCGCTTGCGCGGGCCTACGCTGTTTGAACCTGTGGAGGACCCGCAGGCCGGATAAGGCATTTATGCCGCCATCCGGCACAACCGCGGGTACGGCGTCTGATGTGTATCGCCCGGCGGCGCTGCGCTTGCGCGGGCCTACGCTGTTTGAACCTGTGGAGGACCCGTAGGCCGGATAAGGCGAAGCCGTCAGGCAAACGTCGTGAAGAAAGGCATTACTCGGCGGCCGTTTTCCCTTTGCCGGGCAGTCTGAATGCTTCGCCATAGGGCTTCGCAATGCCCATACGATATTGAGTCTCTTTCGCCGCCTGGTGGAGGTCGGCAAACTCCTCTTTCGGCGCCGGCGGACGTTGCGCCTTTTTCAGACACTGATTGCGATGGTGACGGATCCACTCTCGGTCCTCATCGTCCAGACAACGCTGCATCACCTCAATCCATCTGGATGCCGCCCGACGGTAGAGCCCGCATGCCTCTAACCGCTCAGCAATACTGTCCCTTATTCTCATCCACCTCGCTCCTCTGATGCTTTCACGATATCTCATGGTATTCCGACGCGTGAGTCGGAATACCATGGTAGTGTTAATTTATGACAAAACTATTCCTGTGCGGCGCAAGGAATATATTCATTATAATAATCGCTGTGCATAGCAAACCGCATTGGCGGTAAATACTTCCAAAGAGCTCCGGAATTATATGCCGAATGCCATCATCGATACCGCCGGGTATCGACGGTTGTACCTATCAATATCTATTTAATTTATTAGATTTTCGTCAACAAATACCTTGCGATAACATCCATTCTCTGTACAGCGAAGCTTCATAACGAACGTTCGGTCTGCTCCAGCAGCTTATTTCGAAAGATAAATAAGCAAGCTTCATTAAAATTATCTAACCCCAACCGCTCATAAAGCGCAGTACGCTTGCGGTAAAGGCTTTTTAGTGACGTATTGAGATTGACGGCCACCTCCTCCATGGTCATCCCCGCCATGAGTAAACGTAACATTAACTGTTCAGACAAACTTAAGCGCAGATCGTCAAACCACTCTTTGGTCAGACGCTTGCTATTCATCTCCAGAAAAAGACCAAATAATGTCGCCATATCCGCGGGTGATAATGACATGTTTAAAAACGATTTCAGGCTCAGTAAATGCTCTTCCCGATGGCGCATATCGAGGACGATACAACATATTCGCTTTCTGGATTTCGCCGCTGCCAGCACGAGATAATCGTAATGGCAAAGCGGCGAGCGGCTATCAACCAGCAGAGAGACTTCATCAACCTCATTATCTAAAATCGCTTTTCCGCTAGAATCTAACTGAATGATATCAGGAAAAAAATTCTTAACACCTTGAAAAAGATAGTAATCCTGGGTAACCAATATCATTAAAGTTGCCACAAATCGTCCCTTTAACATTTAATCAACAAATTCTCGTCAACCAGACGTTTTCCCTCCCCCTATGGAACGCTTCGCATGGCGGTGAAAATAACGAGACCTGTGATTTATCATTAGCGCGGCATCTGAATCTGGCTGTGAAAACCCTCCTTGCGTTCTGACAGGAAATAAACAGATTGATTATAAATAAAAAAAATCCACAGAAAAGATGCTTTTTTTGCTATTGAGAATTTTTGTCAGAAATCATCTTAAATATTGCCTAAAAAACTCTAACCCCAACTAAATATAAGTCACACCGCCATTTTGAAACAAAATTCCACCTGACTTTCTTTTTTATTTATATCAGTAGGTTAAAGAAATCAACTTGAACACTTCCGTTCGAATGAAGTCGATTTTACAGAATTATCTTAAAACGCAGACCATAATTTATCCATATTTATCGCTTGCCGTATCGGGTATAAATTACCCATTCATTTATCAACAGGAGATATGTTTATTAGTTTGCAATAGGTCATTCACCTGCAGTGCCAGTCAGCTAAATGGGACCATCCTCATCCTTTAACTCACCGTCAAAGGACGGTCGTGTTGTGCAATGGATTCTTGATGAACATATGGCAAATAGAAATGGAAAGATCACCTTATTCAAATACGTTATTGTTTAATCGCAACACGAAACTCTCGCTATCAATCGGCTTGCTTTTGCTCTTCCCGGCGCTGGTTCAGGGAGCGGATTCGCTCTATGACCAGCAAATCTTGCAAGCGCGCCAAGGCCAGTACGCCCCCTTTCTCAGTTACCTTCAGCAGTACCAGCTGCGGCATGCCTTAACCCCTTCTCAGGTGGCGGACTGGCTGCAGGTGGCCCTCTGGGCCGGTCAGGACGATGAAGTGGTGAAAGTCTGGCGACGCTACCAGGTCTATATGCCGCTTCCCGCACGGGGCACCGCCGCCGCGGCGCAGGCCCTGCGCAACCAGAAGCAGTGGCAAACCTCGCTCACCCTCTGGCAGCAGGCGCTCAGCCAGGCCCCTGGCAGCGACGACTATCGTATCGGCTATATCAAAACGCTCGCCGATGCCCGCAAGGACGGCGAGGCGCTCAGCGAAGCGCGTCGCCTGGTGGCGGAGCAGGCGAGCGTTGCGCACCTGCAGACGCTCTCCTATGTCTACCTGCGGCTGGGCAAAAGCTGGGACCAGCTATTGGTGGACACGCAGATCCTCGATCGTGATCCGCAAAACAAAACCGCGCTGGCCAGCCTGATGGCGACCCTGACCCGCAACCGGATTGATTTCCCTGCTCTCGGCCTGGCGAATAGCGTCGAACTGACGCCTGCGGAAAAGCGTAACTTGCAGTTGAACGCCGCCGCCGAACTGGTGCGCCTTGCCGATACCCCTTCCCGCGAAGAAAAGGCGCGTTACGCGCTGGCCCGCACGGCGCTCACGCAGTATGACGCGATGATCGCCGCCTGGCACCCCGACCCACAGGCTGCGCCCGACATCATCCGGGCGCGTATTGATCGTCTGGGCGCGCTGTACGCCAGCGCCGAGTACGCGCAGGTCATCCGCGAATACCAAAGCCTGATCGCCCAGCAGCAGACCGTTCCCGACTGGGCCATCGGCTGGGTCATCTCCTCTTTTATCGCCCTTAAGCAAATTGAGCCTGCGCTGACGCTTATCCACCAGCATCCTTCGTGGCTGACAAGCCAACAGAATGAGGAACACGAGCTTTTCTACGCTCTGCTGGACACCGGTCAGTACCCGGCGGCGCAACGGTATGTCGCCCGCCTCACCAGGAATGCGCCCTACATCCGTCGTCTCTACGGCTCGCCAACGCCGCAGCCGAACGACGACTGGCTCACCGCACAGTCGCTTAACGTGCACTATTTAGCGGCTACCAACGACCTGCCGCAGGCCGAAGCCCGAATGCAGCGCCTGGCGGCGACGGCCCCTGGAAACCAGGGCCTGCAGATAGACTATGCCGCCCTTCTGCAGGAGAGAGGATTGCCACGGGCAGCCGAACGCCAGCTAAAAGCGGCGGAATCTCTGGAACCCGCCAGCCTGCAGCTGGAGCGCCAGCAGGCCTGGGTCGCCCTCGATCTGCAGGAGTGGCGGCAAATGGATCTGCTGGCTGACGACGTCGTCGCCCGCTCGCCACGGGATCTGAACACCCAGCGCCTGGCCAGAGCGCGCGAGATCCATCATCTCTCCGAGCTGCGCCTGAGCGTTGGCAAAGGGCTGCATTCCGACAACCCGGTGAGCGGCACGCACGACCTCAGTTTTGAGACGGCGATCTACAGCCCGCCGCTAGCCGACAGCTGGCGGTTGTTCGGCGGGCACCGCTTCGCTGAAGGCAATTTTGAAGAGGGGAAAGGCAGCCGTCGCCAGCTGTTTGCCGGTATTGAATGGCGTCCGCGCGACTACTGGGGCGAGCTTGAGCTCTCCAGCGTCAATTTTCACGGCGAGAACAAGCCCGGCGTCCGCCTTTCCGCCGCCCATGACGTTAGCGATCGCTGGCAGCTGGGCGGCGAACTGGAGCGGATTTCGCAGCAGACGCCGCTGCGCGCGTTACGCAACGGCGTCAGCGCCAACCGCGGCGAAGGCTGGCTGCGCTGGTCTCCAAACGAACGCCGGGAGTACCGCTTCAGCGCGGCCGCCAGCCGGTTTACCGATCGCAACCGCCGCCAGGAGTACACCCTCTCCGGTAAAGAACGCCTCTGGCAAACCCCATGGTTAACGCTGGATTTGCAGCCCGGTCTGTCGGCCAGCGCCAATAGCCGCACCGACACCGCCTACTACAGTCCGGCACGGGACCTCGCCGCCACCGCGGCGCTGGCCGTCGATCACACGCTTTACCAGCGCTATGACACCGTCTGGAGCCAGCAGTTACTGGCCGGCGGCGGCAGCTACTGGCAAAAAAATCACGCCGCCGGGGCGATCACGGTGCTGGGTTACGGGCAGCGCCTGCGCTGGAACAACGTCGTCGACACCGGGCTGATGCTGAACTGGGATAAGCGCCCCTACGACGGCAAACGTGAAAACAACCTCGCCATCACTCTTGATGCAAATATACGGTTTTAAGGATGACCATGCTGAACACGACCCTGCGCAACGGCCTGATGCTTCTCATCTGGCTGTGCCTTATCTTCAGCGTGCGTGCTGAGGAAGTCCCCTTCCTCGCCCCGCAGCAGCGCCCCCAACTGGAGGCCAATCAACCCTGGCCGGCGGATCGCTTTCTGGTGCTGGCCTACCATGACGTCGAAGACGATGCCGCCGACCAGCGTTATCTTTCGGTGCGCACCAGCGCACTCAATGAGCAGATCGCCTGGCTGCTGCATAACGGCTACCATGCGATTAGCGTTCAGGACATTCTCGATGCGCATTATGGCTTAAAGTCGCTGCCGCCCAAGGCTTTTCTCCTCAGTTTTGACGATGGTTACAGCAGCTTTTACACCCGCGTATGGCCGCTGCTTAAAGCCTGGAACGTCCCGGCGCTGTGGGCGCCGGTGGGCAGTTGGGTGGACACTCCCGCTGGACAGCCCGTTAATTTTGGCGGCCTGATGACGCCGCGCGAGCGCTTCGCTACCTGGGAGATGGTGCGCGAGCTCAGCCGCTCGCCGCTGGTGGAGATCGGCGCTCACACCTGGGCCTCGCACTACGGTCTGCCGGCCAATCCGCAGGGCAGCCGCGAGCCTGCCGCCGCCAACCGCGGCTGGGATAAAACCACCGGCCGCTATGAAAGCGACGCGCAGTTTACCCGGCGAATGACCGATGACGTGCAGAAAGTAACGGCGAAAATCCATGAGGTTGCCGGGAAAACGCCGCGCGCCTGGGTGTGGCCCTACGGCGCCGCCAGCGGCAGCACCCTGGCCATCGCCAAACAGCAAGGGTATCAGCTGGCGTTTACGCTGAACGACGGCCTGGGCAACGTGAAGGATCTGGACAATATTCCACGCCTGCTGATCGCCGGTAACCCGTCGCTCAAGGCCTTTGCCAGCGCCGTGACCCAGATTCAGGAAGCCGATCCTGTTCGGGTGATGCATGTGGATCTGGACTATGTCTATGACCCCAATCCCGTCCAGCAGGCAAAGAATATCGATAAGCTGGTGCAGCGCGTCTATGACATGAAAATCAGCCACGTCTTTCTGCAGGCCTTCTCCGACCCGCAGGGCGACGGCACGGTCAAGTCGCTCTATTTCCCCAACCGCTGGCTGCCGATGCGCGCCGACCTGTTTAACTTCGTCTCCTGGCAGTTGCAGACCCGCGGCAATGTGAAGGTTTATGCCTGGATGCCGGTGCTGGCCTTCGATCTTGCCTCAGATCTGCCGCGCGTTCAGCGCTGGGATCCGCAAACCGGGAAGGCGTTACTTGCCCGCCAGCCGTACGTCCGTCTGTCGCCCTGGGATCCCCGGGTTCGCCAGCAGATCACCGACATCTACGAAGATCTGGCCCGACACGCCAGCTTCAGCGGGATCCTGTTTCACGACGACGCCGTGCTGACCGATTTTGAAGACGTGAGCCCGGAGGCGGTCGCCGCCTGGCGGCAGACGGGTATGGCGCACGATGCCGCCCCGGTGCCCCAACGTCCGCAAGAGCGCCAGGCATGGATGCGTTTCAAAAGCCAAACCCTGACCCGCTTCACTCTGGATCTACGCCAGGCAGTGCAGGCCATCCGCGGCCCGCAGGTGAAAACGGCGCGTAATCTCTTCGCCCTGCCGATCCTGGAGCCGCAAAGCGAAGCCTGGTTTGCGCAGAATCTGGATGATTTCCTTGCCGCCTATGACTGGACGGTCCCCATGGCGATGCCGCTGATGGAGTCCGTGCCGATCGACGCCAGCCAGGCCTGGCTGACGCGGCTGGTGCAGGCCGTCGCCCGCCACCCGGGTGCGCTGAAGAAAACCATCTTTGAACTGCAGGCCAGAGACTGGAATCGACGCCAGCAAAACGCCATTCCCGACCAGCAGCTGGCGGACTGGATGCGTTTGCTGCGGCTGAACGGCGTCAAAAACTACGGCTACTACCCTGACGATTTTATTAACAACCAGCCTGATATCTCTCGTATCAGGCCGCAATTTTCTTCCTGGTGGTACCCTGACCATGACTGATCGCATTATCGCATTGTGCATTTTATGCCTCGTATTCGGGCTGCCGTTAGGTGTCGCAGCGGTATTTACCGGCGAGCTTATCCTCGACTTTGTCTTTTTCTGGCCGCTGTTTATGTCAGTGTTGTGGATCACCGGGGGTCTCTACTTCTGGTTTCAGCTGGAACGTCACTGGCCGTGGGGGGAGGATACCCCGCCGCCGACGCTGCCGGGCAATCCACTGATCTCGATCCTGATCCCCTGCTTTAACGAGGAGAAAAACGCCCGGGAAACCATCAGCGCAGCGCTGGCCCAGCGTTACGCCAATCTTGAAGTGATCGCGATTAACGACGGCTCTTCGGACAACACCGCCCAGGTGCTCCAGCAGCTGGCGCAGGAGGAGCCGAGGCTGCGGGTGATCCATCTGGCCGCCAATCAGGGAAAAGCGGTGGCGCTCAAAGCGGGCGCCGCCGCCGCCCGCGGCGATCTGCTGGTCTGCATCGATGGCGACGCCCTGCTGGACCGGGATACCGCGGCCTGGCTGGTCGCGCCGTTGATCCATTATCCGCACGTCGGGGCGGTCACCGGCAATCCGCGGATCCGCACCCGATCCACGCTGATCGGCCGCATTCAGGTTGGGGAGTTCTCGTCGATCATTGGGCTTATCAAACGGACGCAGCGGATCTATGGCCGGGTCTTTACCGTCTCCGGCGTAATCGCCGCCTTCCGGCGCCAGGCGCTGGCGGACGTCGGCTACTGGAGCCCGGATATGATCACTGAAGATATTGATATCAGCTGGAAGCTTCAGCTCCGCCACTGGGACATCTTTTTCGAGCCGCGAGCGCTGTGCTGGATCCTGATGCCGGAGACCCTCAAAGGGTTATGGAAGCAGCGTCTGCGCTGGGCCCAGGGCGGCGCCGAAGTCTTTCTGGTCAATCTGCGCCGCCTGTTTCACTGGCAGCATCACCGGATGTGGCCGCTGTTTCTGGAGTATGCCTGCTCCACGCTGTGGGCCTTTGCCTACGCGATCACCATTCTGCTGTTTATCCTCAGCCGTCTGATGCCGCTGCCTGACAATCTGGCGGTGCATAGCCTGTTTCCACCGGAATTCACCGGCATGCTGCTCGGCCTGATGTGCCTGCTGCAGTTCGTCGCCAGCCTGTATATCGAGCGGCGCTATGAGAAAAAGATCGCCAAATCGCTGTTCTGGGTGATCTGGTTCCCGATGGTCTACTGGATGATCGGCCTGCTGACCACGCTGGTCGCTTTTCCGAAAGTGATGGTGAAACGTCAACGTTCCCGCGCGCGCTGGGTGAGCCCGGACCGGGGAAAAGGAAGCCTGTGATGAATGAAAATACGCTCATCTTAACCGAACATCGGGTGCTGCCCCGGCTGGTCGACGCCGGCTTAACGCTGCTGGCCTGGCTCGGTTTTCTGTTCTTTCTGTACGCCAATTTGCTGATGCAGTTCATCGCGCCGCCCTCTCCGCGCTGGGAATCGCTGATGGACTCCCTGAATACGGCGCTGGTGTATCTGCTGATTGCCGCGCTGAACGGCTGGCTGTTGATCCTCTGGTATCACTACAACCGGCGCCGCGCCCGTACCCGGCGTCATACCGCGGTGCTCGCTCTGCGCGACGATGAGCTGGCGAGCAGCTTTAACGTCGCGCCGCAGATTATCTCGGAGATGAGCCGCTATAATTTGCTCACCGTTTACCACGATCAAATCGGGCAGATTATTGATTTAAAAAGCCACGCGTTACCGCCGCCGCAGGAAGAGAGCGATGACGCATGAGAGCAAGGCCGCCGTCGGCGGCCTGGACAGGTAATACGCCGGGGATTAGCCGCCGGCTTTTTTGATGGCGGCTTCCAGCGAGGCTTTGTCTGCCAGCCCCGGGAAGACGGTGATGCTGGCTTCCGTGGCGCCGGTGGTCGGCATCACGATCACGCCCGGCGTGCCGCTCAGACCAATCTCCTGCGCCAGATCGTTAATGCTCTGCAGCACCGGTTCGACGTCGGCGGCCTTCTTCGCATCAAAGCCGGCTTTCTTCGCCTGCTGCTGGATATCCGCCGTCGTCAGCTTGCCTTCGTTATGGCCGGTAGCGTAAATCCCGTTATGGTAGGCCAGATAGGCATCCGCCCCTTTCTGCTGATAGATCTGCAGGCCGGTTTTTGCCGCCTCCAGCGAGCTTTCCCAGCGGCCGCCGAAAATCGGCCACTCTTTGAAGGCGAAGCGGGTCTGCGGGTGCGCTTTAATCACCTGCTCCATCACCGGCGCCAGACGGCTGCAGTAGACGCACTGGTAGTCGAAGAATTCGATCACCGTGACTTTGCCATTGGCCGGGCCGTAGGTCGGGGTATTTTTATCCTGGGTTAACACGGCGGCGTTCTTCAGCACCGCCTGAGTGGCCGCGCTGGCCTGCTGCTCAGCCTGAATTTGCTGCAGTTTCTGGCTCGCCTGCAGCAGGACTTCCGGGTGGGCGACCAGATAGTCGGCGGCGATTTTGCCGATTTTCGCCTCCTGTTCCGGGGTGAAAGTCGCCGGCGCGTCAGCGGCAGAGGCCATCGCCGGCAGTAAGACAGCGCTCAGCAGGGCGACAGAGAGGTATTTCTTGTGGCCAGACATAGTGGGGATCCTTGCGATAAGTGAACGGCAGGTGAGTCTGGGTGACAAAATATCACCCTTTTTCGCCGAAGCCTTGCCCAACGGCGCCTTGATTCGTAACTTTATTTTTCAGGCTCTCTCTTTCCCGCGCGATAGCGCAGGTCTGCGCCAGTGGTCAACGCGGCCCAGGCGGAGTACCCTGCGCAGCGGTTTTTCTTGCTCTTTTTTCAGGTGGTTTCTCTCGATATGTATGCATTTCTTCAACAATGGGACATGGCAGTGATTATGCTGCAGATTGTCGCCATCGACTTACTGCTGGGTGGCGACAATGCCGTGGTGATCGCCATGGCCTGCCGCAAACTGCCGCCGCAGAAACGCACCAAAGCGATCATCATCGGTACCGTGGGCGCCATCCTGGCGCGCGTTCTGCTGCTGGCGATCGCTTTGTATCTCCTGTCGCTGCCGTGGCTGAAAATAGTCGGCGCGCTGCTCCTGCTGTGGATTGGCATCAAGCTGGTCAGGAATGAGGAAGAAGAGAGCGAGGTTAGCAGCTCTGGCAGCCTGTGGCGCACCGCGATCACCATCACTGTTGCCGATGTGATTATGTCGCTGGATAACGTACTGGCGGTAGCTGCTGCGGGGAAAGGGCACATTGCGCTGGTCGCCCTCGGCGTGGCGATCAGCATTCCGGTTATTGTCGCCGGCAGCAAGCTGGTGCTGGTCCTGCTCACCCGCTTTCCCGCGGTGGTGCTGCTGGGCGGGATGCTCATCGGCTGGATTGCCGGGTCAATGCTGGTCAGCGACCCTACCATTCGCCAGCTGTTTCCCAGCGCCGGCGAGGGCACCGCGCGCCTGGCTGGCGCCGTCGGCGCGCTGCTGGTGCTATTCACCGGATGGCGCCGCCGCCCACGGCCGCAGGCGAAAGACTAATCTTATCCACGGCGCCGTCTACCCCGACGGCGTCAAGTTTCCGCCACTTTTCTTCCCCGTCAGGGCGCATTTGCCCTACGCTTTATACTGACGCCTGTTCCAGGGAATATGTAACCACCGCACTGAGCATAGATGAGATAAAATCATGGAATTGAAGGATTATTATGCCATTCTCGGGGTGCAACCAACCGACGATCTGAAAACCATCAAGACCGCCTACCGCCGCCTGGCGCGCAAATATCACCCCGACGTCAGTAAAGAAAACGATGCCGAAGCCAAATTTAAGGATCTCGCCGAAGCCTGGGAAGTCCTGAAAGATGAGCAACGGCGCGCCGAATACGATCAGCTCTGGCAGCATCGCAACGATCCCGGCTTCGGTCGCCAGCGACAGACCCACGAGCAGAGCTACAGTCAGCAAGATTTCGACGACATCTTCTCCTCCATGTTTGGCCAGCAGGCGCATCAGCGTCGTCGTCAACACGCGGCGCGCGGCCACGATCTGGAGATCGAAGTGGCGGTGTTCCTTGAAGAGACGCTGGCCGAGCAGACGCGCACTATCAGCTATAACCTACCGGTGTACAACGTGTTTGGCATGATCGAAAGCGAAACGCCGAAAACGCTGAATGTGAAGATCCCCGCCGGGGTAGTCGATGGTCAGCGTATCCGCCTGAAAGGCCAGGGGACGTCGGGGGAGAATGGCGGCCCGAACGGCGATCTGTGGCTGGTTATCCACATCGCCCCGCATCCGCTATTCGATATTGTCGGTCATAACCTGGAGATCGTCCTGCCGCTGGCGCCATGGGAGGCCGCGCTGGGCGCGAAAGTGACGGTGCCCACCCTGAAAGAGAGCATTCTGCTGACGGTGCCGCCGGGCAGTCAGGCAGGGCAGCGACTGCGTATCAAAGGGAAAGGACTCGTGAGCAAAACCCACACCGGCGATTTGTTCGCCGTTATTAAAATAGTGATGCCGCCAAAACCAGATGAAAAAGCGCGTGAGCTCTGGCAACAATTGGCCGCCGCCGAAGCCAGCTTCGATCCGCGTAAGACATGGGGGAAAGCCTGATGGCTACAGTAACAGTGACGTTTACCATTACCGAATTGTGCCTGCGTACCGGGGTGTCGGAAGAGGAGCTGACGGAGATCGTCGGCTTAGGGATGATTGAGCCACACCAGCCGCAGGCGGACACCTGGCTGTTCGACGACAGCGCGGTGACGATCGTGCATCGCGCGGTACGCCTGCGTAACGAGCTGGAGCTGGACTGGCCGGGAATTGCGGTGGCGCTGACCCTGCTGGATGAGAACGCGCGGCTGACCCGCGAAAATCGCCTGCTGCAGCAGCGCCTGGCGCGCTTCCTCGCCCACGGATAGGGGTGCCATCCTGGGTCGTGGCGTTCCGTCTTCGCGCCGGGTGGCGGCTACGCCTTACCCGGCCTACAAATGACATCGAGCCCACCCATTGCACTGGATCCGTAGGCCCGCGCAAGCGTAGCGCCGCCGGGCATGGCCCCAGCCAGGGAGCCGCCTGTTTGCCGGGTGGCGGCTACGCCTTACCCGGCCTACAAATGGCACTGGACCCACCATTGCACTGGATCCGTAGGCCCGCGCAAGCGTAGCGCCGCCGGGCATGGCCTCAGCCAGGGAGCCGCCTGTATGCCGGTTGGCGGCTACGCCTTACCCGGCCTACAAACGGCACTGGGCCCACCATTGCACTGGATCCGTAGGCCCGCGCAAGCGTAGCGCCGCCGGGCATGGCCTCAGCCAGGGAGCCGCCTGTATGCCGGTTGGCGGCTACGCCTTACCCGGCCTACAAACGGCACTGGGCCCACCATTGCACTGGATCCGTAGGCCCGCGCAAGCGTAGCGCCGCCGGGCATGGCCCCAGCCAGGGAGCCGCCGGTATGCCGGGTGGCGGCTACGCCTTACCCGGCCTACAAACGGCACTGGGCCCACCATTGAACTGGATCCGTAGGCCCGCGCAAGCGTAGCGCCGCCGGGCATGGCTACAGCCAGGGAGCCGCCTGTATGCCGGGTGGCGGCTACGCCTTACCCGGCCTACAAATGGCACTGGACCCACCATTGCACTGGATCCGTAGGCCCGCGCAAGCGTAGCGCCGCCGGGCATGGCCTCAGCCAGGGAGCCGCCTGTATGCCGGGTGGCGGCTACGCCATACCCGGCCTACAAACTAAGCGCAGCGCAAGCCGGGGAGTTTCCCGGGTCGCGCAAACCGGGAATAGCGCTTAATCCGGTAACGAACCGGCGAGATTACGCGCGGAGACGCTCTCGCTCACCGGCGCGGGCGGCTCCGGCGCCTTAGCCGGAGCGGCCGCTGGCGCGGCTGCCAGGGCGGGAGAGGCCGGCTGGATCTCAAGGAACGAGGCCAGCATCTTACGCAGCGTTTCCGGTTTAGTATCTTCCGCCAGCAGCGCCGCCAGCATCGACGGCAAGCGGCTATCGACTTCCCCTAACGCCAGCCCCGCCAGCAGCGCGGTACGCGACATATCGCCGCGGTCGCCACGGTGATGGGCCTCAATTTTTGCGTCCGCGAAGCGCTCGCTGGCGCTGATATCCGGGCGCAGGTAAATCAGCACTTTTCTGCGATCCAGAGTCATAGACGCTCCTTAACCAATAATTTTCAGACCACGCACCAGGGCAAACTGCGGCTCTTCAGCCACCACGAAACGATCCTCGCGCAGACCCATCCGTTCACGAATGGCGTCGGCAACCAGCGGCGCGCCGCCGCCAATGACGATCGCGTGCGAATAGCCTTTAAAGCTATCGATGGCCGTCAGGACACGCGTGGTCAGACGTTCGATACTGTTATTGATCACCTTCTTCACCTCAGAAACCGCATCCGGATCGTTGATGTTGTCGGTCAGGTATTCTTCGTCGTGGCGGTTGATGATTATCTGGTCGACGTTATAGCTAGAGGTGTCGGTATTCGCCCGGGCCAGCGCCAGCTTAACGGCGTCGGTCACCAGCGATACGCCCAGCTTCGGGTCGCCGTAAATGCGCGAAACCGAGGTCATCTGCCCGGCGACCATTGAAATATCCAGCGTGGTGCCGCCAAGGTCGATAATCAGCACCGAATGCGACGGTTTCAGCTCATCACACAGGCTAATGCCCGCCGGAATCGATTCCGGGCGCACGGTAACTTTAGTGATATTGAACACCACGCCTTTATTCAGTTTAACTTCGCGCAGCAGGCTCTTTTTCTTGCGCTCAATATTGTCGAGGCGATATTGCGCATCTTCATCATAAAATTCGGTCAGCGGCAGGGTGACCACAATTTCAACATCCTGTGGCTCAAGACCGCTGGTCAGCAGCGCATGATGGACAGCGATGGAGTTCAACGGGCTATATTGCCAGTCAATGTTATTGGTTGGGAGCGCATCGGGAGTGATCAGGTCGAATGAGTACTTTTCATCATCCACCGTGTAGTTAAAAGGCTTCCCCGAACCGAAGGTGGCAGACCAGCCGCGTTTAAAACTGTTGGGGCTGATATGGGTGAAAGTTTCGCCATCTTGCTCCCACAGCATTTTGATATTGGTTGAACCATCATCGATAAAAATGCGCATTGCATTGCTCCATCACTGAGACAAATAAGAGAAAAATGTAAGACCCAAAAAGAGTAGCAAGAGTTAAAAAGCAGCGCAAGAGCACGAAAAAGAGACAATTCTGAGTTTTATTTGAGAACAACCGGAGAAACAAACAGCCCAGAACACTCAAAAAGAGAAATAATTGAGATAAAATAGAGAACTACAGTTTTCTCTTTCTGTCTTTTTAAGACACTGTTTTTTGCTCAAAAAGAGAGCATCCCTCCCCTCTTTCGTCAGCGGTTTTCGCACGCTTTTTACACCTGATTGGGTACCACAATCGGCCGTTCCGGCTCGACGTCATTTTCCGGTACCCGGCGATATTTATCCAGCAGGTGAATCTGAATCCGTCGCAGCATATCGCCATTCAGTTTGTAATAACGGAAATAGAGAAACAGCGTCAGAGCAAAAAAGAGCGTCGGCAGCGCAATCATAATCGCCTGCATCCCCAGCAGCGTGTGGGACGACTGCACAACATTCGGCACGTAACCGATGATACCCAGCACGATGGCGATAAACCAGGCCGCAAACGCCGAACCGGCTTTGACTACCAGCGTTTGAACGGAATAGGCGATGCTTTCGCAGCGGATATTCATCGTATATTCGCCATAGTCGACGGTATCGGCCACCATAATAACCTGCAGCACCCAGAACAGCGCGGTGCCGATATTCAACAGCACCCCGGCCAGCGAAATCAGCGCGATGTTGTAAACGCCGCCCAGCGCCATCAGCAACAGCACGCCGCAGCCCAGCACCGGCATGATCGAAGCACCCGCCCACAGAATGCGCCGCGATAGCCCTTTTACCAGTCGTGGGAACAGGATCAGCGTCAGCAAATTCGCCGCCCCGGCGTAGGACATGTAATACGGGAACATCTCCGCGCTGCCAATCACGTAGGTAAAGTAGTAAATCGCAAAGCCAGCGATAATGTTCGCCGCCGTGTTATAGGCCAGCGCCATGCCTAACAGGCAGGCCAGCTGATCGTTTTTATAGATCAGCGCCACCATCTGGCGCAGTGAGAGGTGGCTGGAGTCTTCGCTCACACCACTGTCGGAGGAGTAAACCTCATGCACGTTGCGCAGGGTGACGAGGGTGGAAACGACGAAGAAGGCGATCAGCACCAGAGTGAACATCTGAAAACCGAAACCGCGATCGGCGCCGCCGACGGCGTTGACGAACGGCAGCGTGACGCCGGCCGTGACAAATCCCGCCAGACTGGCGAAAAAGCGCGGGTAAGGCACCAGCTGCTCGCGTTCGCGTTTATCGAGGGTAATGGTCGGCACCAACGACCAGAACGGCACATCCATGATGGTGTAAGTGAAGCCCCACAGCAGGTAGGTTAGCCACACCCACGCCAGCAGCGCCCCGCCGCTGAAATGGTGGGCGCTGAACAGCATATACAGCACCACCGAGTTGGTTATCGTGCCGATCAGGATCCACGGTTTGAACTTTCCCCATCGCGACCGCGTACAGTTAACGATCCATCCCATAATCGGATCGGCTATCGCATCGAGGATCCTTGCCACCAGGAACAAGGTGCCAACCACCCCGACCGATAAGCCAACAATATCGGTGTAGTAATACATCAGGTACATGTAGACGATACCGATAGCGAAATCTTTACCAAAGGCACCAAATCCGTAGCTGAGCTTTGTTGTCATTGAAATACTCATAGGGTCCAGGTCGCTGTCGCCAGCGCCTCCTTCAGCGTTTGATAGAGCGTGACAGGCACTGCCGGGTTCGTTGCCCCCGGCGGCATAAGAGGATTAACGGTGCAGCCAGGCCGGCAGCCAGTCGCCGTGGCTGGCGATCAGATCGTCCACCAGCGCGTAGATCTCTTCGATCCCCAGCACCGCGGCGGTGTGCGGATCCATCATCGTGGCGTAATAGACGTAATCGCGATTTTCGGTGAGGATCGCCTCCGTCAGCAGCGTCTGCACGTTGATATTGGTCTGCATCAGCGCCGCCAGATGCGCCGGCAGCTCGCCCACTTTGGTCGGCTGGATGCCGTTGGCGTCCACCAGGCAGGCCACTTCCACACAGCAGCCCTGAGGCAGGTTGTCGATGAGATTATCGTTGCGCACGTTGCCGTACACCACGCTTGGCTCGCCGGTCCAGATGGCGTTCATGATGGTGCTGGCATATTCGCGGGAGGGTTTCACCTCAATGCGCTCCCCGCGCTTATAGCTCTCCAGCTCCTGATGCCAGTTGGCCAGTTGCTCGACGCAGCGTTTAGGGTATTCATCCAGCGGCACTTTATAGCGAGCGAGAAGGTCATCGCGGCCCGGCTTGATAAACCATGGCGTGTATTCCGCGAAATGCTCCGAGGACTCGGTGACGAAGTAGCCCAGCTTTTTGAGCATTTCATAGCGGACGATGTTTTCGCAGCGCGGGTTGCCGTGCAGGTTCGGTTTCGGCGCCCGCCCGTCGGCGTAGGCCTGTAGCAGGTCGGGGTAGATACTGACGTAGCTGCCGTCCGCGAGCTTTTTCTCCAGCGACAGATAGAACGCCATATGGTTAATCCCCGCGCAGCGGTAGCGTAAATCCGCCGGATCGAGATCGAGGTCGCGCGCCAGCTCTTCCGCTGTGCCTTGCACCGAGTGGCACAGGCCAACCTGCTTGATATGCGGGTAGCGGGCGTACATCGCCCAGGTGTTCATCGCCATCGGGTTGACGTAGTTAAGCATGGTGGCGTCCGGGCAGACCTCGCTCATATCGTCGCAGATAGCCCACAGGTGAGGGATGGTGCGCAGCGCGCGCATAATGCCTCCCGGCCCCAGCGTATCGGCAATGGTCTGCTCCAGGCCGTGGCGCTTGCAGACTGCAAAATCGGTGACGGTACAGGGCTCATAGCCGCCAATCTGGAAGGCAACGACGACAAAATCGGCGCCCTGCAGGGCGGTTTTCCGGTCGCGGTGGCAGCTGATTTCGCCGTTCGCGCCCACGGAATCCATCAGCTTGCGCACCACGATATGCGACTCTTCCAGCCGGGTTTCATCGATATCCATCAGCGCGATATGCGCCGATTTCAGCGCCGGGCGCTGGAAAACATCACCGAGAATATTTTTGACGAACACCGTCGAACCGGCGCCGATAAAAGTAATTTTTGGGGCAGACATCACGCACTCTCCATCAGGTCATTGAACACTTGCAGAGTGGCACGCCGCTCCCCGCTGCGCTGCCCTGTTCCCGCCGGAGCATTCCCGAAAGCTCAGATCGGCCATTAAGCGCCACAAAATCTGAGATTTCGGGAACAGATTGAGCAAAAAGGAGAGAAAATGGGCCGATTCTTCCGCTAAGCTGTCGTCAGTTCTGGCGAAAAATGCAGCCACTCTGACAATTCAGGAATACGCTAACGATGGAACACCGCTTCACCTCTCTGCCCCCCGATCCCTTTATGTGCAGCAGCGACGAAAAGCAGAGCCGCAGCCCGCTGGCGCTCTACTCCGAGTATCAGCGTATGGATATCGAACTGCGCCCGCCGCACGCCATGCCCACCAGCCACTGGCACGGCCAGGTGGAGGTTAACGTGCCGTTCGATGGCGACGTGGAGTATTTGATTAATAACGAAGTGGTGCGCATTGAGAAAGGCTATATCACTCTGTTCTGGGCCTGTACGCCGCATCAGCTGACCCGCCCCGGCGATTGCCAGCAGATGGCGATATTCAACCTGCCGATGCATCTGTTTCTCTCATGGCCGCTGGACCGGGAGCTTATCAACCACGTCACCCATGGGATGGTGATTAAATCCCTCGCCGCGCAGCAGTTGAGCGCCTTCGAAGTACGCCGCTGGCAGCAGGAACTGAGCCACGAGAATGAACAGATACGCCAACTGGCGATCGATGAAATCGCCTTGATGCTGAAGCGGCTGAGCCTCGCCGGCTGGCAGCCGATTCTGGTCAATAAAACCTCACGCACCCACAAGAACAGCGTCTCGCGCCACGCGCAGTTTTATGTCAGCCAGATGCTGGAGTTTATCGCTGCCCACTACGACCAGGCGCTGACCGTCAATGCCGTTGCCGAGCACGTGAAGCTCAACCCGAACTACGCGATGGGGGTCTTTCAGCGGGTGATGCAGCAGACCATGAAGCAGTACATTACCGCCATGCGTATCAATCATGTGCGGGCGCTGCTGAGCGATACCGACAAGACCATCCTGGATATTGCCCTTACCGCCGGTTTTCGCTCCAGCAGCCGCTTCTACAGCACTTTTACCCGCTACGTGGGCATGCCGCCGCAGCAGTACCGTAAACTCAGCCAGCAGCGGCGTCACGGCCTGGCCTTGCCGGAGGCATAAAAAATGCCGCCGGGGTTTCCCCAGGCGGCATGATTAACAGCGAAAACGGTTAGTCGTTGATACGCGGATGCTGCTGCACCAGACGCGACCGTTTTGCCTGCAGATCGGCGATCTCCTGATCGATATCTTCGATTTTTTGCTCGATGTTATCGTAGTGCTCGCCAAGGATTTCTTTCGCTTCCTGGATATCCGACGCCGCCGGGGTCGCCCCTTTCAGCGGACGGTTAGCCGTCTCTTTCATCGACAGGCCCGTCGCCATACCCACCACCGCGATAACCATCAGGTAGTACGCCGGCATCATCAGGTTTTGGGTGGTCTCCACCAGCCACGCCGCCAGGGTTGGCGTCAGACCGGCAATCAGCACCGAGATGTTAAAGGCGCTGGCCAGGGCGCTGAAGCGGATGTGCGTCGGGAACATCGCCGGCAGCGAGGAGGCCATCACCCCGATAAAGCAGTTCAGCACCACCGCCAGCAGCAGCAGGCCGGCGAAGATCAGGCCAGTCACGTTGCTGTTGATCATAATGAAGGCCGGGATCGACAGGGCAAACAGCGCCACGCTACCAATCAGGATAAACGGGCGACGGCCGAAACGGTCGCTGAGCATACCGATAACCGGCTGTACAAACAGCATCCCGACCATGATAGCGATGATGATCAGCACCCCATGATCTTCCGAGTAGTGCAGGTTATGCGACAGATAGCTCGGCATGTAGGTCAGCAGCATGTAGTAAGTCACGTTGGTGGAAATCACCAGACCGATACAGGTCAGCAGGCTACGCCAGTGCTTGGTGGCAATCTCTTTAAAAGAGACCTTCGGCCCGTCCTGCAGTCCTTCACGGTCGCCCTGCTCCATGGTGTCAACATGCTGCTGGAACGCTGGCGTCTCTTCCAGCGCATGGCGCAGGTAGAGACCAATGATACCTAACGGTAGCGCCAGGAAGAACGGGATACGCCAACCCCAGTCGAGAAAGTTCTGTTCGCCCACCACGCTGGAGATGAGAACCACCACGCCGGCCCCCATCACAAACCCGGCGATGGAGCCAAAGTCCAGCCAGCTGCCCATAAAGCCGCGCTTGCGGTCAGGAGAGTATTCCGCGACGAAGATCGACGCCCCGGTATATTCACCGCCAACCGAGAAGCCTTGCGCCATTTTACACAGCAGCAGCAGGATCGGTGCCCAGATACCTATCGTGGCATACGACGGAATAAGGCCGATACAGAAAGTACTTATCGACATGATCACGATAGTTATCGCGAGAATTTTTTGCCGACCATATTTATCGCCCAGCATCCCGAAGAACAGGCCTCCTAACGGACGAATTAAAAATGGTACGGAGAAGGTACCCAGCGCGGCAATCATCTGCACGCTTGGGTTGGCATCGGGGAAGAAGACTTTACCTAAGGCGTAGGCCACAAAGCCGTAGACGCCGAAATCGAACCACTCCATCGCGTTGCCCAGGGAGGCCGCGGTGATCGCCTTTTTCAGTTTACCATCATCGATGATGGTCACATCCTTAAGGGTGATGGGCTTTATTTTTTTCCTTTTAAGCATATTTTTCCTCTGCTACTCCGCCTTGAGTGCACGCCTCTTCGCCGAATGGCAAGGCCATTCGCATCGTGCGTCAGGAGCGGTGAATTGCTGTGCTCCTCATTTCAAGCGTAGCAGGTTTGCCTGCACTGTCTGCTGACAGAATGTACAACCGAACCTGTTGACGCCTGCTCTGGCTACTGGTGAATAAATGGAGCGGCTCATCGTGATGCTTGATGAAATTGACCTGCTCCCCTTTTTTACCCTAACAGTGTTTATATCTGCGATCAACTTCACAGAAATTTACCGCCTCATTACAGAGTGTCGGAAAATAAATAAGTTCATTTCCTGCCGATCGCGCGGAAATTATTTCGTCGATTTTGCTCCACTTCGGGCGGTTAATTTCAGCGTTTATTCGCTTCTTTCCGGAATAACACCACGGCTATTTTTTAGCAAAAAAACACCCGACAAAAGTGGGTGATTGCGCTATAATCATACCCACTTTCGGCTCTCAGCCGCTGTTTAAAGGACCAACGTCCTGTTTTTCGACGATATCATGAGGAGCGTCATGCAACTGCCACACTGCCCAAAATGCGATTCGACTTACACTTATGAAGATAGCGGCATGTACATCTGCCCGGAATGTGCCCATGAGTGGAACCCTGCCGAGGCGACGGAAGAGAGCGACATTCTGATCGTTAAAGATGCCAATGGCAATTTACTGGCCGATGGCGACAGCGTTACCGTCGTGAAAGATTTGAAGGTTAAAGGCAGCTCTTCGATGCTGAAAATCGGCACCAAAGTGAAAAATATCCGTCTGGTCGAAGGCGATCACAATATTGACTGCAAAATTGACGGTTTTGGTCCGATGAAGCTCAAATCGGAATTTGTGAAAAAGAACTGATTTAATTTCGGGTAGGCGGCACGATTATTTTTTCACATAACCGTCGCCGCACCCGATATCCTGGTGGCCGTTTGTCCACCGGCGCATCCTGTTATTTCCCTCGCCGGCAACCGCTATTTACACTGTCGCCTGCCGTCATATTTCAGCGCCCCTTTTCGCCCTGCCGTCTGGCTCAATCGCCTGCCGGGCGACTACGCTTTACGGGTTACGGTCACTGAGGTATTCACCATGTCCTTAAGTCCCTACCTTGCCTTTGCGGGCAACTGCGCCGAGGCGATCGCCTTCTACCAGCAGACGCTGGGCGCGGAGCTGATGTTTAAAATGACCTTTGGCGAAATGCCGCCCGCGGCGCAGGAAGCGTCAGACGGCTGCCCGTCTGGCCAGAAGATGGCGGATGATGCTATCGCCCACGCCAGCCTGCGCATCAATAATGGCGAGCTGATGCTGAGCGACAGCGCCTTCGGGCCCGATGTGCATTACGCCGGCTTCACCCTCGTCCTCGATCCCAGCGATGTCGCTGAAGGCCAGCGCTGGTTCGACGCGCTGGCTGTCGGCGGGCGCATTGAGATGGCCTGGCAGGAAACCTTCTGGGCCCACGGCTTCGGCAAAGTCGTCGACCGCTTTGGCGTCCCCTGGATGATCAACGTGGTCAAACAAGGCTGACGCCCCCAGGGCGGCCCGGCCGCCCTGTCATCCGCCTGGCATCAACTCTTCATCCTTTAGTCATCGTCACTTAACCGAAATGCAACATAAACCGGTCAGGATCGGCCCACAACGCGAGGAAGCTCCTCGCCTATGCTGTGTGAGGCTTGATGACTATGCACCTGTCCAGACATCCGACCAGTTACCCCACGCGCTATCAGGAAATCGCCGCCCGACTTGAGCAGGAGCTGCGCCATCACTATCGCTGCGGCGACTATCTGCCCGCCGAGCAGCAGCTGGCGACGCGCTTCGACGTTAACCGCCACACCCTGCGCCGGGCTATCGACCAGCTGGTTGAGCGCGGCTGGGTTCAGCGCCGTCAGGGCGTGGGTGTGCTGGTGCTGATGCGCCCCATCGACTACCCGCTTAACGCCCAGGCGCGCTTCAGCCAAAACCTGCTGGAACAAGGCAGCGATCCCACCAGCGAAAAGCTGCTGTCGGTGCTGCGCCCTGCCAGCGCCCATGTCGCCGAAGCCTTTGGCATCAATGAGGGCGAGAACGTGATCCACCTGCGTACCCTGCGCCGGGTCAATGGCGTCGCCCTGTGCCTGATTGACCACTACTTCGCCGACCTGCGCTTCTGGCCGGTGCTACAGACCTTCAGCCACGGCTCGCTGCACGATCTGCTACGCGATCGGCTCGACGTCGAACTGACCCGCGTACGCACCAAAATTAGCGCCCGCCGCGCGCAGGCAAAAGAGAGCAAGCTGCTGGAAATCCCCAATATGGCGCCGCTGCTCTGCGTCCGCACGCTCAATAGCCGCGAGGGCGAGTCGCTCACGGCGGAGTACTCCGTCAGCCTGACCCGCGCCGACATGATTGAATTTACCATGGAGCACTGAATGCACTTCGATACCGCCACCCGCCAGCGCTGGATGTCCGTGCTGGCCCACAGTGAACCGCAGGACCTTCTGGCGCGCATGCAGTCCCTGCAGCTGGCGCCGGAATATGAATTGATTCGCACCCCGGAAACCGGGCTGGTACAGCTCCAGGCCCGCATGGGCGGTATCGGCGACCGCTTCTTTGCCGGCGACGCCACCCTTACCCGCGCAGCGGTACGCCTGGCTGACGGTACCCTCGGTTACAGCTGGATCTTAGGCCGCGACCGCCCGCACGCTGAACGCTGCGCGGCGATCGACGCCCTGCTGCAGTCGCCCCGCCATTTTCACACCTTAATGGAAACTCTGATAACCCCGCTGGAAGCGCTACGCAGCGCGCGCATTGAAGCCCGACGCGCCGAAGTCAACGCCAGCCGGGTCGACTTCTTTACCCTGGTTCGCGGAGATAACGTATGACCTTACAACCCGCTTTTACCCTGGCTGTGCAGGATGCCCAACACAGTTTTCGTCGCCTGCTGAAAGCGATGAGCGAGCCGGGGGTGATTGTCTCCCTGCAGCAGCTTCAGCACGGCTGGCAGCCATTGAACGTGGCGTCCACCAGCCTGCTGTTGACCCTTGCCGATCGCGAAACCCCGGTCTGGCTCGCCAGCGCCCTGCGTAACGATCTGGTGGGACAGAATCTGCGCTTTCATACCGGCGCGCCGCTGGTGGACCAGCCGCAGCAGGCGGTCTTTGCCGTCGCCAATGACGGTATCAGCGCCGAGCAGCTCAACGTCCTTTCCGCTGGCACCGTCACCGCGCCGGAAACCGGCGTCACACTGATCGTTCAGCTTGCCAGCCTCAGCGGCGGACGCATGCTGCGCCTGACCGGGGCAGGCATTGCCGAAGAGCGAATGATCGCGCCGCAGCTGCCGGACTGCATCATCGACGAATTAACCGAACGCCCGCACCCGTTCCCGCTGGGCATCGACCTGATCCTCACCTGCGGCGAGCGCCTGCTGGCGATCCCGCGCACCACCCACGTGGAGGTGTGCTAAATGTACGTTGCCGTCAAGGGCGGCGAGAAGGCGATCCGCGCCGCTCACGCCTTACAGGAACAGAAACGACGGGGCGATGGACGGCTTCCCGAACTGAGCGTCGATCAGATAGGCGACCAGCTCAGCCTGGCGGTGGACCGGGTGATGACCGAGGGCGGCATCGCCGACCGCGAACTGGCGGCGCTGGCGCTGAAGCAGGCCAGCGGCGATAACGTCGAAGCGATCTTCCTGCTGCGCGCCTACCGCACCACCCTGCCGCGGCTGGCGGTCAGCGAACCGATTAATACCGCGGAGATGCGCCTCGAACGCCGCATCTCCGCAGTGTATAAAGATATCCCCGGCGGCCAGCTGCTGGGCCCCACTTACGACTACACCCACCGCCTGCTCGATTTTACCCTGCTGGCCAACGGCGAAGCGCCGTCTGTGCAGCAAGCCGATGGCGAAGCAGAGCCGACGCCGCACGTCTTTAGCCTGCTCACGCAGCAGGGGCTGGCGAAGACCGAGGAAGATCGCGGCACGCCGCCCGACGATATCACCCGCACCCCGCCGGTCTACCCCTGCTCGCGTTCCTCGCGCCTGCAGCAGCTGATGCGCGGCGATGAAGGCTACCTGCTGGCGCTGGCCTATTCGACCCAGCGCGGCTATGGCCGCAACCATCCGTTTGCCGGCGAGATCCGCAGCGGCTACGTGCAGGTGGAAATCGTCCCGGAAGAGCTGGGCTTTAGCGTCAATATTGGCGAGCTGCTGCTGACCGAGTGCGAGATGGTTAATGGCTTCGTCGCCCCGCAGGAGGAGCCGCCGCACTTCACCCGCGGCTACGGCCTGACCTTCGGCATGAGCGAGCGCAAAGCGATGGCCATGGCGCTGGTCGACCGTGCGCTGCAGGCGCCGGACTATGACGAAGAGATTGCCGGCCCGGCGCAGGATGAAGAGTTTGTGCTGGCCCACGCCGATAACGTCGAAGCGGCCGGCTTCGTCTCGCATCTGAAGCTACCGCACTATGTCGATTTCCAGGCCGAACTGGCGCTGCTGAAACGCCTGCAACGGGAGAACGAACGTGGCTAACCCACTGACTGGCTATAACTTTGCTTACCTCGACGAGCAAACCAAGCGCATGATCCGCCGGGCTATTCTCAAAGCGGTAGCGATTCCCGGCTACCAGGTGCCGTTCGGCGGGCGCGAAATGCCAATGCCCTACGGCTGGGGCACCGGCGGCATCCAGCTGACCGCCAGCGTCATCGGTGAGAACGACGTGCTGAAGGTGATTGACCAGGGCGCGGATGACACCACCAACGCGGTGTCGATTCGTCAGTTCTTTAAGCGCGTCACCGGCGTCGCCACCACCGAGCGTACCGAAGACGCCACCCTGATCCAGACCCGCCACCGGATCCCGGAGACGCCGCTGGTGGAGGATCAGATCCTGATCTACCAGGTGCCGATCCCGGAGCCATTGCGCTTTATCGAGCCGCGTGAAACCGAAACCCGCACCATGCACGCCCTGGAAGAGTACGGCGTCATGCAGGTGAAACTGTATGAAGATATCGCCCGCTTCGGCCATATCGCCACCACCTACGCCTATCCGGTGAAGGTCAATGGCCGCTACGTGATGGACCCTTCGCCGATCCCGAAATTCGATAACCCGAAAATGCACATGATGCCGGCGCTGCAGCTGTTCGGCGCCGGGCGCGAAAAGCGGATCTACGCCGTGCCGCCCTATACCCCGGTGGAGAGTCTCGATTTCGACGACCATCCCTTTACCGTGCAGGAGTGGGATGAGCCCTGCGCCATCTGCGGCTCGCGCCACAGCTACCTCGACGAAGTGGTGCTGGATGACAGCGGCCAGCGGATGTTTGTCTGCTCCGATACCGACTATTGCCGCCAGCAGAGCGAGGGGCAGAAAAAATGAACCAGCCATTACTTGCTGTGAATAACCTGACCCATCTCTACGCCCCGGATAAAGGTTTTCGCGATGTCTCCTTCGAGCTGTGGCCGGGAGAAGTGCTCGGCATCGTCGGCGAGTCCGGCTCCGGTAAAACCACCCTGCTGAAGGCAATCTCCGCCCGCCTGACGCCGCAGCAGGGCGAGGTGCTGTACCAGCAGCGCTCGCTGTACGCCATGAGCGAAGCCGAACGCCGACGCCTGTTGCGCACCGAATGGGGCGTAGTGCATCAGCACCCGATGGACGGTCTGCGTCGCCAGGTCTCTGCCGGGGGCAACATCGGCGAACGGCTAATGGCCACCGGCGCCCGCCACTACGGCAACATTCGCGCCACCGCCGAAAAGTGGCTGCAGGAGGTGGAGATCCCGCCCTCGCGCATCGACGACCTGCCCACCACCTTCTCCGGCGGCATGCAGCAGCGTCTGCAGATCGCCCGCAATCTGGTCACCCAGCCGAAGCTGGTGTTTATGGATGAACCCACCGGCGGGCTGGATGTGTCCGTGCAGGCGCGGCTGCTAGACCTGCTGCGCGGCCTGGCGGTGGAGCTGAATCTGGCGGTGGTGCTTGTTACCCACGATCTCGGCGTCGCTCGCCTGCTGGCGAACCGTCTGCTGGTGATGAAGCAGGGCCAGGTGGTGGAGAGTGGCTTAACCGACCGGGTGCTCGACGATCCGCACCATCCTTACACCCAGCTGCTGGTGTCGTCGGTGTTGCAGAATTGATGCTGTTTTGCCGGGTGGCGGCTGCGCCTTACCCGGCCCACAGGTGCGTTATTCGTAGGCCGGGTAAGCGAAGCGCCACCCGGCAACTCAACCTCGTGAGAGCTAACATGATCCGCGTTGAAAACGTCCATAAAACCTTTGTTCTGCACCAACAGCACGGCGTGCGTCTGCCGGTGCTGGCCGACGCCTCGCTGACCGTTAACGCCGGGGAGTGCGTGGTGCTCCACGGTCACTCCGGCAGCGGCAAATCGACCCTGCTGCGTTCGCTGTACGCCAATTATCTGCCGGACAGCGGCCATATCCATATCCGCCACGGCGACGAATGGGTGGACCTGGTCACCGCCACCCCACGCAAGGTGCTGGAAGTGCGCAAAACCACCATCGGCTGGGTCAGCCAGTTTCTACGGGTGATCCCGCGCATTTCAGCGCTGGAGGTGGTGATGCAGCCGCTGCTCGATCTTGGGACGCCGCGCGAAGCGAGCGCCGCGAAAGCCGCCCAGCTCCTGACCCGCCTCAACGTTCCGGAACGCCTGTGGCACCTTGCGCCGTCCACCTTTTCCGGCGGCGAGCAGCAGCGGGTCAACATCGCCCGCGGTTTTGCGGTCGACTATCCGATCCTGCTCCTTGATGAACCCACCGCCTCACTGGATGACAAAAACAGTGCTGCCGTGGTCAACCTGATCCACGATGCCAAAGCGCGCGGCGCGGCCATCGTGGGGATTTTCCATGACGAAGGGGTACGCCGTCAGGTCGCCGACCGACTGCACTCTATGGGAATGACAGCATGATTATCAATAACGTAAAACTGGTTCTCGACGACGAGGTGGTCCACGGTTCACTGGAAGTCCATGACGGTCGCATCCTCGCCTTCGCCGAAAGCCAGAGCCGGCTGCCGCAGGCGCTGGATGGGGAAGGCGGCTGGCTGCTGCCGGGCCTTATCGAGCTGCATACCGATAACCTCGACAAGTTCTTTACCCCGCGGCCGAAGGTAGACTGGCCGGCCCACTCGGCGATGAGCAGCCATGACGCCATGATGGTCGCCAGCGGCATCACCACCGTGCTGGACGCCGTGGCGATTGGCGACGTGCGCGATGGCGGCGATCGTCTTGAGAATCTGGAGAAGATGGTCAATGCCGTGGAGGAGACGCAAAAGCGCGGTCTCAACCGCGCCGAACACCGCCTGCACCTGCGCTGCGAGCTGCCGCATCACACCACGCTGCCGCTGTTTGAAAAGCTGATCGATCGCGAGTCGGTGAGCATGGTCTCTCTGATGGACCACTCGCCGGGCCAGCGTCAGTACGCCGATCGCAGCAAGTACCGCGATTATTATCAGGGCAAATATCATCTGACGCATGACGAAATGGACCGTTTTGAAGCCGAGCAGATGGCTCTGGCCGCCACCTGGTCGCAGCCCAATCGCCAGACCATCGCTGCCATGTGCCGCACCCGCCGTATCGCCCTCGCCAGCCACGACGACGCCACCGAGGCGCATGTGGCCGAATCCCACCAGCTAGGGAGCGTGATCGCCGAGTTTCCCACCACGCTGGCCGCGGCGCAGGCTTCACGTCAGCACGGGATGCACGTCCTGATGGGGGCGCCGAATATCGTGCGCGGCGGTTCCCACTCCGGCAACGTCGCCGCCCACCAGCTGGCGAGCCACGGTTTGCTGGACATCCTCTCATCTGACTATTACCCCGCCAGCCTGCTGGATGCCGCTTTCCGCATCGCCGACGCCGAGGACAATGCCTTCACCCTGCCACAGGCGATCCGTCTGGTCAGTCAGCATCCGGCGCAGGCGCTGGGCCTTGACGATCGCGGCGTCATCGCCGAGGGGAAACGCGCCGACCTGGTGCTGGCGCACCGTCGCGGCGAACATATCCAGATCGACCATGTCTGGCGCCAGGGAAAGAGGGTCTTTTAATGCCAGGAAAACTGATTTGGCTGGTGGGCCCCTCCGGCTCCGGTAAAGATAGCCTGCTGGCGGCGCTGCGCCAGCGCGAGCACCCGCAGCTGCTGGTGGCCCATCGTTACATAACCCGCCCGTTTAACGCGGGCAGCGAGAATCATATCGCCCTGAGCGAACATGAGTTTTTTACCCGCGCCGAGCAGCATCTTTTTGCTCTCAGCTGGCACGCCAACAATACTTACTATGGCATTGGCGTGGAGATCGACCTCTGGCTGCACGCCGGCTTTGACGTGGTGGCCAACGGCTCCCGCGCCCACCTGGCGCTGGCCCGGGAACGTTACGGCGAGGTGCTGGTGCCGATCTGTCTCGCCGTCTCGCCGCCGGTGCTGCGCCAGCGGCTGGAGCAGCGCGGCCGGGAAAACGCGCTGGAAATCGCCCAGCGTCTGGAACGCGCCGCGCGCTATAAGCCGGACAACTGCCTGACATTGAATAACGACGGCAGTCTCCGACAATCGGTCGATGAATTTTTCCGCCTGCTGCGCAGCCACGCGGCGCGCGAAGCGGATCAACTGGTATAAACAAAAGGTGATACGATGAGCCTGACCCTCCGCTTAACCGGCACCGGCGGCGCTCAGCTGGTGCCGGTCTTCGGCTGCGACTGCGCGGCCTGCCGCCGCGCCCGCCGCGAGGAGAGCCACCGACGCCGCCCCTGTAGCGGAGTGGTCACGTTCAACAGCGCCGTGACGCTGCTCGATGCCGGACGACCGGATCTGATGGAGCATCATCCCGCCGGCAGCTTTCAACAGGTGCTGCTGACCCACTACCATCTGGATCATGTGCAGGGGCTATTTCCGCTGCGCTGGGGAGTCGGCGCGTCGATTCCGGTCTATGGCCCGCCGGATGACGCCGGCTGCGACGATCTGCTCAAACACCCCGGTCTGCTTGACTTTAGCCATACCGTCACGCCGTTTGTGATGTTTAACCTGCAGGGGCTGCGGGTGACGCCCCTACCCCTTAATCACTCGAAGCTGACCTTTGGTTATCTGCTGGAGTCGGCCCACAGCCGGCTGGCCTGGCTCTCGGATACCGCCGGGCTGCCGGACAAGACGCTGAAGTTTTTGCTCAATAACCGCCCGCAGGCGATGATCATCGACTGCAGTCATGAGCCGCGCGCGCAGACCCCGCGTAACCATAACGATCTAAACACCGTCCGCAGCCTTAACCAGGTCATTGGCTGTCCGCGGGTGATCCTCACCCATATCAGCCACCAGTTTGACGTCTGGATGATGGATAACCCGCTGCCGACAGGTTTCGAAGCGGGCTATGACGGGATGGAAATAGCGCTGGATTAAGCGCTGGCCTGCGGGGGGCGATCAGTAGCTATCATCCAGCCGACGCTGGTCGCTTTCTAACTGACGACGATCGCGGTCGAGCTGACGCTGGCGTTCATCCAGCTGGCGGCGGCGCTCGTCCAGCTGGCGTTGCCGCTCGTCATACTGGCGCTGACTGTCACGGCTCTGCTGACGGCTCCCCTGATAGCGCCCGTCATCATACCGGCCATCGTCATCGTATCTGTCGTCGTCATCGGAGCGACTGCTGCCCGGGTTATAGGCGTCGTTAATGGCTTGCTGAATATTGCCGATCGCGTCATCGATAATATCGGCGCGAGCGGCCAGGCTGGTCAGCGACAGAGTGCAAAAGAGCAGTGCGGTTGCGTAACGTTTCATCGGGGCCAATCTCATCAGAGTCCTGCCGCTACCTTAATCATCCGCATGAAACCCGGGTAGCGGAGGAATCTCAAATCCTCGCGTACGCCGCGCTCAGCGCCTGCGCCAGCTGGGCGCGGGTAAACGGCTTACGCAGCCACTCCACTTCCGGCAGGGCCGGATTCTGCGCCGGACGCAAATCCTGGCCGCTGATCAACAGCACCGGCAGCGCCGGAAAGCGGCGTCGGGCGGTATGGATCACGTCGGCGCCGCTCAGGGCGCCGGGCAGCATCAGATCGCTAATCAGCAGGGCAATATCCGGCGAGGCCTCCAGCAGCTGCAGCGCCTCTTCACCGCTGGCGGTTTCCAGCGTCAGCCAGCCCAGCTGATGCAGCTGTTCACATAGCGTCTGGCGGACATCCTCTTCATCTTCCAGCACCAGCGCCAGCCGCTCGCCCGCCGGGGGCGGCTCGTCCACCGCTGGCGCCACCTCCTTCTCAACCTCGGTCAACGCTCGCGGCAGCTGCAGCCGCACCGTCGTCCCCTGCCCCGGCGCGCTCTCCAGCGCCACCCGGCCGCCAGACTGGCGCACAAAGCCATACACCATCGACAGCCCCAGGCCGCTGCCGCTGCCGGTGGCTTTGGTGGTGAAAAAAGGTTCAAACACCCGGGCTTTCACCGCCTGCGACATCCCGCTGCCATGATCGATCACCTCCAGGGCCACCATATCCTGCCGCTGGCCGCTGCTGCGGGTGACCCGCTGATTCCAGGTACGTATTTTGATGACCCCGTCGCGCCCCGCCATGGCGTCGCGGGCGTTCATCACCAGATTGATCAGGGCGTTTTCCAGCTGGCCAACGTCTATCCATGCCGGCCACGCCGGCGACTGCGCCTCAATCTTCAGGCTTAAGGTCGCCGGCAGGGAGTGACGCATCAGCTCGCTGAGGTTCTCCAGTAGCGGCGCCATCGCCACCGCCTGGGGATGCAGCGCCTGCTTGCGCGAAAAGGCCAGCAGCCGCTGGGTCAGAAGCGCCCCACGCTCCGCCGCCTTCAGCGCCCTGGAGAGGCGCGGCGCATCGCGCGCATCCGGCTCCACCAGCTCAAGACTGCCGATAATCACCGCCAGCAGGTTGTTAAAGTCATGCGCCAGACCTCCGGTCAGCTGGCCGACGGCCTTCATCTTCTGACTATGCAGCAGCGCCTCCTCCAGCTCCTGGCGCTTAATCCGATCGATCTCCATCTGGTTGGTCTTCTCTTTCAGCAGCCGGGTGGTGTGCTCCAGCGACGCCATATTGCGGGCGAAAACGTTAAAGGCCCGCGCCAGCTCCCCCAGCTCGTCGCGCCGCTGCAGGGCCGGCACCGAGACGTTCGGCTCTCCCTGAGCCAGCCGCGACATCGCCCGCGAGATGGCGGTCAGGTTCGAGCCGAGATTACGGTAGATGTACCACCCGGCGCAGCCGGTGATCGCCAGCGCCAGCAGCGCGGAAAGCAGAATAAACATACTGATGGAGCGCAGCTCCCGATGGCTCTGCGCCGCCCGCTGCTCTGAGGCTTCCGCCACCCGGGTCACGTACTGATTGATATCTTCGTTAAGCAACGCGACCAGCGCTTTGATGTGATACATGTACCAGCTGATCGTCAGGTCGCTCTCCTCCAGCTGGGCCGACAGCGGGGCCAGCGTCGCCAGCTCGCGGTTCACATCAGGGAGGACAAACGCCAGCGCGGGATCGGCGCTGCGTGTCGGCAGGGCGCCGCGCAGCTGGTCGAGTTGCAGGACGATCGACCGCGGCGTGACGGTATGGATCGCAGCCACGATCAGCCGGTCCATCTCGGCCAGCCGGCGCGGATCGATCGCCTTATCCCCGCCGCGATCGTTAAGATCGGCGAGATGGCGCAGGTTACTCTGATTCTGGTAAAGCGAACTCAGCAGCGCATTGCGCTGCAGATGGCGCCGCTGGCCGCGCTCCAGCATCTCCGCCACGCTCTGCTGCAGCGCGTTGCTGCGGCGAATAATATTGGCCACCCGCGCCTGCTCCTGCTGCGCCAGCGGGGCCGCCGCCAGCTGGGCCAGCGAGTGCTTCAGCGCCTGCTGCGTCGCCAGCAGCCGTTCCGCTTCGCTTTTGTACTCCAGCGCCCCCACCACCTGCGACAGGCGCACCGCCGCCGTGGCGACATTCGCCGTGTCCCGCGCCAGATCCATACTGCCGCGCATGTCGTTGAGAGTCTGGCGCTGCACCTGCTCCTGCAGCTGGCTGGCGTGGTGAAAGCCGAACACCGCCACGCCGCTGACCAACAGGGTGACCACGCCCATCAGCAGATTAAAGGAGAGCAGGCGGCCACGGGCGCTGGTGAAAAACGGGTGTCGGCGAGCGGTCATAACAACTCCGGTGAAGAATCGGTCGGCAGATAAGCGTGACGGTGCAGAAAATGACGCCGCGTAACTGTGATCGCGGTTAACTATTTATCACTATGACAAATATGAATGGATTCTGACATTCTGCATTTATTTTCCGGTGGTGGACTGCAGCTATTGTTCTTACAGACAGGAGCGCCGCGATGACCGCCACCCCGGTACTGGAAATGCGCCATATCGCCAAAGCTTTTGGCAAATTCTACGCGCTGAAGGGCGTCGACCTGACGGTCTGGCCCGGCGAGATCCATGCCCTGATGGGGGAGAACGGCGCCGGAAAAAGCACGCTGATGAAGATCCTCGCCGGCGCCTATACCGCCACCAGCGGCGAGATCCTGATCGACGGAAAACCGCAAACCATCCGCGGCCCCAAGGACGCGCTGGCCGCCGGGATCACGTTGATCTACCAGGAGATGCAGCTGGCGCCGAACCTGACCGTCGCGGAAAACATTTTCCTCGGCAGCGAGCTGGCGCGCGGTGGTCTGGTGCAGCGCAAAGCCATGCTCAGCCAGGCGCAGGCGGTGATCGACCGTCTCGGCGCCCAGTTCAAAGCCAGCGACCGGGTGATGACCCTGACCATCGCCGAACAGCAGCAGGTGGAGATCGCCCGCGCGCTCCACCGTCAAAGCCGCATTCTGGTGATGGATGAACCCACCGCCGCCCTCTCCTCGCGGGAAACCCAGCGCCTGTTCGAGCTCATCCTGCGCCTGCGCGATGAGGGGATGGCGATCATCTATATCAGCCACCGCATGGCGGAAGTATATGAGCTCTCCGACCGGGTCAGCGTTCTGCGCGATGGGCAGTATGTCGGCAGCCTGGTGCGCGACAAGCTCAACGCGCCGGAGCTGGTGCGCATGATGGTCGGTCGGCCGCTCAGCGATCTGTTCAATAAAGAACGGGACATTCCCCGCGGCCAGCCGCGCCTGCGGGTCGAGGATCTGACCGATGGCGGCAAGGTTAAGCCCAGCAGCCTGGTGGTGCATGCCGGCGAAATCGTCGGCCTCGCCGGGCTGGTCGGCGCCGGGCGTTCCGAACTGGCGCAGCTGATCTTCGGGGTGCGCAAAGCCACCGCCGGGGTGATTGAGATTGACGGCGAGCCGGTGGTGATCCACTCGCCGCGGGAAGCCATCGACCTCGGGATCGGCTTTCTGACCGAAAACCGCAAAGAACAGGGGTTGTTTCTCGAACTGGCAGCCCAGGAAAACATCACCATGGCGACGCTGGAGCGCGACGCGACCTGGGGGATGCTCAACCGCCGGAAGGCGCAAACCATCTCCGATGACGCCATCCAGTTGCTTAACATCCGCGTGCCGCACGCCCAGGTGCGCGCCGGCGGACTGTCCGGCGGCAACCAGCAGAAGCTGTTAATTTCGCGCTGGGTGGCGATTGGCCCGCGCATTCTAATCCTCGATGAACCCACCCGCGGCGTCGACGTCGGCGCGAAAAGCGAAATTTACCGCATCATGAACGACATGGCGCGCCAGGGCGTCGCCATTCTGATGATCTCCAGCGAGCTGCCCGAAGTGGTGGGCATGAGCGACCGGGTCTATGTGATGCGCGAGGGCGTTATCGCCGGCGAGCTACAGGCCGGTGATATTAGCCAGGAAAGTATCATGACGCTGGCCACCGGCGTGACCGATTCTCACCTTAAGGCAGGGCAACTATGAGCATACCGAAAGAGACCTCCGCGCCGGTCGCGAAATCCGCTTCGGCGAAAAAAATGTTGATGGGCGACCTGATGCAGACCGTCGGCATTCTGCCGATCCTCATCCTGATCGTCGCCGTTTTCGGCTTTATCGCCCCCAACTTTTTCACGGAAAGCAATCTGCTGAATATCACCCGCCAGGCCTCGATCAACATTGTGCTGGCGGCGGGAATGACCTTCATCATCCTCACCGGCGGCATTGACCTTTCCGTCGGCTCCATCCTTGGCACCACCGCAGTGGCCGCGATGGTGGTGTCGCTGATCCCGGCGTTTGCGTTGCTGTCGATTCCGGCGGCGCTGATGCTCGGCCTGCTGCTCGGCCTGTTCAACGGCGCGCTGGTCGCCTTCGCCGGGCTGCCGCCGTTTATCGTCACCCTCGGCACCTACACGGCGCTGCGCGGCGCCGCCTATCTGCTGGCCGACGGCACCACGGTGATCAACTCCGATATCAGCTTCGAGTGGATCGGCAATGACTACCTCGGCCCGGTGCCCTGGCTGGTAGTCATCGCCCTGGCGGTGATCGCGGTGTGCTGGTTTATCCTGCGCCGCACCACCCTTGGGGTGCATATCTACGCGGTGGGCGGCAACATGCAGGCGGCGCGGCTGACCGGCATCAAAGTCTGGCTGGTGCTGCTGTTTGTCTATGGCATGAGCGGCCTGCTCTCCGGCCTTGGCGGGGTGATGAGCGCTTCGCGGCTGTACAGCGCCAACGGCAACCTCGGCGTCGGCTACGAGCTGGACGCCATCGCCGCGGTCATTCTCGGCGGCACCAGCTTCGTCGGCGGTATCGGCACCATCACCGGTACGCTGGTGGGGGCGCTAATTATCGCCACCCTCAATAACGGCATGACCCTGATGGGGGTCTCCTACTTCTGGCAACTGGTGATCAAAGGGGCGGTGATCATCATTGCGGTGCTGATCGACAAATACCGTACCCGACATCATCAAAGTGCATAACAACAACATCTTACCTGCGAGGAAAAGCGAATGCGTTTAAAACCGATAGTCACCGCGCTGTGTGCTGGCGCGCTGCTGGCCGCCTCCCCTTTTGCGTCGGCCAAAGAGCTGAAAGCGATTGGCGTGACGGTGGGCGACCTTGCCAACCCGTTCTTTGTACAGATCACCAAAGGGGCGGAGCTGGAGGCCCGCAAGCTGGCGGGGGATAACGTCAAAGTGACGCTGGTCTCCAGCGGCTACGATCTGGGCCAGCAGGTGGCGCAGATCGATAACTTTATCGCCGCCAAAGTCGATATGATCATCCTCAACGCCGCCGATTCGAAAGGCATTGGCCCGGCGGTGAAGCGGGCCAAAGAGGCCGGGATCGTGGTGGTGGCGGTTGACGTCGCCGCCGAAGGGGCCGACGCCACCATCACCTCCGATAACACCCAGGCGGGCGAGCTGGCCTGTAAATACATTAGCGACCGCCTGAACAACAAAGGCAACGTGGTGATCATCAACGGGCCGCCGGTCTCCGCCGTACAAAACCGCGTCGAAGGCTGCGAAACGGAGTTCAAAAAACACCCGGACATTAAAATCCTCTCCGCCAACCAGAACGCCAAAGGCAGCCGGGAAGGCGGCCTGGAGGTGATGACCTCCCTGCTGGCGGCCAATCCGAAGATTGACGGCGTGTTCGCGATCAACGATCCGACGGCGATTGGTGCCGATCTGGCAGCGAAACAGGCGCAGCGCAGCGAGTTCTTCATCGTCGGCGTCGACGGCAGCCCGGACGGCGAAGAGGCGCTGAAGCGTAAGAACTCGCTGTTCGTCGCCACCCCAGCGCAGGACCCACAGGTGATGGCAGCGAAGGCGGTGGAGATTGGCTACGACATCCTGCAGGGCAAACCTGCGCCGACCGCGCCGGTACTGATCCCGGTGACGATGATCGACAAAAATAACGTCAGCTCTTACAAAGGCTGGACCGTGAAATAAGCGCAACCAGGCGCACAATCGTTCCGCCGATTGTGCGCTACGCTTAACGAATATGACGGCGCGGAGTAGCAATCATGGAACGGAAAGGCATTATTGCCGCAGGCAACATGCTGGTCGATCATGTCCACCAGATCGGGCAGTGGCCGGAGCGCGGCTGGCTGGTGGAAATTGTCCATAGCGAACGCGCCACCGGCGGCGCGCCGCTGAATGTCCTGCTGACCCTGGCCAAAATGCACGCCGGGCTGCCGCTGCAGGCGGTCGGCCTGATTGGCGAGGATAACGATGGCGACTACATCACCGCCATGCTCGATCAGTACCATATCAATCGCCAGCTCGTACAGCGCACCAGCTCCGCCCCCACCTCGATGACCCAGGTGATGACCGACGCCGAAGGCCAGCGCACTTTCTTTCACTCTCCCGGCGCCAACCGCCTGCTTGATCTCCCGGCTTTTGAGCCGCTGGATGCGCCGCTGAAAATTTTCCATCTCGGCTATCTGCTGCTGCTCGAAAGCCTCGATCGCCCCGATGAAGTGTACGGCACCCGCAGCGCGCGACTGCTGGCGCAGATGCGCGAGCGAGGCTATGAGGTGTCCCTCGATCTGGTGTCGCGCAAGGGCGACCCGCGCTACCGGCCGCTGGTCCTGCCGGCGCTGAAGCATCTTGACTACCTGACCATCAATGAACTGGAAGCCAGCGAGTTTAGCGGGCTGGAGATTCGTCTACCCAACGGCGAGCCGCACGTCGCCAATATCGCCCGCGCCGCCAGCGCATTGCTTGACGCCGGCGTACGCCAGCGGGTAGTGATCCATTGTCCGGAGGGGGCATGGGGCGTTTCCCGTACCGAAGCCGGGCGCTGGGTACCGTCATGGCGGCTGCCGCCGGAGGAGATTATCGGCAGCGTCGGCGCGGGGGACGCCTTCTGCGCCGGCCTGCTGTACGGCAGCCACGAACGCTGGCCGTTAACCGCCAGTCTGCAGCTGGCTCACGCTTGCGCCCGCGCCAGCCTGCAGGCCGCCAATGCGATCGACGGCGCCAAAACGCTCCCTGAGCTGCAGGCGTTTATTCAGTTGCAGAATGTTTAGATCGAGTAGATCCCGCTATCAGGGCGATGCCACAGGAGAACGGCGTTTCATGGCGAGAAAAGGGATACGGTTTATTCAAATCACGCCTGTTTTACGCTGAGTTCAACAAGGGCGGGCCAGGTAACTAACTGCGCCACTCGGCCAGCACCTTTTCCAGTTTATCTAATGACTCAGCGCGTTTTATCGCTGGCATCTGATGAATATTGCGCAATTTCCACTGCACGGCAGGCAAATCCTGAATACGCATTTCCGGCGCTAAACGCCAGTCTGGTTCGCCTCGTTTAAATGACAGTAAAAAATCGACATCCTGTTGTGTGAAACAGGATTTTAACGCAGCAATCATCCTGTTGGGGACTGCTGTCAGTTCCTCCAGGGCTATCGTCTCAAATGTCATCCCGCTGAATTCACGGTAAAAAGGTTCAGCAATATCTTTCCAGCGAGGATTCAGTACTTCAGCCAGAGGCCGATTATGGCTCAGTAAATACGCGATAAACCCATTGAAAATGGGACGGTCAAGCTCCTGCGCATCAAGAAGTAATTTCACGTCATAAAAATCTCTGGGATGCTGGCGATCCAGCGCCGCGCATAATTTTCCACCGTAGAGGTCAGGCAACGAAACCACTGGAAGGCTGGCATAGCCAAAAACGTCCTCTACCGCCCCCACCACTTCTCGCTCCTGTGGTGGATATAATGTTCCCCGGGCGACCGGTGAAACCTCTATCTTTATTTGCGCGCTATCGGTAGTAACAATGACACGCATCTCATCTGAACGATTAGCTTGTAATACAGCGCTCATACCTGCCTGTTGTTGCAGATTGGCGGCAATACGTGCAAGCGCATCCCGTATATGAGGTAAAGCGATGGCTCTGCTTTCCAGGGGCACCCAGGCGAGGTCGATATCCACCGATAATCGAGGGAAATCGCGGATAAAGAGATTGATGGCAGTGCCACCTTTCAGCGCAAATTCCCGTTCGACAGCAACATAGGGTAAAACCTGCATTAGCAGAGCAACCTGCCGATAATAAGGCGCCTGTATATCCATATTTTTTATTCCTTTTGAAAGCGTTCAGGCACTGTGATTTGGTATTGAGCATTGAACTTTCCATTTTCCACGATTTGCCGCTTGCCCGCTCCCAGATCGATTTTTTGGCTATCGATTCGTTTGAGCCAGCCATGCTCGTAAAAACTGGCGAAGAAGAGATACAAACGCTTGGCCTGCACGGACTGGCTGACGGAAAGAAGATACTCTACTTTACGAGGATTAAGATTAACCAGCCCCTGGAAAAGCTCTGCAGCGTGGTTAAATGAGAGGGTCCCCGGCACCGCGCTCAGCAACTCGTAAGCAGCCAGTTCTGGCGCACTGCCGATGAGTTTTTTCCCTTTTATATCAAGCGTTACACGGTATCTATCATCCAGCACCGGCAGTTTTTTCCCCGATATGACTATCCACTCCACACCCGGGAATTCCCTGAACCATTTCGGCAGCAGCGCTTTATTTTCCACACTAAGCCAGCACTGGTTTTGTTTTAGCTGTAGATAGTGTGAACGGCCCTGCCAGACTAAGCTACTGAGCCCCGCAACATACACCGGAGCGGCAAGCTGATTTTGCAAACATGCTAATGCATCGTTCCACTCCGGCTCACGTCCCGCACGCGCATATACGCCGTTGCCTCTTTTTTTTAACCAGCCACTTTGCGCGTATTTAAAGGCCAGAGAGGGAGAGATGGCATGCTGGCTTAACCAGGACTGAAGGATCACATCTCCGGGAGCGCTGTTTTGCAGCAGCCAGTTTAATTTTGTTGCCATAGATTAACCCAGAGTGTCACTTTAATAAAAAAAGTAAACTCCCTGCGCCAAATAAAGTCAACAGCGGGTTGGCAGCAAACCCGCCCTACGCCGCCTTCTCGCTGTGGGTCACGTCGGCGGAAAAGACATAGCCCAGACCGCGCAGGGTTTTAATCAACGTCGGCTGATGCGGGTTGAGCTCAATTTTGCGCCGCAGGCGCATGATCAGCACATCGATGGTCCGGTCGAATACCTCGGTGCTTTCGTTATGGGTCAGCGCCAGCAGCAGGCCATATTCTCCCTGGGTCAGCGGGATCGCCTGCTGCTGCGGGTTATACAGTTCACAGCGCGTGGTATCCAGCCGCCAGCCGTTAAACGTCAGGCCAGCACCGGCGCCCGACGCCTCGCCGGCCAGCGCCCCGCTGCGTCGCAGTACCGCTTTCACCCGGGCTACCACCACCCGCGAGCTGAACGGTTTGGCGATGTAATCATCGGCGCCCATCTCCAGGCCCACCACCACATCAGACTCACTGCCCAGACCGGAGAGCATCACCACCGGCAGCTCAGGCCGCGTGCGCTGCAGCTGCTGGAGCACCTGCAGGCCATGGGTATCCGGCAGGATCATATCCAGTAAGACCAGCGCGATATCCGCCCGCTGCGCCACCGTCGTCAGCGCGTCGTTGCCGGTCTGGCTGACAAGCACTTCAAACGCGTGCGCGCCGAGCACATCGCTGAGCAGCTCGCCCATTGCCCTGTCATCATCCACCACTAAAATGACTGGTTTCATTTTTGCCTCTGCCCGCCGGGAATTAGTGTCAGTCTGATCGATTCTGCAAGCCTGCGCCGACAAATTCCTCTCCCGGTGACATTTTTTCAAGCGCCGTCACATCTCCAGGGTATCGACACGTCAAATCTGTCGACAGGCTGTTTTTCGTCAGCATTCCGCCCAAAAAACCCGCGTATCATCAAGGAATACCCACAATGAAAATATGGCATAGAAGATGCATAGTGACGGCGCGATAGCGCAAACGCGCCCATTGAATAACTGGAGCAAGACCGATGAAAAAAGTCGTCACGGTTTGCCCGTATTGCGCATCAGGTTGCAAAATCAACCTGGTGGTCGATAACGGCAAAATCGTTCGGGCTGAAGCGGCGCAGGGGAAAACCAACCAGGGAACCCTGTGCCTGAAGGGCTATTATGGCTGGGACTTCATTAACGATACCCAGATCCTAACGCCGCGCCTGAAAACCCCCATGATCCGCCGTCAACGCGGCGGCAAGCTGGAAGCCGTCTCCTGGGACGAGGCGCTGGATTACGTCGCCACCCGCCTCAGCGCCATTAAAGCCAAATATGGCCCGGATGCGATCCAAACCACCGGCTCCTCCCGCGGCACCGGTAATGAAACCAACTATGTGATGCAAAAATTCGCGCGCGCCGTTATTGGTACCAATAACGTCGACTGCTGCGCTCGCGTCTGACACGGCCCTTCGGTTGCAGGTCTGCACCAGTCGGTCGGTAACGGCGCCATGAGTAATGCCATCACGGAGATTGATAACACCGATCTGGTGTTTATCTTCGGTTACAACCCGGCGGATTCCCACCCTATCGTGGCGAATCACGTCATTAACGCTAAACGCAACGGGGCGAAAATTATCGTCTGCGACCCGCGCAAAATTGAAACCGCGCGCATCGCCGATATGCACATTGCGCTGAAGAACGGCTCGAACATCGCGCTGCTCAACGCCATTGGCCACGTGATTATTGAAGAGGATCTGTACGATAAATCCTTCGTCGCCAGCCGTTCCGAAGGCTTCGAGGAGTATCGCAAAATCGTTGAAGGCTATACGCCGGAGTCGGTGGAGGAGATCACCGGGGTCAGCGCCCAGGAGATCCGCGCCTGCGCCCGGATGTATGCCAGCGCCAAATCCGCCGCCATCCTGTGGGGCATGGGCGTCACCCAGTTCTACCAGGGCGTGGAGACGGTGCGGTCGCTGACCAGCCTCGCGATCCTCACCGGCAACCTCGGCAAGCCGAGCGTCGGCGTCAACCCGGTACGCGGCCAGAACAACGTTCAGGGCGCCTGCGATATGGGTGCGCTACCGGATACCTATCCGGGCTATCAGTACGTCAAGTTCCCGGAGAACCGCGAAAAATTCGCCAAAGCCTGGGGCGTGGAAAGCCTGCCTGCGCATACCGGCTATCGCATCAGCGAATTGCCGCACCGCGCGGCGCACGGTGAAGTGCGGGCGGCGTACATTATGGGTGAGGATCCGCTGCAGACCGACGCCGAACTCTCGGCGGTCCGCAAAGCGTTCGACGATCTGGAACTGGTTATCGTCCAGGACATTTTCATGACCAAAACCGCCTCCGCGGCTGACGTCATCCTGCCGTCCACCTCGTGGGGCGAGCACGAAGGCGTGTATACCGCAGCGGACCGCGGCTTCCAGCGCTTCTTTAAAGCGGTGGAGCCGAAGTGGGACCTGAAAACCGACTGGCAGATCATCAGCGAAATCGCCACCCGGATGGGCTATCCGATGCATTACAATAACACCCAGGAGATCTGGGACGAGTTGCGGCATCTGTGCCCGGACTTCTACGGCGCCACCTACGAGAAAATGGGTGAGCTCGGCTATGTCATGTGGCCGTGCCGCGATGAGTCCGACGCCGATCAGGGGACGTCATATCTGTTTAAAGAGAAGTTCGATACCCCGAACGGACTGGCGCAGTTCTTCACCTGCGACTGGGTCGCGCCGATCGATAAGCTTACCGATGAGTACCCGATGGTATTGTCGACGGTGCGCGAGGTCGGCCATTACTCGTGCCGTTCAATGACCGGTAACTGCGCGGCGCTGGCGGCGCTGGCGGATGAACCAGGCTATGCGCAAATCAACACCGCCGACGCCGAACGGCTAGGCATTGAAGATGAAGAGCTGGTATGGGTCAATTCGCGTAAGGGGCGCATCATCACCCGCGCGCAGGTCAGCGATCGGCCGAATAAAGGCGCGGTGTACATGACCTACCAGTGGTGGATCGGCGCCTGTAACGAACTGGTCTCAGAGAACCTGAGTCCGATAACCAAAACGCCGGAGTACAAGTACTGCGCGGTCAACGTTGAGCGGATTGCCGATCAGCGCGCCGCGGAACAGTACGTGATCGACGAGTACAACAAGCTGAAATCCCGCCTGCGCGAAAGCGCGATGGGTTAAGGTTCGGCGGTCTGACCCGGCTCGCGCGATGCGTAGGCCGGGTCAGGCGCAGCCGCCACCCGGCACACAAGCGGCTCCGTGTCCGCAGTCTGTCGCCCGGCGGCGCTGCGCTTGCGCGGGCCTACGGTCAGGTAGCGCAAATCGGCCTTACCTACCGATACCCGCCATTTTCTTCTTTTTCGCCTCCCTTTATACTGCGCGCTATGTTCCTTACTGATAATAAATACAAATGAAATACCTCTTTTTATTTCTACTGGTTTTCACCAGCGGCGCAGCGGTGGCCACCGAACCTGGCAGTCAGTATCAACAGCAGGCCGAAGCCGGCGATCGACGCGCGCAATATTACCTTGCCGATACCTGGGTCAGCTCCGGCGATTATCAAAAAGCCGAATACTGGGCGCAGAAGGCGGCCGCCCAGGGCGATGGCGATGCGCTGGCGCTGCTGGCGCAGCTCAAAATCCGTAACCCCCAACAGGCGGACTATCCGCAGGCCCGCCAGCTGGCGGAAAAAGCCGTCGAGGCCGGCAGTAAATCCGGAGAGATCGTCCTCGCGCGGGTGCTGGTCAACCGTCAGGCTGGCGCCACCGACGTAGCGCACGCCATCACGCTGCTGCAGGATGCTGCCCGGGATAGCGAAAGCGATGCGGCGGTAGATGCCCAGATGCTGCTGGGGCTGATCTACGCCAGCGGCGTACACGGCCCGGAGGATGATGTGAAAGCAAGTGAATACTTCAAAGGCAGTTCATCACTTTCCCGCACCGGCTATGCCGAATACTGGGCCGGGATGATGTTCCAGCAGGGAGAAAAAGGCTTTATCGAACCGAATAAGCAGAAGGCGCTGCACTGGCTCAACGTCAGTTGCCTGGAGGGGTTTGATACCGGCTGCGAAGAGTTTGACCGGATTAGTAAAGGATAAGAAAAAGCCCGGCGCTATCGCGCCGGGCTTTGTGTTTTATTGGGCGGTTTTATCAAACTTACCCAGCACTTCGCGTTCATAGGCCAGCGCTTTTTTGCGATCGAACTTATGCTCCCACTTGGCGATAACCAGCACCGCCAGCGCATTACCCACCACGTTCAGCGCGGTACGCGCCATGTCGAGGATACGGTCGACGCCGGCAATAAAGGCAAGCCCTTCCAGCGGGATCCCGACGCTACCCAGGGTGGCCAGCAGCACCACGAAGGAGACGCCCGGCACGCCGGCGATCCCTTTCGAGGTCACCATCAGGGTCAGCACCAGGGTAATCTCCTGCCAGATAGAGAGGTCAATACCGTACAGCTGGGCGATAAAGATCGCCGCGATGCTCTGATACAGCGTTGAACCATCGAGGTTGAAGGAGTAACCGGTCGGCACCACAAAGCTGGTGATCGACGCCGGCGCGCCGTAGGCTTCCATCTTCTCAATAATGCGCGGCAGTACGCTCTCCGAGCTGGCGGTAGAATAAGCCAGAATCAGCTCATCTTTCAGGATGCGGATCAGGATCCAGATGCTCAGACCACACAGGCGCGCGACAATCCCCAGCACCACCAGCGCGAAGAACAGGATCGCAAAGTAAACCAGCAACACTAGCTTGGCCAGCGGCCACAGCGAGGCGAAACCGAAGGTGGCGACGGTTACCGAAATCAGGGCGAATACCCCGACCGGCGCATAGCGCATCACCATATGGGTGACTTTAAACATGGTCTCGGAGATAGAGCGGAAGACCGTCACCAGCGGCTCACGGTGGGTCGCCGGCAGCGAGGAGAGCCCCAGGCCAAACAGCACCGAGAAGAAGATAATCGGCAGCATATCGCCTTTCGCCATCGATGCCACGATATTGGTCGGCACCAGCGACAGGATGGTGCCCATCAGGCCGTGCGCATGGCTCTGCACTTCGGCGGTGGTGTTCTGATATTTCGAAATATCAACTGCCGCCAGCTGCGACATATCAATGCCCGTCCCCGGCTGGAAGACGTTGGCCAGGGTGATACCCAGCACAATCGCCACCGTGGTGATCACTTCGAAATAGATAATGGTTTTGGCACCGATCCGCCCTAACTGTTTGGCGTCACCCACGCCGGCAATCCCGACCACCAGGGTCGAAATGACAATCGGGACCACGATCATTTTAATCAGATGGATAAAGATATCGCCCGCCGGCGTCAGCAAATTGCTAATTAACCAATCGCGACTTTCAGCGTGGTAATGCAGATAACTGCCCAGAAGGATACCCAGCACCAGGGCTAGCAAAATTTGCCAGGCCAGACTGACTTTTTTTGTTTTCTTCACTACTGACTTCCTCAATGAAAGGCACCATTCCTTTTCGTCATGGTACCCACTGCAGGGGGTATGAATTGTGTTGCGTTGCTTTGTGGGGTTATTTAACGCGCAATATCAGTATCATTTGCACGGCATGCTGCGCAAGCCTTTAAGAACAGGGCTTTCCTCTGCTTTTATGCATAAAGCAGCGAATTTCCCCCAGTTATATTGCATAAGTATTTGTAATAAAAAAATTTTCACAGCTTCCGTTTCTATAAATTCATTTGCGTAATTATTTCGCTTCAAAGTTTCATTTGATGAAATTTCACCCAGTTTAATCATTGCGTGATCTGCCCCCCAATTAACAAACAAAGCTGTCAAAACCCCTACTCTTAACGTTTGTTTGACATATATTTAACAAGTTCAAAGGAGAAAAAAAGCCATGAGCCAAATTCACAAACACCCTATTCCCGCTAATATTGCGGAACGTTGCCTGATTAACCCGGATCAGTACAAGGCGCAGTACCAACAATCCATAACCGACCCTGATACATTTTGGGGCGAGCAGGGCAAGATCCTTGACTGGATGCGGCCCTATACCCGTGTAAAGAACACCTCCTTCGCACCGGGTAATATTTCCATCAAATGGTATGAAGATGGCACCCTGAACCTCGCCGCTAACTGTCTCGACCGCCACCTCGCCGAACGCGGCGATCAAACCGCCATCATCTGGGAAGGCGACGACGCCAGCCAAAGCAAGCACATCACCTACCGTGAACTGCATGCCGACGTGTGCCGTTTCGCCAATGTGCTGCTCGACCTCGGGATTAAAAAAGGCGACGTGGTTGCTATCTATATGCCGATGGTGCCGGAAGCCGCGGTGGCGATGCTGGCCTGCGCCCGCATCGGGGCAATCCACTCGGTCATTTTCGGCGGCTTCTCGCCGGAGGCGGTGGCCGGACGCATTATCGACTCCAGCTCACGCCTGGTGATCACCGCTGACGAAGGGCTGCGTGCCGGTCGCGCCATCCCGCTGAAGAAAAACGTCGATGACGCGCTGAAAAACCCGAACGTGAAAAGCATTGAGCACGTGGTGGTCCTGAAACGCACCGGCGGCAATATCGACTGGCAGGAAGGCCGCGATCTGTGGTGGAGCGACCTGATTGCGAACGCCAGCGCCGAACACCGGCCCGTCGAAATGAACGCCGAAGATCCGCTGTTCATCCTCTATACCTCCGGCTCCACCGGTAAACCGAAAGGGGTGCTGCACACCACCGGCGGCTATCTGGTCTATGCGGCCACCACCTTTAAATACGTTTTCGACTACCATCCGGGCGATATTTATTGGTGCACCGCCGACGTGGGCTGGGTCACCGGCCATAGCTATCTGCTGTACGGCCCACTGGCCTGCGGCGCCACCACCCTGATGTTCGAAGGGGTGCCGAACTGGCCTACGCCGGCGCGCATGTGCCAGGTCGTCGATAAGCATAAGGTCAGCATTCTCTATACCGCCCCGACGGCTATTCGCGCCCTGATGGCGGAAGGCGACAAAGCTATCGAAGGCACAGACCGCTCCTCGCTGCGCATTCTTGGCTCGGTCGGCGAACCGATTAACCCGGAAGCCTGGGAGTGGTACTGGAAGAAGATCGGTAACGAGAAGTGCCCGGTGATGGACACCTGGTGGCAGACCGAAACCGGCGGCTTTATGATCACTCCGCTGCCGGGCGCGATTGAGCTGAAGGCCGGCTCCGCGACGCGTCCGTTCTTCGGCGTCCAGCCGGTGCTGGTGGATAACGAAGGCCTGCCGCTGGATGGCGCCACCGAGGGCAACCTCGCCATCGCCGACTCCTGGCCCGGCCAGGCGCGTACCCTGTTCGGCGACCATGAGCGCTTTGAGCAAACCTACTTCTCCACTTTCAAAAATATGTACTTTAGCGGCGACGGCGCGCGTCGTGATGAAGATGGCTATTACTGGATCACCGGCCGGGTGGATGACGTCCTGAACGTCTCCGGACACCGTCTGGGGACCGCCGAGATCGAATCGGCGCTGGTCTCACACCCAAAAATCGCCGAAGCGGCGGTGGTGGGGATCCCGCATAACATCAAAGGCCAGGCCATCTATGCCTACGTGACGCTCAATCACGGCGAAGAACCGACGCCGGAGTTGTATGCCGAAGTGCGTAACTGGGTACGCAAAGAGATCGGCCCGCTGGCGACACCGGATGTGCTGCACTGGACCGATTCGCTGCCGAAAACCCGCTCGGGCAAAATCATGCGCCGCATTCTGCGTAAGATTGCCGCAGGCGACACCAGCAACCTCGGCGATACCTCGACCCTCGCCGATCCTGGCGTCGTGGAAAAACTGCTCGAAGAGAAGCAGGCCATTACCATGCCATCGTAAGTAAGGACCGATTCCCTACACCCTCTCCCCTTCCGGGGAGAGGATAAAAATAAGTCCCTCCCCCAGGATTTCACTCGCAGGAACGCCGTCAGCAACACCTGTCCCGGCTCCGTCGCCGGAGGGGTTGCTGTCGCCAGCGTCCGCCGAGTGGATGACGAAAGGGAGACCTCTGGAGACGCTAAGATGAATGAACAACTTTGTCAGCGGATAGAAAATAGTGCGCATTTCAGGGAGTTAGTTGCATCACGGCAACGGTTTGCCGCCATTCTGTCAGTGATTATGTTAGTGATCTACGTGGGCTTTATTTTGCTTATCGCCTTTGCACCCGGCTGGCTCGGCACCCCGCTGCACGCCGGAACCAGCGTCACCCGCGGGATCCCGCTCGGCATTGGCGTGATCGTCATTTCGTTTATCCTGACCGGTATTTATGTCTGGCGAGCTAACGGTGAATTCGACCGTTTGACCAAAAGCGTTCTCAACGAGGTAAAAGCATGATCAAGAGAGTCCTGACGGCGCTCGCCGCCACGCTGCTGCCCCTCGGCGCTCACGCCGCAGACGCTATTACCGGCGCGGTACAGCGCCAGCCGACCAACTGGCAGGCGATTGTCATGTTCCTGATTTTCGTCGCCCTGACGCTGTACATCACCTACTGGGCCTCAAAACGGGTGCGTTCGCGCAGCGATTACTACACCGCCGGCGGCAATATTACCGGCTTCCAGAACGGGCTGGCGATTGCCGGCGACTTTATGTCAGCGGCGTCGTTCCTCGGTATCTCCGCGCTGGTGTATACCTCCGGCTACGATGGGCTGATCTACTCGCTGGGCTTTCTCGTCGGCTGGCCGATTATCCTGTTTCTAATTGCTGAACGTCTGCGCAATCTTGGCCGCTATACTTTTGCCGATGTCGCCTCTTACCGCCTGAAGCAGGGGCCGATCCGCACCCTCTCCGCCTGCGGTTCGCTGGTGGTGGTGGCCCTGTATCTGATTGCCCAGATGGTGGGCGCCGGCAAGCTAATCCAGCTGCTGTTCGGCCTTAATTACCATGTCGCCGTAGTGCTGGTTGGCGTGCTGATGGTGCTCTATGTCCTGTTCGGCGGCATGCTGGCGACTACCTGGGTGCAGATTATTAAAGCGGTTCTGCTGCTGTGCGGCGCCAGCTTTATGGCCTTTATGGTCATGAAGCACGTCGGCTTCAGCTTCAATAACCTGTTTACCGAGGCGATGGCGGTCCACCCGAAAGGGGCGGCGATTATGAGTCCCGGCGGACTGGTAAAAGATCCGATATCTGCGCTCTCTCTGGGTCTGGGTCTGATGTTCGGTACTGCTGGCCTGCCGCATATTCTGATGCGCTTCTTTACCGTGAGCGACGCCAAAGAAGCGCGTAAAAGCGTCTTCTACGCCACCGGTTTTATGGGCTATTTCTATATCCTGACCTTTATCATCGGCTTCGGCGCCATCATGCTGGTCGGCGCGAACCCGGCGTTTAAAGACGCGGCCGGACAGCTTATCGGCGGCAATAACATGGCGGCGGTGCACCTGGCGGATGCGGTTGGCGGCAACCTGTTCCTCGGCTTTATCTCTGCGGTAGCCTTCGCCACTATCCTGGCGGTGGTGGCGGGCCTGACCCTCGCCGGCGCGTCAGCGGTGTCGCACGACCTGTACGCCAACGTCTTCCGCAAGGGCGCGACCGAGCGTCAGGAGCTGAAGGTCTCCAAGATCACCGTGCTGATCCTTGGGGTGGTGGCCATTCTGCTGGGTATTCTGTTTGAAAATCAGAATATTGCTTTCATGGTCGGCCTGGCCTTCTCCATCGCCGCCAGCTGTAACTTCCCGATTATTCTGCTGTCGATGTACTGGTCGAAGCTGACCACCCGCGGCGCGATGGTCGGCGGCTGGCTGGGCCTGCTGACTGCGGTCATTCTTATGATCCTCGGCCCCACCATTTGGGTGCAGATCCTCGGCCATGAGAAAGCGCTGTTCCCGTATGAATATCCGGCGCTGTTCTCCATTGCCATCGCGTTCATTGGCATCTGGGTCTTCTCCGCCACCGATAACTCACCGGAAGGGATGCGCGAGCGCGAGCAGTTCCGCGCCCAGTTTATCCGTTCACAAACCGGGATCGGTATCGAACGCGGCCAGGCGCATTAATTGTCCTCTACCTTCCCCGGCATCGTTCGGGGAAGGGATTCTCCCCCTCAGTTATAAGTAAAGGTGATCACCCCGGTGGCGTTGGCTGTCCCCGCGGTCACCGCGCTCCCCGTCCTGTAATAGTTAGTGGATAAGGCGAGCGTCTGCATGGCCGCTGCGCCTCCGGGGCTGTCGGGGTTGGTGAAATAGCTGTAGCTGGCATCCGCGCCGCTGTTGGTCACCGTCGCGCGGCTCGAAGTATAGAGGCTGATATCGGTATTTAACGGCAGTGCTTTGCCATTCAAATTTAACTGCACTCCCACGCCAGTGGCGGCATTCTGTTCCGCCGTGAGGGCCATCACCGTATTGTCAGGGTTATCCCCGCTTGCAGAAGCAGCCGCCACACGCATCGAAACGTTAGTTCCCGGCTCGCAGGAGAGGCTCAGAGACTGCCGCGCGCTACCCACCTTCGTCGCGGTATTAAACTCACTGGCATTGATGCTGCCCATGGAAAAACTGAGATTATTGCTACCGACAATACACCCCATCGGGATTAGCTGGATGCTGGTGGTGCCGCTGATGTGCAGTTGTGAAATAGCGATGGTCCCCTTTTTATCCTTGGCCGATACCGTGGCCACCGGGTCGCTGAACGATAATTGACTCTTGCTGGCGATGGCGCCGCCGGTGGCCACCAGCTGCAGCTGATACGCCGGGGTATAATGAGTCGACGCGAAAGAGTCGAAAAGACCTGTCGGCTTTCCGAGGTAATAATTCACATCACCAATATAATGCACCTGCGAGTCGGGGCTGAAATCATCGGTGTCATCGCCATATTCACCGCTGATATTGAGCCACACCTTGACGCGGATACCGATCCCCTGCACCGAGGTGGCATAGATATTATCCCCTATCAGTGCCCCGGCATTGTTCGAGGACCAGGCAAAAACCGCGTAGGTGCTCCCCTCACAGTTAAGCAATTCCGTTTGCGAGCGCGTAATCTTCCCCGAGTCATACAGTACCGTCCCTGCGGTATAGCTCCCGGCATTGACCAGGATCTTTTCCGGCAGGTTGGTCATCGAGACATCGCCATAGTTGGTTCCCGTGCAGGCCGCCCAGCTATAGACGGGACACAGTGCCAATATGAGCAATAAGATCAGTTTTTTCATACCCATCCCTGTCGAAACGTTATTTGTAGGCCACATCGAACGTGGCGGTAAACCCGACCATCCCGGACCTTACCTGGCCATAAGGCGAAAACATACGTGCCACCATATTAAAGGTATGGATATCCGCATCGTCCCCAAAGGTATAGAGATACTGGTCGCCGGGGCCAAGGGGCTGCTGGTCGGCCATGCTCTGCAGCTGCAAACCGACGCCGCTGGCACCGTTGCTGCCAGTCTGGAAGTTTTTATAGATTGAAGCGTGGGTGCTATCGAAGCTGGTGCCGCTAAACGCGATGGTCACCGCCGACGCATCGGCGGAACAGCTGGAAAAGACCAGCTTAACCGGCACGCTGGCGCCGCTCGCCCCGGCATGTCCGGAGAACGTCTGCGAGGAGGCGGTGCCTAAATCGATACTGTTCGACGGCTCCACGGCCACCTCACAGGAAGGCGCTTCGATGGTGCCCGTGACGTTAAAATTGACCGTGCTGCTGCCCTCATAAGCCAGCGCCGGAAGGGAGAGCAGCAAAATGGCCACCAGGAGGCCCCTTGTGCTGCCGTCTCGCATATTCATATCAGCCCCTCTTCCATGTTGAAAACCTGCATCCATTACCGACATTCGGCCTGATAGAACAGAATATCGTCGCCAAGGGCCATGCCGGAGAAGTCATAATGAACGGTGCACTGCTCACTGCTTTTCTCCCCCCAGCGCGCTAACAGCTGGCCTTTTTTCTGCAGCCCCGTTAGATACACCTGCCCCTCATCGCCAACGATATTGCTGCGCGACGCGCTACCGTGATCATTATCGAGGGTCACCAGCGCGCCGAAAGGCACCACGCCATTGCGGGTACGCAGGGTGAGCATCGCCTTATAGCCAATTCGCGTGTCGTACTTCACTTTGACGATCGCATTGCGCGTCGGAACCACCGTTCTGGCGACGTTATCCACTTCAGCGCCAGGTATTTCCTGTTCATCCAGCGCCAGGCTGTTACGATGGTACGGACGGACGTAAGGCACCACCGCATATCCGGCGGCATCCGTCGTCACGTTTGTCTGACCGCGCACTGTCACATCGCTGACGCCAGGCGTTTCGACCAGCGCAGAACTCTCGCCAAGAAAGCGTGATAGCGTGAGTCCGCCCGTATGGGCGACCATGCCCCCGCGCAGCGAATAGTTGTAGTGATTGCTGTAGCGGTCGTAGCCATAGCCGCCAGCCACATCCCCTTTCGAGCCCTGGTAGTTGACGCTGAGGTTGCCGGAGGTGCTTTTATCCTGCGTGTTGTACCCTTCCAGTACGCTCCAGTTCAGGGAACGATCCTCAAACGCCGAGCCGTTGAGCCCCACGCTGTGCGTGGTATCGTTATGCCGACCATGGTTCATGGTGTAATTTGCCGAGAGCGTCTCGCCAAGCGGAATACTTAACGTCAGGGAGACGACCGTATCGCTGGCCGGCCGGTTATTGCTGCTGTCATCGGTGCTTTGCACATTGCGGTTATAGGAATAGTTAATAAAGTAGGAGGCCTTGCCAATCGACCCGCTATAGCCCACGCCCACCGATTCCATACGCGAACTGTCCCAGTAGGTCTCATTGACCAACGAAAGCGAGAGCGAACCATAGCCAAACAGCGTCTGCGACAACGATGCGTCAAACCGGCCTTTCGTTCTGCCGCTCTGCGTACAGCAGTCGCGCTGTGTGGAAGAGTTATCGACAAAGTCCTGAAACGAATAATATCCCGAGGTGGAGTAGCGATAACCGGCCACGGAAAAGCTGGTGCCCGTCTGCAGAAAGCTTTTACTGAAGCGGACGCGATACGATTGCCCTTGCTCTTTACTGGTTGACAAGGCCGTATCGCTGGTTTTCACGTCGGCCCACGACTGAGAGCCATCAAACGACAGCGCACCGATAGTACCGAGGTTAAAGCCAGCGCCTAACAACAGGTTGGTGTATTTATCTTCCGCCTGCTGGAAACCAGTATAAAAAGTGATGTTGCTGGTGGCGCCATAGGCCAGGGAAGACTGAATAAAGTTATATTCTTTATCGTCGGAGCTACCCGATCGCGTCCTGCCGCTGCTCAGCGCATAGTCCAGCTGGCCCTCACGTTGCAGGATCGCCAGCGACGCGAAAGGCACCACAAAGTTTTGCTCGCTGCCGTCAGACTCTTTAATGTTGACGTACAGGTCGCCGGCGCTGCCGGTGGCGTACAGATCGTTAATTTCAAAGGCGCCGGGAGCGACGGTGGTTTTATAAATGCTGTAACCATTCTGATAAACCGAGACCTCCGCGGTGGTGCGCGCGATCCCTCGAATCGTCGGCGCAAAGCCATGCAGGCTATCCGGCAGCATCTCTTTGTCCGAACTGAGCTGCAGACCGGTAAAACTCAAACTGTCGAAAATGCCGGAAGAGGTATACGTATTACCGACCACCAGCTGGCTGCGTAGGGTGTGAATATCGCGGGCAAGATAGGAGTAAACCGACTCCCAGCGGCTGTTGTTATCGCTGTGGCTATAGGTGCTGTAGTTGCGCAGGCGCCATGGTCCCAGATTCAGCCCTGGCTGCAGGCTGACGAACTGACTGTCGATAGTGGCGCCGTTATGCCGCGGCGCATTACGCTGCCCGGTGACGCTATAGTTGAGAAGACCGGCATTGATCCCCTGTTGCCACTGGCTCTCGGGAATATAGTCTCTGGGGCGATTCAGCATGGCGGCCTGCGGCACGGTAAAATCAATGCGCTGCTGGGCAAGAGATACCGAGAACGTCATCCCGGGGATCGCCGACAGCCGGGCGCAGGTTTCCCCTGCCTCGAACAACTGCGGATAGGCGGTGGTATTAATCAACCATGAATTCAGATACTCCGCGGACAGGCAGGGAGAAGCAGTCGCGCCTGCGTCATGGCTAATTTCCTGAAAAGTCAGCGAGTCTGAACTGACGTACTTATCGTTGATGTAAACATCCAGGTGATAGGTGCCCGGCGGTATGCCATCTTGCGAAAAATAGGATAGATCAACCGAAGCCGCAGGACTCTCAGCGACTTCGAGTAAATTTGGGTTGAAATATTCGCCGGCCTCCGCGCGAGAGGGTAGAGTACTTAGGCACAGAATAATAGCGACGCAGATACTTTTAGTTGAAAATAGCAGCTCAACGCTACTGAATGATAGCGGTATATTTCTTCCCTGACATACCATAATCATTAATCACGCTCCATGTGATCTCTTTTTTTCCTGTCGCCGACAGGCTACTCTGCACGGGTATTTTTAAGGTGGAAAACGGGGCAGCAAACCATGCGCCAGAAATATTTTTACCGTTAAGGCTAACCTGTGAGAAATTCATATACAGCGGTGAGTTATTTTTTACCGTCACCGACGTCCCCTCTTTCCCCCACTGTAATTTTTCAGCGTACGCTTCCGGTGTATTACCTTTTAACGCAGCGGGTCGATAAATCAATTTTATTTTCGAATTAATCGCAAACTGTACGACATTTTTATCAGGTACATATTCTGTTGCCGGGATCCCTTTAATATTGAGCCAAAACATCGACTCGCGATCGTCGGGTAATTTCTTTCCTGATCGAACTACGCGGACAAATCCTTTCTCCCCGGCTTTGAGACGAAACAGCGGCGGCGTAATAATAAATGCGTCTTTGGCGGGTGAGGCTGCATCAACCACCGAGAGCCAGGACTGAACGATATTGCTGTTCTGATCTTTATTCTCAACCGTTATTACAGCGTTATTTTTCGTACCATCAAAAACCAGACGCGTACCGCCAACGACCACGCTGGCCTGCGCGAAGGAAGAAGACAGCAATAAACCGATCGCAAAAAAAGGATATCTCATATGTTTAATTTAAGGGGAATAGCAGGCGATTCCCCTTTCTCCATTCAACAAGAAGCCGAATTAATGATAGGTCACGTTATAAGTCACGGTTGTCTGAACGGTACCTTTCGTCGGATCGGCATCACCCGATTTCACCATTTTAACGGTGAACGGAATGGTTGCTGCACCCGAAGAGATATCAACATCAGAACCCTCTTCGTTATTCTTCATCACATTGCCCGCTTCGTCGAAAAGGGCCACAGCGACGCCGGTTGCCGGCTCATCAGTTGCCTGGTTTTTAAAATAATCGCTGTTCGCGGTATCGGAAACACCGCCAAAAGTGACGCGGGCGACACTGTTGCCACCTTCTTCCGCGGTCGGGCAATCAGCTAAGCTAAAGGAGAAGTTCTTGGCAGCGCCGAAGGTATACGCTTTCAGATCCGCCACTGAGGTGGTGCCCATATCAATAGCCGTTACACCGCCATCAATGGTCGCCGTACAGGTGGTATCGGAAACAATACCATTAAAGGTAATGGTGTTATCAGCCTGCGCAACGGTAGACAGCGCGCTGCAGGCAGAGAAAATCAGGGCACCCGCCAGAAATTTTTTACTCATCTTCATATTTATTCCCATATCCATTATAAACGACAATCAGTCCGTCAATTGCTTTATGCAGCGATATTAGAGAATGAAATTCAAGCAGCGCGGCGTCATGCATTTATTTACATGACATATGGTTTATGACAATTAATATTATTCATAAATAAACGACCAGCATTTGAATCCATTCAATAATACAAGCTCGCGTAAAAATAATAACTAGCATGAGGTAAGAACTCAATTATTAATGTAAAAATTGATTTTTTGCGAAATAACATCGCAACGCATGCGTGGCCATACTCAAAACCATAAAAATCAAATAGTTATAAAGTTATAAAATTCGCAAAGATAATTGGATATTTATATAATATTTGCCCCATAATTAAATACGGGCATGCAGAGAAACATTTAGTTACAAAGTCAGTGCTGATATAAGAATTGGCTTAATCTTTTATGATGAACCGTTAAATGCATCAATAACAAAAACAGGGAATAGCCGATAGCTATTCCTCTCCTCAATATTTATTAACATTCACTCTGGCGATAATGTTAAAACAGCAGCCAGCGCACGACCGGCGCAGCCAGCACCACCACTACGCCTGACAGCATCATCACCAGGCTGGCCACCACGCCCTCCTGCTGGCCCAGCTCATACGAGCGCGCCGTTCCCGCACCATGGGAAGCCGCGCCGAACCCGGCTCCTTTCGCCATCCCTTCCCGGATAGCAAGACGTAAAAACAGCATATCTCCCACCGCCATGCCAAACACGCCGGTGATCACCACAAATAGCGCCACCAGATCGGGTTGACCGCCGAGCGGTTTCGCCGCCGCCAGCGCAAAGGGCGTGGTCACCGAGCGCACCGCCAGGCTACGCTGAATTTCATCAGACAACATAAACCCGCGCGCCAGCCATACGGAACTGGTGACAGCCACCACTACCGCCGTCACCACCCCGGCGCTGAGCGACATCCAGTGGCGTTTAATCACCGCGACATTTTCATACACCGGAACGGCAAAGGCGATGGTCGCCGGGCCCAGCAGCCACAGCAGCCAGTGGGTCTCTCCCATATAGCTCTGATAAGAGATATGGCCTACCACCAGAATCAGCACCAGCAGGATCGGCGTGAACACCAGCGGCATCAGAGGGAGTTTATGAAAACGTCGATACAGTTTTTTGTTGGCGTAATAGAGGACCAGCGTCGCCACCAGGCACAGGATACTCAGCACGGCATCGCTCATTTTTTTAACCTGCCCACTTCGTAACGATAGACCTTGTCAACGACCCAGGCGGTGGCGCCGAGCACCATCAGCGTGCTTAAGGCAATCACCAGAAATATCCGCCAACCATCGACCATCAACAGCTGGGCGTAGTTCACCACCGCGACCACCGCCGGGACGAAAAACAGCAGCATCTCCGCCAGCAGCCAGCGGGCGCCGGCGCGCACCCAGCTTACCGGTATCACCCGGCAGACGATCAGCAGCAGGAGCATCACCATGCCGACCAGGTTAGCCGGCAGCGGTACCTGCCACCTGTTCACCAGATATTGTGCGAAGATGAATAACCCGACGTAGAGAAGTACCTGTACCGGGATCTGAAGTCGTTGCGCCACGGCGGGGGCAACGCGAGCTGGCGCGAAGGCCATGTGCGATAGTCCTGAAAAAAAGAAGTCAGGCGAGCAGTATAGAGAGCCGCCGAAGCGGACAGAAATGAATTAAAATCATCGCAGGTATAGTCTCAGGGAATAATTATGGATATCCGAACGCTGCGCTATTTCGTTGAAGTGGTTCGTCAGCAGAGTTTTACTCGCGCGGCGGAAAAGCTGTTTGTCACACAGCCCACCATCAGCAAGATGCTCAAGAATCTCGAAGATGAGCTGAACTGCACGCTGTTGATCCGCGACGGCCGCAAACTACTGCTCACCGATACCGGGCGCGTCGTTTTTGAACGCGGCCAGGCGATCTTGGGCGAGTTCAGCCAGCTGGAGTCAGAGCTGAGCGATATCAACCACCTGCATAAAGGGGTGCTGCGGCTTGGCATTCCGCCGATGGTCGGGATGCTGATGGCCGAGCCGATCAGTCGCTTCCGCCAGCGCTATCCGGGCGTCGAGCTGAAGATCGCCGAGTTTGGCGGCCTGACGGTCCAGCAGGCGGTCAGCAATGGCGAACTTGATATGGCGATGACCGCCCTGCCTGTCGAGGAGGATAGCAGCCTCACCATTCTGCCGTTGTTCAATCACCCGCTGTGCGTCCTGACGCCAAGGACCGCGGAGTGGGAAGGTAAAACCTCGCTCTCGCCGGCCGAGCTGGCGTCGCATCCGCTGGTTATCTACAACGAGGAATTTGCCCTTAGCCAGCAGCTGATGCGGCTGTTTGCCGAGCATGACGTGAAGCCACGTATCGCGGTGCGCAGCGGCCAGTGGGATTTTCTCGCCGCCATGGTGCAGGCGGGCATTGGCGTAGCGATCCTGCCGGAACCGATTTGCCAGCGTCTCGACCGGCAGAATTTTTGCTGGATCCCGTTGCAAAGCGAGCTGCGCTGGGAGCTGGGGATGATTTGGCGGGAAGGCGTATATATGTCGCGCAGCGCTGAGGCCTGGCTGGCGTGCAGCAAAGCGTTCTGGCTGGAATAATTCCCTGGTGACAACGCGTTCCGCAAGGGAAGGGGTAGCCCGGGTCAGGCGCTTGCGCCGCTGCCCGGGTTTCCCCCGGTCGCGCTAACGCTTACCGGGGCTACACATTTACTGCAGTCTCGCCAGTAGTCCGAATAAGCGTCGCGCTATCCGGATTACAGGTTATTGATCTTCGATTAACAGCGCTTCCAGCAGGTCGAGATCGTGGAGCAGCTTCTGCAGCGTCTCGTTACTGATCTGCCGGGTGGCGCGCAGATGATACAGCTCGCCGCGCTCAGAGCGCAGCGCCGCCAGGCGGAAGCGGCGTTCCAGACTCTCTTCGAGCATAGAGGTTTCCACGTCGTTACGCCCATCGGCGCGCCGGCGCAGGTTACCGATCACCCGCGAACTGACTTCGGTCAGCAGCTGGGTATCGATATTCTCTTTGGTATCCGCCGCCAGACGCTCTTCCATCTTCTGGATCGCCACAATCGCCACGTCAGCCGTTGCCGCGCGCGCCAGACGCTCCTCTTTCCGCTGCTGCACATTATCGCTCGATTCAATGTGACGTAGCAGGATCGGCAGCGCAATCACCCCGACGAACAGCGAGAACAGGATCACCCCGGCGGCGAGGAAAATCAGCTCATAGCGCGCCGGAAAGACATTCCCGTCAGGCAGCAGCAGAGGAATGGAGAGCACACCGGCGAGGGTAATCGCCCCGCGCACCCCGGCAACGGAGGAGATCAGCAGCTCGCGCGTAGTCCAGGAGCCAAACTCCATCGGCTTCTTCTTCAGGAAGCGCTGACTGAGCTTACGCATCGACCACAGCCAGCCAAAACGCACCAGCATCAGCGCGGCATAGATCAGGATAATGTCGGTAAACAGCATCCAGGTCTCAACGTTGGGGTCGGCCTCCGCCGCCACCAGCGAACTGGAGAGGATATCCGGCAGCTGCAGGCCCAACAACAGGAAGACCATGCCGTTGAAGACAAACTCCAACATTGCCCAGGTGCTGTTGGCGCGCAGGCGCATGGCCAAGGGCGCGGTGCGCATCACGCCGGAACGGGTGATGGTCATCCCCGCCGCCACCGCCGCCAGGATGCCGGAGACACCGATATGTTCGGCAATCAGATAGGAGGCAAACGGCAGCAGGAACAGCAGGACAATCTGCGTGGCGGGTTCATCCCCGCCCCAGCGGCTGAGGAAGCGCATCGAGCGGCCATACGACCAGCTCACCACAAACCCGGCCAGCACGCCGCCAATCGCCACCTTCAGAAATTCTACGGTGGCGCCGCCAACGGTAAAGACCATGGTGCCCATCGCCACCGCGACGGCAAACTTGAGCGAGACCAGGCCGGAGGCGTCGTTCATTAGCGCCTCCCCCTGCAGAATGCCCATGATTTTCTTCGGTATCCGCCCTTCCCCAACGATGCCCGAAAGCGCCACGGCGTCGGTCGGCGACAGCACGGCCGCCAGCGCGAACGCCGGGATCAGCGGAATGCCCGGTACAATCCAGTAGATCAGAAAGCCGATGCCGACCACCGTCACGACCACCAGCGCTAGCGCCAGGCCGAGGATCTCGCGCCCGTGTTCAATAAATTCGCGGGTTGGCGTTTTCCAGCCGTCGGCGAATAGCAGCGGCGGGATAAACAGTACCAGAAACAGCTCTGGATCAAATTCAACGTGCAAACCAAAGGTCGGCCACGCCAGAAGCGCGCCAATGGCGATTTGCATCAGTGGAAGTGGAACCTGAAAGGGCAGTACGCGCGTCACTACCCCGGAGAGTGAGACCACAAGGGTCATGATGAGGATGGTAAAGAATATTTCCATGTGTTCCCTGTTTGCTGCGTTTTCTTTTATACCTGTAAGGCGTCGTGCCTGTGAATCATACGCTACCCAGATTAACGCAAATGGAAACAGGATGTGGCTTAAAAATAAAACGGGCGGCCTGAGCCGCCCGTGAGGAGCACGAAGGGTTTAAATCGCCCAGCCGCCGGCGTAGAACACCACCAGCGCCACAGCGATAATCACCGTGCCGAGGTTCAGTTTGCGCCACTCGCCGGAGACCAGACGGCCAATAACCAGGGTCGCGAAACCGATCATGATGCCCGTCACGATGTTACAGGTCAGCACGATAAACACCGCGGTGATCAGGCCAGCCATCGCGTCAACAAAGTCATTGAAATCGATTTTCGCCACGTTGCTCAGCATCAGCAGGCCAACGTACATCAGCGCCGGCGCGGTCGCGTAGGCCGGCACCAGATAAGAGAGCGGGGAGAGGAACAGGATCAGCAGGAACAGGACACCGACCGTCACCGCGGTCAGACCGGTTTTACCACCGGCCGCGGTACCCGCCGCCGATTCGATATAAACCGCCGCCGGCGCCGCCCCGACTAAACCGGAGAAGACGCTGCTCAGGGAGTCGGTGGTCAGCGCTTTACCGCCGTTGATGATCTGTCCGTCCTTATCCAGCAGGTTCGCCTGGCCAGCCACCGCGCGGATGGTACCGGTGGCGTCAAAGACCGCCGTCATCACCAGCGCCAGCACGCTTGGCAGCACGACCGGGTTGAGCGCGCCGACGATATCCAGGCTGCCGATCAGGGAATTACCCTGGCCATCGCTCAGGGATGGCATAGCGAAAATGCCGGAGAAATGGACGTTGGGATCGAAAATCAGGCCGACAATCGACACGCCGATAATGGTCAGCAGAATGCCGCCCGGCACCTTCATTTTTTCCAGACCAATGATCACCGCGAGGCCAATCAGCGACATCACCACCGGGAAACTGTCAAAGTTGCCCAACGCCACCGGCAAACCGTCCAGCGGGTTTTTGATCACCAGACCAACGCCGTTGGCGGCGATCAGCAGCAGGAACAGGCCAATGCCGATCCCGGTACCGTGCGCCACGCCCTGCGGCAGGTTACGCAAGATCCAGCTGCGGATGCCGGTTGCCGAGATCACCGTAAACAGGACCCCCATCAGGAATACTGCGCCGAGGGCTACCGGAATACTGATCTGCTGCCCCAGCACCAGGCTGAAGGCGGTGAAGGCGGTCAACGAGATAGCGCAACCGATCGCCATCGGCAGATTCGCCCATAATCCCATCGCCAGCGAGCCAACGCCCGCTACCAGACAGGTCGAGACAAACACCGCGGCCGGCGGGAAGCCCGCTTTACCGAGCATGCCCGGCACCACGATGACGGAGTACACCATCGCCAGAAAGGTAGTAAGACCTGCAACAATCTCCTGACGCACGGTGCTGCCGCGCGCCGAAATTTTAAACCAGGCGTCCAATGAACCGCCGGTACGCGCTGAAGGCGTAGACATAGAAAACTTCCCCTGAAAATTTTTATCGTTCGTTGATATGCGTGGTGGACCGTCCACTGCCAGTTAAACGCGATCTCCATGTACCGAATCGCAGCGCCAGGGGGGCCGCAAAAAAGCAAACGTTTAACTCCGCGCATACACTACGGTGGTCAACCTTATCGCCTCCCCCGGACAGCAGAAAAAAGGGGGAGCGAAACAGAAAGGCAAACGATTATCCGGCCTTTAGATAACCCTTTTCAACCGATGTTTATCGTATTTCGCTAAATTTCGCTTATGACGAACAGAAAATGACCAGCCGATGCGCAAACGTTATCGTCTATGCGCAATCCGCTAACAATTTTTTAGTGAGTTGCTTTCATTTATCGACGTCATCGGATCCGCTGATATCTCAGGCGCCGGGTAAGGTGAAGGGGCCGCCGCGCTCGATGGCGCGTTGCCAGGCCGGTCGCTGTTCCACTCGCTGACGCCAGGCCTCGATATGGACAAGGTCATGCATGCCGCCGCGCGCCAACAATGCCATCACCGGGAAGCTCATCTGGATATCGGCCATGCTCAGCCGCTCGCCAGCGAACCATGGCCGCGCGGCAAGATGGTCGTCAATGAACCGCGCATGGGTGGCCAGCTGCGGATCGAGCCACGTTTTCTGTATCCCCTTGCCCAGCAGCGAACCCAGCGAGCGAACGCCAAAGGGCACAGGGGGTTTGCCAAGGCTGGCGAACACCAGCTTCATTAACAGCAGCGGCATCAGCGAGCCTTCGGCATAGTGCAGCCAGAAGCGGTACTGCAGTTTGTCGTCAATTCCCTGCGGCTTCAACAACCCGCCGCTGTCCCAGGTTTCCTGCAAATACTCGAGGATCGCCCCGGACTCCGCCAGCACATAGCCGTTATCTTCCAGTACCGGTGATTTGCCCAACGGATGGATTTTTTTCAGCGCCGCCGGCGCCAGCATCGTTTTCTCCCGCTGATAGCGGACTATCTGATAAGGCAGCTGCAGCTCTTCCAGTGCCCACAGTACGCGTTGCGATCGTGATTGATTAAGATGATGTACCGTCAGCATGAGCCTCTCCCGTAGTTTGTTCAAATTAACTATAGAAACAGACGCTCATTGCCGGGAAAATTTCAGCAAAATAGTGAGGAAAAAGCGACGGCAGATGCCATAGTTAAAGTGTCGACGCAAACCGGAACCTCCATCAACAGATTGCGCAATACTGAGGGACGTCGACGTCGGGGGAAACCCTCTCGCGAACCAGCGAGATAATGCGAAAGACCAAGACCGGAAAACAACTAAAGCGCCCAGTTGTGGCGCTTTAGTTTTATCACTCGTCTTCCAGCAGCCGGGCGCCGGTTCCCTCTTCCCCCAGTTTATCGCCCGGGTTGCGCAGCGGGCAGTCGCGTCGCGATAAACAGCCGCAGCCGATACAGCCGTCGAGCTGGTCGCGTAGCGCCGTCAGGGTATGAATGCGCCGATCCAGCTCCTCACGCCACTGCGATGACAGCATCTTCCACTCTTTTGCGCTGAGATTGTGCCCTTCCGGCAGCACGCCAAACGCGTCGCCGATAGTGGCCAGCGGGATGCCAATACGTTGCGCAATTTTGATAATCGCCACCGCGCGCAGAACGTCACGCCGGTAGCGCCGCTGATTGCCGGCATTCCGCTGACTGTGGATCAATCCTTTACTCTCATAAAAATGGAGGGCCGAGACCGCCACGCCGGTTCGTTTTGCCACTTCTCCAGGCGTCAACAGCATTTTGATGCGGGGTGATTTCTTTTCCATAAAGCGCTTTACCTCAAGTTAACTTGAGGAATTATACTCGCCTGCAGACAAAACGACGAATCGAGAATTGAGAGAGGCCGCTTTATGTCCCATCAGGATATTATTCAAACTTTGATTGAATGGATTGATGAACATATCGATCAACCACTTAACATTGATATAGTCGCCAGAAAGTCAGGATACTCGAAGTGGTACCTGCAGCGGATGTTCCGTACCGTGATGCATCAGACGCTGGGGGACTATATTCGCCAGCGCCGCCTGCTGCTGGCGGCGGAAGCGTTGCGAACCACCCAGCGGCCGATCTTTGATATCGCCATGGATCTGGGCTACGTCTCGCAGCAAACCTTCTCACGGGTGTTCCGCCGCGAGTTTGACCGCACTCCCAGCGACTATCGCCATCAGATCTCCGCGTGACGCGGCGGCTGAGGCACGTTCGCGGGCGCGGGAGCATTGGCTAACCACTGCATAAACTCCCGCGCCGGCATCGCTTTCGCAAACAGCCAGCCCTGGCAATACTGTACGCCGCGCTTGTAGAGCCAGCTTACCTGCTCCGGCGTCTCCACGCCTTCTGCAATCGTCTTTAACCGCAACCCGCGCGCCATCTCGATGATATGCTCAGCAATCAGGTGGCTGGTGTTGTTGGTGGTGAGCGTATCGACGAAGGTTTTATCGATTTTAAGGATATCGACGTTCAGCGCGTGCAGATTATGCAGATTCGAGTAGCCGGTGCCGAAATCGTCGATGGCAATTTCATAGCCTGCTTCGCGGAACGCCTGGATCACCGGCGTGGTCTTCGGTACGTCGATAAACCCGCGCTCGGTCACTTCGATTTTGATTTGTCCGATACAGACCGCGTAGCTGTGCGCTTTCTCACTGATCTGTGAAATCAGCCGCGCCGAATGGAAATCCGACGCAGAGAGATTGATGGCTATATACAACTGTGGATGGCTGGCCAGAAACTCACCCATTTCATAAAACAGTTCATCCACCACGTAGTCCGTGACCTGGGCAATCATGCCTTCATTTTCCGCCAGCGGAATAAACTCCGCCGGGTTCATCACCGGACCGTCAAACCCAGGCCAGCGCAGCAGCGCTTCCGCCCCAACGCAGCGGTTATTTTTAATATCGATAATCGGCTGGTAGTGCAGGCGCAGCTGGCGGCAGCTCAGAGCCCGCTGCAGCATATTGCGCGGCGAGTGATACTGTCGGCGGGTGCGCGACCACACCAGCACCAGTAAAATACTGCAAATTATCCCCAGCGGCAGGGTCAGACTGGCCTGGTCACAAAAGTTGTGATAGTAGCTGGCCCGCGAGGTGGACATAATGACGGCGATGGGGCGAATAGCGGAGCGGGCGATCGTATACACCCGGCCATTCTGATTAAAAAAGGTATCGCCTTCGCGAATTAACGCATGGAGTTCCGCGGGCTCGACATTGTTACTTACCGAGAAAAAGAGGTTGGTTTTGGTATCGAAAACGCCATAGGCTAAATCGCGGTCGCTGGCGATCACCGAGCTGTACGAGAAGGGATTAACCACCACAACATAGGGCCCCTTCTGCATATAATTCATGGCAAAGCCCGGATAAAACGGCGTGTCCCGGTAATAGTAAATCGCGACATCCGGCTTTTTGGTGTAATTAGCCGCCGGCATCCGCCAGCCGGTTTGCTGATGAACGGACGTTGAACAGATAAAGCGCTGGCCGTTAGCGTAGATCAGATCTTCCACATACAGCAGGCCGCGCACAATATGCAGTAAATAACGCTGGTGATCCGCTGAACACAACTCACCGCGATACTGGCTGGCTTTAGCCCGAGCCTGATCCGCTTCCCGGATGACCATTTCCGTTTTTTGCAGCGCCAGCTGCGAAAATGAGTGTAATTGATCAATGGTTTCGGCTTTAGCCCGCAGCTGGGCAAACCACAATGCCAGCACCACTGGCAATAAAATAACCAAACCTGTTCCGATGAGTCTTAGCGCCTTATGCGGCGCACTGTCACCCATTTACGCTTACATCCATGCGATATGCCTTAATTAAGGTAGCCCGAACACGTTAGCAATCGCGATTGCGATAGACATCAGCTGACATCCGACAGCCCTCACGAGCGTCAGTTTTACCTCTGATGGTGATGAATAATACTTATTTATCAGGTATTCGGAAGATATTCCGGCAAGATTAAGAATAGACGCGCATCTGACTCGGTTTCTCCGTGTAATAAACAAGAACAGGTAATAAAACCCGCAGAATAATAATCATTAGGCAGTGAATGAAAATATGTTTCCCGGGGTTGCTCACCAATATCCACACAAAATGCATAGTTATTAAACGCAGCAAAAGCTCATTTTTTGACTGGTGAATAAAGCGCCAAGTGTGATATAGTTCACACAAGTTGATGAAACAGAAATGTCGTTTCATCACTCTCTAGTACGCCAGTTGAGACCAGAGCGCTATGCCATCGTCAGTCGCGTCAGGTCGTCCATGGCTCCCGACTTTCTTTGAGGATAGGTTAATGGCTTCCATTACTACCAGTGTCGTATTATTGCGCTGGCCCCTGGTGAGCGCGGTACTGATGTTTCTCGCCAGCTCACTGAATATTCAGCTTCGCAAAAGCGATTACGCCGGTCTGGCGGTGATCTGCAGCTGCCTCGGCCTGGCCGCCGCCTGCTGGTTCGCCACCGGTTTGCTCGGTATCACCCTGCTTGATATAGCCAAAATCTGGGGCAATATCAAAGATGTGATGATTGAAGTCATGAGTCAGACGCCGCCAGAATGGCCAATGATGATGACCTGAGGTTAAAAAGCTTCCCGACGGGAAGCTTTTTCGTTTTCTGCAGCCCTTATTTCCCTAATTTCGCCATCATCTCCGGACGCATAAATTTATGGATCACCACCATAAAGAGCAGCGATGGGGCCAGCAAAATCAGCGCGGTAATCGACGAGACCTGATAGTTACCCGACATGCTGGCGTTATAGAGCAGCAGCGGCAGCGTGGTGATATCCGGCGCCCCGACGAAGAAAGTGCCGGTAAACTCATCCAGCGACTCCAGAAAAACAAAGATGCTGGCGGCAACGATCCCCGGCGCCGCCTGCGGCAGCACAATGTGCCAGAAGGTATACACCGGCCCGGCGCCCAGGTTACGCGATGCCCGCGCCAGCAGCGGGTCGATGGCTGAAAACGCGGCCACACAGATCCACACCGAGTACATCAGACCGTGGACGCTATGCACCAGCACCACCCCTGCGATACTGCCGTTCAATCCCCACTGATAAAACAATCGGGCAACATTCATGTATACCGTCAGGTTAGGAAAGGCCTGCGGGATAAGAAATAGCAGCATGAACAGCATCCGTAATGGCATTTTCCGCCGGGAAAGCGCATAGCCGGCGGGTACGGAAATCAGCAAACAGACCCCCACCGATAACAGAGCGATCAGCACGCTGGTTAACAGCGAGCTGGAGACATCGCTGTATGGATTGAAAACCTGATACCAGTACTTCAGCCCCCACCGGCTGGGCAGCGAATGGGGAAAATACCAGCTTTCCGCTACGGTCCAGATCAACAGGTTCAGCAGCGGACCAAACATCGCCAGCAGCATAAACAGCAGCAGCAGGGTCTGCAGCACCGGACTGGCGCGCACTTTACGGCGCCCTTTCACCCACCATGCCGGGGTTGATACGAGGGCCAGCGCTTTCATGATTCACCGCCTTTTTGCTGCAGGCTGTGGCGCAGGTAAAACCACGACAGCGCGCCGCAGATCGCCAGCGACACCACGCCAAGCGCATTCGCCACCGCGTAATCACCATAGGAATTGACGCGAAACGCCATATCCACGGTTAGCATCGTCGGGGTTCCCACGCCGATCATCAACGGTACCGACAGCACCGACATCATGGTCACCGTCGACAGCACCAGCGCCACGCCGATAGTCGGCAGGACCTGCGGCAGCATGATATCGAACAGGATCCGCGGCCGGGAGGCGCCAAGATTACGTGCAGCAAGGATCTGCGACGACTCCAGCGCCGCCATCGCCCCGCAGATCAGCAGCGTGGCAAAGGCCAGTTGCTTCCAGACAAAGGTGATCACTATCCCTTTCCATCCCAGCCAGGAGAGCGTCTCCAGCGGCGTGACCAGGTCGGCCGCCACCAGCGCATTGTTCATCAGGCCATTTTTGGCGAGAAAAGTGCGCATCATCTGGGCAACAACGATAAAAGGAATAAACAGCGGCAGGCGATACAAAAAACCCAGCAGACGCACAACGGGTCGGCAGGGTGACAGCGCAATCACTGCCGACAGGGTAATGGCGAGCAGCGCTAACAGCGCCACCGAGATCAGCACAATAAGCAGCGAAAAGAGCACATCGCTGGCGTAGAGCGCATAGACCTTGCGGAAGTGATCGAGGGTGAACGGCTGTCCCGGCGCGGTAAACGCCGAGACCAGCGAAAACCCCAGCGGATACAAAAACAGGATCGCGATCATCAGCGCCGCCGGGGCAACCAGCAGCAGATATTTTAATGAACTGGACATAATAAACCTGGCGTCAGCACAAGCAAGCGCCCGGGACGGCGGCCCGGGCTGGAAAAGGTTTAATTAGCCACCTGGCTTTCGTAACCCTCTTTGATATCGTCAAAGTAGGGGGCGATCGGGAAGCTTTTGCCATACTTCGCCAGCGCTTCCGGCGAGATTTCGGCAAACAGCTTTTGCCAGGTCGCCGCATCCAGCTTCGGCTTCACCTGCCCGGCGTCGATGCCCGGATACCAGTTGAACTGCTTGACGATCCCCTGCGCCTGCACTTCCGGGCTGGTGGCTAGCGCGATAAAGTCGCGCGCCAGCTGCGGATTCGCCGCCTTCGCCGGGATGACGTAATACATCGGCTGGCCCGGCATGCCCGGCGCCAGTAAAGCAAGCTTGATCGACGGCGGCAGCTTGCCCTGATCTTTCCAGCTATAGAACATATCGACCCACACCGGGCCCATGGCAATTTCCCCCCGGCTCAGCATATCGAGCGTCCCGGCGTTGCCCGGGGTGAAAGTTACGTTTTTATTGAACGCCTTTAGCTTCTCATAGGCCTGCTGCCAGCCTTTTTCGACGCTTTTATCATAAGGCCCGGCGGAGAGACGCTGGGCGTCGGTCCCGTAGGCGTAGATCCAGCCCACCACAAAGCTGACGCCGGACATGCCGTTCTTGATGCCGTTATAGCCAAAAGCCTGCGGGTGTTTCTGCGTCCAGGCCACCAGCTCGTCATACGACGTCGGCGGGGTAGTGACCAGATCGCTGTTCCAGGCGATAGCGGTCTGGCTTAAGAACATCGGCATCACGTATCCGTCAACGTTAACGCCCAGCGCCTGGGTGGCGCTCGGCGAACTCACCATGCCGCCGGTCTGAATATCCTGACGGTATTTTTGCAGCAATCCCTTTGCCACCTGCTCACCGCCCGCCTTCTGGTGCACTACCGCGACGTCGATATCCCACTGCTGCGCGCCGCTCTCCTGCTGGGCCGTTAGCTTCTCGCTAATTTTATTCGACCCGGCGTCGCCGGGGCCGGTACCGATCACCCGCACCTTGACGCCGGGATGAGCGGCTTCAAATTTTGGCCCCAGCCAGGTTTTTACATAATCCACCATATTCTGATCGCCCGCGGTGGCGACGTTGAGAATGGTGTCGGCCTGTGCGCCAAGGCTCAGGAAGAGGGTCGTTACGATCGCTGCTTTCGTCTTAGTCAACATGGATTGTCCTCAGAATGAACACGCTGATATCACTGTGATAGTGGTAAAGGAAAAATATGCAGGGCCGGCGTTGGCACATGGAGCCGAACGCGGCTTTTTGTCGGCCAGCACTGCGCGGCATCCGCCAGCAGCAGGCGGTCATGGCAGCGCACGCTGTGACGATACAGATTGCCCAGAAACGCGCTTTGCTCCACCACGCCTTCCAGAGCCAGCCCCTCCTGCGGCGCAGGCTGCGTTAATTCAGCGAGCGCGGCATCGGCGCTGCGAAAATAAATAACGTTGTCACCCTGCTGAGCGGCAGATAAACCGGATATTGCGGCAGCGGATAATTCACCGGAAATTATTTTATTATCGGCCCCCATAAAATCAGCGACGAAGGGCGTCGCGGGGCGTTGATATATTTCTTCCGGCGTGCCGGTTTGTTCAATACGCCCCTGATTTAATACCGCAATGCGGTCCGCCATCACTAAGGCTTCCTGCTGATCGTGGGTGACAATTAATGACGTGAACCCCAGTCTCTTTTGCAGAGATTTAATTTCATGGCGCACATTCAGGCGCACTTTGGCATCCAGATTAGATAACGGCTCATCCAACACCAGCACCTGGGGCTCTATGGCCAGGGCTCTCGCCAGCGCCACCCGCTGCCGCTGGCCGCCCGACAGTTCGGTCACTTTCACCTCGCCAAGCCCTTCGAGATTGACTATTCGCAGCAGCTCCGCCACCCGCCGCGCGATATCCGCCCCGCGCCATTTGCGCAGCTTCAGGCCATAGCCGATATTGCGCGCTACCGTCAGGTGCGGCCACAGGGCGTAGCTTTGAAATACCATGGTGATATTGCGCTGCTCCGGCGCAAGATGAGTGATCGTTCGGCTGGCAATAGCCACCTCGCCGCTTTGCACCGGAATAAAGCCGCAGAGGGCGTTCAGCAGCGTGGTTTTTCCGCATCCCGACGGGCCCAGTAGAGCAATCATCTCTCCCTGCTCTACCGCCAGATCGATATTATGTAAAACCACCTTATCGCCATAACTAATTTTAAGGCCGGAGATCTGTAAATAACTCATATTCGCTACCTGAAAGCGCTGCTGCGGCATTTTTTTTAGCAAGGTGAACACGTGTTCATTTGGCTGTAAAAAAAATGCAACGTTGACTCGACATGATGTGAGCCTACTTTGTCGGGTATTTATGACAATTTAATTAAGCGGCAAAAAATTTTGGCGAGGGTAAATGAAAATAGATGTGCTTGGCTGCGGGAGCGCCTTTTCCTGCACGCAAAATACCTCCGCGCTGCGGGTGATCGATGCGGACAACAAACAGTGGTTAATCGACTGCGGCCCCACCGTTCCCCGCGCGCTCTGGCAGCGCGGCGGCGAGGTCAACGATATCGACGCGATCTACTTCACCCACGTTCACCCGGACCACTGCACCGGCCTGACGGCGCTACTGAACCACTGGAAAAGTTATTCCCGTCAGAAGCCAGTCATTATCTACTGCCAGCCGGCGCAGCAGCCGGTGCTCATGCAGCTGGCCGCGCTGGCGAACTGGCCGCAGGCGGACCTTGGTTTCACCATCGACTGGCAGGAATGCCGCGAAGCCTGGACGTGGCAGGACTGGCAGATCCGCACTGCCCCCACCCAGCATGAGCTGAGTAATCGCGCCATCCGCATCACCATTGCCGGGCAGACGCTGTTTTACAGCGGCGATGGCCGACCGACCGCCGACTCGATAGCCCTGATGGCCGGCGCCGAGCTGGCGTTTCAGGAGTGCGCCTCGGTAGCAGCCCTGGACGATGACGCCTCGCATGGCGATTTCCCCTCCTGCCTGATGCTGTTCAGAACGCTGCAGCTCCCGGCGATGGGGCTCTATCACTGCGAGGATGCTTCTCTGTCGGCGCTAAAGCAGGCCTGTCAGCCGTGGCCGGGCTTATTCGTTTCCCGGGATGGACTCACCTTAACGCTGCCGCGTCCCACGCCCACTGACGAGACGTACCTCCTATGAACCCACGCAAACCCAGCGTCACCGCCCAGGATGTTGCCCGGCGAGCGGGCGTCTCCCGGGCAGTGGTGTCCCGGGCGTTGAGCAACAACGGCAGCATCTCTCCCGACGCCCGGGCGCGGGTACTGCGCGCCGCCGAAGAGCTGGGGTATCAGGTTAACTTCCTCGCCCAGGGGCTGAACCGCCAGCGCAGCCACTTAATCGGCGTGATCGTCTCGCGCATCAGCGATCCTTTTCGCAGTACCCTGCTTGATGCGCTGCTTAACGAGATCCAGCGCCAGGGCTTTCAGGCGCTGGTGAGCGAGATCCACAGCGAGCAGGATCTGGCGCAGACCTTACGCCGTTTCGCTCAGTTTCGCGTCTCCGGCGTTATCGTCACCTCCGGCCAGCCGCCGGAGGCGCTGGTGAACGAGTGCGTCCAGCAGCATATTCCGGTCGTGGGCATTAATCGACAGCCGACGATCCCCGGCGTGGATTACGTTTGTTCTGACAACGCCGCCGGCGCCGAACTGGCCGCCGACCAACTGCTGCGCAGCGGCTGTCAGCGCTTTGGCTGGCTCAACCACCATCCTTCCACCTGGGCCGGCCGCATGCGCGGGGAAGCGTTCGGCCGGGCGCTGCAAACGCGCGGAGTGGACGTCGAACGCCACCTGGCGATCCTCGCCTGTCAGCAAGAAGGTTACGCGGGCGGGTTACAGGCTGCGGCGCTCGCCGACGAGGCGCTGGAGGGGATCTTCTGCGCCAACGCCCAGCTTGCCTGTGGCTTTCTCGATGGAATGCGCCAGCGCGGCAGAGAGGCTCCGGCGGATTTTCAACTGATTGGTTTTGATAACACGCCGACGACCGCGCAATATAGCTATCAGCTCACCACGCTACATCAGGATGTGGCGGCGATCGCCCGCCAGGCGCTCGCCCGGCTTCTGGAGCGCGCCGCCGACCCTTCGCAACCTTCACGCACCACCTGGGTGGAGGTAACCTTAATTCACCGGCGCACGTCGCCCTTTGTTATCTGAGAGCAGGACTATGACGGAAGCACAACGAGAGTCATTATGCGCCTTGATTCGCCAGGCAGGCGCCCACGCCCAGGCGCTGCGCGATGCGGGATTACAGGTCGATAAAAAAGCGCGCCAGGACTTTGTGTCGCAGGCGGATCTCGCGGTAGAACAAGAGATTAAAGGCTGGCTGCAGGCCCACTTTCCCGAGGAGGGTTTCCTCGGCGAGGAGAGCGGTTTTGAAGGCAACGACCAGACCGTCTGGGTGCTGGATCCTGTCGATGGCACCACCAACTTTATCCTCGGCATGGATTACTGGTGCATCTCACTGGCGCGAGTGTGCCAGGGCGAGCTGTCGCTCGGCATCATTTACGCCCCCGATCGCGATGAATTTTTCTTCGCCGCCCGCGGCGAAGGCGCGTATCTCAACGGTCGGCGCCTGACGCTACGCGAGCCGGAGCCCGATGCGGTGGTGATCGGCATGGGGCGCTCCAGCCGGGCCCCGGCCAGCGACTACGCCCGGGCTATCGACACGCTGCTCGACGCCGGTCTGGAGTATCGCCGTTTTGGCGCGGGCGCCCTGATGCTGGCGCATGTCGCCGCCGGTCAGCTCCACGCCTATTATGAAGCGCATATGAACAGCTGGGATGCGCTGGCAGGCATGCTATTGATTGAGGAGGCGGGCGGAACGTGCAATGCGTTTCTCGCCAATGCGGGCCTGCGGCGAGGCAACCTCGTGCTGGCCGGCTGCGCAAGCGTCCAGCCTCGACTGGCCGCCCTGCTGGCGAAATGACGTCACGCCGCCGGTGTCTGACCGGCGGCGTGGACTGGCTAACGCCAGGGTTCACTGCGGGGAATATTATTCGGGCAACGCTTAATCGTGCAAAAGGACTGGTAAAAACAGGAGTCAGACCGCTCGCCACCGGCATGGTAAGGGCACGATGGTCGCTCACGTAATTTTTCCCACTGCGCCTCGTCGTACACCGTAATATTATAGATTTTTAATGAATGATACTGGTCATTAATTAAAACTCTCGAGGAATAGAGTCTTATCGACTCACCGGGCAACAGGATTACATCAGCCTCGTACCACATGATAAATTTCAAGAAACGCAGACTGGATATAGCCGAGAAGGCGATACCAGATTGCGGGCAGATCAGGGTATTAAGAATAGTCCATTTCATATTCCTTCCTTATAAAGATGCTACAAATTATTACAATATATAGTGATAGCATTCATTTTTATAAATCGCAAGCACCCCTGACAATTATGTGATTTAAGACAATTCCTAACAACATACTCCATTATTAGTAACGTTTCATTTCCCTCTCTAAATTTATGGTTAGGCCTGATGAAAAACAGCCAAATTAACCTTAAAAAAGAAAATATAATAAAAAATAAGATAATATAAACTTAATTGACAATACGTCTTAGTCCCTCTGGATGAGGCCTCAGCCATTGGTATTAGATGATGCAGCACTGAGTATTACCCGCGGTTTGGCAAGAAGAGAGGACCATAGCAGGCAGCTATTTATTGCGCGGTTACCTCGTCGTACGTCACCAGGTCCGCGAGGCCCTCAGACCGCGCTCGGGTAAATGTCGCGGGTGTCCCGCCAGATCGCATTCCTTAGCGATAATATCGACATAGCGGTTGAGTATATTCTGCTCAATCGCTATATCGGAGGACAGTCCACAGAATATAGCCACGCCGGTCTATCAGGCCCCGTTGGAGCCCTACCAGGTTTTGCCAATATTAAACTGAAACTGTTCGGCTTTATCGCCATCATACTTTTTAAACGGCTCTGCCCAGGAGAAGACCAGTGGACCGAGGGGAGACATCCACTGCACGGCAATCCCCGCGGAGAGACGAATATGACTCGGATCGCCGTAATCAGGGATCCCTGCCGCCAGCGTCTGCGCGGTGTTGTGCCAGGATGTGCTCCAGACCGTCCCCGCGTCAACAAACAGCGAGGTTCGCAAGCTATCGGCGTACTTATCATTCACAAAGGGGGTTGGAATGATAAATTCGCTGTTCAGCACCGCCATGGCATTCCCGCCGACCGCATCAGACGAGGCGTCCAGCGGGCAGGCGCTATAGCTGCTTTCGCTACCGTTACAGCGGTAATAGGCCGCTTTAGGCCCAATGGTGTTAGAAGAAAATCCGCGCACTGACGACGAACCGCCTGCGTAAAAGTTATCGTAGAACGGCACACTTTTGCCGTCTAACCCGCCGGCATAGCCTGCGCGCAGGCGTTCCATCCAGACCCAGCGCTTGTTCTCGCTCAGCGGCAGATACTGGGCGGTGTCAAAAGAGAGTTTGTAGTAGCTATTATCCGAACCGGGGAGCGTCACTTTACCGCTCAGGCTGCTCTTGTTTCCCGCACGCGGGAAGAAGCCGCGATCGAGATCGTTGTAGCCCCATCCAAGACTCACAAAATAATCGTTGGCGCTATATTTTGCGCCGCTGTCGCCATCTTTCGTCACCACGCTGGGCTCGATTCCCCGAGAGCTGAGGTAGCGCCAGGTCGTCAGCTCCGGATCCATATTGGTCAGGCGATTATGGACATAATCCAGTCCCAGGTTCAGGGAGTTATTTTCGCTAATGGGAAACCCTAGCGTACTACCTAAACCATAGCTCTGCTGGTTGTAGCTCCCGGCATCCGCATCAGAAGCATCATAGCTGTTATAAAAAATCTTTCCGCCCAGGCTGATGCCATCTACGGTAAACCACGGGTTCGTCGCCCCCAGTTCAAGATAAGACTGGTAGCTGTTGCGCGTCCCGTTGAAGCTCACGCTATTACCCGTTCCCAGCCAGTTATCCTGCGTCACGCCAAGCTGATAGCTCACGCCGCTGTCCGTACCAAATCCCAGGCCCACGTTGAATGAGCCGGTGTTGCGCTCCTTCACCTTGTAGACCACATCGACCTGATCCGCCGTTCCATTGACCGGAACGATCTGCTGTTCAACGTTCTCAAAAAAACCCGTTCGATCAAGACGTACCTTCCCTTGATCGACTTTTTCGTTGTTGAGCCACGCCCCTTCCATTTGGCGCATTTCACGACGCAGCACCGCGTCCCGGGAGGTGTCGTTACCGGAAAAGCGGATCTGGCGTACCGAGTAGCGGCGGCCCGCGTTGACCTGAATATGCAGCACCACGCGGTGATGCGCATCATCGATTTCCGGCGTGGACGTCACCTGCGGCCAGGCATAACCATACTTACCAAAATGCTTTTTGATCTCATTTTCAACCGTGGTGACTTGCGCCCCGCTATACCATGCCCCCGCCAGCGGCTGGGCAAGCGCCTCGATCTCCGGCCCATGCTGAGCCAGATCGCCTGTCACCTGAGTTCGGTCGACCCGATAACGTTCGCCTTCATTGAGGGCGATAGTGATATACAGGGATTTTTTATCTGGCGTCATACTGACCTGCGTGGACTCGATAGCAAAGCGCGCATAGCCGCGATCGAGATAAAAACTGCGCAGCGTTTCCAGATCGGCTTCCAGCTTCTGCTTCTGGTATTTTTTATCGGCTACCACGTTCCACCACGGCACATTATCACGTAGCTGAAGCTGGTCCAGGAGCGTCTCTTCCCGAAACGCCTGATTACCGATAATGTTTATTTGTGCGATTTTCGCCGAGATGCCTTCCTGAAAGACGAACGTTAAGTCAACGCGATTACGCGGTAACGGGGTCACCACCGCGTGAACCTGCGCACTGTATTTCCCCGCGCTGTAATAGAAATCCTGCAACCCCTTTTCTATTTCGCTAAGCGAATTTCGATCCAGTGCACTACCTGCAGAAATACCGGATGCGGTGAGATTTTCCTTTAGCGCATCATCCTTCACTGCCTTATTCCCGGAAAAACTGACGCTGGCAATAGTGGGCCGTTCCTTAACCTGCACCACCAGCGTTTTCCCATCGCGCAGGATCTGCACATTTTCGAAATTGCCGCTCGCATACAGCGCGCGCACTGCCTCGCTGACATCTTCTGGCGTCACCGCATCTCCCGCGTGCAATGGCATACTTAATAGCGCCGCCCCGACGGTCACGCGCTGTAGCCCTTCAAAACGGATATCATCAACTTGATATGATGTTGCGGCATATAACGTTAAAGGGGCGATCAATAATCCGCTGATGATATGAGTCTTTTTTAACATGAATGTGTCGTCTACGAGATAATGAGCAATAGCAGTGTCCTGCTGGCGTTGAGCTTATTTGTTCAGGATGCATCTCTAAAATATGCGACAGAAAATAACCTGAGCGAGGCGCAGAATTACATGCAATTATGGCGACAAAATGGAGAAAAAATGGATATTAAAGCATCTTTAAAAATATATTTAATGATGGAACTTTTTCTGAAGCGCATTGTTCTAATGGCCAACACCAGTACTATATTTAGATTTGCCTGAACGTTTTATTAATAAAAAGCCCCCTTTCTTATTAATGGAAAGGGGGAAGGATCTCGTTAGGAATGATGCTCTCTGGGATCACCAGGAACAGGGAGAAAAATAACCTGCAACCCAGCAGATTTAATGAAGAGAAATTGAATAAATTATGCAACTGATATCACAACATTCTACCCCGAATTCACCGCCAGACGCCGTTGGCAAACATCTCCATATTTTCCTCAAAATAGCAGAATACAGTAGGGTCGCCTTATCAAGGCATCAAGGAAAGTCTATCGTTATCTACAATAGCCAAGCAGTGGCGCCTCGCCAGGGAAGGTGAGGCATAGGTTTCGCCATCCTGCCGCCTCCCATCATCAGCCACAGGGAACTGCGTATGACACGCTTACTCAAGACAATCTTGCCCATCATCCTCTGCGCCCTCTTCGGGTTATCGTTCGCTTCACCCACGCAGGCTGTCGCCAGTCTGCCGATCGTTCTTCCCGCGCTGACATGCGATGCGCTAAGCGCTACCGACTTCAGCGCGGCCGTTGGCGCAAAGGTCACTATCAATCACACTGAAATGCAGACCTCCGCGCAGGGAAGCTGGTGCAAGGTGAGCGCCACTATCGCCCCTGAGATTGGCGTGCAGATTGCCCTGCCGACTCAACGCTGGAGTCAACGTTTTTTGCAGGTCGGCTGTGGCGGACTGTGCGGGAGTATTAACCTGAGTCTGTCGAATGCCAGCGGCTGCCTGCCGGCAATGAACGGCGAGTTTGTGGTGGCAGCAACCGATATGGGGCACCATGGCAGTATGATGGATGCGTCATGGGCCGAAGATCCGCAAAAGCGCATCGATTTTGCCTGGCGCGCCAACCACCTGACCGCCGTGCTGGCCAAAGCGGTGATGCAGACGCTTTACCGCCAGCCGCCAAAGTATGCCTACTTTATGGGCTGCTCAGACGGCGGTCGCGAAGCATTGATGGAAGCGCAGCGCTTTCCGCAGGATTTTGACGGTATCAGCGCTGGCGCGCCAGCGGCCTTTTTCCAGTTTCAGAACTCCTTCTTCCACGGCTGGAATGTGGCCGCCAATCAGCGCCCGGACGGTACCGCTATCCTGCTGAAAAATCGCCTTCCTCTGATTCACCAGGCCGTGCTGGCTCACTGCCCGACGCTTTCCGGCGTGCAGGATGGTGTCCTGCAAAATCCGTATGCCTGTCAGTTCTCTGAGTCATGGCTCCCCCGCTGTCCTGCCGATGCTCGGGACCGTTCTACCTGCCTGACGCAGGAAGAGATCGAGGTGGTGAAAAAGCTCTACCGCGGGGCTTACGACAGCCACGGCGCCCAGTTCGTCGCGGGCGGTCTGCCGCTGGGTTCCGAGCTACGCTGGCCGGTGCCCGAGACGCCGACCGGCCACTCAATGTCGGAAATGATGGTACTACCGGCTCTGCAATCCGTGCTCCTGCCAGGAGAAAAACAGAAGATCCAATCGATGCGGGATTTCCCGCTTAACCAGCAGAATTTTGACGCCGTCGCCCAACTGGCGCCGCTCTATAACGCGGCAAATACCAATCTTCATGCCTATCAACAGCGCGGCGGCAAGCTTATCCTCTGGCACGGTCTGGCCGATGACTCCGTCAGCCCGGCCTTTTCTATCGCCTATTATCGCGGCGTAGAAGCAGAGATGGGCCATGCCGCAACGGATACCTTCCTGCGGTTATTCCTGCTGCCTGGGGTAGCCCATTGCGGTAATGGCGAAGGTTACGATCAAATTGATCTCCTTACCCCGCTGATGCGCTGGACCGAGGAAGGCATCGCGCCGCAGGAGATCATGGCCGGCAAACGGGCAACAGCCGCTGCCGACCTGCCGCCGATGACAGAAAAACCAGATGCGCAAACGCAGTTTCACGGCGTGCAGAAAGTCAGTCAGCCTTACGCTGACGCCGCTCCAGCGGTTATCGCGACTCGTCCGGTGTATCCCTTCCCGGCCATTGCCCGTTATAACGGGCGCGGCGACGTGAATGACGGCGAAAATTATCATGCAGAGCAAACAACCGCCTTTGGTCATCTGCAGCTGGCAAAACCCGCCAGCGACTATATTGGCCCTGATAATCAAAAAAATTATCAGGTTCGCCACGGCACACTCACTGTTCAATAAACCCCAGGGCTCCTCACTGAGGAGCCCTGCGTTATGGGATTGGCCGCAATTATGCGTAGCAAAACGCTCCAGCAATCGGTATTAAGCGACCTGCTCTTGTGGATCGATAATAATCTGGATAAGAAACTGACCGTCGACGATCTGAGCGATATCTCTGGTTATTCCCCCTGGCATTTGTTTCGGCTCTTCCGTCATTATTTTGATCGTTCGCCAATGGAATATATCCGCCAGCAGCGCATGTCGCTGTGTCGCCGTTTATTGCTGACGACGCCTGGTTACCGAATAGTCGATATTTGTATGATGGTCGGTTATGACGATCTCAGTGCGTTTAATCGTACCTTCAAAAAATATCATGCGCTCACGCCCACTCAGTATCGCTATCAGATCACGCGGCAAAAATAAGGAGGTCCCCCTCCTCCGCATCGCTGCGGTTGGGAATGGAAGGGGGACAGGGGATATTACAGAAGGGAAATAGCAGGATGCTATTATCGAACCCGGTCGGGATCAACGACCTTGCGCGACGGAAATCAGTATAAAAGGATATGTTGAGCTAATAATGTAGAGGGCGTGAAGATTTTGTCACGATTTATAACCGCCTCCTCCGCTCTCATCTGAAATAAAAAAACCGGGTCGCGTTGCACCCGGTTTACTCCTCATCAGGATCATCAGAAATGAGTATTAACGCTCATAAAGAAGGTCCGCCCCGATTCGTTATAGGTCTCGGCACCCGCGCCATACAGATAAGCTCCCGTCGTCGCGTTGCCGGTCGTTTGCGCATTCCCTGCCCGGTAGTGGCGGATATCAAACAGGTTATCTATCCCGCTGGTGAAGCTCAGATTTTTGTTCACATCCCAGGTCGCACTGAGGCCGACAATGCTGTATGGGCTGACTTCGTTTAGTTCGCTGCCGCTGACCGCCTCGCCCTTATAATTGAAGCGTTTTGGTTTCTGTCGGCCATACCAGGTAAAGGTGCTCTGCAGGGAGAGATCTTCACGAACCTGCCAGCTTAGGGTCGAGTTCAGGGTAAACTGCGGGATCACTGACAGCCGGTCGCCGGTCGTCTTATTCTTGCTCTGCAGCATCCAGGTCAGGTTATTGCTCCAGTTAACCGCCTCCCCCACCGGCAGATTCAGCGTTCCTTCCAGGCCTTCCACTAACGCCTTTGGTACGTTTTCCCACTGATAGATATTGGTGGTGCCGTTGCTGGCGGTACCCACCGCCGCATACCCTGACTCAATCTTATTGTGATAGTCGTTACGGAACCAGGTGATCCCCGCCTGATAGCCATCATGCTTGTACTCAAGACCAATCTCTTTATTAACGCTGGTCTCCGCTTTCAGATCGCTATTCCCCATCAGATAGCAGGCGGAACTACTGGCGTAACAGCCTTGACCGTTGCTGTAGAGAATATAGTTCGGGTTCAACTGGTAGAGGTTAGGCGCCTTGTAAGCGCGGGCAATGCCCAGCTTCAGCGTCCAGTCGTCCGTCAGCTCCTGAGACAGGTTCAGTGAGGGGCTCCAGTTATTGCCGACGATGCTGTGGTGATCGAAGCGCAGAGCGGGTGTCAGCATGGTGCTGTCCGTTAGCGCCATATTATCTTCGGTAAACAGCGAGAAGATCTCGGCGCTGGAGTACGGGCTACGACCGGTAGCCGATACGCCATCGATAGTGCCGTAAGAGAGCGCCTGGGTTGTCGATACGCCATCTTTCATCCGCTGCTGATTCCATTCTGTCCCCAGCGTCAGATTCTGATCGACCCCCAGCGTAAACGGAATATTCACTTCACTATGTAGCAGGACATCGGCCAGATCGATATCTGAAAACTCGCTACTGGAGAAGATCCCTTCCGTACCGCCCGCCAGCCCTTCATCCATTCGCGAGTTACGGGTGTGTTCGTACTGGGCATAGCTGTTGCTGGTCACGCCATTATCCCAGCCGCCGGTCCATGTTACGCCGTAAGTTTGCCGGTAGAGACGGTTGGTCTCTTTCCCGTACATACTCTTCACCAGCGTACTGGTATTGGTGTTTTGTGTGTCGCCGGCATAGAGATTACCCTGGCGGCTGTAACCGGCCTCAAACTCCAGGGCCTGCATCGGGGCAAACTCCCAGCGCAGCTTACTGTGAATATCTTTGTTCACCACCCCTTCACGTCCGGCGGGATAAGAACCGGCGTAGGAACCGGTACGTTCCGCTTCATGCCCGGCGTTAATATCCTGCGCATCGGCCTGGGTTTTACTCAGATTACCCCAGAGATTGAAGCTGACACTGTCCGACAGCGGACCATTGAGGCTAAAGTTAGTACGTTTCGTCGCCCCTTCTTTACGGTGCTGCGGAGCGTTCATATAGGTATTCCACGACCCGTGCCATTCTGGTGTGGTCGGTTTGGTCACGATGTTGACGACCCCACCCATCGCGCCATTACCATAGCGCGCCGCCGCCGGGCCGCGGATCACATCGATATGATCGATCATCTCCGCTGGCACCCAACTGGTATCGCCGCGGGAGTCACGATCGCCGCGCCAGCCATACCGCACCGAGTTACGGCTGGTCACCGGTTTACCATCGACCAGCACCAGCGTATTCTCAGGCCCCATGCCACGGATATCAATTTGCCGGTTGTTGCCGCGCTGCCCGCTGGTGGAGTTGCCGGTCAGGTTTACCCCGGGCTGCGTACGAATTAACTCCGACACATCGCGGGCGGGGGGATGTTTGCGGATCTCTTCTGCGGTGATGGTCGACACGCCCGGCGCCTGCAGGTTCTGCCTGGCGGCGGTTATGACCATCGTCTCCTCGTGATTTTCGGCAGTGGCGGCGCTCTCGTCAGGCGTCGATTGTTCTGTCATGTTCTCTGCCGCCTGCAGCGGCACGCTACAGGCGAGCAAAGGAATGACGATCCCCAGCGGGAAGTGAGACGTGTATTTCATAGAATATGCCCTGTTTTCTGTTGCTGTCGGGCATAACGCCTTCCCCAATTGAAAAAACAATGGGATAAAATACTTGCCTCAGCGCCTCGCCAGATTTTGGCGCAGGTCAGCGCCTTCCCGGCATTAATGGGAATAAAAAAACAGCGTGAGACATAATAAAATTAAGTGCCCTGTTTCATCATTAGAGAAAAAGCGCTGCGCGCTATTCTTTGATAGCGTAATCCAGACAGCGTGTCATTAGAGTAATGTGCCGTGTTACGGTAATAAAAATGAGATTCATTATCAAGATGATAATAATCAATATCGGAGAAAAATAAAATAAACACTAACAATCAAAAGGTTACAACAAAACAGATGGGGAGAGATAAAATAAAAACATCATCATTATTTTCTATTTATCATTAAAAACACACATTTCCGCCATATTATCTCCATAGTTAAAGTAAAGATAAAAAAACATTAATAGTAAGCGATAAAATGGGAGAAAACTATTTGTCGGCATCGTTATGTTTTTTACGCCCTTGTCGTGCCCGGCTAACGGCGGCCGTTCTGCTAAAATAATCACATCCCCTGCGGAGTATTCCTCCATGAACGCCTACTCGCTATCACGTCTGTTTATCGCCTGGCTCACCTGCCTCGCGACACTGTTATTCGCTCCTCTGCTGCCGGCAGTAGAGGCGGAAAAAGCGCCGCCGGCAGCAGCCGAAGACAACACGCTGTCGATTCATATTGACGATATGCTACGGCCATGGAGAGGCGATTTGCCTGGCATGATCGACCGTCGTACCATTCGGGTATTAACCACCTACAGCAAGTCCTTCTTTTTTATTGATAAAGGCACCCAGCGCGGGGCGACGCACGACATTTTTATCGCGCTGGAAAACGATCTGAATAAACAGCTAGCGAAGGATAAAAAGCTCAAACAGCGCCACCTGAAGCTGCATATCGTTTTTGTGCCGGTCAGTCGGGACAATCTCTTTATCGCGCTTAATGAAGGTAAAGGCGATATTGCGGCTGCCAATCTGACTATCACGCCCTCGCGGGAAGCACAGGTCGATTTCGCCCAGCCGCTCTACAGCAACGTGAAAGAATTACTGATCTCCGGCCCGGCTTCACCGAAGGTCGACAGCCTGGAGCAACTCTCTGGTCAAACCGTCTTTGTTCGCCGCTCCTCCAGCTATTACGACAGCCTGCAAGCGCTGAACGCCCGATTTGCCGGTGAGTCGCGCCCACCGGTGATACTGGAGGCGGCGCCGGAAGCGCTGGAGGATGAAGATCTGCTGGAAATGCTCAACGCCGGGCTGATTCCGCTGATCGTCGTCGATCAGCATAAAGCGTTGTTCTGGAAACAGGTGTTTCCAAAAATTCAGGTCCATGACAATGTGGTGCTGCGCGACGGCGGCGACATTGCCTGGGCGGTACGCAAAGACAGCTCGCAGCTGCTGACGGTACTGAACAACTTCGTCAAAAAGAATCGTCAGGGCACCACGCTGGGCAATACTCTCCTGCTGCGTTACCTGAAAAATGCTAAATATGTCAAAAATGCCGCGGCGAGTAAGGAACGACGCAAATTCCTCGCGATGGTAGATGTCTTCCGCAAGTACGGCGATCGTTACGACGTCGACTGGCTGCTGATGGCGGCCCAGGGATACCAGGAGTCGCGGCTGAATCAGTCGGTACGGAGCCACGTCGGCGCCATCGGCGTTATGCAGGTGATGCCCAGCACTGGAAAAGAGCTGAAGGTGGGCGATATTAAACAGCTGGATCCCAATATCCATGCCGGCGTGAAATACATGCGCTGGATGATGGATCGGTACTATGCCGATGAGCCCATGACCCGGCTCGATAAAGCGCTGTTTACCTTTGCCTCCTATAACGCGGGTCCGGCGCGTATCACCCGCCTGCGCACCATGACTAAACAGCGAGGATTTGACCCGAACGTCTGGTTCGGTAACGTCGAAAATATGGCGGCAGAAAAAATTGGCGCCGAGACGGTAACCTACGTCAGCAATATCTATAAGTATTACATCGCCTATCGGCTGATCGTCGATGACATGGCCCGCAAACAGAAAGCGACGGCCGTACCGCGGCAGGAGCCGGTGGCGCAGCCAGCCAAACCGCAGCCCAGCGTGGCGACAGCCGCCACCGCTCAGGTGCCCGTCATCTGAATCGCTCGTTACCGTAGGTCAAATTCCATCCTGAAATGACGGTGCAGGAATAACAAAGAAAAAGCCCCGGCGAAACCGGGGCTTTCTGTTTTCGACTGCGCAGACAGTGCGCCTAAGGCAAGCCTTAGAACGGGATGTCGTCGTCGAAGTCCATCGGCGGTTCGTTGGAAGGCGCTGCCGGGGCCTGCTGCTGCGGACGGGACTGCGCGCCGCCGCTGAACTGGTTGCCGCCCTGCGGCTGCTGCGGCTGACCCCAACCGCCCTGCTGCTGGCCGCCGCCTGCCGGTGCGCCGCCGCCCTGACGGCCGCCCAGCATCTGCATGGTGCCGCCCACGTTCACCACCACTTCGGTGGTGTATTTGTCCTGACCGGATTGATCGGTCCACTTGCGGGTACGCAGCTGGCCTTCAATGTACACCTGAGAGCCTTTACGCAGATACTCACCAGCGACTTCCGCCAGTTTGCCGAACAGCACAACGCGGTGCCACTCGGTCTGCTCTTTCATTTCGCCGGTCTGCTTGTCACGCCAGGATTCGGAAGTTGCCAGCGTGAAGTTGGCGACAGCGCCGCCACTTGGCATGTAGCGTACTTCCGGGTCCTGCCCCAGATTACCGACGAGAATCACCTTGTTTACGCCTCTGCTGGCCATGTTCGTGTCTCCTGAATACGTTTCTTAATAGTGTAAACGCGCGAGTGTACCATTTCCACGTAGCATTTTAATAGCTGCGAGGCTGATTCCAGAGATAGTACCCGGCTACGGCATTGTTGCACACTCGACCCGAATTTGCATTCCGATACTGTATATTCATTCAGGTTAAATTGTGTCATAATTAGCCGTTTCTGCCGTTTGTCCTTCAAGCAAACCAGGCAATCCGTGTATCTACCTACCGGGAAAGGTGAATGGATAAGATCGAAGTTCGGGGCGCCCGCACCCATAATCTCAAAAACATCAACCTCGTTATCCCGCGCGACAAACTCATTGTCGTCACCGGGCTTTCCGGGTCTGGCAAATCTTCACTCGCTTTCGACACCCTGTATGCCGAAGGCCAGCGTCGCTACGTCGAATCGCTCTCCGCCTATGCGCGACAGTTCCTGTCGCTGATGGAGAAGCCGGACGTCGACCATATCGAAGGGCTGTCGCCGGCGATTTCCATCGAACAGAAATCAACCTCTCACAACCCCCGCTCGACGGTGGGTACTATTACCGAAATTCACGACTATCTGCGTCTGCTGTACGCCCGCGTCGGCGAACCACGCTGTCCGGATCACGACGTGCCGCTGGCGGCGCAAACCGTCAGTCAGATGGTCGATAATGTCCTCGCCCAGCCGGAAGGCCTGCGCCTGATGCTGCTGGCGCCCATTATTAAAGAGCGCAAAGGCGAGCACACTAAAACCCTGGAAAACCTCGCCAGTCAGGGCTACATCCGCGCGCGGATCGACGGCGAGGTCTGCGATCTGTCGGATCCGCCGAAGCTGGAGCTGCAGAAGAAGCACACCATTGAGGTAGTCATCGACCGCTTCAAGGTGCGCGACGATCTGGCGCAGCGCCTGGCCGAGTCGTTCGAAACCGCGCTGGAGCTCTCCGGCGGGACCGCCATTGTGGCTAATATGGATGATGAGAAAGCGGAAGAACTGCTGTTTTCCGCCAACTTCGCCTGCCCGATCTGCGGCTACAGCATGCGCGAGCTGGAGCCGCGTCTGTTCTCCTTTAACAACCCGGCGGGCGCCTGCCCGACCTGCGACGGCCTCGGCGTGCAGCAATATTTCGATCCCGATCGCGTGGTGCAAAATCCCGAGCTGTCGCTGGCGGGCGGCGCCATCCGCGGCTGGGATCGGCGTAACTTCTACTACTTCCAGATGCTGAAGTCGCTGGCGGAGCACTATAAATTCGACGTCGAAGCGCCATGGGGCACCCTCAGCGCCAACGTGCAGAAAGTGGTGCTGTACGGTTCAGGTAAAGAAAGTATTGAATTCAAATACATGAATGACCGCGGGGATACCTCGGTGCGCCGCCATCCGTTCGAAGGCGTGCTGCATAACATGGAGCGCCGTTACAAAGAGACGGAATCCAGCGCGGTGCGCGAAGAGCTGGCGAAGTTCATCAGCAACCGTCCGTGCGCCAGCTGCGACGGCACGCGTCTGCGTCGCGAGGCGCGCCACGTGTTTGTGGAAAACACCCCGCTGCCGACCATCTCCGATATGAGCATCGGCCATGCGATGGATTTCTTCAACAATCTGAAGCTCTCCGGCCAGCGGGCGAAAATCGCCGAAAAAGTGCTGAAAGAGATTGGCGATCGTCTGAAATTCCTCGTCAACGTCGGCCTCAACTACCTGACGCTCTCCCGCTCGGCGGAAACGCTCTCCGGCGGCGAAGCCCAGCGTATCCGTCTGGCAAGCCAGATTGGCGCCGGGCTGGTTGGCGTGATGTACGTGCTGGATGAACCCTCTATCGGCCTGCACCAGCGCGATAACGAACGCCTGCTCGGCACCCTGATCCACCTGCGTAATTTAGGCAACACGGTGATCGTCGTTGAGCACGACGAAGACGCCATTCGCGCCGCCGACCATGTGATCGATATCGGTCCCGGCGCTGGCGTTCACGGCGGCCAGGTAGTAGCGGAAGGGCCGCTGGAGGCCATTATGGCGGTACCAGAATCCCTCACCGGGCAGTTCATGAGCGGTAAACGCAAAATTGAAGTGCCGAAACAGCGCGTTCCCGCCAACCCGGAGAAAGTCCTCAAGCTGACCGGCGCGCGCGGCAACAACCTGAAGGATGTAACGCTGACCCTGCCAGTGGGCCTGTTTACCTGCATCACCGGCGTCTCCGGCTCGGGTAAATCCACGCTGATCAACGATACCCTGTTCCCGATTGCCCAGCGCCAGCTCAACGGCGCGACCATCGCCGAACCAGCGCCGTATCGCGATATCCAGGGGCTGGAACATTTCGATAAAGTGATCGATATCGACCAGAGCCCGATCGGCCGGACGCCGCGCTCCAACCCGGCAACCTATACCGGGGTGTTTACCCCGGTGCGCGAGCTGTTCGCCGGCGTACCGGAGTCTCGCTCACGCGGCTATACGCCGGGGCGCTTTAGCTTTACGTTCGCGGTGGGCGCTGCGAAGCTTGCCAGGGTGACGGCGTCATTAAGGTTGAGATGCACTTCCTGCCGGATATCTACGTGCCGTGCGACCAGTGCAAAGGCAAACGCTATAACCGCGAAACGCTGGAGATTAAGTACAAGGGTAAGACCATCCACGAAGTGCTGGATATGACCATTGAAGAGGCGCGTGAATTCTTTGATGCCGTACCGGCGCTGGCGCGTAAGCTGCAAACCCTGATGGACGTCGGCCTGACCTATATCCGCCTTGGCCAGTCGGCGACGACCCTGTCCGGCGGCGAGGCGCAGCGCGTGAAGCTGGCGCGCGAGCTGTCCAAGCGCGGTACCGGCCAGACGCTGTATATCCTCGATGAGCCGACCACCGGTCTGCACTTCGCCGATATCCAGCAGTTGCTGGAAGTGCTGCACCAGCTGCGCGATCAGGGCAATACCATCGTGGTGATTGAGCACAACCTCGATGTGATTAAAACTGCCGACTGGATTGTCGATCTCGGCCCGGAAGGCGGCAGCGGCGGCGGCGAAATCCTGGTCTCCGGTACGCCGGAAACCGTTGCCGAGTGCGAAGCCTCGCACACCGCGCGCTTCCTCAAGCCCATGCTGAAATAATTAGCGGGTAAGCTGCTGCCGGACCGGCTCCGGCAGCATTTTCACCGCCTGCTGATAAGACGCATCGACCAGATAGTAGATTTGCGAATCCGGCAGCGAGCCATCCAGATAGACGGTGCTCCAGTGCGCTTTATTGAGATGCTGGCTGGGCCGGACATCGCGATGCTGCTGACGCAGCAGCTCAGCCAGCTCCGGACTCGCCTTCAGCGCGACCGCCGGCCGCTGGTCCTCAACCTCCTTCACCATGGCAAACAGCACGTCTGAGACCTTAATCTGCGTGGCTTTCCAGTCGCTGTGGACGCTCTGCTCTGCTCCCGGTTTCGCCATGCAGTACTGTAATAACTCCGAAATTGTCATCTTTTATTCCCCCATGAGCGTCGCAACGATGCGCCGCGAACCGCCGTGTATCCGATGCTCCCCCAGCCAGATGCCCTGCCAGGTTCCCAGCCTGACGCGCCCGTCCTCGACCGGCAGCATTAGCGACACGCCAAGCATCGATGATTTGATGTGCGACGGCATATCGTCAGGGCCTTCATAGTCATGTTCATACGGCGCATTGTCCGGTACGGCGTTGAGAAAATACTGCTCCATGTCATAGCGGACGGTGGGATCGCAGTTTTCGTTGAGCGTCAGGGAAGCGGAAGTATGCTGGAGCAGGAGGTGCAGCAGGCCAACCTTCACCCCGGACAGCCCGCGGATCTGGCCAAGGATTTCGTCGGTGACCAGATGAAAACCGCGGGATTTTGGCCCAAGCGTCAGGGTTTGCTGATACCACATCATTGGCTCCTTTTGCGAATGAATCCTTCTAAGTGTGCAGCAATACGTGAAAAGGTAAAACCTTCCACCCCTGATTTTGCATAAAAAAACGGCAGCGCCGTCGCTGCCGTTTATCGCGTTCAGGCGGTCATCAGTATTCGGAATTGACGATTACTTCCTCGCCCAGCGCGCCAGCCATCGGCAACGGCTTATAGGAGGAGTTGGCGGCCCGCAGCACGCGGATGCCACGGGCGCCCGCTTCGCGGGCGGCGGTGATATCGTTATCCGAATCGCCGTAGAAAACCTTTATCTGCTTCGCCTGCAGCCACTGGGTCTTGGTGTTCTGGCCAGGCTTATCGCCAGCGAAAATCACCGGATTCATATTGGCGGCCGGGATGAGAAAATCATCCTGCAGGGTTTTAGAAACGGTTTCGGTTTTGGTCTGGCTGCGGCCGGTGACGAACCAGATGCTGTCCCCGCGCTTCACATGCATCGCAATCAGTTGGCGCGCCACCTCTTTCGGCATGCTGAATTCATCCCAGCCATTGTTCATTTTTTCCCAGAACTGCGGGTTTTTCAGGTAATCCTCGCTGCCGGGAGAGAAGGTTTTTTGCCCGCGCCAGAAACCCGGGCTGGAGAAGAGGACGGTGTCATCGATATCAAAGCCGACGGCCATCGGCGGCCGCCCCAGCAGGCTGTTCTCAATTTGCGCCACCGAAACCCAGTGGATCGGCGCCTGCTCGGCCAGCTGGGCCACGTTGGTGCCGACCCACAGCGGCTGCGGCGTGGAGGCGCGCGCCACAACGGCGCTGTTCAGCGTGAACAGGAGAGAAGCCGCCGCAAGGGCGAGAGTAAGTTTGCGCATATTTATCCCTAAATCTATCAATCATTATTGTTTTCAATAATGTGCATGCTTATCAACGTCCCGACCTTACCCGCCGGCGGCATGGATGAAAAGCCTTTTTCGCGCAGATGTCATAGAAAAAGAGGATGATCACATCCGAGGGGTTGCCCCTGCCCGTTGACCGGCAGAGACAACCTGCTGGAGAGCGGCTTACATTACCGCGGCAAAAGCTTTCGCTACCTGCTGAACATTACGTGAGTTTAACCCCGCCACGCACATGCGTCCGCTGGCAATCAGGTAGACGCCAAACTCATCGCGCAGACGATCCACCTGCGCCGCGCTAAATCCGGTATAGCTGAACATCCCGCGCTGCTTGAGCAGGTAATCCACTTTGCTGCCCGGGGCAACCTGCTGCAGCGCGTCGACCAGCGCCTGGCGCATGGTCAGGATGTGCGCGCGCATGGCGTCCACTTCCGCCTGCCAGGTGGCTTTCAGAGCTGCATCGTTCAGCACCGTCGCCACCACCTGCGCGCCAAAGCTTGGCGGGCTGGAGTAGTTGCGGCGCACGGTGGCCTTCAGCTGACCCAGCACGCGGCCCGCGGTTTCGCTGTCTTCACAGACCACGGACAGACCGCCGACGCGCTCCCCGTACAGCGAGAAAATTTTGGAGAACGAGTTGCTGACCAGCATCGGCATCCCGGCGCTGGCGATGGCGCGAATGGCGTAGGCATCCTCTTCCAGCCCCCCGCCAAAGCCCTGGTAGGCGATGTCGAGGAAGGGGATCAGCTGACGCGCTTTCAATACCTCAACCACGCGGTCCCACTGGGCTGGCGTCAGGTCGGCGCCGGTCGGGTTGTGGCAGCAAGGGTGCAGCAGCACAATATCGCGGGCCGGCAGCGTTTGCAGCGTCGCCAGCAGGTCCTCAAAGCGCACGCCGTTGGTGGCTTTATCAAACCAGGGGTAAGTACTTACTTCGAAGCCAGCCCCTTCAAAAATGGCGATGTGGTTTTCCCAGGTCGGATCGCTGACCCAGACATGAGACTCAGGAAAGTAACGTTTGAGGAAGTCGGCCCCGACCTTCAGCGCGCCCGAACCGCCGACCGTCTGAATAGAGGCAATGCGATTTTGCTTAAGCGCGGTATGCTCTGCGCCAAACAGCAGCGGCGCAATCGCCTGACGGTAGCCGCTCAACCCTTCCATTGGCAGATACAGCGAGGCGCCATGCGGCTCGGCGTTCAGGCGTGCTTCCGCTTCCGCCACCGCCTGCAGCTGCGGGATAATGCCGTCATCGTTGTAGTACAGCCCGATACTCAGGTTGACTTTGTCGCTTCGCGGGTCTTCTTTGAAGCGTTCCATCAGAGAAAGAATAGGGTCGCCGGCGTAGGCGTCAACTTTTTGAAACACGCGATGTATCTCCAGGTTTACATGGGGCAGGTTCTTACACAATAAACCGGATATGACGGCAGGTCGAGAGGATGTTGAGGGGAAAGTGAGCGCGCAGCGGTATAAACCGCTTTTTTGAGCGCCGCAGGCCTGGTGCGTACCGGATCAGCCTCTGTACTATCCGGTACGCCAGAGGCTTAGTCGAGGTATTTCATGGCGACGCGGGAGGTCAGTCGCGTAATAAGTTCGTAAGCACTCACTTTCGTTATCTCGGCGATGCGCTCTACCGGGAGCCCCTCTCCCCACAGCACTACCGCGTCGCCGGCCTTATCCTGGGCCTGCGGTCCGAGGTCAACGCAGATCATATCCATCGCCACCCGGCCGACAATCGGCACTTCCCGGCCATTGACCAGTACCGGCGTGCCCGACGGTGCCGCACGCGGATAACCGTCGCCATAGCCCATCGCCACCACGCCGAGACGGGTATCGTGTTCGCTGATCCAGGTGCCGCCGTACCCGACGGGCTCCCCTGCTTTATGCTCGCGCACCGCAATCAGGCTGGACGTCAGGGTCATCACCGGCTGGCAGCCGAAATCTTTCCCGGTGGAGCGATCGTCCAGCGGCGACACGCCATACAGGATAATACCGGGGCGCACCCAGTCGTAATGCGATTGCGGCCACAGCAGAATGCCGCCCGAGGCGGCGATAGAGCGCAAGCCCGGCTTGCCTTCGGTAAAGGTGGTGAAGATGTCCAGCTGGCGTTCGGTGGCGCCGCAGGTCGGCTCATCGGCGCGCGCGAAGTGGCTCACCACGTTCACCGGCTGGCGGACGTTTTTACACTGGCTCAGACGCTGATAAAACGCCTCGGCTTCCTCCGGGCGCACCCCTAAGCGATGCATGCCGGTATCCAGCTTCATCCACACGGTCACCGGCTCGGGGAGATCGGCTTGCTCCAGCGCCGCCAGCTGTTCGGGGCTATGCACCGCCGTATGCAGGCGCTGGGCGGCGATCACCGCCAGGTCTTCCGCAGCAAAAAAGCCTTCCAGCAGGAGGATCGGCTGGGCGATGCCCCCCGCTCGCAGGCGCAGCGCCTCTTCCAGGCGGGCGACGCCAAAGGCGTCGGCGTCGGTCAGCGTTCGCGCGGTCTCGAGAAGACCGTGTCCGTAGGCGTTCGCTTTCACTACCGCAACCAGTTTGCTGGCGGGCGCCAGTTCACGCAGACGTTGCAGGTTGTGTCGCAGAGCGCGGCGGTTGATAACTACAGTTGCCGCTTGCATTTGAATTCCTTAATAAAAGAAGGCGGAAGGATTACTCATCATCATACTGAGGACCGGCATAATTATCGAAACGCGACCACTGGCCGTTAAAGGTCAGTCGCACGGTGCCGATCGGGCCGTTACGTTGTTTACCAATGATAATTTCCGCGATGCCTTTAAGATCGCTGTTCTCGTGATAGACCTCATCACGGTAAATGAACATGATTAAGTCGGCATCCTGTTCGATAGAGCCGGACTCACGCAGGTCGGAGTTGACCGGGCGCTTATCGGCGCGCTGCTCCAGCGAGCGGTTAAGCTGCGACAGCGCCACCACCGGCACCTGCAGCTCTTTCGCCAGCGCCTTCAGCGAGCGGGAGATTTCGGCAATCTCAAGGGTACGGTTGTCGGAGAGCGACGGCACGCGCATCAGCTGCAGGTAGTCGATCATAATCAGTCCGATGCCGCCGTGCTCGCGGGCGATACGACGCGCGCGGGAGCGCACCTCCGTCGGCGTCAGGCCGGAGGAGTCATCGATATAGATATTGCGCTTTTCCAGCAGGATGCCCATGGTGCCGGAGATCCGCGCCCAGTCTTCGTCGTCCAGTTGACCGGTACGAATGCGGGTCTGATCGACGCGCGACAGCGAGGCCAGAGAACGCATCATGATCTGTTCCGAGGGCATCTCGAGACTGAAGATTAATACCGGTTTGTCCTGCAGCATCGCCGCGTTTTCCACGAGGTTCATCGCGAAGGTCGTTTTACCCATCGATGGACGGGCGGCGACGATAATCAGATCCGACGGCTGCAGGCCGGCGGTCTTTTTGTTGAGGTCGTCGTAGCCGGTATTGACCCCGGTGACACCGTCATGGGGCTGCTGGAACAGCTGTTCGATACGGGCGACGGTGGCATCGAGGACATCGGCGATGTTCTTCGGCCCTTCGTCTTTGTTGGCCCGGCTTTCGGCGATTTTGAAAACCCGGGATTCGGCAAGGTCGAGCAGATCTTCGCTGGTTCGCCCCTGTGGGTCGAAGCCGGCTTCGGCGATCTCGTTGGCCACCGAAATCATTTCGCGCACCACCGCGCGTTCGCGCACGATGTCGGCATAGGCGCTGATGTTAGCCGCGCTGGGCGTGTTTTTGGACAGTTCGGCCAGATAGGCGAAGCCGCCCACGCTGTCCAGCTGCCCCTGACGCTCCAGCGACTCGGCGAGCGTAATCAGGTCAATCGGGCTGCCGGACTCCTGCAGGCGCGCCATCTCGGTAAAAATATGACGGTGCGGACGGGTATAAAAGTCGTCGGCAACGACGCGTTCGGCGACGTCGTCCCAGCGCTCGTTATCCAGCATTAAACCGCCCAACACCGACTGCTCCGCTTCAATCGAGTGCGGCGGGACTTTCAGCCCGGCGAGCTGCGGATCGCGTTCGCGGGTTTCTGTCTGTGGTTTGTTGAAGGGTTTATTTCCTGCCATAGCCTAACATTTCACCGATCCGGAAAAGAGCGTGACAGTATAGCGAGAAAGCCATTGCCGCTAAAGAACCCATTAAGCGTGGCAGGCCTGAGGCGGGTAAGAAAATCCGTCGCCGCCGGCGCAGGCTGTTAAGCTTACTGAATAATCTCGGAACAACACAGGAGCGAACATGGCAACACGCATCGAATTTTCGAAACACGGGGGACCGGAGGTGCTTCAGGCGGTTGAGTTCACGCCACGCGATCCCGCAGAACATGAGATTCAGGTCGAAAACAAAGCCATCGGCATCAACTATATCGACACCTATGTTCGCAGCGGCCTCTATCCGCCGCCGTCGCTGCCGAGCGGCCTGGGCACCGAGGCGGCCGGCATCGTCAGTAAAGTTGGCCATGGGGTCACGCATATTAAGGTAGGCGATCGGGTGGTGTACGCCCAGTCGGCGCTCGGCGCCTACAGCACGGTACACAATGTGCTGGCCGACAAAGCGGCGGTCCTGCCGGACGCTATCTCTTTCGAACAGGCCGCCGCGTCGTTCCTCAAAGGATTAACGGTCTGGTATCTGCTGCGCAAAACCTATGAAATTAAGCCTGATGAGATGTTCCTGTTTCACGCGGCCGCTGGCGGCGTGGGGCTGATAGCCTGTCAGTGGGCGAAAGCGCTGGGGGCGAAACTTATCGGTACCGTCGGCAGCGCGCAGAAAGCGCAGCGCGCCAAAGAGGCGGGCGCCTGGCAGGTGATTAACTATCGCGAGGAGTCTATCGTGGAGCGGCTCAAGGCGCTCACCGACGGTAAGAAAGTGGCCGTCGTCTACGACTCGGTGGGGAAAGATACCTGGGAGGCCTCTCTGGACTGCCTGCAGCGCCGCGGCCTGATGGTCAGCTTTGGTAACTCCTCCGGTCCGGTGACCGGCGTTAATCTGGGGATCCTGAATCAAAAAGGCTCCCTGTACGTCACTCGCCCATCGCTGCAGGGCTATATCACCAACCGGGAAGAACTGGAGGAAGCCTGCAGTGAATTGTTTTCGCTGATCGCCAGCGGGGTGATTAAAGTGGACGTGGCTGAAAGTCAGATCTATCCGCTGAGCGAAGCGCGGCGGGCGCATGAAGTTCTGGAGAGCCGGGTAACGCAGGGTTCGAGTTTGCTGCTGCCATAAGTTGGCGGAAGGGGCAAAAGTTTAGGGCTTCCACCTGGGAAGCCCTTACTTTTTTTTAGTTCGGCTGTATGTAGGGTACAGCGCGATGAATTCGTTAACGCGCTAATAGTGACAGATTTGCGCAGCAATGCCTACGCGGTTGTCTGCAAAATTGTTCAGGTTGTGACGCACCCCTCAATACCTTAGTAACGCCAACGGTTATTGTCGCGAAAAGCGTTTCCGTTCGGGGATTTCAGCGCCCGAATAATCCACGCCACCGCCACCGCCAGCAGCAGCCACGGCAGTAATTTGATCATCAAGGCGAACAACCCGCCGACGAACATCAGCGCCGTCGCCACCACGATTGCCGCGATAATCCCCAGCAGCGATACGCCGGTGACCAGCAGCATGACAAAAAATCCAATGACAAATAGCAGTTCCAGCATGGTTCTCTCCCCAAAGAATGAATACTTCACTCTGCAGGTATTACAAAAAGCATGCCAACCATAAACTTTTGACTTTAAAACAAAACGCCCCGCGACGGTGCGCGAGGCGTGGTCAATTTCACCAGGTTTTGGTCAGAAATTAACGTTTATCGGCCACCAGCTTCAGGGCATGCTCCAGCACCGCAATATCGGCGCCGGCTTTATGCGCATTTTCGCTCAGGTAGCGACGCCACTGGCGAGCGCCGGGGATCCCCTGAAACAGCCCCAGCATATGGCGGGTAATATGGCCCAGATAGGTGCCCTTGCTGAGCTCGCGCTCAATATAGGGGTACATGGCTCGCACCACCGCTACCGGATCGGCATCCGCGCCGGCGACGCCGAAAATTTCGCGGTCGACCGAGGCCAGAATGCCCGGGTTCTGATAGGCCTCACGCCCGACCATCACCCCATCCATATGCTCAAGCTGTACTCTGGCTTCGTCCAGCGATTTGATGCCGCCGTTGATCGCCATCGTAAGGTGGGGGAAATCGCGCTTCAGCTGCCAGACGCGGGGGTAATCCAGCGGCGGGATCTCGCGGTTCTCTTTTGGACTCAGGCCGGAGAGCCAGGCTTTGCGGGCGTGAATAATAAACATCTCACACTCGCCCTTGCCGGAGACCGTCTCAATGAAATCGCACAGAAACTCATAGCTGTCCTGGTCGTCAATGCCAATACGGGTTTTCACCGTGACCGGAATCGACACCACATCGCGCATCGCCTTGATGCAGTCGGCCACCAGTGGCGCATTGCCCATCAGGCAAGCGCCAAACATCCCGTTCTGCACGCGGTCGGAGGGGCAGCCGACGTTGAGGTTGATCTCATCATAGCCGCGCGCCTCGGCCAGCTTCGCGCACTGCGCCAGGGCCTGGGGATCGCTGCCGCCGAGCTGCAGAGCAACCGGGTGCTCTTCTTCGCTATAGGCCAGATAGTCCCCTTTGCCGTGAATAATCGCCCCGGTGGTCACCATTTCGGTATACAGCAGCGTATGCCGCGACAGCAGCCGCAGGAAGTAGCGGCAGTGTCGGTCGGTCCAGTCGAGCATCGGCGCGATGGAGAAGCGGTGAGCAGGGAAAACAGGTGACGTTGATTCAGGCATCATGGCGAATAAATAAGCATCCGGGTAAAAAGGGGCGCTACTATAGCATAAAGATACACCACAGGCGCATAGTGCGCCGCGCTTCGCCCCTCACCTGAAATGATTACTTTTTCCGCGGCTTGCCGTCGTGTGGACCGAAGAACTGCGGCGGATGGTCGACCCAACGATCCTGGCGCGTCGCGGCATAGCCGGGATTGAGCGGGTAATAAATGCGGTTGTACTTCTTGTTGGCCTCGCCCACCACCAGCAGACGAACTTCCTGCTCGGTGTTATTGAGAAAGGTGTGGCAGATGCCGGTACCAGCGGGAAAACCCACGCTGTCGCCGGGCTCCAGCTTCCAGAGATAGCCGTTTATCCACACTTCCGGATAGCCCTCCAGCACGTAGATGAACTCTTCCTCATCGCTCTCCGCGTGTGGATAAGAGGTGCGCCGCCCGGGCGGCAGCCGCTCGTGGTGGATCCCCAGCCGGTTGAGACGTAAACCTCGCCCCAGCGGCGCGCCGATTGAAAAACGCTCCGGGCTGTCGGGATAAGTAGCATCGTCGGGCCCTTCCAGTTCGCGCCAGTGGCGAATGCAATCAGGTCGTTTCATCGTTTTCTCCCGAAAATGAGACACTTCAGATATAGCATACCCAGGGTCGGGCGTGTTGTGATTAAATCGGACATGGCGGTTTTAGCGAGCGGCTATGGCGTAGTCTGCTCGAGAATAAGCGGCCAGCGCCCGGGACGGGCGCCGGTGCCGACAACCTGAAGTATGACCCGTATCACCTGCCGGCTCTCGGTGTTTTCTGAGGAACGTGATAAAGTAACAGATTCAAATTCACGCAATCCGAGGATGCTCATGGATAAGACCCCTTCGCAAGAGATGTTAGCGCATGCTGAAAAGCTTTGCGCACAGCGCGGCGTACGCCTGACTCCACAGCGTCTGGAAGTGTTGCGCCTGATGAGCCTGCAGCAAGGGGCAATCAGCGCCTACGATCTGCTGGACTTGCTACGTGAAAAAGAGCCGCAGGCGAAGCCGCCGACGGTTTACCGTGCGCTGGAGTTTTTACTCGAGCAGGGTTTTGTCCATAAGGTAGAGTCAACCAATAGCTATGTGCTGTGCCATCTGTTCGACCAGCCGACCCATAGCTCGGCCATGTTTATCTGCGACCGCTGCGGCGTGGTAAAAGAAGAAGCGGCGGAAGGGGTGGAAGATATCATGCATACGCTGGCGGCCCGCATGGGGTTTGCCCTGCGCCACAATGTGATAGAAGCTCACGGGCTTTGCGCGGGCTGCGTGGAAGTCGAAGCCTGCAGCACCCCGGGACACTGCCAGCACGATCATACTATTCAGCTCAAAAAGAAAGCCCGCTGAGCGGCTGCCGCAGCGGGAAAAAGGGTTAACGGCGCGTCCCTGCGCCATTCAGACAGGCACTAACACAAATGCTTCATTCTTCGGATCAAGGAACGCTACCAGCGATAGTCGTTCTTATGCTCCCAGTCTGAGACTTCTTTCTCAGCCTGATCTTTCTCATAGCCGTAACGCTCCTGAATTTTGCCGACCAGCTGGTCGCGCTTCCCTTCGATTACGGTCATATCATCATCGGTAAGTTTGCCCCACTGTTCCTTGGCTTTACCTTTAAACTGTTTCCAGTTACCGCCGATTTCGTCTTTATTCATAATAACGTCCTCATCATTCGGTGGGTTTACAGCCCGTTTTGTGCCGGACATGGTATTAACTATAGATGAGAATGCTGGCGTCGATTCGTTATTCGGAATTTTTAACCATCGCACCGCGGGATAACGCGAAGAGGATGTTCCCGGCTTGCGCCACGCTGAGCCGGGCTATTGAATCGCCCTGTAAACGTAGCGCGACCGGGGAAGGTCACGGCTAGCGGCAATGACGGGAGATGACTAACTAAACCATGTGCCGCGTCGCCAGTGACGACGCCAGATCAGCGCCAGCGACAGGCCGCGCAGGGCGAGGAACACCGCCAGCGCCAGCCACAGACCATGGTTGCCAAGCACCGGTAGCGTAAGCAGCGTCACGGCAAACCCCGCCGCGGCGACCGCCATACTGTTCCTCATCTCAGCGCCGCGCGTCGCGCCGATAAACATGCCGTCCAGCAGATAGCACCAAACGCCGACCACCGGCAGGATCGTCTGCCAGATCAGATAGCGATCGGCCAGCTGCTGCAGGGAAGGCAGTGAGGTTAACAACGCGATAATGTACTGCCCCGCCAGGCTGTAAATCAGGGCAAACGCCAGCGCCACCATGCCGGACTGCCGGCAGGCCGCCCGCCACACCTCCAGCAACTGGCTACCGTCGCGCGCGCCGTAAGCCTGGCCGGAGTGAGCCTCCACGGCATAGGCAAAGCCATCCAGCGCGTAGGCGGTAAAGGTCAGCATGGTCATCAGTACGGCGTTAACCGCCACGATGTCGCTGCCCAGACGGGCGCCGAATACGGTCAGCGCGCCAAAGCACAGCTGCAGCAGCAGCGAGCGCAGCATGATGTCCCGATTCAACGCCAATAAACGGCGCAGATCCCCGCGCCAGGCATTTTTCAGCATCGCCAGCGACACGCCGCGCAGCGTCAGCACCCGCTTCGCCATCAGCAGGCCAATAATGAGGGTGGCGTACTCCGCAGTGACCGTGGCCAGCGCCGCTCCCTGGACGTTCATCCGCAGGCCCATCACCAGCCACAGATCGAGCACAATATTCAACAGATTACCCACCACCAGCAGAATAACCGGCGCCCGGGCGTACTGGACGCCCAGCAGCCAGCCGAGCAGCACCAGGTTGGCCAGCGAGGCGGGGGCGCTGAGCCAGCGAATTTCGAGAAACCGTCTCGCCTGCTCAAGCACCGCCTCGCTGCCGCCGACAATATGCAGAGCGAGGTCAATTAGCGGCAGGCGAAGCAGGATAATCAGCACCCCGGCGCCCAGCGCCAGGGCCAGCGGCTGCACCAGCGCCCGCGCCAGGCGCTGCGGATCTTTGGCGCCCCAGGCCTGAGCGGTGAGCCCGGTGGTGCTCATGCGCAGGAACAGCAGCAGCATGAAGAGGAAACTGGTGGCCGTCGCCCCGACCGCTACGCCGCCGAGGTATACCGGGCTGTCCAGGTGGCCGATCACCGCCGTATCCACCAGCCCCAGCAGCGGGACGGTGATGTTGGAGAAAATCATAGGGAGGGCAAGACGCCACAGCGCTTTATCGGCAGCGTTGAGCAGCATGTTTGAGGACCTGATTGAGGAAAAACGTCGCAGCGTCACGCAACAGATGACGCTGCGCAGAGGCAGGCGCTACAGCCATTCTCCATTACGGATCACGCCAACGGCCAGACCCTCAATGGTAAAACTCTGCTGGCGCAGATCGACGACGATCGGGGAAAACTCGCTGTTTTCCGGCAACAGTTCAACGACATTGCCCTGCTTTTTCAGGCGCTTCACCGTCACTTCTTCATCGATACGCGCGACAACCACCTGGCCGTTACGCACATCCTGGGTTTTGTGGACCGCCAGCAAATCGCCATCCAGAATACCGATGTCTTTCATCGACATCCCACTGACGCGCAGCAGGAAATCGGCATTGGGCTTAAACATCGACGGGTCGACCTGATAGTGGCCTTCAATATGCTGCTGCGCCAGCAGCGGCTCACCGGCGGCGACGCGGCCGATCAGCGGCAGGCCTTGCTCTTCTTCCGTCAGCAGGCGAATACCGCGAGAAGCGCCGGAGACGATCTCGATCGCGCCTTTACGCGCCAGCGCTTTCAGGTGTTCTTCCGCCGCGTTTGGGGAACGGAACCCCAAGCGCTGAGCAATTTCCGCACGCGTCGGCGGCATGCCCGTCTGGCTGATATGATCCCTAATGAGATCAAACACCTCTTGCTGCCTGGTCGTTAACGCTTTCATTCCGCCCCCTGGGTGTATATACAGTTATGCTGTGAGTATATACAGCTAACGGTGATTTTGGAACCACATGGCACACAAAAATCGGCGGATTGTTCATATTTTGCGAGGGTTAGCGAAGAACGTTAGTGATAATGGCTCCACAGCAGCGTTCCCCAGGTGATCAGCGCGATGATAATCGCCAGCAGAACCGCCGCCGACCCCATATCTTTGGCGCGCCCTGAAAGCTCGTGAAAATCCGAGCCGATACGGTCCACAACCGCTTCAATCGCGCTGTTGAGAATTTCGACTATCATCACTAGCAGGACCGAGCCAATCAGCAATACGCGGGTGATGGCGTCGACGTCCAGCCAGCAGGCTACCGCGACGGCCACGATAGCGGCGACGCCTTCCTGACGAAACGCAGCCTCGTTGATCCACGCCGCGCGAAATCCTTTCCAGGAGTAACCTGCCGCCTTAATGATCCGGGTTAACCCGGTGGTATTATTGGCCATCACAAAACCTTTTTACGTAAATGACGTCGATGAGTGTGCGCGTTTGCCGCGTGGTAACGGAAATTTTGCCCACTTTCTGTTATTCTTGCCGCGCATTTGCATGATTAACCAGAGGCTTCACATCGTTTATGTCCGGCTGGCAACGAATTTACTATAAATTACTGAATTTACCATTACAGGTGCTGGTAAAAAGCAAGTCTATTCCGGCAGAGCCTGCCCAGGAATTAGGACTCGATACCTCGCGTCCGGTCATGTACGTCCTGCCCTATAATTCGAAGGCGGACCTGCTGACGCTGCGCGCCCAATGCCTGGCGCATGATTTACCTGACCCGCTTGAACCGCTGGAAATCGACGGCGCCCTGCTGCCGCGTTACGTATTCATCCACGGTGGGCCGCGCGTATTTACTTATTACACGCCAAAAGAAGAGTCCATCAAGCTGTTCCACGATTACCTCGATCTGCACCGCAACCATCCGGACCTCGATGTGCAAATGGTGCCGGTTTCGGTCATGTTCGGCCGTTCGCCGGGTCGCGAGAAAGGAGAAGTCAATCCGCCGCTGCGGATGCTGAACGGCATTCAGAAATTTTTCGCCGTCTCCTGGCTCGGCCGCGACAGTTTCGTGCGCTTCTCGCCGTCCGTTTCGCTGCGCCGCATGGCGGATGAGCACGGTACCGATAAGATCATCGCCCAGAAGCTGGCTCGCGTCGCTCGCATGCATTTTGCCCGCCAGCGGCTGGCCGCCGTTGGCCCGCGTCTGCCGGCCCGCCAGGATCTGTTTAATAAACTGCTGGCCTCGAAAGCGATTGCCCGCGCGGTGGAAGACGAAGCGCGCAGCAAGAAAATTTCGCACGAGAAGGCACAGCAGAACGCTATCGCGCTGATGGAAGAGATTGCGGCGAACTTCTCATACGAGATGATCCGCCTGACCGACCGCATTCTCGGCTTCACCTGGAACCGCCTGTACCAGGGTATCAACGTGCATAACGCCGAGCGCGTACGCCAGCTGGCGCACGACGGCCATGAAATTGTCTATGTCCCCTGCCACCGCAGCCACATGGACTATCTGCTGCTCTCCTACGTCCTGTACCATCAGGGGCTGGTCCCTCCGCATATCGCGGCGGGCATCAACCTAAACTTCTGGCCGGCCGGGCCGATCTTCCGCCGCCTCGGCGCCTTTTTTATTCGCCGCACCTTTAAGGGCAACAAACTCTATTCCACCGTGTTCCGCGAATACCTTGGCGAACTGTTCAGCCGCGGCTATTCCGTGGAGTATTTCGTCGAAGGCGGCCGCTCCCGTACCGGCCGCCTGCTCGATCCGAAGACCGGTACGCTGTCGATGACCATCCAGGCGATGCTGCGCGGCGGAACCCGACCGATCACCCTGGTGCCGATTTACATCGGCTATGAGCACGTGATGGAGGTAGGAACCTACGCCAAAGAGCTGCGCGGCGCCACTAAAGAGAAAGAGAGTCTGCCGCAGATGGTGCGCGGTTTAAGCAAGCTGCGCAACCTGGGCCAGGGTTACGTTAACTTCGGCGAACCGCTGCCGCTGATGACCTATCTTAACCAGCATGTGCCGGATTGGCGGGAAGCGATCGACCCGATCGAAGCGGTTCGCCCCTCCTGGCTGACGCCGACGGTGAATAGCATCGCCGCTGACCTGATGGTGCGCATCAATAACGCCGGCGCGGCCAACGCCATGAACCTGTGCTGTACGGCGCTACTGGCCTCCCGCCAGCGTTCGCTGACCCGTGAGCAGCTCACCCAGCAGTTAGAGTGCTACCTCGCGCTGCTGCGCAATGTGCCCTATTCTCCGGATGCGACCGCCCCATCCGCTTCGGCCAGCGAGCTCATCGATCATGCACTGCAGATGAACAAGTTCGAAGTGGAGAAGGACACCATTGGCGACATCATCATCCTGCCGCGCGAGCAGGCGGTGCTGATGACCTACTATCGCAACAATATCGCCCATATGCTGGTGATGCCGTCGCTGTTAGCCGCTCTGGTGACTCAGCATCGTCATCTCAGCCGCGCCGAAGTGCTGCGTCATGTGGAAACACTCTATCCGTTCCTCAAGGCCGAGCTGTTCCTGCGCTGGGAAAAAGCGGAGCTGGCCGGAGTGGTGGATGCGCTGATTGCCGAGATGCTGCGTCAGGAGCTGATCGTCGTCGATGGCGATGTCATGAGCCTCAACCCGTCGCACTCTCGCTCCCTGCAGCTGCTGGCCGCTGGCGCCCGCGAGACGCTGCAGCGCTATGCCATCACCTTCTGGCTGCTGAGCGCTAACCCGGCGATCAACCGCAGCTCGCTGGAAAAAGAGAGTCGCACCGTGGCCCAGCGTCTGTCGGTGCTACACGGCATCAATGCGCCGGAGTTCTTCGACAAAGCGGTGTTCAGCACCCTGGTGTTGACCCTGCGCGATGAAGGCTATATCAGCGACACCGGCGACGCCGAGCCGGAAGAGACCCTGAAGGTTTATCGGATGCTGGCGGATTTGATTACGTCGGATGTCCGACTGACCATTGAGAGCGTCACGCAGGACGACGCGTAACGCGGCGTTTGCTGCCTCCCGGAATGCCGGGGGGCAGCGGACAGGAGGTTACAGATAGCTCATCGCCAGGCCGAGGAACAGCACCAGCCCGACGTAGTTATTGTTCATAAACGCTTTGAAGCAGTTATCGCGGTCGCGATTGAAGATAAGCTTCTGCTGCCAGCCAAACAGACCCGCCGCCACGAACAGCGACCAGTAATATTCCCAGCCCAGCCCATTCAGCCAACCCACCGCGCCCATCAGCGCCAGTACGGCCACCTGCAGGATACCGATAATCAGACGATCGTTTTCGCCAAACAGGATCGCCGTCGACTTGATGCCGATCTTAACGTCGTCATCGCGATCCACCATCGCATACTGGGTATCGTAGGCCACCGCCCACAGAATATTGGCGAGGAACATCAGCCAGCAGCTCAGCGGCAGCGATTCGCTGACGGCCGAGAAGGCCATCGGGATCGACCAGCCAAAGGCCGCGCCCAGCACCACCTGCGGCAGATGAGTGTAGCGCTTCATAAACGGATAGACCCACGCCAGCGCCAGCGCCGCCACCGACAGCAGAATGGTCATGGTGTTGAGGGTGAGCACCAACAGGAAAGAGAGCAGCACCAGCACGATAAACAGCGTTCGCGCCTCTTTCTCGGTAACATCGCCGCTCGGCAGCGGACGGCGGGCGGTACGCTTTACGTGACCATCAAATTTTCGGTCGGCATAGTCATTCACCACGCAGCCGGCGGCGCGCATCAGCCAGACGCCGGCGACGAATACCGCCAGGATCCACAGCGGCGGGACGCCCGGCGAGGCCACCCATAGCGCCCACAGCGTCGGCCACAGCAGCAGCAAAGCGCCGATCGGTTTGTCAGTGCGCATCAGGCGATGAAACGCCAACAGCTTATTCTGCGACAAACTCCACTCCATTTTTTCTTCCTCTTAGTACAACGGCGACGCAGGCAAAAAAAGCTCGGTCAGCAGCAGGGGTTTGCCGCTCAGCCGCAGGCGGGAACGACGCCCCCACAGCGCTGCATCGCGACCAATTTCAATAAAATCGCGGGTTAATGTCGACGACGTAAACAGGTATCGGCCCAGCGGAGTTTGCCCGAGCTGCTGTAGCGCCAGCTCCGGACCACACAGCGTCGACTCCGGCGCCACCGTGCGCCCGGCCAGCCAGGGCTCGCCATCGGCATTGAGTATAATCTCCCGCAGCCAGTAGCGCGGCTCGTCGGGCAGCAGCGCCGCTTCGTCAGTCAGCGCGTCACGGCCGATATACCCTTCGTTAACCAGGGTCACGGTGACCTGCTTTCCTTGTTGTTCAAAGCGCTGGGTCATTGAGTCCTCCAGCAGCAGCCAGTCACTTAGCGGCGGCGGCAGGGATGGCATAACGGCAAAATAGCGCAGCGCACGCAGTCGCGTAAGCGCAGGATGGGACATGCCTGATTCTCCGGTACATAACATGAAAGCATTGTATCGCAGAATAGGCGGTTGGTGGCGGGCAAACGTCAATATACGATCATTCACGCAACAGCCATGCAACAGGCTGCCGCGCGTGCAAAAAAAGGTGCATCCCGGAGGATGCACCTAAAGGCTGTGCCTAAACATCAGCATTGTGGGGAGACGATTACCCCTTGCCTTTTACACTGCTGATAAAGGTGGAACGAGCGGATTTCGAGCCGAGGCGCTCAGCTTCGTTCATCAATTTCAGGGCTTTGTCGATGTCACCTTGTTTCACCGCCTGCTTAATACCATTGTTGAAGTAGGTTTCGGTATCGCTGAGCATCGGTTCGCTTTTGGCGGCCGGCGCCGCGGCGGCGGCTGGCGCGGCTACCGGCGCCGCGGTGTTGCCGACGGTTACCGGACCCGGGCCGGAGGAGCCGAACAGCGGCCCCACCAGCACGCTGGAAGTGCTATTAGTTTTCACTTTCAGCTTCAGCACGCCATCGGTGGTATGTTTAGCGATCGGATCCGGGATATCCGGGGCCGCATTGCCAGCGCCTTTGGCATAGGCTTTCGCCGGATCCAGCAGGGTCGTGGTCTGCTGGAGATCTTTTTCAGTGGTAAACACCAGCACATAGAGCTTTTGCTGGCCCAGCGCCGGGGTCAGGCGCATCACGCCGCCCAGGCGGTCAGCGGTCATCACGCCCGGCTGCTGATAGGTAAAGTAATTGCTGGGGAAGAACGCCGCGGGCGTCATGTTCTGGTCGAGAATCAGCACGTTCGGCGCAAAAATCTGCTTATGTTTGTTCAGTTCGCTGTCGAGCGTCAGGGTCAGCTCACCGATATTGGCCGGCACGCTCCAGGCGGCGACCGGTCCGACGATCCCCGGGACATCCAGGCGTTGACCGCCGGTGGTTAAATCAACGCTCTGCGTCTTTGATTGATCGGCAGGCGTCCAGATCAGCTGCTGCAGCGCGCTGGCTGGAATAGCCGGCGCGGCGCTGGTGTTCTGCGGTACAAAGTTAACATCGGCAAGGCTCATCCCCGGCACGCATGCCAACATCCCTGCGGATAAACACAGAGCGACGAGAGTTTTCTTCATTTTCATTCTTCTCACCTTGGATAGCATCGGTTTAGCGGTAGCCAGGCAATAGCGCGCTAACCCTGAATAATCAGGAGGGGCTGACGCCCCTCCCAGGTTACACCCGTCCTGCGGACGGTATTACCACCACACTTCCATCTGGGCACCGAAGGTAACTTCGCTGTCGTCACCGCGGCTGGAGGTGAAAGCGCCGCTTCCGCTGCTGTCTTTCGTCTGCAGACCGGAGGTGTTGCTGTAGCCCCAGTTTTCATCCCACTTCGCGTAGGTTGCGAAGATACGGATAGCCGGACGAGACCAGACGCTGTTGCCTGCCTGCCACTGTTGAGCCAGAGTAATTTTGTACTGGTTGTTGTTTTCGCTGGTACGCTGGGATTTCACGTTGTCGTAACCGATTTCCAGCTGGGTGCTCATGATCGGCGTCCATTTGTACATCGGACGGACACCCACGGTGTACCAGGTAGAACCGTTCTTGCTGTCCAGATCCACGTCCTGGTACATTGCCACGTACATCAGGCCCCAGTCATCGTTGAAGTCCATCGCGCCGTGATCCAGAACGCGGATCATGCTGCCGTTGTTATCGATGCTGGTCCCCTGAGAGTGGCCGCTGTTCCAGGAGGTCATTGCGTCAGTGGCGTACTGAACCACAAACTTGTTGAAGCCGCCCCAGATAGACTGAGTATGTTCACCGGTCCACATCCAGCCGTCTTTCGACGCGCCGTCTTCCAGGCGATAGTCATCCTGCGGGTTAGCACGGCCGTAATCGACCCCTAACTCCAGCACGCCGCCCGGGTTGGTTTCCAGACCCGCCAGACGGATATCAAAGACGTCGTTGGCAGTTTTCGCAGCATATTTTTTGGTGTCATCGCTGGAGAAAGTATAAGAGCCGCCGCTTTCTGAGTTACGGGTAGCGGCCAGAGAGAGCTTACCGAAGCCAAGGTCAACGTTTTCCAGACCTGCACCCGGGCCGGAGATATCCCAGTAGTAGAAGTCGATCATGTGAACGTCATGACGCTGATAGAAGCGTTTACCCGCCCACAGCGTGGAGCCCGGCAGCCAGTCGATCAGGTTTTTACCCTGGATGTTGGCTTCACGGAACGCCGGAGAGGTGCTTTCCCAGTCATCTTCCTGATTCACGGAATAGGCAACGTTAGTATCGAAATAAAAACTCTTATCCCCTTCCTTCCACAGCTCCTGGCCCAGCTTCAGTTCCGCATAGGTTTCACATTCGTTACCAAGACGGTATTTACTTTGAGCGCCGGTTGCTTTGAAGCACTGTTGCTCGCCGCCGCTGCCGGTCCAGCCAATGCCGGAACGCGCGTAGCCATGGAAATCGACAGCCAGCGCCTGAGCAGACATCACGCCTGCTGCGACGGCGACCGCCAGAGGAAGTTTGCGCAGAGTAATCATCATTCTATCTCCTGAGATCATTGCTTTTCTTTGCACGCTTCGCCGGTATATCGCCAGCCGGGTTCGCGCTTTTTTAATGGGAAGCCTTACACGCCCGGCTCTTTATGCAGCCGACGACAAGCGGTGCCATCCTCACGGAATAAATGGCAACGTTCTGGCGGCAAACCGATAGCGAATGTGGCTCCCTCTTCTACCAACACCACGTCGTTCTGGCGGTAAACCAGGTTCTGACGGATGGCGGGGATCTGGATATGAATTTGCGTTTCGTGACCGAGCTGTTCGACGACCTGGACCTCGCCTTCAAGGGTTACATCGGCGATATCGCTGGGCAGTAAATGCTCCGGTCGAATACCTAAGGACATATTGGCGCCCGCCTGCACGTTGGCGCTGTCCACCGGTAGCCAGATTTGCTGACGGTTCGGCAGTTCAACCTGCACCTGATCGATAGCCGTCGCGGTGACTTTGACCGGCAGGAAGTTCATCTTCGGTGAACCAATGAAGCCGGCAACGAAGCGGTCAGCCGGATAGTGATAGAGCTCCAGCGGTTTCCCAACCTGCGCCACACGGCCGGCGTCGAGGACCACGATCTTGTCGGCGAGGGTCATCGCTTCCACCTGATCGTGGGTGACATAGATCATGGTGCGGCCCAGTCGCTTATGCAGACGGGAGATTTCGATACGCATCTGGACGCGCAGGGCGGCATCGAGGTTGGAAAGCGGCTCATCCAGCAGGAAAACGCTTGGCTCTGCCACCAGCGTACGACCAATCGCCACGCGCTGGCGCTGACCGCCGGAGAGGGCTTTCGGTTTACGCTCCAGCAGATGGGCCAGCTGCAGCACTTCCGCAACCTGAGTCACCCGCTGGTTAATCAGATCTTTTTTCGCGCCGGCCAGCTTCAGGCCAAACGACATATTTTCCGCAACGGAAAGGTGGGGATAGAGTGCATAAGACTGGAATACCATCCCAACGCCGCGTTCTGCCGGTGGGATCTCGTTCATGCGGGTGTCACCGATAAACAGGTCCCCGCTGGTAATAGTTTCTAACCCGGCAATCATACGCAGCAGGGTAGATTTGCCGCAGCCCGATGGCCCGACAAACACGACGAATTCCCCTTCGTGGATATCGAGATTGATATCTTTCGATACCACCACGTCACCCCAGGCTTTCGTTACATTTCGCAGCTGTACGCTCGCCATGCCCTTCTCCCTTCGTTACAACCTGTCACTAACAGTCACATTCAAGATGGGTCGACTATGCGGCATTCATTACGCAGGCAAATCCTCCACCCCCCGGCTTTTTTATGGGGGAGGAGATGGGAGGATGAGAGATTGGCTCTCGCCGCGGGGGATGGCGGGCGGAGCGTGATTTCGTGATGGAGGCGACAAAATTGGGCGCTTTTTTCTGTGCTCCAGGACGCAATACGGCCGTTTTTGCAATGGAGATCACACAACCAGCGGGTGGGGCGTAGACCTGGGGAGGATGGAAAGGGGTTGTTAAAAAAGGAAACTCATCATCGTTAAGCCACCGAAGTGTATCCACGAGTACAACACCAAAAAGGACGGGTATATGAAAATCAAAACTGGCGCTCGCATCCTCGCGCTGTCGGCACTGACCACGATGATGTTTTCCGCCTCTGCCCTCGCAAAAATTGAAGAAGGTAAGCTGGTTATCTGGATTAACGGCGACAAAGGCTACAACGGCCTCGCTGAAGTGGGTAAAAAGTTTGAAAAAGACACCGGCATTAAAGTTTCCGTAGAACACCCGGACAAGCTGGAAGAGAAATTCCCGCAGGTTGCGGCGACCGGCGACGGCCCGGACATCATCTTCTGGGCGCATGACCGTTTCGGCGGCTACGCGCAGTCGGGCCTGCTGGCGGAAATCACCCCGGACAAAGCGTTCCAGGACAAACTCTATCCGTTCACCTGGGATGCGGTTCGCTATAACGGCAAACTGATCGCCTACCCGATCGCAGTCGAAGCCCTGTCCCTGATTTACAACAAAGACCTGGTGCCGAACCCGCCGAAGACCTGGGAAGAGATCCCGGCGCTGGATAAAGAACTGAAAGCGAAAGGTAAGAGCGCGCTGATGTTCAACCTGCAGGAACCGTACTTCACCTGGCCGCTGATCGCTGCCGACGGCGGATACGCGTTCAAGTTTGAAAACGGCAAGTACGATGTGAAAGACGTCGGCGTGGACAGCGCAGGCGCGAAAGCGGGCCTGACCTTCCTGGTTGACCTGATCAAGAACAAGCACATGAATGCCGACACCGACTACTCCATCGCGGAAGCGGCCTTCAACAAAGGCGAAACCGCGATGACCATCAACGGTCCGTGGGCGTGGTCTAACATCGATAAGAGCAAGGTTAACTACGGCGTGACCCTGCTGCCAACCTTTAAAGGCAAACCATCGAAGCCGTTCGTTGGCGTGCTGAGCGCGGGGATCAACGCCGCCAGCCCGAACAAAGAGCTGGCCAAAGAGTTCCTCGAAAACTACCTGATGACCGATCAGGGTCTGGAAGCCGTTAACAACGACAAACCGCTGGGTGCCGTGGCGCTGAAATCCTTCCAGGAAAAACTGGAAAAAGATCCGCGCATCGCTGCCACCATGGCGAACGCCCAGAAAGGCGAAATCATGCCTAACATCCCGCAGATGTCTGCCTTCTGGTATGCCGTTCGTACCGCGGTTATCAACGCCGCCAGCGGTCGCCAGACTGTCGATGCTGCGCTGAAAGATGCACAGAGCCGTATCACTAAGTAAGAAAACGGCGGGTGGCGCGTGCGCCTACCCGCCCTACCACTACGGCTCGGACCGTAGGTCAGGTAAGCGAAGCGCCACCTGACAAATAAGTTTTCACCGCTGTAGAGGATGATCCCCATGGATGCCGTTAAAAAGAGACACTGGTGGCAAAGCCCGCAACTCACATGGTCTGTGATTGGCTTACTGTGCCTGCTGGTGGGTTACCTTGTTGTTTTGATGTACGCCCAGGGGGAGTACCTGTTCGCCATCATGACGCTGATTTTAAGCTCAGTTGGCCTGTATATTTTCGCTAATCGCAAGGCTTATGCCTGGCGCTATGTTTATCCCGGCCTCGCCGGCATGGGCCTGTTTGTCCTGTTTCCGCTGATCTGCACTATCGCTATCGCGTTTACCAACTACAGCAGCACCAACCAGCTGACCTTTGAGCGTGCGCAGCAGGTGCTGATGGATCGTTCCTTCCAGGCCGGCAAAGCCTATAATTTCACGCTGATCCCGGCGGGTGACGAGTGGAGGCTGGCGCTGACCGACGGCGAAAGCGGTAAAAACTATCTTTCTGACGCCTTTAAATTTGGCGGCGAGCAGAAGCTGGCGTTAAAAGAAACCGACGCCCTGCCGGAAGGCGAGCGCGCCAACCTGCGCGTGATTACCCAGAATCGCACCGCGCTGAACCAGCTGACCGCTGTGCTGCCGGATGACAGCAAAGTCATCATGAGCTCCCTGCGCCAGTTCTCCGGTACCCAGCCTCTGTATACCCTCGGCGAAGACGGGGTACTGACCAACAATCAGACCCACGTTAAATACCGCCCGAACAACGACGTCGGCTTCTACCAGTCAATTAACGCCGACGGCAGCTGGGGCAATGAGAAGCTGAGCCCGGGCTACACTGTGACTATCGGCTGGGACAACTTTACTCGCGTCTTCCACGATGAAGGCATTCAGAAACCGTTCTTCGCGATCTTCGTCTGGACGGTGGTGTTCTCGGTGCTGACCGTGGTGCTGACCGTCGCGGTGGGGATGATCCTCGCCTGCCTGGTGCAGTGGGAAGCGCTGAAAGGCAAAGCGATTTATCGCGTCCTGCTGATTCTGCCGTACGCCGTACCGTCGTTTATTTCGATTCTGATTTTCAAAGGGCTGTTCAACCAGAGCTTTGGTGAAATCAACATGATGCTCAGCACGCTGTTCGGCATTAAGCCGGCATGGTTTAGCGACCCGACCACCGCGCGCACCATGATCATCATCGTCAACACCTGGCTGGGCTACCCGTACATGATGATCCTGTGCATGGGGCTGCTGAAGGCGATTCCGGACGATCTGTACGAAGCGTCGGCAATGGATGGCGCCGGCCCGTTCCAGAACTTCTTTAAAATTACCTTCCCGCTGCTGATTAAGCCGCTAACGCCGCTGATGATCGCCAGCTTCGCCTTTAACTTTAACAACTTCGTCCTGATTCAATTGTTGACCAACGGCGGTCCGGACCGTCTCGGCACCACCACCCCGGCCGGTTATACCGACCTGCTGGTGAGCTACACCTATCGCATCGCCTTTGAAGGCGGCGGCGGTCAGGACTTCGGCCTGGCGGCGGCTATCGCAACGCTTATCTTCCTGCTGGTTGGCGCGTTAGCGATTGTGAATCTGAAAGCCACGCGCATGAAGTTTGATTAAGGGAGATAACGATAATGGCTATGGTCCAACCCAAATCGCAGAAGCTACGTTTATTTACCACGCATCTCCTGCTACTGATTTTTATCGCCGCGATTATGTTTCCGCTGCTGATGGTTATCGCCATCTCGCTGCGCGAGGGTAACTTCGCCACCGGCAGCCTGATCCCGGATACCATCTCCTGGGAGCACTGGCGTCTGGCGTTAGGCTTCAGCGTCGAACACGCCGATGGCCGCGTCACGCCGCCGCCGTTCCCGGTCCTGCTGTGGCTGTGGAACTCGATTAAGGTCGCCGGGATCACCGCGATCGGTATCGTCGCTCTCTCCACCACCTGCGCTTACGCTTTCGCCCGTATGCGCTTCCCGGGGAAAGCGACCCTGCTGAAAGGGATGCTGATTTTCCAGATGTTCCCGGCGGTGCTGTCGCTGGTTGCCCTGTACGCGTTGTTTGACCGCCTGGGCCAGTACATCCCGTTCGTCGGCCTCAACACCCACGGCGGCGTCATCTTTGCCTACATGGGCGGTATCGCGCTGCACGTCTGGACGATTAAAGGCTACTTCGAAACCATCGATGGCTCGCTGGAAGAAGCGGCGGCGCTGGATGGCGCGACCCCATGGCAGGCTTTCCGCCTCGTGCTGCTGCCGCTGTCGGTGCCGATTCTGGCAGTCGTGTTTATTCTGTCGTTCATCGCGGCCATCACCGAAGTGCCGGTCGCCTCGCTGCTGCTGCGCGATGTGAACAGCTATACCCTGGCGGTAGGTATGCAACAGTATCTCAACCCGCAGAACTATCTGTGGGGCGACTTTGCCGCCGCGGCGGTGCTCTCCGCCATTCCGATCACGGTTGTCTTCCTGCTGGCGCAGCGCTGGCTGGTTAATGGCCTGACGGCGGGTGGAGTGAAAGGTTAATTTTTTTGTAACACCGGCCCCAAATTTCAGAGGAGGGCCGACGGTCTAGCCGCAATACACGACCCCAACCGGGTATTGTCGCCGTCGCCCTCAGCTGAAAAAGTAAGGTCAATGCCACTGCTATCCTCAACTGGACCCTACATAAATTCTATTTGTGACTGTTGGTCAGCGGCCCTGGAGGCCGCTTTTTTTTATTCGCGTTTCAGGCGATTGGAGTTACACAGCCAGAGCGTAATCACCAGGATCAGGATCGCCGCGGAGTAAATGAGCACCGCCAGCGGCGACTCATGATCGACGATAATAAGCCGCACAATTGCGGTAATACCGATATAGACGAAATAGCGCAGTGGAAAGTGAAAACCGGATTCAAAATATTTAACAATCAGCGCGATAAACTCAAAGTAGAGAAAATAGACCACCAGCCCTTCGACCAGCTTGTACTTACTCACCGGCTCCGGCGTAAACAGTACGTGCGCCAGATGCAGGGTCTCCTTTCCCAGGAACACCACCAGAATAATTCCCAGGCACAGCAGTGCCAGATTCAGCACGGCCTGCATGGCCTTCGCAACGAAATTAACCAGCGGACGATATACCGACGGCATAGTGACACCTCAAATGCATGAACGTTGTCGATCTGTATAGCGCAAAAGTGTGATCCAGATCTACCTATGATTCCTTCGTCTTACGCTATCTCCGGGCTATTGATTCGAAAAGTACGAACAAGAGAAAATTGTCCTTCCAGCAACGCTGTGAGCAGATTAACAAAATCATCCGTTACGCTTAGAACGAATCAACCCAACTAACTGAAATATAAAAAGTTTACTTTTTGAAACAGGTGTATCTTAAAACCTCCCATAAGATAAAATTTTTCTCCAAACCACAGTATTTTTATGGTTATTAGGGTAAGTTTTTTCTTATCTTTTGTCTTAGCATTATCGCAGCTGAATAAAATTTAATTTTGGACATTAAATCATTATGAACACCGATAACGCTTCCCTGTACGTAAAATGGCTCAAACAAGAGGTCGCCCCGGCTTTAGGTTGTACTGAACCCGTCGCTATTTCCTTCGCGGCCGCCTACGCCGCACAATATCTGGATCAGCCTTGCACTAAAATTAGCGGTTTTATTTCCGCCAATCTTTATAAAAACGCGATGGGCGTCACCATACCCGGCACCACCGTTTGCGGTGTACCGCTGGCAGCCGCAATTGGCGCATTTGGCGGCGACCCGCAAAAGGGATTAAAAACGCTGGAAGATATCACTCCGCGACACGTTGAAATGGCGCAGAAGCTGATCGCCAATAACGCCGTTGATATTGCCGTCGAAGAGACCCCGGATTTTATTCATCTCGATTTAACCCTCTCTGCTGGCGAGAATTGCTGTCGTGTCGTGGTCAAAGGAACCCACACCAACGTGGTCGAACTTTATATTAATGGCCAGCCGCAGCCATTAAGCGAAAAACAGAATACGCACACCCAGCGCGAAACGCTGCCCACTTTCTCGCTACAACAGGCTTACGAATTTATTAATCGCGTCGACTTTAATGATATTCGCTTTATTCTCGACGCCGCGCGCTTAAACTCCGCGCTGGCGGCAGAAGGCAAAACAAAAAAATATGGCCTGAACATTAACGGTACCTTTTCTGACGCAGTGAAAAACGGCCTGATGAGCAACGATCTGTTAAGCAAGGTGATCATCAACACCGTCGCCGCTTCAGATGCCCGCATGGGCGGCGCGCCGGTGGTAGCGATGTCAAACTTCGGCTCAGGCAATCAGGGCATTACAGCAACCATGCCGGTAGTGGTGGTTGCAGAGCATCTTGGCGTCGATGAAGAGACCCTGGCTCGCGCTTTGTCTCTCTCTCATCTCACCGCCATCTCAATTCATTCTCGTTATACGCGCTTATCTGCGCTATGCGCAGCCTCAACCGCCGCTATGGGCGCCGCCGCCGGTATGGCCTGGCTGTTTACCCGCGACATCAACACCATTAATACCGCGATTATTAATATGGTCAGCGATATTACCGGCATGATTTGTGATGGCGCTTCCAACAGCTGCGCGATGAAAGTCTCGTCAGTGGTATCCAGCGCCTTTAAGGCGGTACTAATGGCCATGCAAAATAGCTGCGCTGGCGCCAATGACGGTATTGTCTGCGCTGATGTTGAGCAAACCATTAATAACTTATGCCGTCTGGTGATTAAACCAATGACTCTCACCGATAAAGAAATTATCAGCATTATGGTCGCTAAATAATACCATTTCACGGGCCTGAAAGAGCAGGCCCCGATTAACGTACTCTACCCACACTATTATTTATAAATTAGCAGGTATAGCAGATGAATAAAAAAGTCATCTTCCGCGGCGCCAGCGCTATTATGCCCCTATGCATCGGCGACTTTCCATTTTCATTTATTGTCGGCGCATTAAGCGTTAGCGCGGGCATGAGCGTCTGGCAGAGTACGGCGTGGTCGGCGATCGTCATTGCCGGCTCGGCGCAAATGCTGGCACTGAATATGTTAAAAACCGGCGCCACGCTCGGCGTGATTATTTTCACCACATTAATTATCAATCTTCGCCACGTGCTGTATAGCGCCTCTATTTCCGGCACCGTGCGCGAAGCTTCATTCTTTAAAAAATGCTTTATGTCCTATGCGCTCACCGACGAGGTGTATGCCACCACCGTCAAAGAGATGGAAGGAAATAAAAAGGAAAAATATCTGTTTTATGGTTCGGCGATGATTACCTTCTGGGCGATTTGGGTGCTGGCTGATTTTCTTGGCGCGCTGGTCGGCGCCTCGTTTCCCCACATTGAGAAATACGGTCTCGATTTCGCCATGGTCGCCGCCTTTATCGCCATCGTGGTGCCGCAAATTAAAAGCCAGGCCTGCACCGTCGCCGCGGTTGTAGCCGCCGTTTCCGGCGTGCTGTTAGTGGTCCTACCCTATTCGCTGGGTATCGTCGTCGCCTCAGTGCTTGGCGTCCTCGCCGGCCTGTGCGTCGACCTGGCGGAAGAGCGCAAGCAGATGGCAAAAACCGAATCCGATATGCCGTTAGTGGAGGCGATGGAAAATGAGTAATAGCTATTTTATCGCGCTGACGCTGGGCATGGCCGCGGTGACTTTTCTCATCCGTTTCTCGTTTATCGGCCTGGCCGGCAAGATCCAGATGTCCGAGCGGGTGACCAAAACGCTACGCTTCGTGCCGGTCACCGTTCTGCCGGCCATCATCACCATTCAGATCCTGAGCGTGAATTCCAGCATGGAGTTCGACTTAAAAAATCCGAAGGTGATCGCCGCCATCATCTGCACGCTCGCCAGCTTCCGTTTAGGCCTGGTATGGGTGGTAGTGAGCGGCGTCGGCTCGCTGGTGTTGTTAAATTATTTTATGTAACCGTTTGAAGGATAAACCGTATGATTATTACCACCGCTGACGCGCCTGCCGCTATCGGCCCGTACGTGCAGGGCGTCAATCTCGGCGCGATGACCATCACCTCTGGTCAGCTGCCGATTAATCCGCTGGACGGCACCATGCCAGGCGATATCGCCGAACAGGCGCGCCAGTCGCTGGAGAACGTGAAAGCCATCGTCGAAGCCGCCGGACTCACGGTCGGGCAGATCGTTAAAACTACGGTGTTTGTCAAAGACCTGGCGGATTTTGCCGCCATCAATGCCGCCTACGAGGCCTTCTTTATCGAACACCAGGCGGCCTTTCCGGCGCGCTCCTGTGTGGAGGTAGCAAGGTTACCGAAAGATGCCGGCGTCGAAATCGAAGCGATCGCTTTCGCCCGCTAACCCCCAGGCTGGAGAGAGCGCCTCCAGCCTTCTCCCACCGATTTTTGTCGTTCCACATTGTTCACTTTACAGGCAATATAGCCGCAGAACGACGCGAGGAACGCAGCATGTTAACTATTCGACAGGCATGTCCCGAGGACGCGCCCCAGCTTAGCGCGATGGGCTATGCCAGCTATCATCACCACTTTGCTCATCTCTGGCGCGATGCCGATGAACTGGCGTTATTTCTTAAGCAAGAATATGCCGAAGATGCGCTACGTCGGAGTCTTGCGGATGCGACCCAACACTGGCTCATCGCCGAAGCCCCCTCTCCTGTTGGTTTCGCTAAATATAGCTATCAGCAGCGAATGGCTGACGACGGCAAGATTGGTACGCTGCTGCATAAGCTCTACCTGATGCCGGGGAAGACTGGCCACCGCTACGGCGAGCATATTTTTCACGCCGTCGAGACGCGAGCAAAAACGGCCGGTGAAAGCTGGCTGTGGCTGGAAGTACTCGCCGCGAATCCCGCCGCGCGCCGTTTTTACGAACGCCAGGGGATGCAGCACATCAGAGACACGACTTTCCACTCCGCCAGCCAGCAAAGCACCTTACATATTCTGGCCAAACCTATTTGAGAGGAACTATGCCTGAGCTTCGTGATACCGGCGTACGTAACGTCGTTTGTGGGGAAAATGTCGTTATTTACCAGCCCGCCAACCTCTATGATTGCCAGCTCGGCGATAACGTCTTCGTCGGGCCGTTCGTTGAGATCCAGGGGAATACCCGCATCGGCGCGAACAGTAAAATTCAGTCCCATACCTTTATCTGCGAGTACGTCACCATCGGCCAGCGCTGCTTTATCGGTCACGGCGTGATGTTTGCCAACGACCTGTTTCGCGAGGGTAAACCAAACGCCGACCGCGCCAGCTGGGGGCGGATCGAGATTGGCGATGACGTGTCGATCGGCAGCGGCGCCACGATTCTGGCCGTCAGCATCTGCGATGGGGTGGTGATAGGCGCGGGCAGCGTGGTAACGAAGTCCATTACCGAGAAAGGCGTGTGGGCGGGGAATCCGGCGAGGCTGCTGCGGCGGCTATAAATAAAAATGCCGACCAAAGGGTCGGCATTCCGTCTTAGCTGCGCAAGCGTTATGCGCGCCAGGCTTTATAACGGTTAATCAGGCCGTTAGTAGAGCTGTCGTGGCTGCTAACTTCGCTGCCGTCTTTCAGCTCCGGCAGGATGCGGTTAGCCAGCTGTTTGCCCAGCTCAACGCCCCACTGGTCAAAGGTGAAGATGTTGAGGATCGCGCCCTGGGTGAAGATTTTGTGCTCGTACAGGGCAATCAGCGCCCCGAGGCTGAACGGGGTGATCTCACGCAGCAGGATGGAGTTAGTCGGGCGGTTACCTTCGAACACTTTGAACGGCACCACGTGCTCCAGGGTCGCCGGGTCTTTACCCTGATCGCGATATTCCTGCTCAACCACTTCGCGGGATTTACCAAAGGCCAGGGCCTCGGTCTGGGCGAAGAAGTTAGACAGCAGTTTCTGATGGTGGTCAGACAGCGGGTTGTGGGTGATAGCCGGAGCGATGAAATCGCACGGTACCATTTTGGTGCCCTGGTGGATCAGCTGGTAGAACGCGTGCTGACCGTTGGTGCCCGGCTCACCCCAGATGATTGGGCCAGTCTGGTAGTCTACCGCGTGGCCGTTACGGTCAACATACTTACCGTTGGACTCCATGTTGCCCTGCTGGAAGTAAGCGGCAAAGCGGTGCATGTACTGGTCGTACGGCAGAATCGCTTCGGTTTCCGCACCGAAGAAGTTGTTGTACCAGATGCCGATCAGCGCCAGCAGCACCGGCAGGTTTTTCTCCGCCGGAGTGGTGGAGAAGTGCTTATCCATCGCATGCGCGCCGGACAGCAGCTCAACGAAGTTGTCGAAGCCCACGGAGAGAATGATGGACAGACCAATCGCCGACCACAGGGAGTAACGGCCGCCAACCCAGTCCCAGAATTCGAACATGTTGGCGGTGTCGATGCCGAACTCGCCAACCGCTTTCGCGTTGGTGGAAAGCGCGGCGAAGTGTTTCGCCACGTGCTTGTCGTCGCCCGCGGTTGCCAGGAACCAGTCGCGCGCGCTGTGGGCGTTGGTCATGGTTTCCTGGGTAGTGAAAGTCTTGGACGCCACCAGGAACAGAGTCGTTTCCGGATTCACGTTCTTCAGCACTTCGGCGATATGGGTGCCATCGACGTTAGAGACAAAGTGCATGTTGAGGTGGTTTTTATACGGACGCAGCGCCTCGGTCACCATGAAAGGACCGAGGTCGGAGCCGCCGATGCCGATGTTAACCACGTCGGTGATCGGTTTGCCGGTGTAGCCTTTCCAGCTACCGGAGATAATCGCTTCGGAGAAGGTTTTCATCTTCTCCAGCACAGCGTTCACTTCCGGCATCACATCTTTGCCATCAACCACAATCGGCGTATTGCTGCGGTTACGCAGCGCGACGTGCAGTACCGCGCGGTCTTCGGTGCGGTTGATCTTCTCACCTGAGAACATCGACTTGATAGCGCCCGCCAGGTCAGTCTCTTTCGCCAGATCCTGCAGTTTAGCCAGCGTCTCTTCAGTGATGCGGTTTTTGGAGAAGTCCACCAGCATCAGATCGTCGAACGTCGCGGAAAATTTAGAAAAACGGTCGCTATCTTTGGCGAAAAGCTCGCTGATAGTGACATCTTTCATTTCGTCGAAGTGTTTCTGTAATGCCTGCCAGGCAGAGGTCTGCGTTGGGTTGATGTTTTTCATTAGCAATACTCTTCTGATTTGAGATTGTGACTTCGGTCGATTGTAGCGCCGGTGACGGAAAATTGTGATGATTTTTGTGACTTGACCCTGACGCCGGTCAGGAATCGGGTCAAAACGGAGTAAAAAGCCCCATTAGTATAGCTATCATAAGGCTTTTTTCTGTTAGCCGCAGAGGCATGAAAAATCCGCATAACCGCAGCGTTGACATAGCTGGCGTTAAGCCTTTATATATCCGCAGTGCTTACGTATTGGTAGGTATCTATTGCTCGCGCATTTCACGCTACAGCGAAAGGGTATTCGCGGGGGATATAATGTCCCTGTTCCCCCGGCCAGGTGAAAGACGTCAGTAATTGCCAGAAGAGGTGCGTTGCCCAGGTAACCGTATTGGAGGAACCAGTCCGGGGAAGATACGTGAGGGGGAGCAACGCCGAGGTGAAAGAGCGTCTGGTCACGCTCCTCGCCGGCCACAGGGGCTGAATCCCCTGGGTTGTCACCAGAAACGTTCGCAGTCGGGCGTTTCATACCCGAACACCTCAGCGCCCAAAGCGGTGAGTCGGGTCTACAAGGTGGAGCACTTCTGGGTGACATCGTAGTTGTTTATCACTCTGCGCCACCCTGTTTATCGCTCTTCCCTTGTGCCATGGCTGAATAATTTGGCCTGGCTTATTAAGACATTTTGTTGCGATCCGGCGGCGTCCAGCCCCTGCCAGGATCGGTGCTCAGGAATCGTTTTAATAAGTCAGGCCCCCTGACACGAGGTTGTTATGACAGATCTAGTCGTCGCCAAATTTGGCGGCACCAGCGTTGCTGATTTTGACGCAATGAACCGCAGCATCGATGTGGCGCTGCTCGATGCCAATACCCGTATTGTTGTGCTCTCCGCCTCTGCCGGCGTGACCAACATTCTGGTGGCCTTAGCGGGAGGGCTGGAACCCACCGAACGTTTTTCCCAGCTGGACGCTCTGCGTCAGATCCAGTTCAATATTCTGGAGCGTTTGCGTTATCCCAACGTGATCCGCGAAGAGATTGAGCGCTTGCTGGAAAATATCACGACGCTGGCGGAAGCCGCCGCGCTCGCCTCCTCAACCGCCCTGACTGACGAACTGGTCAGCCATGGCGAACTGATGTCTACCCTGCTGTTTGTGGAAATTCTGCGTGAACGCGGTATTCAGGCGCAGTGGTTTGACGCCCGTAAAGTGCTGCGCACTAACGATCGCTTTGGCCGCGCCGAACCGGACATCGCCGCCGTCGCCGAACTGACCCAGCAGCAGCTGGCGCCGCGCCTGGCGGAAGGCCTGGTGGTGACCCAGGGCTTTATCGGCAGCGAAGCGAAAGGCCGCACCACCACCCTCGGCCGCGGCGGCAGCGATTATACCGCCGCTCTGCTCGGCGAAGCGCTGAATGCCACCCGCGTCGATATCTGGACCGATGTCCCGGGGATCTATACTACCGACCCGCGCGTCGCGCCGGCGGCGAAACGCATCGACGTCATCGCCTTTGAAGAGGCTGCGGAAATGGCCACCTTTGGCGCCAAAGTGCTGCATCCGGCAACCCTGCTGCCTGCCGTGCGCAGCGATATCCCGGTGTTTGTCGGTTCCAGTAAAGAGCCTAAAGCGGGCGGTACGCTGGTGTGTAAAACCACCGAGAACCCGCCGCTGTTCCGCGCGCTGGCGCTGCGTCGCCGGCAAACGCTGCTGACGCTGCACAGCCTGAATATGCTGCACTCCCGCGGCTTCCTCGCCGAAGTGTTCGGTATTCTGGCGCGCCATAACATCTCAGTTGATTTGATCACCACCTCCGAAGTGAGCGTGGCCCTGACCATGGACACCACCGGCTCGACCTCTGCGGGCGATACCCTGCTGACCCAGGCGCTGCTGACCGAGCTCTCTTCGCTGTGCCGCGTGGAAGTGGAAGAAAATCTGGCGCTGGTCGCCCTGATTGGCAATGAGCTGTCGAAAGCCTGCGGCGTCGGCAAAGAGGTCTTTGGCGTCCTCGAGCCGTTTAACATCCGCATGATCTGCTATGGCGCCTCCAGCCACAACCTGTGCTTCCTGGTGCCGGGCGACGATGCGGAGAAGGTTGTGCAGAAGCTGCATCATAATTTGTTTGAATAAAATTCCTTAGCACGATAAACAATACCTATAGCCGGGCTCGAACCCGGCTTTTTTATAACAACATCAACACAACCAGCTGACCTGCTCGCCGCCCATCGGGATGGCGCGGCCCGGTTCGCGTATCGCAAGGAACACAACATGCTCGCAACTCTGACGCGGCTGTTCCCGTTATGGGCACTGCTGCTCTCCGTTCTGGCCTATTACACTCCCACAACCTTCACCCCAATTGGCCCATGGGTCACCACCCTGCTGATGCTGATCATGTTCGGTATGGGCGTGCATCTGAAGCTGGAGGATTTCAAACGCGTCCTGTCGCGTCCGGCGCCGGTCGCTGCGGGGATATTTCTGCACTATCTGGTGATGCCGCTCGCCGCCTGGCTGCTGGCGCTGCTGTTTCATATGCCGCCGGAGCTTTCCGCCGGGATGGTGCTGGTCGGCAGCGTCGCCAGCGGGACCGCCTCCAACGTGATGATCTTTCTTGCCAAAGGGGATGTGGCGCTGTCGGTGACCATCTCCTCGGTCTCCACCCTCGTCGGCGTCGTGGCGACACCGCTGCTCACCCGTCTGTACGTCGACGCGCATATTCAGGTCGACGTCATGGGCATGTTGCTCAGCATTCTACAGATTGTGGTCATTCCTATCGCGCTGGGACTGATTGTCCATCATCTGTTGCCGAAGGTGGTGAAAGCGGTAGAGCCGTTCCTGCCCGCCTTCTCGATGGTGTGCATTCTGGCGATCATCAGCGCGGTGGTGGCGGGTTCCGCCGCCCATATCGCCTCCGTCGGCCTGGTGGTGATTATCGCGGTGATCCTGCATAACACTATTGGTCTGCTTGGCGGGTACTGGGGCGGACGTCTGTTTGGTTTTGATGAATCCACCTGCCGTACGCTGGCGATCGAGGTGGGGATGCAGAACTCCGGCCTGGCGGCCGCGCTGGGTAAAATTTACTTCGGCCCGCTGGCGGCGCTGCCGGGCGCGCTGTTCTCCGTCTGGCATAACCTGTCCGGTTCGCTGCTGGCCGGGTACTGGTCAGGAAAGCCCATCGCCAAAAAAGCCGACAAGCGCTGAGCGTGATACGTCCGGGCGCAGGCCCGGGCGTGTGCCTGCTTTAGTTGCCATACAGGCTATCAGTAAAATATTCATTGCCGTACACTGGGTGCTCTGGTCTGACTGAGGGCACTACCATGGCACTCCCCCGTATTACACAAAAAGAGATGACCGAGCGCGAACAGCGCGAATTGAAAACGCTGCTTGACCGCGCGCGTATTGCGCATGGCCGCCCGCTGAGCAATGCGGAAACGAACAGCGTGAAAAAGGAATATATCGATAAGCTGATGGCGCAGCGTGAAGCGGAAGCGAAGAAAGCCCGCCAGGTGAGAAAACAGCAGGCTTATAAAACGGATAAGGAAGCGACCTTTTCCTGGTCGGCGAATACGCCGACCCGCGGCAGGCGTTAACGCCCTTTCTTTTTACGTCCCGGCTGGGTGAAACGTTTCCCGTTACCAGCCGGGCGGCCCTTATCGTTGCTATTTTCCATCTTCACCACCGGGCGCTTGATGCCGGGAGTCGCCGCTTTGGCCTTCGGCCTGGCTTTCGGCTTCGCTTCGGAAGAGGAGTTTTCAATCAGCTTGAACAGGTCGATCAGCTCGTCATCGGTTAGATCACGCCATTCACCCAAGGGGATCCCCGTCAGGCTCACGTTCATGATCCGCGTACGCTCAAGCTTCGTCACTTCATAGCCAAAGTGCTCGCACATACGACGGATCTGGCGATTCAGCCCCTGCACCAGAGTGATGCGGAAAACGAACGGCGCTTCTTTCTTTACCTTACATTTTTTGGTCACGGTCCCGAGAATCGGTACCCCCGCGCCCATGCCGCGAATGAACTCATCGGTCACCGGCTTATCGACCGTCACCAGATACTCTTTTTCATGGTCGTTGCCGGCGCGCAGGATCTTGTTCACCAGATCGCCGTGGTTGGTGAGGAAGATCAGCCCCTGAGAATCTTTATCCAGACGGCCAATAGGGAAGATACGCTTGCTGTGGTTGACGAAATCGACAATGTTGTCGCGCTCGCCGTCTTCGGTGGTGCTCACAATGCCGACCGGCTTATTCAGCGCAATCAGTACCAGATCATCCGCTTCGCGCGGCTCAATCAACCGTCCGTTCACTTTGACTAAATCGCCAGGCTTCACCTGATCGCCAATGGTGGCGCGCTTGCCATTGATAAAGACGTTGCCTTGTTCAATAAAGCGGTCCGCTTCGCGACGCGAGCAGATGCCGCTTTCGCTGATGTATTTATTTAATCGGGTTGATGAGTCGGGCAGCATAGATTCTCCTGTAAAAGCGAAATATACCCTACCTTGTGGGCGAGAAAAAAGATGTGCCTTTGCGCCCTCCGGCGCAAGGTGTGATCGACTACGCCTTTTTTCACAAAAGTGTCCCGCTCAACGCCTGGCAACTTTGCATGATGAAATATCACAGAATCAGCGATTTAGCGTGCAATGCACAAAGGTGCCAACAACCCGCTATTGATAACGCAAATGTGCAAGATTATTCGCCAGATTAGGGTGATGAAATAAAAGAAAATCGCTTTAAACGGCGGCTCTAATAGGGTTATATCAGATCAACAGCACAAACCCGCGATTTGCACAAATGTGCAGGAGCCAGCAGATGACTATGGAAAACAGCGATGATATCCGGTTGATTGTCAAAATCGCCCAACTCTATTACGAGCAGGATATGACCCAGGCGCAAATCGCTCGCGAGCTGGGGATCTATCGCACCACCATTAGTCGCCTGCTGAAGCGCGGCCGTGAGCAGGGCATTGTCACCATCGCCATCAACTATGACTACAACGAGAACCTGTGGCTCGAACAACAGCTCAAGCAAAAATTTGGTCTGAAAGAGGCGGTGGTTGCCAGTAGCGATGGGCTGCTGGAAGAAGAACAGCTGAGCGCGATGGGCCAGCATGGCGCCCTGCTTGTCGATCGGTTGCTGGAGCCAGGCGATATTATCGGTTTTTCATGGGGCCGCGCCGTGCGTTCGCTGGTGGAGAACCTGCCGCAGGCCAGCCACTCACGCCAGGTGATCTGCGTCCCCATCATCGGCGGGCCTTCCGGTAAACTGGAGAGCCGCTACCATGTGAACACGTTAACCTACGGTGCGGCAGCCAGGCTGAAAGCGGAATCCCACCTTGCCGATTTTCCAGCCCTGCTGGATAACCCGCTGATCCGCAACGGCATCATGCAGTCCCAGCACTTTAAAACCATCTCATCCTACTGGGACAGCCTGGATGTCGCGCTGGTGGGTATTGGTTCACCGGCCATTCGCGACGGCGCAAACTGGCACGCCTTCTACGGCAGCGAAGAGAGCGACGATCTCAACGCCCGCCACGTCGCCGGGGATATCTGTTCGCGTTTCTACGATATTAACGGCGGGTTAGTCGATACCAATATGAGCGAAAAAACCCTGTCGATCGAAATGGCGAAGCTGCGCCAGGCTCGCTATTCCATCGGCATCGCCATGGGGGAAGAGAAATACTCTGGCATTCTTGGCGCATTGCACGGACGCTATATTAATTGTCTGGTGACAAACAGAGAAACGGCTGAGTTATTACTGAAATAACACACAGAATATGATTTCACGCAGCACCCGCTGCGGGGGATCCCTTTATCTAAAGAAATGGGAGTGAATAATGAATACCTGGTTAAATTTAAAAGATAACGTCATTATCGTGACCGGCGGCGCCTCGGGAATTGGGCTGGCCATTGTCGATGAATTATTATCACAAGGTGCTCATGTCCAGATGATTGATATTCATGGCGGCGATCGTCATCACAATGGCGATAATTATCACTTCTGGCCGACGGATATTTCCAGCGCGACAGAGGTGCAACAGACTATCGATGCCATTATTCAGCGCTGGTCGCGTATTGATGGTTTGGTCAATAACGCTGGCGTGAATTTCCCGCGTTTATTAGTCGACGAAAAAGCACCGGCCGGCCGCTATGAATTAAACGAAGCCGCTTTTGAAAAAATGGTCAATATCAACCAGAAAGGGGTGTTTTTCATGTCGCAGGCGGTGGCGCGTCAAATGGTCAAACAGCGCGCCGGTGTGATTGTCAATGTCTCTTCGGAGAGCGGCCTGGAAGGCTCTGAAGGTCAAAGCTGCTACGCCGCGACCAAGGCCGCGCTCAACAGCTTTACCCGCTCCTGGTCCAAAGAATTGGGTAAATATGGGATCCGCGTGGTCGGCGTTGCGCCGGGGATCCTCGAAAAAACCGGTCTGCGGACACCGGAATATGAAGAGGCGCTGGCCTGGACGCGCAATATCACCGTCGAGCAACTTCGCGAGGGATATACCAAAAACGCCATTCCCATCGGGCGGGCAGGAAAACTCTCAGAAGTCGCTGATTTTGTTTGCTATCTCTTGTCAGCGCGCGCCAGCTACATCACCGGAGTCACCACTAACATTGCCGGCGGAAAAACGCGCGGTTAAGGAGGCAGTATGGTTCACGCTATCTTCTGCGCCCACGGCCAGCTGGCCGGGGCCATGCTTGATTCGGTATGCATGGTCTACGGCGAGGTTAACGTCAGCGCCGTCGCGTTTGTCCCCGGCGAAAACGCGGCGGATATCGCCATTAACCTGGAAAAGTTAGTAAGCGCCCACACCGATGAGGAGTGGGTAATCGCGGTAGATTTGCAGTGCGGAAGCCCATGGAATGCCGCAGCCGGGCTGGCAATGCGTCACCCGCAGATCCGGGTGATTAGCGGCCTGTCGCTGCCGCTGGCGCTCGAGCTGGTGGATAACCAGCATACCCTGAGCGCCGATGACTTATGCCAGCATCTGCAGGCCATCGCCAGTCAGTGCTGTGTGGTCTGGCAGCAGCCAGAAACCGTTGAGGAGGAGTTCTGATGCAAATTACCCTCGCCCGTATTGATGACCGACTGATTCATGGCCAGGTCACCACCGTGTGGTCAAAAGTCGCCAACGCCCAGCGGATAATTATCTGCAATGACGATGTATTTAACGATGAGGTTCGCCGGACCCTGTTGCGCCAGGCGGCTCCGCCAGGCATGAAGGTAAACGTTGTCAGTCTGGAAAAAGCGGTTGCGGTCTATCATAACCCGCAATATCAGGACGAGACCGTCTTTTATTTATTTACCAATCCACACGATGTTTTAACGATGGTGCGCCAGGGCGTGCAGATCGCCACGTTAAATATTGGTGGCATGGCCTGGCGACCCGGTAAAAAACAGCTAACCAAAGCTGTTTCTTTGGATCCGCAGGATATTCAGGCATTCCGTGAACTCGATAAACTGGGCGTAAAACTCGATTTACGCGTGGTCGCATCAGATCCGTCAGTCAATATTCTCGACAAAATTAACGAAACAGCTTTCTGCGAATAAAAAATAGCGCCTGTTGTGATATGCCGTAGCAGGCAGGATGACTCACACCTTAAAGGTCATAAATTATGGAAATTAGTACCCTACAGATAATAGCCATATTTATTTTTTCCTGTATTGCCGGAATGGGCAGCGTGCTGGATGAATTTCAGACCCATCGGCCCCTTATCGCCTGTACCGTGATTGGCCTCATCCTGGGCGATTTAAAAACCGGGGTTATGCTCGGCGGTACGCTGGAGCTGATCGCCCTCGGCTGGATGAACGTGGGGGCAGCGCAGTCGCCAGATTCGGCGCTGGCCAGCATTATCTCCGCCATTCTGGTGATTGTGGGCCACCAGAGCATTGCCACCGGTATCGCCATTGCTCTGCCGGTGGCCGCCGCCGGGCAGGTGCTGACCGTTTTCGCCCGTACGATTACCGTGGTGTTCCAGCACGCCGCGGACAAAGCGGCCGAGGAGGCGCGCTTTCGCACCATCGACCTGCTGCATGTCTCCGCACTGGGGGTGCAGGCACTGCGCGTGGCAATCCCGGCGCTGGTGGTCTCGCTGTTCGTTAGCGCAGATATGGTCAGCAGTATGCTCAGCGCGATCCCGGAATTCGTCACCCGCGGCCTGCAGATTGCCGGTGGTTTCATTGTCGTCGTGGGCTACGCGATGGTGCTGCGAATGATGGGCGTGAAATACCTGATGCCCTTCTTTTTCCTCGGTTTTCTCGCCGGGGGTTATCTCGACTTCAGCCTGCTGGCCTTCGGCGGCGTGGGCGTCATCATCGCGCTGATCTACATCCAGCTCAATCCACAGTGGCGTAAGGCTGAACCCGCCGCCTCCACTGCCCCCTCTGCCCCCGCCCTTGACCAGCTTGACGACTAATGGAGCCGAAAATGGAACAGAAAAAAATCACGCAAGGCGACCTGGTGAGCATGTTTCTCCGCTCCAACCTCCAGCAGGCCTCCTTTAACTTCGAACGTATTCATGGCCTGGGGTTTTGCTACGACATGATCCCGGCGATCAAACGCCTGTATCCGCTCAAAGCCGATCAGGTCGCGGCGCTGAAGCGTCATCTGGTGTTCTTTAATACCACGCCGGCGGTGTGTGGCCCGGTGATCGGCGTCACCGCCGCCATGGAGGAGGCCCGGGCTAACGGCGCGGCCATTGACGATGGCGCTATCAACGGCATCAAAGTGGGTCTGATGGGCCCGCTGGCCGGCGTCGGCGACCCGCTGGTCTGGGGCACGCTGCGGCCGATTACCGCGGCCCTTGGCGCCTCGCTGGCCCTCTCCGGCAACATTCTGGGACCTTTGTTATTTTTCTTTATTTTCAATGCAGTGCGGCTGGCAATGAAGTGGTACGGCCTGCAACTGGGCTTCCGTAAAGGGGTCAATATCGTCAGCGATATGGGCGGTAACCTGCTGCAGAAGCTGACCGAAGGCGCCTCCATTCTCGGCCTGTTTGTCATGGGGGTGCTGGTGACCAAATGGACCACCATCAATGTGCCGCTGGTGGTTTCCCAAACGCCCGGTGCAGACGGCGCCACCGTCACGATGACCGTCCAGAACATCCTCGATCAGCTCTGCCCCGGCCTGCTGGCGCTGGGCCTGACGCTACTGATGGTGCGTCTGCTGAACAAGAAAGTGAATCCGGTCTGGCTGATTTTCGCCCTTTTCGGCTTAGGCATTATCGGCAACGCCCTCGGCTTTCTGTCCTGATTATTCCGCCCCGGCGATGCCGGGGTGACGTCAACAACATAGCCCCGAAAGATGAAGGGGATGAGGTGGTTTATGCAAACAACAACGGCCCTGCGCCTGTATGGCAAACGAGACCTGCGCCTGGAAACCTTTACCCTCCCGGCGATGCAGGACGATGAGATCCTCGCCCGGGTGGTCACGGACAGCCTGTGTCTTTCCTCATGGAAAGAGGCCAATCAGGGTGCCGATCATAAAAAGGTGCCAGATGATGTGGCCACCAGGCCCATTATTATCGGTCATGAATTCTGCGGCGAAATCCTTGCCGTCGGTAAAAAGTGGCAGCATAAGTTTCAGCCAGGGCAGCGCTACGTGATCCAGGCCAACCTGCAGTTGCCCGACCGACCCGACTGCCCCGGCTACTCATTCCCATGGATCGGTGGCGAAGCCACCCATGTGGTGATCCCCAATGAGGTGATGGCGCAGGATTGCCTGCTCACCTGGGAGGGGGATACCTGGTTTGAAGGATCGCTGGTGGAGCCGCTCTCCTGCGTCATTGGCGCTTTCAACGCCAATTATCATCTGCAGGAGGGGAGTTACAACCACGTGATGGGGATCCGTCCTCAGGGACACACTCTGATCCTGGGCGGGACGGGGCCGATGGGGCTGCTGGCTATCGACTATGCGCTGCACGGCCCCATCAATCCTTCACTACTGGTAGTGACCGATACCAATAAGCCGAAGCTCAGCTACGCCCGCCGTCATTACCCCTCTGAGCCGCAGACGCTGATCCACTACCTCGACGGCCATGAGGCCAGTCGCGATACGCTGCTGGCGCTCAGCGGCGGCCATGGCTTCGACGATATCTTCGTGTTTGTGCCAAACGAACAGCTGATCACCCTGGCCTCCTCGTTGCTGGCTCCGGACGGCTGCCTGAATTTCTTTGCTGGCCCCCAGGATAAGCAATTCAGCGCCCCGATCAACTTCTACGACGTGCACTACGCCTTCACCCACTACGTCGGCACCTCCGGCGGTAATACTGACGATATGCGCGCCGCGGTGGCGCTGATGCAGGCGAAAAAGGTCCAGACGGCGAAAGTGGTCACCCATATTCTCGGCCTGAACGCCGCGGGCGAAACCACCCTCGATCTGCCTGCCGTCGGCGGGGGAAAAAAGCTGGTGTATACCGGAAAAGCCTTCCCGCTCACGCCGCTGGGCGAGATCGCCGATCCCGAACTGGCAGCGATTGTGGCGCGTCACCATGGGATCTGGTCCCAGGAGGCTGAAGCGTATCTGCTGGCCCACGCGGAGGATATTACGCATGATTAACCGCGATACGCTGCTGTGCATCTCCCTGGCGGGTCGCCCCGGCAACTTCGGCACCCGCTTTCATAACTATCTGTATGACAAGCTGGGATTGAACTACCTCTACAAAGCCTTTACGACTAAGGATATTGAGGCGGCGGTAAAAGGGGTTCGCGCATTGGGTATCCGCGGCTGTGCGGTCTCCATGCCGTTTAAAGAGAGCTGCATACCGTTTCTTGACGCGATCGATCCGTCAGCAAAAGTCATCGACTCCGTCAACACCATCGTCAACGACGACGGGAAGTTAACCGGGCTAAACACCGATTACATCGCGGTCAAAAGCCTGATCGCCAGCCATCGGCTCGATACCAACGCCAGAGTGATGATTCAGGGTAGCGGCGGCATGGGGAAAGCCGTCATTGCCGCCTTCCGTGATGCCGGTTTCCGCGACGTGATCATTGCGGCCCGCAATCGCCAGCGCGGCCTGGCGCTGGCAAAACAGTATGGCTTTCAGTGGCAGCCCCTGCCCGAAGGGATCGCAGCCGAGATTCTGGTCAATGTCACACCGCTGGGCATGGCGGGGGGAGCGGAAAGCAACACGCTGGCGTTCAGCGAGGCCATGGTGGCCCAGGCCAGCGTCGTGTTTGACGTGGTCGCGTTGCCGGCGGAAACTCCGCTGATCCGCCTGGCGCAACAACGGGGTAAGCAAACCATCAGCGGTGCGGAAGTTATTGCCCTGCAAGCCGTCGAGCAGTTTGCCCTTTATACCGGCGTACGGCCGGATAGCGCGCTGGTGGCAGAGGCCTCGGCGTTTGCCAGAAGCTAGGATGTCCCTCCCGGGAAGGCGTCAGCCACGTCCCGGGAGGGCTACCTCGCCAGAAAAGAAGCGACATAAACGGAAAAATAATCCGTCTCAGTAGTCATCCCGTTCGTCGTCTTCATCCGGCTGCTCCATCACGCTGTAAGCCACCGAGCAGAACAGGCTGTTCAGACGCTTCATATCCCCCAGCAGCGCCAGGTGCAACGTACTGGTTTCGATGCTCTGCACGTTCTGCTGATGCAGACGGTCAACGTGCGCATGCGAGTAGCGGCGGTTAAGAATGCGGAACCGGTGTTTGCTGCGCCGCAGGCGGCGGGCGCTGGGCACATCGCTGGAGAAGAAGACCGACATCGCCAGCTGCAGGTTGCTGAGCAGCAGATCGTACAGGGCGTCCAGCTCCTTTAACCCTTCTACCGAGAAGGCGCGCCGCGCCGCCAGCGATTTATCGGCGATCTCGCTGCCCATTCGCTCGACGATATCGGACGCCTGTTCGAGGTTTAACGACATCTCAATAATTTCCGCCCAGCGCCGGGATTCCTCTTCCGCCAGCTCATCCTTTGGCATTCGCGCCAGATAGAGCTTAATAGCGGTGTAAAGTACGTTGATATCATCCGCCATACGGCGCAGCTCTTTCTCCTGACGCGGTTCGCCATGCATCACCTTGTGCAGGCTCTCCAGCATCTGCTCCATCGCGTCACCAATGCGCAGCGTCTCACGCGCGGCATTGGCCAGCGCCAGCGCCGGGGTGTCCAGCGCCGACGGGTCGAGATGCTTGGGTTTTAGATGGTTATCCAGCTCGGGCTCATCGCGGATCAGACGCTGGCACAGCTTCGCCATCGGTCCGGCAAAGGGCACCATCGCGATGCAGCGCAGCAGGTTGTAAAAGACGTGGAAGTAGATAACCAGCTCGGACTCGGCCAACGGCAGCTTGTGCATCGCCGCGGCCAGCGGATGGACGAACGGCAGAATAATCAGGCTCCCCACCAGCTTAAACAGCAGGCTGCCCAGCGCCACCCGGCGCGCCGCCGCGTTCGCCGCGCTGTTGTTAAGCATCGCCAGCAGCCCCGATCCCAGGTTGGCGCCAATCACCAGACACAGCGCCACCGGGAAAGAGATCGCTCCCGCCGCGGTCAGCGTCGCCGTTAACAGCACCGCCGCCAGGCTGGAGTAGCTAATGATTGCAAATACGGCGCCAATCAAGGCATCCAGCATGATATCGCCGGTCAGCGAGGCGAAAATCACCTGCACGCCGTTCGCCTGGGTTATGGGGTGTACGGCCTGGACAATCAGCTCGAGGGCCAACAGGATCAGCCCCAGACCAATCCCCACCCGTCCAAGCTGCCCGGCGCGGGTCTGCTTGCGGCCGAGGAAGAAAATCACCCCGATAAATATCAACAACGGCGACAGCCACGACAGGTCGAAGGTCAACACCCTCGCCATCAGCGCCGTCCCGACGTCGGCCCCCAGCACCATCACCAGCGCTGGCATCAGACCCACTAAATCCTGGGCGACAAATGAGGTCACCAGCATGGTGGTGGCGTTACTGCTTTGCACCAGCGCAGTCACGCCAAGACCCGCGCAGAAGGCGAGCGGCTTTTTCTCTACGCTGCTACTGAGAACGGTACGCAGGCGAGCGCCATAGACGCGCATCACCCCGGTACGCACGATATGCGTGCCCCACACCAGCAGAGCAACCGCGGACAACAGGTGTAGCAGAGTTAACACGGAATCAGCTTCTCCTTATCGTTATAGGTTTTCCGAAGTTCAGGAACCTATCTCAGTATAAGGGGTTAACCTCAATAAAGAGACAAGGCGCTCACAGAGCGCCTTGTTTGTTGTAAGGAAAGATGACGACTAGTCCGCATCATAGCCCAGATTAGGCGCTAACCAGCGCTCGACCTCCGCCGGCGTCATTCCTTTACGCAGCGCGTAATCTTCGACCTGATCGCGCTGGATCTGCGCCACGGCGAAGTACTTGCTATGCGGATGGCTGAAGTACCAGCCGGAAACCGATGCGCCCGGCCACATGGCGAACGATTCGGTGAGCTTCATGCCGGTATGGGCTTCGACGTCCAGTAGCTGCCAGATGGTCCCCTTTTCGGTGTGCTCCGGACAGGCCGGATATCCCGGCGCCGGTCGGATCCCCTGGTAGTTCTCGCGAATAAGCTCCTCATTGCTGAGGTTCTCATTGGCCGCATATCCCCAGTAAACCTTGCGCACTTTCTCATGCAGATACTCGGCAAAGGCCTCCGCCAGGCGATCGGCGATGGCCTTGATCATGATCTTGTTATAGTCATCATGCTGCGCTTCATAGGCATCCGCCAGCGCGTCCTCTTCCAGGCCGCCGGTCACGGCGAAGGCGCCGATGTAGTCCGCCTTGCCGCTCAGCTTCGGCGCGACAAAATCGGCGAGGCAGTAGTTGGCGAAGCCAACCTTCTCCGTCTGCTGGCGCAGATGATGGCTCACCGTCAGCACGTGGGTGCGGGTTTCATCGCGATAGATTTCAATATCGTCGCCCACGCGGTTGGCCGGGAACAGACCCACCACGCCGCGCGGGTTCAGGGTTTTCTCTGCGCTCAGCTTATCCAGCAGCTCGTTAGCATCTTTGAACAGGCGCTGCGCCTCTTCCCCTACCACTTCATCTTCCAGAATGCGCGGATATTTACCCGCCAGCGACCAGGTCATGAAGAACGGCGTCCAGTCGATGTAGTTGCGCAGAGTCTCGATACTGGCTTCCACCGTCTGTACTCCCAGACGATGAGCCACCGGCGGCGTGTAGCTCTCCCAGTCAAAGGCCAGATCGTTTTCCCGCGCGGCGGCAAGGGTCACCGGCGGCGTACGCGGTTTTTTACGCCCATGCTGGATACGCACCGTTTCATACTCTTTGCGCGTGCGGGCGACAAACTCGTCGCGCTGCGTGTCCGAGAGCAGCGCAGACACCACGCCGACGGTGCGCGAGGCGTTCTGTACGTAAACGGTCGGGCCGCTGTAGTTCTGCTCGATTTTCACCGCCGTATGCGCTTTCGAGGTGGTCGCGCCGCCTATCAGCAGCGGGATGGTAAAGCCCTGGCGCTCCATCTCTTTCGCCACATTAACCATCTCGTCCAGCGATGGGGTAATCAGCCCGGAAAGACCAATTAGATCCGCGTTTACCTCTTTGGCCGTTTTGAGAATTTTATCCGCCGGGACCATCACGCCAAGATCGATGATTTCGTAGTTATTGCACTGCAGCACCACGCCGACGATGTTTTTGCCAATGTCATGAACGTCGCCTTTTACCGTGGCAATCACCATTTTGCCGTTACTGGAGCCCTGCTCTTTACTGGCTTCAATAAACGGCTCAAGGTAGGCCACCGCCTGTTTCATTACACGGGCGGATTTCACCACCTGCGGCAGGAACATTTTGCCTTCGCCGAACAGATCGCCGACCACGTTCATGCCGTCCATCAGCGGCCCTTCAATGACCTCAATCGGGCGGGCGGCCTGCTGACGCGCTTCTTCGGTGTCCTGTTCGATAAATTCGGTAATGCCCTTAACCAGCGAATATTCGAGGCGTTTTTTCACTTCCCAGGTGCGCCACTCCGCCTGCTGGGCATTCGCGCCGTCGTCCGCTTTGCTGCCGCGATATTTTTCCGCCAGCTCAAGTAACCGTTCGGTACTGTCATCGCGGCGGTTGAGGATCACGTCTTCGACCGCGTCGCGCAGCTCGCCCGGGAGGTCATCATAGATGGCCAGCTGACCGGCGTTGACGATCCCCATGTCCATGCCGTTGCGGATCGCGTAATAGAGGAATACGGCGTGGATCGCCTCACGTACCGGGTCATTACCGCGGAAGGAGAAGGAGACGTTGGAGACCCCGCCGGAGATCAGCGCATGCGGCAGCTCGCGTTTGATGTCTTCGCAGGCGCCGATAAAGTCCTGTGCGTAGTTGTTATGCTCTTCGATACCGGTGGCGACGGCAAAGATATTGGGGTCGAAGATAATATCTTCCGGCGGGAAGCCGACCTCTTCGGTGAGGATTTTGTAGGCGCGACGGCAAATCTCAATTTTACGTTCGCGGGTGTCGGCCTGACCAACCTCGTCGAAAGCCATCACCACCACCGCGGCGCCGTAGCGGCGAACCAGTTTCGCATGGTGGATAAAGGATTCGACGCCCTCTTTCATCGAAATCGAGTTAACGATGCCTTTGCCCTGAATACATTTCAGGCCCTTTTCAATGACTTCCCACTTGGAGGAGTCGATCATGATCGGCACGCGGGCAATGTCCGGCTCGCCGGCAATCAGGTTAAGGAAACGCACCATCGCCGCTTCCGCGTCGAGCATCCCCTCGTCCATGTTGATATCGATAATCTGCGCGCCGCTTTCCACCTGCTGACGCGCAACGTCCAGCGCTTCGCTGTACTTCTCTTCTTTAATCAGCCGCTTAAATTTCGCCGAGCCGGTGACGTTAGTTCGTTCACCGACGTTAACGAACAGGCTATCGTCGCCGATATTCAACGGCTCCAGGCCGGCGAGGCGGCAGGCCACCGCAATTTCCGGCAACTGACGCGGCGGCAGGCCCGCTACCGCCCGGCTCATGGCGGCGATATGCTCCGGGGTGGTACCGCAGCAGCCGCCAACGATATTGAGGAAACCGGCTTCCGCCCATTCGCGAATTTGCGTCGCCATGGTGTCGGCGTCCAGATCGTATTCGCCGAAGGCGTTGGGCAGGCCGGCGTTCGGGTGCGCGGTGACGTAGCATTCGGCAATGCGCGACAGCTCCTGGACGTACTGCCGCAGCTCGTCCGGCCCGAGGGCGCAGTTCAGACCAAACGATAAGGCTTCGGCGTGACGCAGCGAGTTATAAAAGGCTTCGGTGGTCTGTCCGGAAAGCGTGCGGCCAGAGGCATCGGTAATGGTCCCGGAGATCATCAGCGGCAGGTCAACGCCTAACGCCTCCAGCTCCTCTTTCACCGCATAGATAGCCGCTTTAGCGTTCAGGGTGTCAAATACCGTTTCAATCAGGATCAGATCCACGCCACCTTCCACCAGCGCCCGGGTGGATTCGCGATAGGCGGCCACCAGCTGGTCAAAGGTAATATTACGGAACGCCGGATCGTTCACATCAGGCGAAATAGAAGCGGTGCGGTTGGTCGGGCCAAGCACGCCCGCGACATAGCGCGGCTTTTCCGGCGTGCGGGCCGTCCAGGCGTCGGCGCTGGCGCGGGCCAGCTTCGCCGCGGCAAAGTTGATCTCGGCCGACAGGGATTCCATCTGGTAATCCGCCATCGCGATGGTCGTCGAGTTAAAGGTGTTGGTCTCAATGATATCCGCGCCGGCCTCGAAATAGGCGTCGTGGATCTCGCGGATCACTTCGGGTTTGCTGAGCACCAGCAGGTCGTTGTTGCCTTTCAGGTCGCACGGCCAGTCAGCAAAGCGCTCACCGCGAAAGTCCTGCTCACTCAGACGATAGCCCTGGATCATGGTGCCCATGCCCCCATCCAGAACCAGAATACGTTCTTTTAACTGCTGATGCAGTTGCTCAACTTTGCTGCTCACACTTGCTCCCGACAACGCTCGACTCAGGCCAAATAGCCAACAAACCATACTGGCATAAACCACCGGAGCGGAAAAGACAACAACGGGCAATATGAGACATGTTCAGCTTCACTCCTCCGATGAGTCCGGTTGTGATTGCATTATTGCCAAATAAAACGAAAATTATTTCCACGATACAGAAAAAGGAGTTCGCGATGGCCACTACCCCCATTCCCGCGAAACGCGGCAGAAAACCCGCGGCTGCCACTGCCCAGCAGGCTGGCGGTCAGGTTCAGTCGCTGACCCGCGGCCTGAAATTACTCGAATGGATTGCCGAGTCCCACAGCAGCGTCGCGCTGACCGAACTGGCGCAGCAGGCGGGTCTGCCCAACTCCACGACTCACCGTCTGCTGACCACCATGCAACAGCTGGGCTTCGTCCGCCAGGTTGGCGAGCTGGGTCACTGGGCCGTCGGGGCGCATGCTTTCGTGGTCGGCAGCAGCTTTCTACAAAGCCGCAATCTGCTGGCCATTGTCCACCCGATCCTGCGCCAGCTGATGGAAGATTCCGGTGAAACGGTGAATCTGGCGGTGCTCGACCAGAGCGACCACCAGGCGATCATTATCGATCAGGTGCAGTGCACCCAGCTGATGCGGATGTCGGCGCCAATCGGCGGTAAACTGCCGATGCACGCTTCCGGCGCCGGGAAGGCGTTTCTCTCGCAATTGAGCGAAGAGCAGGTCACCAGTCTGCTGCACCGTAAAGGGCTGCATGCCTATACGCATGCCACGCTGGTCTCCCCGCTGCATCTGAAGGAAGATTTAGCCCAGACCCGCAAGCGGGGCTACTCTTTCGATGATGAGGAGCACGCGCTCGGCCTGCGCTGCGTCGCCGCCTGCATTTACGATGAACATCGCGAACCGTTCGCGGCAATCTCCATCTCAGGCCCCATCTCGCGTATGACCGATGATCGGGTGACTGAGCTGGGCGCACTGGTGATCAAGGCGGCGAAGGAAGTGACGCTGGCGTATGGCGGGGTTAAATAAAAAAATGCCCCAGAAGGGCATTTTAAGTAGGCCTGATAAGCGTAGCGCCATCAGGCAGATCGGCGCACCTTGCCGGATGGCGGCGTAAACACCTTATCCGGTCTACTGTCGGCGCCATAGCGCACGCTAAAACGCTGCTTGCGCCGGTAGGCGTAGACATCTTCCACATGGCCGTTTTTAATCCGCATCTGCAGTGCGCGCCAGTAGTCGGCGCGCAGCAGGTCGGCATGCATCTCTTCAAACAGTGGCCCAATGCGCGGGTCGGCGCACAGCCAGTGGCGGAACTCCTCCGGAAACACATCGCCAGGCGAAACGCTGTACCACGGCTCGCTGGCCAGCTCATCCTCCGGATAGCGCGGCGGCGGGATCTCGCGAAAATTCACTTCCGTCATATAGCAGATTTCATCATAGTCGTAGAACACCACCCGGCCATGGCGGGTGACGCCGAAGTTTTTAAATAACATATCGCCGGGAAAGATGTTGGCGGCGGCCAGCTGGCGGATAGCATTGCCATACTCTTCTACCGCATCACGCAATGCCTGGCCGTTAACCTGCTCCAGCCACAGGTTGAGCGGCACCATTCGCCGTTCAATATAGAGATGGCTGATGACGATGCGGTCGCCGAGATCGGTGAGTTTGTTCCCCGCTTCCGCCTGCAGCAGCGCCAGCAGCGCCGGCGCGATTTGCCGTTTATCCAGCACGAAATTTTCAAACTCCTGGGTGTCCGCCATCCGCCCGACGCGGTCATGCTCCTTTACCAGCTGATAGCAAGCCCGCACATGGGCGGCGGTCATCTCTTTCTGCGGCGCGAAGCGGTCCTTGATCACCTTAAACACCCGGTCAAAGCCCGGCAGGGTAAACACCAGCATCACCATCCCGCGAATACCCGGCGCTTCAATAAACTGCTCATCGCAGCGAGTAATGTAGTGTAGATATTCGCGATAGCTTTCGGTTTTGGCATGCTTCTGACAGCCAATCGCCATGTACAGCTCGGCCGTCGTTTTACCCGGCAAGATCTCGCGCAGCCATTCCACCAGGGCGCCGGGCAACGGCGCATAAACCATAAAATAGGAACGCGCGAAGCCAAAAACGATACTCGCTTCGGCATGGGTTGTGAGGCAGGTGTCAACAAACAGCTCACCCTCTTCGCTGCGGTGGATCGGCAGCAAAAAAGGCAGCGTCGCCATCGGCATGACCAGTTTGCCCACCAGCCAGGCGGCTTTATTGCGGTAGAACAGCTCATTGGCGACCTGCAGATGACAGGTGGCGAGCAGTTCCTCCCCCAGCGCCTCCTGCAGACTGGCAATGATATAGCCGATATCCCGCGCTTTGTTTTGCCACGGTAGCCGCAGCGGCAGATCGGACAGTACTTTACCCAGCAGGTGCGACCAACCGCGTTCCGGAAAGAAATCTTTCGCCAGCGGTCGCGGGAGGGTACGAAAGGGTCGCTCGGGCTGCGAGCTGAAAATAAAGAGCCGCTCGGGGGTCAGCGAGCGGTGGTCAAACAGGCGGCAGTAGACCGAATTGAAAAAGCTCTCAGCAATTTCAAAGCGAGGGTAATCCGGTAAAAGTTGGGTGTACTGCTGTTTCACCCGCAGAAGAAAATCGACGTCGGTGCTTTTCCCTTCGGTGATGCAGCGCAGCTGCTCTACTACCAGGCCCACGTGGTGATCGTAGAGATGGATCCGCTGCTTCATCGCCTGCTGCACGGCGTGCCAGTCAGCCTGTTCAAAGCGCTGCTGCGCGCCGGAAGTGACTTCAAGAAAACGCCCATACTGCGCGTCAAATCCCTGCAATATCGTTTGGGCAATCAGTAATTCCAGACCACGCGTCATCGCTTTCCCCCATCCGGCGCCACGTCATGCCGGATGGCGCGCTCGCTTATCCGGCCTGCGTCCTCTTGCAGGCCCGGTCAGCGTCGCGCCACCGGGCATGGCTTAAAACTGATCTTCTTCGGTCGAGCCGGTCAGCGCCGTTACCGACGAGGTGCCACCCTGGATAATGGTGGTGACCTTGTCGAAGTAGCCGGTGCCCACCTCCTGCTGATGCGAGACGAAGGTGTAGCCTTCCGGCCCGGCGGCGAATTCCGGCTGCTGCACTTTCTCAACATAGTGGCGCATCCCCTCACCCTGAGCGTAGGCATGGGCGAGGTCGAACATGTTGAACCACATGCTGTGGATCCCCGCGAGGGTAATAAACTGGTATTTGTATCCCATGTCCGACAGCTGCTGCTGGAAGCTGGCGATGGTTTTATCATCGAGATTTTTCTTCCAGTTAAACGACGGCGAGCAGTTATAGGCCAGCAGTTTGCCCGGGAAACGCGCATGGATAGCCTCGGCAAAGCGGCGCGCCTGCTCGAGATCCGGTTTCGACGTTTCACACCACACCAGATCCGCATACGGCGCGTAGGCCAGCCCGCGGCTGATCGCCTGCTCGATCCCGGCGTGGGTGCGGAAGAACCCTTCGCTGGTGCGATCCCCGGTAATAAACTCACGATCGTACGGATCGCAGTCTGAGGTAATTAAATCCGCGGCGTCGGCATCGGTGCGGGCGATGACCAGCGTCGGGACCCCCATCACGTCGGCCGCCAGACGCGCCGCCACCAGCTTCTGAATCGCCTCCTGAGTCGGAACCAGCACTTTACCGCCCATATGGCCGCACTTCTTCACCGATGCCAGCTGATCTTCGAAGTGAACAGCCGCTGCACCGGCTTCAATCATCGATTTCATCAGCTCAAAGGCGTTCAGGACGCCGCCAAAACCGGCCTCCGCATCCGCCACGATCGGCAGGAAGTAGTCGATAAAGCGCGGATCGTTCGGTTCAATTCCCGCTGACCACTGGATCTGATCGGCGCGGCGGAAGGTGTTGTTGATCCGATCCACCACCGCCGGTACCGAGTTGGCCGGATACAGCGATTGATCCGGATACATGCTGGACGCCAGGTTAGCATCCGCCGCCACCTGCCAGCCGGAGAGATAAATGGCTTCGATACCCGCCTTCGCCTGCTGCAAGGCCTGGCCGCCGGTCAGCGCGCCGAGACTGTTGACGTACCCTTTTTTCGCCTCCCCGTGCAGCAGACGCCACAGTTTCGCCGCGCCAAGCTGCGCCAGCGTGCATTCCGGATTCACCGAGCCGCGTAACTTCACCACCTCTTCCGCGCTGTAGGGACGGGTAATGCCTTCCCAGCGCGGGTTCGTCCATTCTTTGTTTAATTCTTCGATTTGTTGGGTACGGGTTTTCATGTGCAGATGCTCCATATAATTTCCTGGCTCCCCAGGCTCATAGGTGAAGGACTAAATGGCGAACCACACCATCTGGCGATTAGGCCAGCAGGCGGTAGCCCGGCATTGTCAGAAAATCAATTAGCTCGTCGGAGGTGGTGATCTGCTCCATCAGTCGCGCCGCATCGTCAAAGCGGCCGTGGCTGAAGCGGTGCTCTCCCAGCTCCTCCTGAATCACCATCAGCTCTTCCGCCAGCCACTGGCGGAACAGCGCCTTAGTGACTGGGGTACCGTCGTTCAGGGTTTTCTGATGATGGATCCACTGCCAGATAGAGGTGCGCGAGATCTCGGCCGTTGCGGCGTCTTCCATCAGGCCATAAATCGGTACGCAGCCGTTGCCGGAGATCCACGCTTCGATGTACTGCACCGCCACGCGAATGTTGGCGCGCATTCCGGCTTCCGTGCGTTCGCCCTCGCAGGGAGCCAGCAGTTGTTCAGCGGTAATTGGCGCATCCTCGCTCCGGGTGACCGAGAGCTGATTCGGCTTATCGCCCAGCACGCGGTCAAACACCGCCATGGCGGTATCCGCCAGGCCCGGGTGGGCGATCCAGGTCCCATCGTGACCGTTGTTGGCCTCCAGCTCTTTATCGGCGGTGACTTTACTCAGCACCTGGCGGTTACGTTCGGTATCTTTGCTCGGGATAAACGCCGCCATACCGCCCATCGCAAACGCGCCGCGTTTGTGGCAGGTCTTAATCAACAAGCGTGAGTAGGCGCTGAGGAAGGGTTTATCCATCGTCACCACCTGCCGGTCCGGCAGTACGCGATCCGGATGGTTTTTCAGCGTCTTGATATAGCTGAAGATGTAATCCCAGCGGCCGCAGTTCAGGCCAACAATATGGTCGCGCAGCGCATGCAGGATCTCATCCATCTGGAACACCGCTGGCAGCGTCTCAATCAGCAGCGTGGCCTTGATGGTGCCGCGCGGCAGGTCAAAGCGATCTTCCGTAAAACTGAAGACATCGTTCCACCATGCCGCCTCCTGCCAGGCCTGTGTTTTTGGCAGATAGAAGTAGGGACCACTTCCTTTCGCCAGCAGCGCCTGGTAGTTATGAAAGAAATAGAGCGCAAAATCGAACAGGCTGCCGGGGATGGCCTCATTACGCCAGGTCACATGCTTTTCCGGCAGATGCAGGCCGCGCACACGGCATACCAGCACAGCGGGATTGGGCTGCAACTGATAGATTTTGCCGGCCTCGTTGGTGTAGCTGATGGTCCCGTTCACGGCATCGCGCAGGTTGATTTGACCATCAATGACTTTGCGCCAGTCAGGCGCCAGCGAATCCTCAAAGTCCGCCATAAAGACTTTGACGTTGGCATTCAGCGCGTTAATGACCATCTTGCGCTCGACGGGGCCGGTGATTTCCACGCGGCGATCCTGCAAATCAGCCGGGATACCGCGAATAGTCCAGTCGCCATTTCTAATGGAAGCAGTTTCCGAAATAAAATCCGGAAGCTGCCCGTCGTCAATAGCCTGCTGTTGCTGCAAACGAGCGGCCAGCAGCTTATTGCGCGCCGGCGTAAAGCGGCTCACCAGTTCCGTCAGAAATTCTACCGCCTCAGGCGTTAAGATCTGCTTCTCCTGCTCGCCATAGGGCTGACTAAAGGCCAGTTCATCGGTGATTGTCGCCTGCTGCGTCATTGTGCTGCTCCTCTTGGTTGATCCGCTGGAAGCGAGCGAAAGATCGTTGTGCAGTTTTCGCTCAGCACAATTAAGACTACTCAATTAATTTCCAAAATCAAAAACAATTTCCATTTTAATTTTAAATTATCATTAACACATTGATAACAATGAAATTAAAGTTATCCTCATGTATGAAGTGAATTTCGGAAATAAAAAAGGCACCCGAAGGTGCCTGAGGCAAAATGCTGAAACGCTTTAGGATCGTCTCACGTAGAGTATTATTCCAGCGTCGGATTCATATGACGCAGATCGTATGGCGTAATCTGGTAGACGTAATAGTTAAGCCAGTTAGCGAACAGCAGATTGCCGTGGCTGCGCCAGGTGGCGCGCGGTTTGTTCTGCGGGTCGTTTTGTGGGAAATAGTTATGAGGTATCTCAGGGTTCAAACCGGCTTCCACATCGCGGAAATATTCACTTGCCAGAGTATTGGCATCGTACTCCGGGTGGCCGGTGACAAAGGCGATGCGCTTATCTTTGCTGGCGAACAAATACGCATCGCCCTCTTCCGTCTCCGCGAGGATCTCAAGATCGGTATAGTCGCGAATAAGTCCGGCCGGAAAATCAGCATAGCGTGAGTGCGGGGCCAGGAAAGAGTCGTCGAAACCGCGGGTCAGTAAGGCGTGCGGATGAAGAATATGGTGTTCATAGACGCCGGAAATCTTTTCGGCGCGGGTCTGCTTGGGAATGCCGTACAGAATGTTCAGCGCGGCCTGAACCGCCCAACAGACGAACAGCGTCGAAGTGACGTGATCCTTGGCCCACTCCAGTACCTGTTTGATCTGCGGCCAGTAAGCAACATCGTTAAACTCAACCAGGCCTAAAGGAGCGCCGGTAACAATCAGGCCGTCAAAGTTCTGATCGCAGATCTCATCGAAATTACAGTAAAAGTTATTCAGATGCTCCGCAGGGGTATTACGCGACTCGCGCGCATCGATACGTAATAACTGGATATCCACCTGCAGCGGAGAGTTTGATAGCAGACGCAGGAACTGGTTTTCCGTCTCGATTTTCTTCGGCATCAGGTTGAGGATTAACACCTTCAGGGGGCGGATTTCCTGAGTCGTTGCACGTGTTGTCGTCATTACGAAGACGTTTTCATTGCGCAAGAAATTGACGGCTGGCAGCTCGTCCTGCACCCGAATTGGCATAACTGTATTACCTCATAGCATACGTATAAACGTTTAGACATCCAGATAGCTGAAGATAACCAGGAATCGGGTGAATGTCGAGTCTGCATGTACACGGTGAGAAAATTTCACGGCGCTTGTTGAGTTAGAATATAAGAATGTAGAAAAGGAGAAAGTATGGTTATTAACATCCGCCGTTCCCGGCCTGATGAAGGGGATAAACTGACTGCGATCTGGTGTCGGTCGGTCGACGCCACGCATGATTTTCTGACAAAAGCGTATCGAAAGGAGCTGGAGGAGATGGTACGCGCATTTTTACCGGAGGCTCCGCTGTGGGTGGCGGTTAATACGGAAGACCAGCCGATCGCCTTTATGCTGCTGACCGGAGATCATATGGATGCGCTGTTCGTCGATCCGGATGTCCGCGGCTGTGGCGTGGGGAAGTTGCTGATTGAGCATGCGCTGTCGTTAACGCCGAAGCTGACGACCAATGTAAATGAGCAGAATGAACAAGCGGTCGGGTTTTATCAGAAGATGGGTTTTAGGGTGACAGGGCGCTCTGAAACGGACGATCTGGGGCAACCGTATCCGTTATTGAATTTGATGTATGAGCAGCAGGCTGAAGCAGACTACGATTGACGTCGGTAACTTTGCGGCATTGATGTCCCCTCGGCCAGCAGGTGGCCGAGGATCCGTAGCCCCGGCAAGCGCAGCGCCACCGGGGAGACATGCCGGCACGCTGGCCGGACGACAGAAACGCAAAAAGCCCATCCGGCAGGATGGGCT